>Ga0302323_100000232_pt1 | contig 43176 bp, 41 predicted proteins | sample Fen_T0_3_FD_201950 | JGI IMG/M metagenome (GOLD analysis project Ga0302323, IMG submission 201950) | Peat permafrost microbial communities from Stordalen Mire near Abisko, Sweden - Fen_T0_3 | ecosystem: Environmental > Terrestrial > Soil > Wetlands > Permafrost | place: Sweden: Abisko...
GCCCTATCCGGCCGCCATAGACGGCCAGCGGATCTACGACTACGCCCACATCTTCTCCGACGGCGCGATTGCCTCGGCCGCGAAGACGATCGCCGCCATCCAGACCAGAACGGGCGCCGAGGTGGCGATCTACACCCAGGTCAAGCCGGAGAGCGACACGCTCGACCTGGCCAATGCCGATGCGCTGGCGTTGATGAACCAGTGGGGCGTCGGCCGCAAAGGCTTCGACGACGGCCTGGTGATCATGTTCGACATGCAGGACAACCTGCGCCACGGCCAGGTCTCTCTCTACGCCGGAAGCGGTTTCAAGGCCGCGTTCATGTCGAATGCCGATCGCCAGAAGGTCTTCGACTCGGACATGCTGCCACGCCTCAAGGACGCTGATTTCGACGGCGCATTGAGCGTGGCTATGAGCGACATCGATGCCGCCGCGACACCGGCGCACGCCGACGAGTTGAGCCGGGCCCGCATCGCGAACTCGCTGGTTGGGTTCGCCGCGGTCATTCTGGCGATGGCTCTCGCCGCCTTTGCCTATTACCGCTGGTACACCCGCGGCCGCGACCCGATCTACGTGGACGACGACTCGGTGCTCATGCCCGCCCCGCCCGACGGGCTCACTCCGGCGATGGCTACGCTGCTCATGGACGACCGGACGTCGAGCCGGACCGTCTCGGCGGCCATGATCGATCTGGCATCCCGCGGCCTGTTGCAGTTCAAACAGGAGTCGGAGTTCCTCAGCAAGAAGACCCTGATCGGCATGACCGGCAAGAACGCCGTGGTGACCACCCCGGAGGTCGGGCTGTTCCAGGCCATCGCGACCTGGACCGGGCCGGACGGCTACATTCCGGCGACCACGGCCCACGAGTTGCTGCCCTCAATCACGAAGATGAAGGGCGACCTCGAGACGCTCGCCGTTCAGAAGGGCTGGTTCGCGGCCAAGCCGAGTCGCGTCGTCGGAGTCTGGATCTGCGTTGCAGTCGCCGAGGGACTGCTGTCCGCGCCGTTGTTCTTCTGGACGTTCCAGCTCGACGCCAGCGGCGGCCTCCTCGGCGGCGGCGCCCTCGTTCTCGCGGCCCTGGCGACCGCGGCGATCGCGTGGTTCATGCCGTGCCGGACGCAGCTCGGGGCGATGCTCAATGCCATGCTCGCGGCATACAAGAGAACGCTGCAGTGGACGCTGAACCGGTCGGGATCCATGGATGAAGTCGTCGGCAGCAAGGCCCTGCCTTGGGTCACCACCCCGGACGCCGCGATGGCCTGGGGCGTGGCTTTCGGCCTCAACGCCGAAATCGAAACGGTCCTGGGCCGGACGGTCGGGGCGAGCCAGACATCGGGGCGCCAGGTCGGCTGGTATCCGATGTGGTTCTCCGGCTCGGGCGGTTCGGGCGGATGGGGCGGGAGCGGCGGCGGGACGGGCGGCGGCATGTTCTCGTCAAGCGCGATTCCCGACGTCGGCTCGATGATGTCGTCGATCGGGTCGATCGGCTCGACCGGTTCCGGGGGATCCGGCGGAAGCGGCGGATTCGGCGGAGGCGGCGGAGGCGGCGGCGGAGGCGGCGGCGGCGGTTTCTAGACACCGATAGCGTGCTGCCCCTCGGGGCAACGGGAGGTCTCAGTGAAGCGTTTCGCGACCACAGCCGCTCTCGTGATCGGCGCCTGGATTGTTCTGGCCTCACCGGCATTGGCGGCCGCCCCGCCGGCCGGACCGCCATATCCAGATGCCGTCACCGGCCAGCGCGTCTACGACAACGCCCACATCTTCTCGGACGAGACGATCGCCTTGGCCGAAACCATCATCCGCGGCATCGAAGGGCGAACCGGTTCCCAGGTCGCCGTCTACACGCAGGTCAAGCCACAGAGCGACGACCTCGACAAGGCCAACAAGGACGCCCGTGCCCTGATGGACCAGTGGGGCGTCGGTCGCAAGGGTTTCGACGACGGCCTCGTGATCATGTTCGACATGCAAGGCAACCTCCGCCACGGCCAAGTCTCGCTGTACGCCGGCAGCGGCTACAGAGCCGCCTTCCTGAGCGATTCCGACCGCCAGCAGATCTTCGACAACGACATGAAGCCGCTTCTGGTCGATGGCGACCTCGACGGCGGGCTGATGGCCGGGCTGCGCGACGTGGACGCCAATGCCACGCCCGAACACGCCGCATCGCTGGAACAGGACCGCCAGATCAACGCCCTGGTGACTCTGGGGGGCCTTGGGATGGGCCTGCTGCTGATCCTTGTGGCGGCCTTTGCGTGGTTCCGGAACGGCCGCGATCCGATCTTCATCGATGACAACTCGATCCTGATGGCGGCCCCGCCCGCCGACCTCACGCCGGCGATGGCGACGCTGCTGCTCACGGAAGTGACATCGGATCGGACAGTTACGGCGGGTCTGGTGGACCTGGCCGCCCGCGGTTGCATCGCCTTCCAGGTCGATCCCCATTCGATCGACGGAACCAAGACGGGGATCAGGTTCCTGGGCGAAGGCAAGGACTCCCTCCCGAAGCTCGAGGGGGACCTGCGCGACGACATCGCCTCGAAGAGCAAGAACCACGACGGGCTCATGACACCCAGCATCATGTACCGCCTGGTCGGCGGCTTCGACGATTTCAAGTCGGGGCTCGAGACCGCGTCGGTCAAGCGCGGCTGGATGAAGGCCACGCCCACCTCGGTCATGGAAAAGTGGGGCCTCATCGCCGCCCTCGAGATCACGGCGGCGGCCTTCCTCGGCATCTTCCTTCTCTTCGTCCAGGCCAGCGGCCTGTTTACGCTCGCCGTCGGGTTCGCGCTGGCCGGCATCGTGACGATGTTCATCGCCCGGATCATGCCCGCGCGCACACCTCAGGGAGCGATGCTGTGGGCAATGTTGACCGCGTACAAGCGGACGCTGAAGCTCACCCTGGATGGGGCGCAGTCGATGACCGACGTCGTCCGGGAGAAGGCGCTGCCGTGGGTCACCACGCCCGACCAGGCGATGGCCTGGGGCGTCGCGTTCGGCCTCGACAACGAGATTGAGGCGGTTCTAAGCCGCTCACTCGCGGCCGGCACCGAGGACGACACGGAAGGAAGGCTGCGTCCGCTCGAAGCCACCGGCTGGCAGCCGATGTGGTTCAGCTCGGGCTCGTTCTCGCACTCCCATCACTCGGGGTCGTCCGGTGCGTCCGTGAGCCTGCCGTCGAGCGGGCTCTTCTCCGCGTCGGCCATACCCGATCCTTCGTCGATCATGGCCGCCCTCGGGTCGATGACCCATCCGTCCTTTCCGGCATCGAGCAGCAGCGGCGGCTCGAGCGGCAGCAGCTTCTCCAGCGGCGGCAGCTTCGGTGGCGGGGGCGGCGGCGGGGGCGGCGGCGCGGGAGGTGGGTTCTAGGCTCGTTGCCATCGGCGTCCGGTTGCCCGGGACGAGCGGCCCGCGCTGTGATGAATAGCCTCACGCTGTGACGTCATCGCCGGTACACTCGGGGCATGGGTGCAGTTGACACGATGGAGATGTTTTTCGAGCTTCTCAACGCGGGAGACCGCGAGGGAGCCGTGGCGCTGATGGACGAGAAAGCCGAGTTGCGCGTCCACATAGCCGGCAACGCTCGCACGCTCAGGGGCCTGCGCGAAGTCGGTGGCTGGTTCCTGCGCGCCGAGGCCGGGTTCAAGATGTTCCCCGGCGACGTCCGCGACATGGGCAGCACCTACCAGGCCAATCTCCTGGTGGTCCGGCCGGGCGCCCCCACCCAGCAGCTCGACGCCAGCTTCCGAGTCGAGGCGGGCAAGATAACGGCGATCAACCTGACGCCCCGCTAGCTACGGGCGACGCAGGCCTGCCGGCACGAGCGCCACGGCACGGCTGCTGGCGGCCCGGCTGCTGGCCGACTCGTTCGGCTTAGGAAGCCCCGGCGGGGGGCGGAGTCAGAAGCCCCGGCGGTGGGATCTTGAGGCTCCAGCCGACGTACAGAATGTCGAAGTTGTGGATTTGAGGGTTCGCCACTTCGACCTCCCAGACCTGCAGGTTGAACTTCTGCGCGATCTTGGCGATGAAGTCGCCGGGCAGGACGCGGTAGGAGAACCAGCCATCCGGGAGGGACGGCGCGGGGGGTCCCGCACTTGTTGGCGATGCCTGCCCCGAATCGACGGCACTTGCGATGGCGCTCGGCGAAGGGCTCGAGCCGCCGTTGCCGCCACCACCGTTGCCGATACCGCCGCCCTTTTGATTGGCGATGATCGGGAACATGATCAGCGCGACCATCACCAGCGCCATGCCGATGGCTACGACGAGCAACGGCTGATTGGCACGGCGGTCCTCCCGGCTTCGGAGGCGCGGGAAATTCTCCAATCGCGGCGGGTTCTCCCAGCCCGGGTGGCTGGGTCCGCGTCGAGCCATGGCCACTGCCGGAGCCCCGAGCGAGGACGGCGGGGGCGGGGCTGCCTTGGCCTGGGTGCGTTTCGTGTCGGTGTCGTATGACCACAGCGTCGAGCTGGCTTCGGCGCGGCGAGCAGCCACGCCGGCGTCGTCCGGCACAGTTCTGGTTCGCGACGCAAGAAATGCGGGAGCCAGTTCATCGTCGGTTGCTGCTTCCGCTGCGGCTCCGGCGGCGGCCCCGGCGACGGTTGCGGCGGCTGCCGGCGTCGCCGCGGCCCCGGCGGCCTTGACCGCGGCCGCTTCCTGGCGGGCCCAATCGAGGAAGACCGGGCAGCTCGGGAAACCGGCGGAGAGGCAGTAGCGTTCCTGATGCGGGAAGGCCCGCGGTTCGGGCTCCGCTGCGGCGAAACAGCGGTGGCGATAGTCGGGGCTGCTCGAACGGTGGTCCCGGTCGTCTTCGAACGCGACGAACGGGCAGGCTCCCGGTCCGTCTTCGATCTGGGTCGTCGGATCGTCAATCACGCTGCGAATGATACCCGGGCTCGCCCGTCTTGTGCCGAAATTGCGCCGGAACCGCCCACCGCGGTCCGCTACGCGGCCTGGCTCAGGGCCGACTGGAGCGACTGGGCGTAGCCCTGGCTGGTGTACGTCGCGCCTGAGATCGTGTCGATGTTGGCGCTCTGGGCCTGCAGGGCCTCACTGCGCAGCTGCGGCGCGGCGTAGCTGCTGATCTGGCCCGAGTGACCGCCGCGAGGCAGCTGGAGTGCCTGGACGTCGGTGATCTTGCCGTTCTGCATGGTCACCTTGACCTGAACGGTGCCGAACGGGATGTCGACTGCCTGCCCGGTCAGCTGACCCGAGAAGCTGCCGTTCGAGGTCACGGTGCCGCCGCCGTTGCCGCCGCTCGTGGCGGCCGCATTGACGGCCCCGTTGCCGCCGCCGTTGCCGCCGTTGCCGCCGTTGGCAGCGGTCAGGCCTTGCGGCGTCTTGAAGCTCAGCAGTAGAGCAAGCGCAACGACTGTGAGGAACGTCGCAATAATCGGTCGTTTGGACATCGTCTCAACTCCCGCCTAGAAGGCGAACTTCTCGTAGTGAACCTGCTTGTCGGGGATTCGCAGACGCCGCAGGCTGCCCAGAACTCGGGTCATCATCCCGACCGGGCCGCAGACGTAGATGTCACGCTCGTTGATGTCGGGCACGAGCTTGCGCAGGGCCCGAGGGTCGAGCGGGTCGGCCGGCATCTCGGGCGAGCCCCGGCGGCCGACGAGGTAGTGAACGGTGGCCCCGCGGAGACTGGCCAGCTCGTCGATCTCGCGTTTGAAGACGACGTCCTCGGGACCGCTGGCACGGTAGACGAGCGTCAGGTTGCCGCGCGCCGCGGGAAGCTCCTCGAGCAGAGCGCGCAACGGCGTGATACCGATGCCGCCGGCAACGAGCAGGACCCTGGCCCGGGTACGCACCGCCCCGGTGAGGGCGCCGTACGGTCCTTCGAGGAAGACCGGGGTTCCAACCGGAATGCTCTGGATCGTTCTGGTGTAGTCGCCCAGCTCCTTGATCGTGAATCGCAGGAACCGGCCGTTCGGTGCCGCCGACAGCGAGAACGGGTGGGCTCGGAACCAGCCCTCATGTGTCAGGAAGCGCAGCCGGAACCACTGGCCGGCACGAACCGGTAGCCGGTCGAGGTCGCGGCCGGTCAGGTAGAGCGACGCAACTCCGGGCGCCTCCTCGACGACGTTGGCCACGCGGAAGCGATGCCGCCACGAGATGGCGATCGGCTGCCCGAACCGGAAAACCAGCAGCGAACCGAAGGCGACGACGTAGAGCGCGATCCAGTAGATCCGGGCTACCGCATCGGTCGTGAAGTCCACGCCGACGAAGAGCTGGTGCAGGAAGCCCAGGGCGATCGCGAGATAGGTGTAGAGGTGAATGAAGTACCAGGTCTCATACGACGCCTTCCGTCGAACGGCCCGCACCGAGGCGAAGCCGACGAAGATGAACAATCCCAGCGCCACGGCCGACCACAGGACGTACGGGTAGGTCCCGAGCAGCGTCAGGAATTCGTCCACCGGGCCCGCGCCGATACCCATCGCGTAGCCGATGGTCGTCAGGAAGGCGTGTCCGACGAGCAGCCAGATGGCGGAGAAACCGATCCAGCGATGCGCGGCGGTGATCTTGTCCTGGCCGAAGACCTGGTCGAGCCATGGGCTGCGAGACATCAGGATCAACTGGATCAGGACCAGGTACGTGCCGTACAGGGCGCTGATCTCGCCGGCCGCGGTGAAGATGCCGGAGGTCGTGGCCAGCTCGTTGATGCCGCCGTGGCGGATCCACATGCCGAGGATCAGAGCGGCGTTGCCGATCAGCAGCGCGTACACGTCGTTGGCGGTGATGGACCAGGTCCGCGGCACCGGCACGCGGCGGGACTTCTTGGCCGTCACAGTTTGGGCTCGGGTCTGGGCGGTAGTCGTGGCGTTCATCGAGTTGTCGCGGCTCCCGGAGTGTCTGCTGGATCGCGTGCGTCCCATGACGCTCACCGTATCGACGTCGCACCGTTGAGTACAGTGCCACCCGACAGGACGAATATTCGAGGCGGAACCTGGAGTGAGGCTGAAGGCCGTGTGGGGCGGGCGTGTAGCTACTGTGGAGGTGGCATGGAGGGAAGCCAGCTCGATTGAGCCCGCGGCGGCCACGAGACGCGGCCGGCGACGGCGTCCGGGCTCGGGACTCGCTCGTCGCGCCGACGCCACGGCCGGTTTGACACGTAGCCCCAACGCTCCAACACTTGCATTCGGCCGAGGCCCACGAAGCTGCCTGCTTGCCACTTGCCTCGCCTGACGTCCCGACCGCCGGGAGGAGACCTATGTCCAGAGTCACCAGCTGGCTGAAGCCCGCAACGACCGTCTACGCTCACTGCGACGTGCCGTGCGGCATCTACGACCCGCACCAGGCCGAGCTGGCCGCCCGAACCGTGGCCCGCATGGTCGAGCTGATCGGCCAGATCCCGGTTGGAAGCATGGAGCTCGCCGACCGCCAGAAGTTCGTGCGCTGCGTCACGATCAAGGAGCAGCACGCCGAGATCGTGAAGCACGAGATCCAGGTCATCTGGAGCGACTACTTCAAGCCCGAGCACATCGAGCGCTACCCCGACCTTCACGACCGAACCTGGAAGATCCTCAAGCTCGCGAGCAAGAACAAGCAGAACATCGACGCCGCGGCCGCCGCCGAACTGGAAGCCGCGGTCAAGGAATTCTCCGACATCTTCTGGTCCACGAAGAAGTAAGCGAGCTTCTGCGATGAACGAGACGCCGGAGGACGCCCCTCCGGCGTTCCCATTTGTCGGGTGGAAGCGAGCCCGCCACGGCCTCTGGCGCGTCGCCGTCGAGGAAGCGAGCATGGCCCCGGCGCTGCTCGCCGGAGATTGGCTGCTACTCGACCCGACCTGCGCGCGCTGGCCCCGGCGCGGTTCCGTGGTCGTGTTCCACGAACCGGGCACGGAAACCCTGGCCGTCAAACGCGTCGCCGCGCGGCCCGGCGATCGCGTCAAGCTGGCCGCCGGGATCCTTCACCTGGCTCCGGACGAAGCCTGGCTCCTCGGCGACAACCTCACCGTCTCGATGGACTCGCGTCGCTACGGGCCCGTTCCGCTGGAGGCGCTCGTCGGCCGGGCCTGGTTCCGCTACGGCCCGCTCCGTCGTCTGGGGCCGATAGCGCGGTCCTAGAACCGCCCGAACAGCTCCGCGGCCGCCAGTTCGATCATGGCGTGATCCCGCGGCATCATGTCCTGGAGCATGATCCGGTCCACGCCCGTGGCGGCAAATCGGGCCGTCATGGCGCGGGCCTCGTCCGGAGTGCCGACGATCCAGCGCGGCCGCCGCTCGGCCAGCCAGGCATCCGCGTCGGTGCCGTGGTCGCCCACCACCGCGATCATCTGGCCGACGCGGTGCTTGACCTCGGCCGCGTCGGCGCCGATCAGGAAGCCGACCATGGCCGACTTGCGCATCGTGGCCGGGTCACGGCCGATCTTGCGGCACTCTTCGTCCAGCGCGGCGAACTTCTCGGCGCATGTCTCCGGGCCCGAACTCGACATGTTGTACTCGTCGGCGTAGCGGGCGGCCAGCCGCAGCGATCTCGGCCGACCTTCGCCGCCGACGATGATCGGCGGATGCGGCCGCTGGACGGGCTTGGGGTTGAACGAGGCGGACTCGATGCGGACCTGCCGGCCGTCGAACGACCAGCCTTCGGGGCCCTCCCACAGTCCGTGCAGGATCTCGAGCTCATCCTCCAGAAGGTCGGCGCGGCGACCGACCTCCGGAAACGGCAGGCCCAGCTGGCTGTGCTCGAGGTCGTTCCAACCGGCGCCGACACCGACGTCTACCCGACCGCCGCTCATTTCGTCGACCGTCGTCACGACCTTCGCGAAGGATCCGGGGTGGCGGAACGTTACCGGTGACACCAGAACCCCGAGACGGATCGTTGTCGTCTCGCGGGCGATGCCGGCCAGAACGGTCCAGGCGTCGGTCGTGGACTGGTCTGCCGGGCCGGGAAAACTCCGGTAATGGTCGGATCGGAAGAACGTATCGAACCCCAGGCGTTCCGCCAGGCGCGCCAGCTCGAGCTGCTCGAAATAAGAGAGTCCTTGCTGGGGCTCGGTCATCAGCGCAAAACGCATGGAATTCCTCCGGGACGAGACTCTGTTCGAGCGTCGCAGACGGCGCTCATCGAATTCTTGAGCCCTAGTGTGAACGGTCGCGGCGAGTCAAGATAGCCATGCGTTTTCATGATGCAAGGATCCAGGGCCAAGGGTAGACTTTCCGCGTTCCATCGGATTAGGGGCCGATGGGCTCCCTCGGCAACACAGGGCGTTGCCCGAAACCAGCTTTCATCTCAGGCGGGCCGGCCCCCCCTCACCGGCCCGCCTTCTTCATGCCCGGGGCATACTTCCGAGATGCTCGAGAGATTGGCCCCGCCCGACCCACAGCTGAGCGATGGCGTCGTGGCCGTGCGGCCGTTTCGGGCCGAAGACGCGCCGGCCATCACGGCTGCCTGCCAGGACCCGGAAACGCAACGCTGGATCCCACTGATCCCGGTGCCCTACACCGAGGCCGACGCCCGCCGCTACGTCCTGATGACGCTCCAGGCCTGGCACGATGGAACCTCGGCCGAGTTCGCGATAGTGGATCCCTCCACCGACCGGCTGCTCGGTTCGGTCGGCCTGCACCTCGGCCCCAACCCGCGCCGCCATGCCATCGGCTACTGGATCGTCGCCGAGGAGCGAGGCCACGGATACGCCGAGCGCGCCGTCCGCCTCGTCACCCGCTGGGGCTTCGAGACGCTCGGCATTCAGCGTCTGGCTTTGTGGACCCTGCCCGGCAACGTGTCTTCGCAGGTTGTCGCCGAAAGGGCCGGTTTCCGCTACGAAGCCCTGGCCCGCAACTGGGAAGAGGACCGCGAAGACCGGCCGGTCGATGCCGTCATGTACGCCATGACGCCCGAGGATCTGGCCGACTCGATCGCCGCGGCCGCCGAACCCCGTTCCGAGGCCCGAGCCGAAGCCGGCGACCGAGCCGGGGCGCCACTCGCCGCGACCGTCACGGAACTCGCCGACGTGCCCCGCCAGCTGTGGGCGTCGGGCGCGCGCGCGGCGCCGTTCGTGGACATAGTGGCCGTGGCTGATCTCGCGCCCGGAACGATGCGCCGCGTCACGCTGGCGGATCTGGACCTGCTGGTCGCCTGGACCGACGACGGGATCCTCGTCACCGACGATCGCTGCCCGCACATGGCGGCGCCACTCAGCATCGGCGAGCTGGCGGGCTGCGTGGTGTCGTGTCCGCTCCACGAAGGCCGCTTCGACCTGCGCTCCGGCGACACCGTTCAGATGCCCACTACCGGCGGCCTCGACGCGGACGGCGTGTATCACAAGCCGTGGTCACCGTCCGGGACCCAGCCCAGGCCGGAGCCGCCCACGAAGAAGATCGAGGCCCGTCGCCTGACCCGGGTCAACCGGCTGCGCTATTACCCGGCCCGTATCCGTGACGGCCGGCTCGAGGCGCAGGTCCCGATCCTGCCCGAGTAGCGGCAACCGAACCGCTACTTCGAGCCCACGCTCCGCTCGGCGGCCTTGTCGGCCTTCGCCGCTTCCTGCGCCCGCTTTGTGGCCCCCGCCGTCAGCCATGCGCAGGCCTCGGCCATGTCATCGGTGCAACTGAACAAGTCGAGGTCCAGGGCATCGATCGTGGCGTGCGCAACGGCCTCGCGTCGCAGCCAGTCGAGCAGGCCACTCCAGTACTCGGTGCCGACGAGCACGACAGGGAAGTGGCGAATCTTGCCCGTCTGGATGAGAGTCAGCGATTCGAACAACTCATCGAGCGTGCCGAAGCCGCCGGGGAAGATCGCGAAGCCGTCGGCGTACTTGACGAACATGACCTTGCGGGCAAAGAAGTAGCGGAACTCGACGCCGAGATCCACATATGGATTGGAGGCCTGTTCGTGAGGCAGTTCGATGTTGCAGCCGATCGAGAGCCCGCCCGCCTCGTGGCAACCGCGGTTGGCGGCTTCCATGATGCCCGGCCCGCCGCCGGTGATTACGGCGAAACCCTCTTTGGCGAGGAGCCCGGCCAGTTCGCGGGCTTTCGCGTAATAGAGATCGCCTTCGTGCAGGCGCGCCGACCCGAAGATCGTGACCGCCTTGCCAACCGCCGCCAGGGCGTCGAACCCTTCCACGAACTCGGCCATGATGCGAAGCGACCGCCACGGATCCGAATCCAGGAAGGCGGGCCGGTGGCGCGGCGAAAGCAGCCGCTCGTCTTCCGTGCGGGCGTGGACGGTCAGCAGCTCGGTGGCCTTGGGCCGGTACGTTACGCGGCCGCTGCGTCGGCGATCGTGGCTGCCGTTGCCGTTGTGGTCACCGTTGCCGGTGGTAGGGCGAGCTTCCACCTCGGCGCCGGCCGCCCCGGGTCCCTGAGCCACCTTGGGCGTCTCGGGGTCGTCGTGGAGCTTCTTTGACTTACTGCGAGCCATTCATCTCTCCTGATCGTGCACGGAGAGCATGCCACGGCGGGCTGCTGCTGTCGTCACGACTAGGTAGGGATCGGCCAAGGAACGGAACGGATCAGTATTGTCGGGGAAGCGCGGCGGATTCTTGCCGGGCCTCACACGGGCGCGCCACTACTTCGCGGTTCCGACCAGCCAGCCTTTCCACGTCGCGTCGGAGGGTCCGGCCGTGAAGGCGTTGCCGAAGCGGACGAGCGGCAGCTTGAGCAACGCCGGGTCGGCCAGGAGCCGCTCCATGACCTCGTTGTCGCTCATTCGCATGTAGCCCAGGCCCAGGTCCTTGTAGCGGCGGCCTTCCGTGTCGAGCAGCGCCGCGGCGCCGAGCCGCTCAACGAAACGGCGCAACTCTCCGGCCGCGATCGGCTTGCGGCGAAGGTCGACGAACGTGACGACTGCGCGGCGCTCCTTGAAGAACCGTTGCGCGGCCTGCGTCGGGCGCGAATCGACGAGCCCGAACATCTGGACGGTGACCACCTTGGGAGCCGGCATTGGCGCAGGTTACAGGGGTCCGATGGCTCCTGCTCGGCCCTCGACGCGTGCCAGGCGATCGGCCTGCGCTCCGGAGCGCACTATCGCCCCTCCACGTCTGGGGCGGCGGCGGGTACCATCAGCGCAGGAGGTGCCGAGTGGTCTGGTTCACCGTCGAGTTGAGTGACAAGCCCGGATCCCTGGCCAGGATGGCCGCCGCCCTGGGCGATCAGGGCATCAACATCGGCGCGATCGTCGGCATCGCCGAGGACACGGACGGCGCCCTGATGCTGGCCACCAGCGACGCCGAGGGAACGCGCAAGGCTTTCAAGGCCCTGGGGCTGGCATTCGAGGAGCACGATCCCGACGCCGGCCTGGACATCACCAACCACCCCAAGGTGGCGCAGGGTCTGGCCGACCACGGCATGGGCGTCGGCTGAGATGGCCGGCTCCGCCGAACAGGCCGCGACCGTCGCCGTACGTCTGGATTACGTCGATGCGCCCGGCGCGATCCCGGAGATCGTCGCCGGGGTCGCGACCAGCGGCGGAACTCTCCGCACCCTCAGCACCGTGCGGCGCTGGACCGATGACGCCGGGAGCGCGCTCGTCGAAGTCGAACTCGAGGTAGAAGGCCTGCCCGAAGAGCAAGTCACCGGCATTCTCGGCAACCTGCCCTCCATTCGCGCCTGCCGCCTGACGCAATCGCTGGACAAGGTCTTCGGCAAACGACTCATCGTGATCGGCGGCGGGGCACAGATCGCGCAGGCCGTGCTGGGGGCGGTGAGCGAGGCGGATCGCCACAACCTGCGCGGCGAGAAGATCAGCGTGGACACCATTCCGCTGGTCGGGGAGGAGAACCTGGCGGCGGCAGTCCGCGCAGTGGCGGACCTGGACCGCGCCCGAGCTCTTCTGCTGGCCGGCTCGATCATGGGCGGCGATATCACCAAAGCCGTTCAAGAGCTCCAGGCCACCGGCATCCCGGTCATTTCGCTGAACATGGTCGGCACCGTCGTGGACGTGGCGGACCTGGTCGTGACCGATCCGGTACAGGCCGGCACGATGGCCGTCATGGGCATAGCCGACACCGCCAAGTTCGACTTTGCCCGTCAGAAGGGTCGGCGCTACTAGTGCGCCTCGCGACGTGGAACGTCAACTCGCTCAAAGCCCGCATGGAGCGAGTCGAGGAGTGGCTGGTCGAGAAGAAGCCCGACGTTCTGATGATGCAGGAAACCAAGCTCGCCGACGAAGCGGCCCCAACCATGCCGTTCAGCATGGCCGGCTACGACCTGGTTCACCACGGCGAGGGGCGCTGGAACGGTGTGGCCATAGCCAGCCGGATCGGCGTCGAAGGGATCGTCACCAACTTCGGCGACGGCCCGGTGCGGCGCTCCCCCGGCGCCGACGCGGTCGCGGAGGCTCTCGAGGCGGAAGCCTCCGAGGCCGCGGCCGACGAAGCCCGGATGGTATCGGCGGTCTGCGGCGGCATCCGCGTCGTCAGCATCTACGCCCCCAACGGCCGGGCGCTCGAAACGCCGTTCTACCGGGCCAAGCTGGCCTGGTTCGACCGGCTCGCTCGCTGGCTTCGTGAAGACTGCGACCCAAGCGAGGCGATCGTCATCGGCGGGGACTACAACGTCGCGCCGGAGGATGCCGACGTCTACGACATGGCCTTCTTCGCAGGCTCAACCCACGTGTCCGAACCCGAGCGAGCGGCGCTGGCGGCGATGCGGGACTGGGGCATGGTAGACGCCTACCGGCTCCACCACCCCGAGCCGGGCAGGTATTCGTGGTGGGATTACCGAGCGGGCAACTTCCACAAGGGCCTCGGCATGCGCATCGACCACCTGTACGTGACCGCATCGGTGGCGGCGCGCTGCACGGCGGCCGAGATCGACCGCGACGCCCGCAAGGGAAAGCTGCCCTCCGACCACGCCCCGCTCTACATCGACCTCGACTAGCGGCAATCGCGCCTGATCAAGCGGGCGTCGGGGCTTCCGTTGGGACCGGCGTCGGAGTCGGCGATGGACTGGCAGTCGGCCGCGGCGTCGTCCCGGGCTTGGTCATCTGGCCCACATCCGGGATGTTGAGCGAGCCGCCGACTCGGATGATGGACCTGGCCGAGAGCGGCGGGTTGGCTGCCAGGAGCTCCCACAGCTGCAGCTTGTAGTGCTTGGCGATGGAGGCGAGGCTGTCGCCCTTCTTGATCGTGTAGTGCCGTCTGAAGTAGATGCTCTCGGTGGGCGTGGGGTCGACGCCGGCGGACGGAGTCAGCTGCGGGCTACCGGAGGAATCCGGAGCGATCGAGCCTGTGGCGGAGGCGCGAGCCGATGCGCTCGGCACCGCTGCGATGCCGCTACGCGAGCTCAGAATCATGGGAATGATCACGAGCACGACGACCACGAGCGCTACGCCCAGGGCCGCGGCAGCGAGCGGCCAAAGCGCCCGATGCTCCTCCCGGCCGCGCAGTACCGGGTAGTCGTACTGCGTCGGCGGCCTCTCCCAATCCGGATGGCTGGGCCCCCGGCGGGGCTCCATGGCCGGACTCCACGATTCGGCCTGGCCGCGTCGCGCCGTCGAGGTTCGGAGGCGAGCCTGAGGCCGCATCGGCGCTCGTGCGCCTCGGCCGCTCAAGCCGGCAGTAGAGCCGAGGGGCGACTTGTAGTCGCTCCGATCGTCGTCCATAGAGCCCCTCAGCTCCAGATCGTCTTCTTCGTCTCGATACATCGTTCAACCTCGTCGTGGAGGCGCCGCCGCAGGATCGGGAGCCCGGTGGGGACGCATGTGAGTCGTGACGTCCGAGGTGGCCTAAGAGTCACGGCCGATCCGCTCGTAGGGTGGAGCAGGTGAGCTATGAGAGTACCAGGATGAGGCGCGGACCGTCCTGGTTCGCGCTCAATGCCGCCGACGGGACCACCGGCAGGTCCGCGCGAGGCGCCATCGCAGCTGCTCCGGTGCGCATCAAACGCGACGGGGTGGCAGTATGGACGAATGGAAATCCACTTCCTCGGCGCTGCCAATACCGTCACCGGCTCCCAGTTCCTGCTGATCACAGAGCGAGCGAAGGTGATCATCGATTGCGGCATGTTCCAGGGCGGGCCCCACGAAGTCGTGCGCAACCGCGTGCCACTGGCATACGACCCGACGAGCCTGGACGCAATCGTCCTGACCCACGCTCATCTGGACCACTGCGGACTGATTCCCCACATCGTGGCCGAGGGCTTCAGCGGCCCGATCTACGCCACGCGGGGAACAATCGAGCTTGCGTCTCTTGTGCTGCTCGACTCCGGCAAGCTTCAAGAGGAGTACGCCAAGAGGCACTCCCATTGGGCCCTCAAGAACCCCGACAAGGCGGCGCACGAGGACCAGCGCGAGCTGGCGAACATCCAGGAGCAGGAACAGATCGCGGCGGCCGAAGAGGCCGCGTCCACGGGCCACTCGGTCGCGCCTGCCGCCGCGGCGGGCCAGACTGCCGCCGGATCGGCGGCGCCGTCCCTCGCCGGCCCCCTCCACCCCGGCGACCTGACTCCCGACGGCCACATCGTGGCTTCGGGCCTGGACGAACTGGCGCTGCGTGACGAGCAGGGCCTGGGCACGCGCATGGGCTACCCGCCGGTCGGGCATCCGGACCACGAAGCGGCGATGGCGGGCAACCCGGTCATACCGAATCAGGTCCTCGAAGCACCCCTGTACACACAGGCTCAGGCTGAGGCATCTTTGCAGCGGTTCAGCGCGGTCGAGTACGAGGCCGTAGTCAACATCGCGCCCGGCATCACCGCCATCTATCACGACGCCGGCCACATCCTGGGCTCGTCGATAGTGGAGCTTCGCATCGAGGCCCAGACGAACGTTCCCGCCCGGACCCTGATCTTCTCCGGCGACCTGGGACGCTTCAACGCGCCCATCCTGCGCGAACCCACCACCATCACGGCCGCCGACTACGTCTTCGTCGAATCAACCTACGGCGGCCGCACCCACGAGCCCGAATCTGAGTCGCTAGACGCACTGGCCCAGGCCGTCAACGACGTGGTCGCCCAGCAGGGCGTGCTGCTCATTCCGTCGTTCGCGATCGGCCGGACCCAGGAAGTCGTGTGGGCGTTGCAGCACCTGCTCGATGCCGGGAAGATCAAGCCGGTCAAGCTCTACCTGGATTCGCCGATGGCCTCGAAAGCCACGGCGATCTACCGCGAGCACACCGACTACTACGATGCGGAGACCCTGGCCCTGCTCAAGAAGGGCGAGGGCCCGATCGACTTCCCCAACGCGCAGGAAACGGCGCTCGCCCCCCAGTCCGAGAAGATCGACCGGGCGCCCAGGCCCTATGTCCTGGTGGCGTCGAACGGCATGCTCACCGGCGGCCGCGTCCTGAACCACCTGCGAATGCTGATCGGCGACACGAAGGCGATGATCATGTTCGTGGGCTACCAGGGCGTGGGAACGCTCGGCGCGCAGCTCCAGGCCGGCGCCAAGACGGCCCGCGTGGACGGGCAGGTCTATCAGGTCCGCTGTGCCGTGAGATCCATCGACGGTTTCTCGGCCCATGCCGACGAGCCACAGCTGTTGTCCTGGCTGGGCCACTTCATCGAGGGTCGCAAGACCGGCGATGCCGGCGTGCCCCGCAAGGTCTTCATCGTCCACGGCGATCCGGACGCCCAGGTGGCGCTCGAGCCCAAGATCGAAGCGCTGGGCCTGCCGAGCATGGCACCCCACTGGCACCAGATCGTCGAACTCGACTGAGGACCGAGGCGGCGGCGAAACTCAGGCGGCGCCGTCTCCCGAACTGAACCCCAACTGCGGCCGCGAGTCTCTCGCGGCCGCAACCTTATCCGGCCGCGGTCGTACCAGTGCTGCCCGGAACGTGGAGCGGCACGCCGGCCTTGCAGGCCGGACACGTCTCCGGTCCCGGTTCGTAGGTCGCCAGCTGGAGCTGCCACAGGGCGCTGAGGGGGTAGTTGCGCCCGGTCCGCGGCGACTCCAGCGAGGCCATCCCGCCGGACCGGTCCGCCATGACGGCACAGCCGATGATCTCGCCGCCGAACGCCTCAACGGCCGGCAGCATCGCCAGCAGCGACCCGCCCGTGGTCAGGATGTCGTCAACGAGCAGGACCCGCTCGCCCGGGGCGATGGAGAAGCCACGCCGGAACTCACGCCGCGACGTCCCGTCGGCATCCTTCACCTCTTCGGCGAAGATGCTGCGGACGCCCAGCTGGCGGGCCGTCTCGAAGGCCAGCACGACGCCCCCGGTCGTGGGGCCGGCGACCAGGTCCACCATCGGCGAACCGTCGGCGTAGCGATACTGGGCCGCCCAGAAGCCGCACAGCTCGCTCGTGGCGGCAGTGTCCTGGAGGACCAGGAACTTCTCCAGATAGCGGCCTGAGTGCTTGCCGCTCTTGAGCTGGAAGTGGCCTTCCTTGAGCGCCCCGGACGACCGGAACAACTCCTCGGTGCGAGTCGCGATCGCCTTGGCTGCGGCCAGCTGGGCTTCCGATCGAATCGTCGTCATCTCGACCTCCAGATCATGGCCTGTATTCCGCACCCTTCGAGGACGCGGCCCCGGTGCGCTTGGGGAGTGCCGTCCCGATCAGCGAGCCATACGACGACAGCCCGCGCCTCAGGCACTCGCCTCTCAGTTCGTCGCCGAGCCGTACCGGCAGCTCCGGATCGGCGAAGATCGCCGTCCCGACCTGGACTGCAACGGCGCCGCAAGCGAGGAAGTCCAGGACATCGTCCAGGTTCGTGACGCCGCCGATGGCCACGATCGGGATCGAGACCACCTGGGCCACTTCGTAGACGATCCGCAACGCCACCGGCTTGACCGCCGGGCCGGAGAGGCCGCCGTATGTGTTGCCCAGGAATGCCCGGGTCCGATCCGGCGAGACGGCCAGCCCCGACAGCGTGTTGATCGCGGTGATGGCGTCCGCACCCGCCTCCTCGATCGCTTTGGCGATGGGCCGGACGTCGGCCACGTTGGGCGAGAGCTTGACGAGCAGCGGCAGATCCGTGGCTCGGCGGACGGCCGCGGTGACGGCCCGAGCGGCGTCTCGGTCGATTGCGAACTGCAGCCCGCCCTTGCCGACGTTGGGGCAGCTGATGTTGAGCTCGATCCCGGCCACGCCCGGAACGCCGTCCAACCTCCGGGCGACCTCGACGTAGTCCTCGATCGATTCGCCGGCCACATTGACGATCACCGGCACCTTCCAGCCCTGCCAGATCGGGCCGTACTTCTCGATGACCGCGTCCACGCCGGGGTTCTGGAGTCCGATCGAGTTGAGCATCCCGCCCGGCGTCTCGGTCACGCGCGGCGGCTGGTTCCCCGCCCGCGGCCGCAGCGTCGTCCCCTTGCAGCAGATGGCACCGATTCGCTGGACATCCACGACCTCGCCATATTCCACGCCGTAGCCGAACGTGCCCGAAGCCACCAGGATCGGGTTGGCGAGAATCAGTCCGCCGTGTTCCGGAGCCAGGTCCACGGACAGGTCGATCCGATCGAGGGCCTCGCGCTCGGCGATCGTCGGCCGCGGAACGCTGGGCGTGCCCAGATCGGCCACGGCCGCGCGGGCGGTCTCGACTCGCGGCCGTTCGCCGGGCATGGCCGGGCCGCTGCGGCCGGTCGAGCTGGGCTTGTGCTTGGACGTCTGCTTGAAAGCCGAAACGCGGATGTCGCCGACGATCGTGACCTTCTTCTTCGCCTTCATCGCCGCGGCCTCACGAGTTGGGCCACGCGATCTCGTCCGAGGCGAAGACCGGACCCTCGCGGCAGACGCGCAGCGGACCTTCGACGCCTATCACGGTGCAGCCCAGGCATGCACCGACGGCGCAGCCCATCGTCTGTTCCATCGACACTTGCAGAAATGCCTTGCGCCGGGCCGACGTCGAGCCCATTGGATCGGCCTTGCCGGCGCCGCGCTTGCGGCCCAGCTTCGCCACTCCCATCCGCTCGCGGCGCCCGGCGGCCAGCTGGGCGAGTCGAGCCAGCATCGGATGGGGCCCGCAGGCAAACGCCTGATCGGCCCAGGCCTCGTATTCCTGGACGAGCTCGGTGACGTAGCCGTGGTGGCCGAGCGAGCCGTCGTCGGTGGCGACGACATATTCGACTTCATCCGGCAGCAGGTTTGATGGATAGACATGGTCGGCGCTCAGCGCCCCGAACAGGATCGTGACCTGCCGGCCTTCGCGGATCGCCTCGTCGGCGAGCATCCGGACCCCGGCCATGCCCAGGCCGCCGGCAATCAGGAGCAGGTGGCGGCTCCGCGGGTCAACCTCGAACGGCTTCCCCAGCGGTCCTAGCATGTCGAGCCGCTCGCCTTCGCGGACGCGGGTGAGCCACTCCGTCCCGCGCCCGACGGTCCGGAAGTGGAGCGTGACGATGCCGGTGGCAGGGTCGGCGGTGTTGATCGAGAACGGGCGCCGCAGCACGAGCCCCGAATAGTCGCCGGTGCGGACGTGGACGAACTGGCCGGCGCGCGTGCCCGAGGCAAGCTCAGGCGCGTGGAACGATTGGAGCCACTGCCCCGGCAGAATCTGGCGGGTTTCGACCAGTTCGGCCGCGACCAGGCGCATCGTCACCGGGGCTCGTCGCCCTCCTTGCCCGAGTCTGCAGAGTCGTCGGCCGGGGTGCCCTCGGTCTCGTCGCCTGCTTCGCCTGCGTCTTCTTCGCCGTCTTCACCGCCCAGCGGCTCGCCCAGCGACGGGAATGCCTCGGCCAGCGTGTCGGCCAGATCGCCGAATACGTCCGTGGGGTCGTAGAACTCGACGATGTCGTCCGGCCCGTCGAGCTTGCGCCAGGTGCCGGCTTCCGCTTCGTTCTCCGGCACGACTTCGGCCGTGAACACACCGGAGGCGCGCAGCGTCAGCCGCTCATCCTCGTCGTCCACGATGATCAGGTCGCCCAGAACTGAGGTCAGCTGCGATGCCGCGCTCTCGAACTGCTCGAGGAGGTGCGCCTCGGTCTGCTGGCTGCGTTCCTGGAAGGCGAGGGCGAGATCGTAGAGCCGCTCAGCGGCCTCTTCTTCGCTCTCGGGCGGACCTTCGACCTCGCGTCCGCCGGCGGCCCATTCATCGGCAACCGCCGCGTACGGGTTGTCACCGCCGAGACTGATCGTGTCTGCCGGCGCGATGTCGGCCGAGCGCAGCAGATCGGCGGTGGCGGTGGGCTCCTCGCCCATGCCCGCCTCTTCCTTGGTTGCTTCCTGGAACGCGGCGAAGATGTCCGCCAGGTTGTACAGCTCGATCAGCTCCGAGGGGTTGTCGATGACCTCGTTCTCGCTGACCCACTTGCCGGTGGCCTCGTCGAGGTAGCGGCTGCGGCTACGGAAGGTGAGGTCCGCGGCGATGGCCAGATAGTCGACTTCGTCGTCGATGAGAACCAGGCCGCCAAGCTCGGAGATCCGATCGGCGTTGGTGTCGAGGAACTTGCTCAGCTGCGCGGACGCTGCGGCCAGGAAATCGGTTCGCTCCAGTGAGGCGTCCGCGGCGAGTTCGCCGAGCTGGTCATTGCGGCTCGTATCCATCGCGGTGGCCTCCTAGCCTTTGAACTGGCCGTCCGGGCCCATGCGCTCCCGGAGGAACATTGAATGATGTCGTTCGAACATCCACTCGCCGGCTCGGTGGCCCAGGGCGCGAGTGGATTCGTCTGCTTCGAGTTTGTCGAGGGTCGCGTAATCCGGCAGGTCCAGCATGATCACGTTGTCGAAGTCCCAGCCGTGGGCGACGTTGTACCAGCCCACGAACTTGATGCCGAACTTCTTCTCGTATTCCTTCATTTGCTTGGCGAACAGCGTCTTCATGAAGAACTTGAAGAACGGGTCGCGGCCACGGCGGACCGAGAAGTACGTCGCAAGAACTGGCACGGGCTGAGTGGTCTCCTGATTTGTCGGCGACCCGCGGCCCAGATCCTGGACCAACGGCCGCCGAAGCGATTCGCAGCGGCGCCTATTCTCGCACGCCGGAGGGTTCAGGCCACAAGTTCCTCGGCAAGTCGCCCGCCGCTGGGGCGCTACTCGTCCCCGGCGCTCGGATCCTCGTATCCCAGGCGCCCCCCGGCGATCGTCAGCAGGACGCGGCCGGGCAGCTCTCGACCGATGAGCGGGGAGTTCTTGCCCTTTGAGAGCAGCGACTCGGGTGTGACCTGCCAGCTGTCCGCGCGGTCGAAGACGACGAGGTCGGCGGCGGCGCCCTCGGTGAGGCCGCGCGCGCGGGAACCGGCGATCACCGTCGCCGGACCGGTGGTCAGCGCCGCGATGGCGCGGGCGAGCGGCAGGCGGCCCGCATCGACGAGCGCGAGCAGCACGCCCAACGCAGTCTCGATGCCGCTGATCCCGTTCGAGGCCTTGCCGAACTCCACTTCCTTGTCCACGATCGTATGCGGTGCGTGATCCGTGGCAACCGCGGAAGCGGTCCCGTCCACAAGCGCAGCCAGGCACGCGGCCGCATCGACGGCGGAGGCAAGCGGCGGATTGACCCGCAGCGACGTGTTGAAGGGACCCGCGGTCAGGGCGCCGTCGATCCACGGATCGCGCGACGTGCCGTCGGCCGCCAGAGCATCCCACGCCCAGCGCCGCGCCCCGGCAATCCACTCGTCCGTGAAGGCGAGGTGGTGCGGCGTGACGTCGCACGTGACCGGCAGCCCGGCGGCGCGCGCCCGGCGAACCAGGTCCAGCGCCGGAGCGGTCGAGAGATGAGTCAGGTGGAGCCGCGCGCCGGGCTGATCGCCCAAGGCGTCCGCAAGAACCGCCAGATCGCGCGACACGGCCGAAACCTCGCCGGCGGTCGGCCAGCCTGCCAGACCCATGACGGAAGCCACGTAGCCTTCGTGCGCTTCAGTGCCGGCGGTGAGTTCCAGATCCTCGGCGTGCTCGACGATGGGCAGCCCCAGCATGCCCGCGTACAGCAGCGCGCTCCGCAGCAGCTTCGGCGTCTTGACCGGCGCGCCGTCGTCCGAGTAGCCGATCACGCCGGCGTCGGCCAGCTCGCCCATGGCGGACAGCTGCTCGCCGCCACGCCCGGCCGAAACGGCACCGAACGCCAGGACTTCGACCGGCGAACCGCTGGCGGCCGCCGCCGCCCGAACGCGCGCCAGGGTGCCCGGCTCGTCCAGGGCGGGCTGAGTGTTCGGCATCAGGGCGACTGTTGTGTAGCCACCGTGGGCGGCCGCGGCAGAACCCGTCGCGACGGTCTCCGCATCTTCAAAGCCCGGCTCGCGGAAATGGGCGTGGATGTCGAAGAAGCCCGGGGCCACGACGACGCCCTTGTCCGTGACGCCTTCGGCTTCGGCGCCCTCGAGCCACGTGACGGACTCGAGGATGCCGTCGATAACGACGATCTCGCCGGGGCCTTCGCGTCCGGAGACCGGGTCGACCAGCCAGGCCTTTTCCAGCTCGAACCGCTCGACCGTCTCCCCCACCTTGGGCCCGAGGCCCTTGGCGCCGGCGCCGCGTGCCGGTCCGGAGGCTCCGCCCTCGGTCGTCATCGGGCCGTCTCGATGTGCGCGCCTTCGTGGCCGGGCTGGGCCGCTTCGTGAGAGCCGGCAAGCAAGTACAGCAGCGCCATCCGGACGGCAACTCCGTTCGAAACCTGGTCCAGGATCACCGACCGGCCGCTGATTGCGATGTCCGGCGCGATTTCCACGCCTTCGTTCATCGGTCCGGGGTGCATGACGATCGCCTCCGGCCTGGCCAGGGAGATCCGCTCGGCGTTCAGCTGGTACATCGCCGCGTACTCGCGCAGCGAGGGCAGCAACCCGCCCTGCATCCGCTCGCGCTGGATCCGCAGGCCCATCACCACGTCGGCGTCGCGGAGTGCGGCGTCGATGTCGCTCGTCACGTTGAATTTGCCGTGGCCCGGGACGGCACCGCCGCTCCACGCCGACGCCCAGCGATCGAACCCACGCAAGAGAGTGGCCGGCCCGCACAACCAGAGATCCGCCCCGGCCGCCGTCAGCGACCAGATATTGGAGCGCGCTACTCGGGAGTGGAGGATGTCGCCCACGATCGCGACCTTCTTGCCGCGCAGGTCGCCACCGGGGACGTTCTCGCGCATCGTGTAGAGGTCCAGCAGCGCCTGCGTCGGATGGGCGTGCCAGCCGTCGCCGCCGTTGAGGACGTGGCCGCTGAAGATTTCGGCCGCCAGATACGGCGCCCCGGAAACGGAGTGGCGCATCACGAGGATCTCGGCGCCGAGCGCCTCGAGGGTCCGGATCGTGTCCACGAGGGACTCGCCCTTGGTCACGGAGGAAGTGGCAGGCGCCACCGAAACCACATCAGCGGAAAGGTTGCGCGCCGCGGACTCAAACGAGACGCGGGTCCGCGTCGAAGCCTCGTAGAAGAGAGTGGTGACGCGGCGCCCGTTCAGGGCCGGCACCTTGCGGATCGGGCGAGCCAGGATGCCCTTCATCTGCTCCGTGGTCCGCATGATCAGCTCGATCTCGGGCCACGTCAGGACATCGACGTCGATGAGGTGGCGGTGATGCCACGCGACGGCGTCGGTACCGGCGCCGCTTGCGGCCGGAGCCACTGTCGTCATCAGCCGCCCACCACGGTCGTGTCGGGCGCACGAAGCTCGCGGGCGATGCTGACCTCGTCCGAACCGTCGATCTCGGCGACGTGCACGTGGACGATCTCCTCGCGCGAGGTGGGCACGTTCTTGCCCACGTGGTCGGCTCGGATCGGCAGCTCGCGGTGGCCGCGGTCGATGAGAACCGCCAGCCGGATCGCCCGCGGCCGCCCGAAATCGATGAGCGCGTCCATGGCGCAGCGGATCGTCCGGCCGGTGTAGAGCACGTCGTCGACGAGCACGATCGTGGTCCCGTTGAGATCGAAGGGCAGGTCCGTGCCCTTGACGATCGGCTGCTGGGCCACCAGCGATAGATCGTCACGGTAGAAGGTGATGTCGAGCGCGCCGGTGGGGAGCCGAACGCCTTCATGCTCCTCGATCGCGTCGGCCACGCGCTTCGCCAGGGGAACACCACGGCGCTGGATGCCGACGAGGGCCAGGCCCTTCGTGCCGGCCTGCTTCTCGACGATCTCATGGGAGATCCGGATGATCGCTCGACGGATCTCATCGCCGGTCATGATCTGCCGGTCGGTCATCGATTCACGCTGCCCTGCACGGCGCAGTCCTCCTTCCCGGCCTCACGGAGCCGGTCGTTAAAGGTCGAATGGAAGGATACAGCGCGGCGGGCCCGGACGCCTAACGGGGGCTTGCCAGGCAGGCCTACGGCAGCGGGGCAGCCTGGTCGGTCGGCTGGGCCGCCGAGGGTTGGGCGGCCGGCTCTGACGGGGTCTCGCCCGGAGTCGTCGGCGATGGCGTGGAAACGGCCGAGGGCGGCACGGCCGGGATGTCTTCCATGTGCGTCCTGCCGTCCACGGCCGAGGTGTAGACGAGATGCCCGTTGTCGAAACCGATGCCGTCCATGACCTTCTCGGCCGCCAGCAGCGGCTCGTTCGTGTCGAGACGACCGGCCTTTCGATCGATCGAGAACAGGCTCAACCTGCCGATGCGGGAGCTGCCCTGATCGGCGACCCAGATGGCCACATGCTGCCCACCGGCGTCCCAGCTCACGGCCCAGTTGTGAACCTGGCCGAGCTGAGCCGTGACCTGGAGAGCCTGCGGCGCGAGCGGCTGAGTCTCCGGCGAGGCAGTCGGGCTCGCGACGGTCGCACCCGCCGGCGATGCGGACGGTTCCTGTGTGGCCGGCTGGGCCGACGGTTGTGGCGTCGATGCGGTCCCAGGAGCAACCCACCCGGGCGACAGCTGGAGGTTCGCCCAAGCCTCGAAGGTGAGGTCGCCCGCGCCCGGCCGCCACAATCCCGAGACCGGATCGAACTCGACCGACCCGGACCAGTAGACCAGGAAGCGGCCGGTCGGGTCCGAGACGGGCAGCAGCATCGGCCGGTCGATCGTCTTTGCCGCGCCGCTGATCGGATCGAACGTGTACGAGGCGTAGTCGATCGATCCTGTGGCGCCCGAGGCCGAATAGGCTGCGATTTCGCTGATCAGGACCGTCCGCCCCAACCAACCGGCGAGCATCGCATTGTGGCTCGTGGTCACCTGCTTGGCTCGTTCCTGACCCGCCCGCCAGACGAAGACATCCGGCCCGGCGCTGTGATCCGACGGCCGAGCCGCGAAGACCAGCATCTTGCCGTCGGCCGAAAACTCGGGGTCCCGGCCAACAACCTCGTATCCGGTGAGAATTGCCACGGGCTGACCCGCGGCCGTGACCGGCGTCGGTACGGGAGTGGCCTTCGGCGAGGGCGTGGGCTCCGTTGTCGGCACCGGCGACCCAGCACTTGCGGGGACGGCCGTGGGCTCATGAGTCGGAGTGGCGGTCGGCGCCGCGGTCGCGGCAGCGGTCCGGGCCGTGGTCGCAGCAGCGGCGGGACGAGGCGTCAGCTGCTCGAGCGACACCGTCTTGGGCTGCGTCGAGAGAGGCAGGACCGCGACCTTGTCGTCCGTCCAGACCGCGGCGCGAGTGGCGTCCGGGGCGATGGCGGCCGAGATGGCGGTGTTGCTCTTCACCGAGCCCAGCGTCTGACCGCCGTTGTCGGCCACGCTGCAGCTGCTGGTCGCCGTCCTGCATCGAGCGGCGCCGCCCTTGATTTCGTAGACGTCCGCGTGAGCCGCGATCCAGTAGCTGGTACCACCTACCACGGCCAGCGGCGCCTGCGGGGAGGTCGAGGCGGCAACCGACGCACCGGTTTGCACGGCCGCGATGGGGGCTGTGGTGGAAGCCTGGCGGGGAGTTCCGATCGGGCTCTGTCCGAGCAGCGACGCGGTCGCGACGACGACCACGACACCGACGGCGGCGGCCGTGCCGAAGAGCGGCCTCTTGCCGGCGCGGGCCGGCCCGCGGGCCCCCGATCGGCCGGCCGGGGCGACCATGTCCAGGGCCGCCGAAGTCCTGGCCCACAGGTCGCGGGGCGGCTCCGGGGCGGCCAGGCCGCGGAGCTCGAGGTGATTGGCGCGATACTCCCGGCTCACCGCGGCGCAATCCGGGCACGAGGCAACGTGCCCGTCGAGCCAGGCCGCGTCGTCCGCTGCGAGAGGTCCGTCAACCGACTCAGCCGAAAGCATGCGAGCGCGCTGGTGGAGCAACGCCTCGGCCGCCTGCCAGCGCTTCATGTCGGCGCTCATCGTCGAGCGCTCGGGCTGTCGTCGCCGTTGCGGCTCGCATCCACTGCCCGAATCTTCTCGGCATAGGCGGCATCGATGGCCGCTTCGCGCTCCGCCTCCTGGCGCTTCTCATCGGCGAGGGCCTGGCGGAGGCTCTCGCGCGCTCGAGTCAGGAGGGCGCGCGCGGCGACGTGCGAGACACCGAGCGTTTCGGCGAGCTCGAGGCCGGTGAGATCGTTCACCTCGGCAAGAAGCAGCGCCGCACGCTGACGCTCGGGAATGCGTGCCAGGGCCCGGGCCAGTGGTCCGGAAAGCCGCATCTCCATGGCCAGGTGCTCGGCCGAAGGGGCTGCGCCGTGGCTCTCGCCGGTCAAGGGCAGAAACCGGACGATGCGGCGGCGGCGCATCTCGTCGAGGACTACCCGATGAGCGATCTGGTACAGCCAGGCTCGGGCTTTGGCTCGATCCTCGAGCGAATCCTGGGCCTTGTATGCCTTGATGAAGGTGTCCTGGGTGAAGTCGGCAGCCACGTCCGCATCGCGCACCATCCGGTAGACATAGGCGTAGATCTCGCCGTGGTGGAGCGCGAACAGCTCCTCGATGAATGTGCGGTCGGCGGCGCCCTCGGATGCGACCGTCATGCCGCGACCCATTTGCCGGCTGGTAACGCTGTTGAGCACTGTATCGCCGCCGCTGCGCTTCGGGACAACAAACAACGGTGCGTCCCCGCGCGCACTGGATAGTTGACGGGATCCCTCGTCCAGCTGTGACGCCGCAATCCGTATCCCCCTCGCGTCATGATTCGCCTGCGGCCTCGGCGGGCGGGCCCTGCCGCAACAGTTCCTCCACTGCCTCCTCGGGCGAGACCGGATTGACCGGCAGGCCGGTGCCGATCTCGAGACCCGCTATCTCTCGAAGCCGTGGATGGACCTCCCAATGCCAATGGTACGTTCCGTCGACACGTTCGCGGAGCGGGGCTGTGTGCAGCACCAGGTTATGAGGCGGTCCGTCCAGGCAGGCCAGACGCTCCAGCACATGGCGCAGCGCCTCGGCGCTGGACGCGATGTCGGCGTCGGTGGCGGCCCCGAAGTCGGCGGCGTGGCGGCGTGGCACGATCCACACCTCGAACGGAGATCGTGAGGCGAAGGGCGCGAACGCGACCGAGGCGTCGTCCTGCCAGATCATCCGCGTCTCGTTGCGCGGCTCTTCTTTCACGAGATGGCAGTACGGGCACTGGCCCTCGCGGATCACATAACGGGCGGCGCCGCCGATCTCCTCGGCGACCCGGTGCGGAATCTGCGGCAGGTCGTATAGATCGAGGCAGAGGTGGTTGGTTCGGGCGCCGGCCTGGGCACCCCAGTTCTGGACGACCTGCAGGTACTCGGTCTGGCCGAGCTTTCGCGCATCGACGAAGGCCCGGCGGGCCATTACCAGCATCGAGCGCAGAACCTCCGAATCGACGGCCTGGAGCGGCCGGTGCTCCCCCGGCGGAGCGACGATGGTTCGCCAGCTGCCCGACGCCCTGGCCTGAGCCATCGCAACCTGGGCGAGGTTCCGGTCCATTTCGCGAGCGTCGTATTGATCGCCCACGACGTTGAAGGCGTAATCCTTGAGCGTCCGCAGCCGAACACCCTCGCCGGGCGGCTGGCTGCAGTTCTGGCATTCGCCGTCGTCGTAGACCTGGGCCGCGGCTACGGCAAAACGCCCACGCCGGAACTCGCGGTCTACCACGGTCGCGACCCACCAGCCGGTGATTTCGTCGCGCCGAAGCTCGAAGAGGCCGGCACCCATCAGTGGATTCCCGCGGCGGCCGAGGCGTGATGGGCCGTGGAGCGCTCCGCAACGAGCCGTTCCAGGTCTACGCGAGCCTCGGCCGGATCTGCGTCGGGCGGCAGTGAACCGCCGAGCGGCGCGCCCAGTTGGGCCGCCAGCCCGACCGCGAACTCCGCCGCCGCGCGACCGACCGATTCCGTGGTGGGCTCGGATGGCCGGCCAAGTTCGCGATAGATCGAGGTCGATTCGACATCCGGCAGGCCGCAGGCGTCGATGAGCTCGAAATCGGGCAGGTGGACGGAGACGTTCAAGGCGATGCCGTGGTAGCTGACACCGCGCTCGATGCGAACCCCGACCGCGCCGATCTTGCGCGTGCCGTCGCCGCACCAGCAGCCCGGAAATGATTCCCGGCGATCCGCCGCGACACCAAAGGCGCCGCAAGTTGCGACGAGCCCCGACTCCAGGGCGCGGACGAGCGGCCTGATCATCAGCCCGCGATCCGCCAGCCTGATGATCGGATACGCGGTCAGCTGGCCCGGGCCGTGGTATGTGACCTCGCCGCCGCGCTCGGTCTCGATCAACTCGATGTTGCGCGCCGCGAGTTCGGCCGGGGTGGCGACGACGTGAGACGGATCGCTGTGGCGGCCGAGGGTGAGGACCGGCTCATGCTCGACGAGCAGCAGTTGATCGCCGATCAGACCCGCGGCGCGAGCGGCGACCACACGGTGCTGGAGCGACCACGCGTCGCGGTAAGCGGTCCGTCCGAGCCACCACGCGGTGATCGGACGCGCGGTCGGCGCGGCGGCGAGGCGCGAGATGTCGAGCGAAGGTCGGTCCATCACCGCCACGATAGCAAACGCGGGTCACGTCGCCGTACCGCGACGGCAGGCGCGCCGCTACAGCGTTACGGCCGAACCGGCACGGCGGCGCTCGCGCCGGGTCCCCCGCCAGATCGTGACGCGGCCGCGGCCTTGGACGAGCCACTCCCCGTCGCGGCCGACCAGGGCGGTGTCCTCGTCGATCCCCACGAGCAGCGCCCCATCCGGGACCGCCAGCGCCAGGGGCACGACGAGCGCCTCGGGAATGGCGTCGTAATGGGGCACGACAACGACGCGGGGCACGAAACCCAGACCGTCCTGCCAGCCGAAGGGAGGCTGCATGAACCGCAGGCCCTTCACCTGGAGCTGATGGCCACCGAGGACCATGGCCCCGGCCGAGCAGCCGGCGATCACGGCTCCGCGCGCGTGAGCCTCTCGCAGGGCGGCGCCGGCGGCGCTATCACGCAGCAAGTCCAGCAGATAGCCCGGTTTGCCGCCCGAGAAGTAGATCAGGTCCGCGGTCGAGATCGCGGCCGCCGAAGCTTCGTCATCGGCCGACGCCCGGTCGCGAATGAGGACCGGCACGGGCTCGGCACCGAGTGCCGCGAAATGCGCCTCGCCCATGGCGGCCCAGCGCATGAAGACAGTCTCACCGTCCGGCCACGACGCCGCCGGTACGATCGCCACGCGCGGCCGTGCCGCGCGCGCACGGTCGCGACCGGTCGCGGCCAGAAGGCCCCGGTCGACTTCATCCATCGCCGGGGTGAACTCACCGGATCCGACGAGGGCTAGGACTCCGTTCATGAGAGCGAGTCTAGCCCGGCGGCGCCGGTCAAGGGCCGGAGCGGTGGGCCGGTGCGCGGCCCGAACCACGGGTCTCCGGGGCGGCCGATGCGGCAGGCGGCCTGCCCCACTTGAGCCATATGCGCCCGCAACCGGCAACGCTAGGCTTGGCCGATGGTCAGACTCGGCCCACTGGGCACCGTATCGTTGCGCTCGCGGAGGATGGCCGTCGTCGTGGCTGCCGCTCTGGTCGTCGTGGTCGCGGGTGGGACGCTGACGGCCGTCGCAGTCGGGCCGGTCGGCGCCGCGGCTTCCGGCAGCCCGTTGGTCGTGGGCATGCAAACGGCGGTCCCGACCGCTCCTCAGTCCACGGTCGCCCCGACGGCATCGCCCACGGCAGTTCCCACCGTCGATCCGGCCACGATCTTCCCGCCGATCGAGCTCAACGTACCGCCGCGGGACGACCCGGCCGGGGACCTCGTTCCGCCCGTCTTCTGGATCGACCCGCACCGGCCGATCCCGGATCAGTCGGCCGACTGGTTGAGCATCAAGGCGGCCGGACGGGTCGCGCTGGTGGACGGCCAATTCAAGGTGCTGCCGAGCGGCACCGATCCGATGCTCAGCATTCAGTCCGGTAAGGCGCTGCCGGCGAAGTTCCTGATGGAGACCGCCTGGACCCGCTGGGTCATCGAAGTGGTCGGCTCCGGCCGGGATGAGAAGGGCACCGGCTACTCGAACAACAACTACTGGAAGTTCTGCGGCGAGGGGGCAATGACCTCGGCGCTCTGGTACTGGCAGCAGCGAGTCGGTCATCCGGACGTCACCGGCACGGCCGGCTATTTCGTGGAGCCGTACACGGCCGAAGGCGTCAACTGGCCGTCGCCGGGTCCCCGGAACAACAAGGGCGTCCAGCACGGAACGTACTGGTCGGGCTCGGACACGGTCAACGGGTTCACCGCGCACGGCCGAGGGTTCGAGTTCTACCTGGCTATGGCCGCTCAGCCCACGGGCTGGACCGCGCCCGGGTTTGCCGTCTTTTCACTCGACCGCAAGGCGCTGTACCCGTCTCTCGGCACTCCCATTACCAACATCATGGCCGGGCTGAACTGGGAGGCGTCGGGGCACGCGGACAACTGGAATGAGGCGTACTACACGATCGTGACGCCGCAGGATCCCAACCTCGCCCGCGATCTGACCGCGGCCGTAATGATCGACGTCGGGCGCGACCAGGTGCCGGTCGTGGCGATGGTGGACACGTTCAACCTGCCCAACTGGCAGAACGGATCCAAGACCCCGCACACGCGCCACGCCATCGCCATCGTCGGTTACGACAACACCGCCAAACCGCCGACCTTCACCTACACCGAGTCCTGCGGGAAGAAGTGCGACCCCCGGCCGGGCAACCACAACGGCGACATTCATGTGATCCCCCAGTCCACGATGGTCAAGGCGATCCAGAACAAGGTCGGCTCGGGCTTCGTTTGGTGAGCCGGGCGTGACCGAGCAGGCGGACCCCGGCCGCGGAACCCTGATCGTCGGCTACGGCAACAGGCTCCGGGCCGACGACGGGCTCGGCTGGCGCGCAATCGAACTCCTGACCGACGATCGGCGCGTCGCCGGCGCGAGGTTGCTCGCACGTCACCAGCTGACGCCCGAACTGGCGGCGGATTTCGCCGAGGCGGCGCTCGTCGTGCTGATCGACGCCGATGCCGGAGCTCCACCCGGCCAGGTCACCGTCCGGCAGGTCGTGGCCTCGACGGCGGGAGGACCCTTGCTGTCCCACCACATCGATCCGCCGACCCTGGTGGCTTTGAGCCACGAGCTGTACGGCCATGTGCCGACCGTATACGTGGTCGGAGTCGGGGCGTTGTCGCTGGGCGAGGGCGATCGCCTCTCGCTCGAGATCGAGGCGGCCATGCCTCAGCTGCTCGACACCGTAGCCGAGATAGTGGCCGGTCGGACCGTCTGACACCACCGCGCCCGATCGCGCGATCGCCGGATGCCGCATGTAGTATGTCCGGGCGGGGGACCGCTGGTGCTCGCCTCGAGCCGAGACAACCTGCGAAGAGACCCCGCGAGAGGCGAGGTATCAGCGACGCGTACTCGTGCCGAAACGAACCGGCTGGCAGTTGAAGTTCACGACCTCAGCGAGTGTTGCGGGATTCTGCGGAGTACCGAGGCCGGCACGGCGTCGGCGCGGGCATGACCCAGAAGCTCGCGGGCATGGCCACGAGGAGCACCTCCGCCAGGCCGAGTCGCTTGATCTGGGGTTATCGGTCTCTCATCTGGAACTTCGCCCAGCGGGACCTCAAATCGCGCTTCAAGGGAACGGCACTCGGCTGGGCTTGGTCGCTCATGCTGCCGCTGGCGACGCTGTTGACCTACAGCCTCGTGTTCTCCGTTGTGTTCCGGGCGAACACTCCCGATTTCGGCAATGGCCGAGAGGGGTTCTTTCCGGTTTGGTTCCTGGCCGGGCTGATCCCGTGGAACTTCTTCTTCATCTCGGTCACCGGGGCGATGCCGTCGCTGCTCGGTAGCGGATCCCTTCTCCAGAAGGTCTACTTTCCGTCGTACACGCCCATCCTCGGCGCGGTGACGGCGATCCTCGTGCAATCGACCATCGAGTTGGGCATTCTCGTCGCGATCCTGCTGGTGCTCGGGAACGTGGCGCTCAGCTGGCTGCTCTTGCCGTTGTGGGCCCTTCTCTACGTCAGCTTCGTTGCCGCGATAGCCGTGATCCTCGCGATACTCAATGTCCTGTTCCGCGACGTGGCTCATCTCGTCAACGTAAGCCTGCAGTTGCTCTTCTTCCTGACGCCGATCATCTATCCGATCACCCTCGTCCCCGACAACTCGCATGGGATCCCGATGAGGGCCATCGTCGGTTTCAATCCCCTGGCGGCGTACATCGGTTGCCTGCGCGGGCTCGTCTACGACTTGCGGCCGCCGAGTCTGCTTACGTGGCTGCAGATGGCCGGTTGGACGGCTGGTGCGATCGTCCTGGCCGCGTTCGTCTACCGGACCCGCGGCCTGGACATCGCGGAAGAGCTATGACGGACTTTGCCATTCGCGCCGAGAACCTTTCGAAGCGTTTCTGGCTGCGGACGGAGCGTCGAACGAGGCTGAAGGAGCGCTTCATCCGCGGCGGCGAGCCCAAAGGCCGCGAGTTCTGGGCTCTTCGCGATGCCACGTTCGATATCGAGCGTGGGACCACTTTTGGGCTCCTGGGCCAGAACGGGTCGGGCAAGTCCACGACGCTCAAGGTCCTGGCGGGGATCTACCGCCCCAACGGCGGGCGGCTGGAGTTGAACGGTCGCGTGTCCGCACTGCTCGAACTCGGGGCCGGCTTCCACCCCGAGCTGACGGGTCGGGAGAACGTACGTCTCAACGGAGCGATCCTTGGGCTTTCGAAGCGCCAGATCGACAACGCCATGGACGGGATCGTCGATTTCGCGGCGCTCGGCGAATTCATCGACTCTCCCGTGAAGCATTACTCCACGGGCATGTACGTGCGGCTTGGATTTGCGGTCGCCGTCTCGCTCGATCCGGAGATCCTGATGGTGGACGAGGTCATCGCGGTCGGCGACGAGGAGTTCCAGCGCAAGTGCTTCGACCATCTGGCCATGCTGCGCAAACGCGGAACCACGATCGTCCTTGTGACGCACTCCCTGGGCTTGATCCAGGAGATGTGCGATCAGGCCGCGTGGCTCGAGCACGGCGTCATTCGAAGACTCGGGGCGGCCCGTGAGGTCGTCGAGGCGTACCTGGGGGATGTCAACGACCGTGAGATGCACGGCCGGGGCGTGAGGCCTGTCGCCGATGCCGCCGCGTCCTTGTCGGGCCGGCTCGGCTCCGGCGAGATACGCGTCGTCTCCCTGGAATACCTCGACGGCGACGGCAACCCGAGTCCCGTTCTTCTGGCGGGCGCTCCGTGCGCCATCCGCATCCACTACGCGGCCAGCCGGAGAGTAGAGGAAGCGATATTCGGGATCGGCTTTGTCGGCAGGACGGGGGTCTTCGTGGCGGCGCCGAGCTCTGGACGGTTGGGACCGTGGACGGTCGCGGCTGGCCGCGGATACGTTGACCTGGAAGTGCCGGAATTGCTGCTGCAGCCTGCCACATACCGGGTCAGCGCAACAATCAGAGACAGAGGCCACATGTTCGACGTCGTCGACCAGGCGTACGATCTACACGTCCGTGGAGGCGGCGAACGCGAAGAGGGCTTGATGCGGATGCCCGTGATCTGGCGACCGCCGGTGTCGGTGACTTCGGGCGACACGGCCGGCGGTTCGGCCGAGGAGGTAGCCGGTGCTCAGTAGGGACTCTCTGGCGAACCTGCTGATGTCGATCGCGACCGGCGACCGGGCGCGCGCGGCAGACCTGCTCTCTCCGTCCGAAGAGATAGACGAGCCGACTCGGGCGCTGCTGATCGAGGCCGTGGCAGTCGGCCCCGATCGATCGGCCCACGCGCGCAGTCTTGGCGACGCACTCCGATCGCTGGGAGCCCCCCGGCATCTGGAGAACGAGTGCTACCGAGTCGCTTTCTACTCGGGCGATGAGTGGCAGGCCCTGGCGGCAAATCCATTGTTCGCGTTTCACAGCGCCAACAAAGGCGGCCGGTCGGCGGACAAGTGGGTCCACTACTTCGACATATACGCTCGCCACCTGGAGAAGTACCGCGGACGGCCGGTGCGCGTCCTCGAGATCGGCGTCGGCCGGGGCGGCGGCCTGGAACTGATGGGCCATTTTCTCGGCCCTCAGGCCACGGTCGTCGGCATAGATCTGGACAAGGCGATCCGGATCGCGGTCGAACCGCGGTATGTGGTCGAAGTCGGCGACCAGGCCGACCCGGAATTCCTGCGCCTCGTCGCCGGGAAGCACGGTCCATTCGACGTCGTGATCGACGACGGCGGACACACCATGCGCCAGCAGATCGTTTCGGTCGAGACGCTGTTCCCGTTGCTGGCCGAAGGCGCGACGTATCTGGTTGAGGATTGCCACACCTCGTACATGCCCGAGTACGCGGACCAGGGGCCGGACGGGCAGACGTTCCTGAGCTGGGCCAAGGACCGAATGGACGATCTGAACGCCTACCACTTCTCGAAACAGAAGGACCTTCCGGCTCCGTGGCAGACGGACCTCGCTTCCGTTCACGCCTACGACAGCGTCGTCGTCTTCGAGAAGGGTCGCCACGCCGCGCCGTTCTGTGAGGTGAGCGGCACCAACGAGTTCATCGGCCACGACCGCCTCGCAGCAACGAGGGAACTCGAGCTGATCGCGGCACGCGACGCAGCCATCGCCAGTGCGGTCGGCCGGGCTCCCGTCGGGATGGCCGGCATCGAGCCCAGGCCGGGCGAAGTCGACGCTCGCTATGCGCAGCTGGCCGGGCTCCGCGACGAGCTCCAGAGACTGATCCGGGATCTCGGCCAGCAGGAGGATGTTCCGGACCTACGTCGAGAACTCGCCGAGCGGGACGAGGCGCTGGAACAAGCGAGATGCGATCTGCGTGACGCGCTTGCGACAACGAGGATGATCAGGCGCAGCAATTCGTGGAGGCTCACTGCTCCGCTGCGGCGGATCAAGCATTTGCTGCGGCGTTCATGAAGCCTCGCCTTCCCATGCCGCGTGGACGCAGGCCGCTGGTGCTGGAAGCCCAGCCGGCTCAGGTCCGCGTGGAAGGCATCGACTACCTCGCGGGCGTGGCCCGGCCGGCACAGGTTGCGCTGATATCGCACTGGGCGCCGGGCGCCACCGTCAGCCGTTCGGTTGTGGAGCTGATCCGGGCCCTGGTTGGGCAGGACTACCACGTTGCGATGGTCAGCACCGCCGAGGGCAGCGGACCACTCCAATGGCCGGAGGCACAGCCTGAGGCCGTGACGATTCTGCGGCGTCCGAATGTCGGGTACGACTTCGGTTCATGGGCAACCGCACTCGCACGATACCCGGCCGTCGCTCTGGCAGACGAAGTCCTGCTGTTCAACGACAGCCTGGCCGGACCCTTCGCGCCGATCGATCACCTCCTGGACAGCTTCCACCGGTCCCCCGCCGATGCCTGGGGCATGACCGATTCGTCGATGCACCAGTACCACCTTCAGAGCTACTGCCTGGGCTTCAAATACCAGGTCCTGCAGGAGGCGCCGCTGGCCGGCTTCTGGCACGGAATTCGGGCTGAGGCGTCACGGGACGACGTCATCGAGCGCTACGAGATCGGCCTGGGCCGGCTCCTCAAGCGCGAGGCGTACTCCGCCGATGCGGCCATCAGGTACGAGAAGGTGGCGGGCGAGGGAACCAACTCCACTATTCACGGGTGGCGGCGCCTGCTGGACCTTGGCTTTCCCTTCGTCAAGCGCGAATTGCTGCGCAGGCCCGACCTGGTTGGTAACGGGTATAAGGTTCCGGACGAACTGATGCGGAGATTCGGCGTGGACGTGGCCGAATGGGTATGAGCCGGACAATGGAAAGCACCACGGAAGAGGCTGTCTACCGATGACCGGCCGTGCGATATCGAGGGTCCGATGAGAAGGGCCGGTCTGGAGTTCGTCGCCGACCAGGTGACGAAGTTCTTCGATACCGTCTACATCCGCGGCTGGCTTCGGAGCCCCGACGATAGGCTGGCGACCGTCACCCTGACCGGTGCCGCCGACATACAACAACGGTCCACCGCCGGCGCGGAGGACTATGCCGGCGTCGATGGCGCGCATGCGTTCCAGCTCCAGGCGCTGCTAGGCCGGCATTTCAGTTGGGACCTGACGGTGGAATTCCGGACTTCGAGGGGCCGGCGCGTCTGCGCCACCCTCCAGGAACTCAGTGATGATCGAATCAGCTACTACTCATCGAACTCCGTCGAGGCGGCATTCGTTGCCCGAGTCAACGCCCAGCCCGACGCGCGGGTGCTGGATGTCGGCGGCCGGGATCGAAGCCAGTTCGACCGCAGGACTCTCTTCAACGTCAAGGAGTACGTGGTCCTCGACATCGTTCCGAGCGCCAACGTCGACGTCGTGGCGGATGCCCACGAACTATCCAGGTCGCTCGAGCCCGAAAGCTTCGACTTCGTGGTTTCCTCAAGCGTCTTCGAGCATCTACTCATGCCGTGGAAGGTTGCACTGGAGATCAATCGCGTCCTCAAGCCGGGTGGCATGGCATTCATCACGACCGCGCAGACGGTGGGCCTGCACGACATGCCGTGGGACTTCCTGCGCTTCTCCGATACTTCGTGGGACGGCATCTTCAACGATCTCACCGGCTTCCGGATCGTCGAGCGCGTCATGGACTACCCGATGTTCATCCTGCCGTTCGTCATCAGAGAGATTCACCTGGACACGGAGAAGGCGGCTGGGTACGAGATGTCGGCCGTGGTGGTCGAGAAGATAGGCAAGACCGAGCTTATGTGGCCTGTCCTGCTGGATGATGTAATGAAGACGTCATACCCGCCAACATAGGCCGGTCGGGCTGCCGCGGGCAGCCACGCAGCCAGAATTGCCGACGTGGGTATGAGACCGAGCGGCATTGAGGACGAGGTAGAGGTGAGCAACACGACGCGGGCAACGGTGCGCGAGCCATTGCGTCTGGCAATCCAAGCTTCGCGCGCCAACATCGACGGGCGCGATGTCTCGGTGGCGATCGTGCTTCCGGCATTCAACGAGGAGTCCACGATCGCGGCGACCGTCATGGAGTTTCACCATGCCCTCCCTGAAGCCTCGATCGTGGTGGTTGACAACAACTCAACGGATGGGACGCGAAGTCGCGCTCTCGAGGCTTTCAAGCTAATCGGGGCTCGGGGGCTGCTCCTCGCCGAACAAAGGCAGGGCAAGGGCTATGCGGTCCGCCGTGCCTTCCGGAGCGTTGACGCGGATATCTACGTTCTAGCCGATGCAGACATGACGTATCCGGCCGATCGCGTGCTGGACCTGGTCCGGCCCATCGCGAACGACGAAGCCGAGATGGTCGTCGGCAATCGACTTGCCGGCGGCGAATATGCCGTCGAGAACAAGCGCCGGTTCCACGGCTTCGGGAACGACCTGATCCGTTGGCTGGTGAACAGGCTCTTCGGGTCTCATCTCGGCGACATCATGAGCGGCTACCGCGCCGTCGGCTGTTCGTTCCTGGCCGGGTATCCCATGCTCGTGGACGGCTTCGAGATCGAGACCGACATGACCGCGCATGCCCTCGACAAGCGCTGCCGAATCATCGAAGTCCCGATCGAATATCGAGATCGACCGACCGGCAGCGCCTCGAAGTTGCATACATTCCGGGACGGCCGCCGAGTTCTCGCGACGATCGTGAACCTCATCCGCCACTACCGGCCGATGCTCTTCTTCGGCACCGCGGGACTGGCCCTCGGCCTCGCCGGTCTGATGGCGGCAATTCCGGTCTTCTCCGACTGGATCAGCTACCGGTACATCTACCATGTGCCGCTCGCGGTCCTGGCGACGGGACTCGAGATCGTGGCCCTGCAGTCATTCGGCATCGGCCTGATCCTCGACTCGGTCGTGCACATGGAGCGAGCAGCGTACGAACGCGATATGTTCTCCCCTCGACGCTGACTACCTCGGCGTCGCGGGCGAATCCGGCTCGAGGCGCGGTCGAAGGTCCGGCTTCCTCATCCACGCCTGCACGGCCAGGTAGCCGCCGGCCAGCAGCAGGATGGCGCCCGCGGTCAGCGAGACGACAAGTCGGCCGACACCTAGCCCCGGGTTGGTCAGAGACGCCGGCAGCTCTACGGCAGTCAGGCCGAAGGCATACCTCTCTGTATTGACCAGGACCATGGTGCCCAGCGACAGGGCGGAGAAGGCCGCGGCCGCCGAGACCGTGCGGGGGATGAGCCGGCCCGATCGAAGGACGAGCAGCATTACGAACCCGAGCGCGAATGGCAGCGTGTAGCGACCTTGCCACCATGCCGGCCACGCCCCCCAGCCCGCAGCCTCTACGACGCCGGGCAGGACCCATATCCCGACCACGCCGATCAGGACGGCTGTCTTCCGGACCGACGGCAGGCGTGTCAGCAGGACCGCCCAGACCGCGATGGTCGCCACGACCAGCAATTGAGGCATAGCCGTATCGAGCCAGCCGAGCACACCGAACATCTGGTGGAGGCGATCCGGGAACCGCAACAGCGACTGGGAGAACCAATCCACGAGATTCCGGATGGTCGATGGCATCACGACTCCGTCCGGCGTCATGACTCCCTGTTTGTAGGGGTGCGTGAGCATCCAGAGAACCCCGGCCGCGACGCCCGGTGCAACTGCTCCGCCGATGCGCAGATACAGGCGCGGTCGAACTGTGGGCGACAAGACGATGGCCGAGGCGGTCAGGCCGATAGCCCATACGAACCCCAAGGGGCGCGCCAGACAAAGTCCGAGGCTGGCCAGGACCAGAAGGATGGCGGTGGCTCGCGGCAAGACGTCGGAAGCGATGGGCGGACCGGAATCGCCGGCCAGATGAGTCCAGGCCGCTTCGGCCAGGACGGCCGCCAGCGCGATGCCGCAGGTGATCTCCCAGCCGCTCGGGTTGACCACGACACCCAGGAAGACGGCCATCGGCGTCGAGAGGAGCAGCAGGAAGCTCCCCCACAGCGGATGCCGGCGCCGCATGTAGAGACTCAAGAGGAACAGCGTGCCGAAACTCAAGAGCGCAGAAGCGATTCGCCCGCCGACGTCCGCGTACTGGCGCCCGGCCAGCGCGGCAATCCTCTCGCCGAAACCCACCACGAGGTAGTAGACGGGCGGGTAGTTGTATACGGTGCCTGCCAATACCGTTCCCCCGTTCGCGGACCGCGGCGGCATGCAGCCGGCCCCGGTTTCAGGATGGCCGCCGAAGCAGGGCGAAACCCAGAGCGACGTCGGCACCAGGAAGTGCTCACCCTGGGCGGGCGGTACCCCGTGTGACGAGACGTACCACGCGGTCGCCTCGTGCATCGGCTCGTCGGGGCCGGCGGACGACGGCGTCGACGCGAACATTCCGACGGCGGCGACGGCGACGAGCAGCCACCCACCAAGACCGCCCAGTCGCGGGGCCCTCACCCACCGTCTCGGGGCATTGCCGGCAGATTCGGCCGGGCTCGAGTCGATTCGTGAGGCCGTGCCGGCGTCGGTTTCCACGCCGAAAGTATGTCAGGCCGGACCGCTCTCGTGACGCCCTGCGTGGAGAGCGGCGGCCACCACTCGGAGCGGCGCCGTGATCCTCCACGACCGGCTGCGCCGGAGGTCGGAGAGCTCGCTGCGGGCCTCGGCAAGTTGCTTCGCGCCGACGCTGCAGGCGTCCTTCAGCTGCTCAATCTCAGCCTGAGCGGCCTCGACTTGCGCGGCCACTCGCTGGGCATCCTCCAGCTGGGTCTGGAGTGCCGCTACCTTGAGCAGATCCGGGTACCGCAGCGACCCGCTCGCGAAACGGACCGTCGTGTTCCTCCGGACATCCACCGGCCACACGTGCCACCGCGACATGTGGTTGTCAATCTCCACCTCGTTCACGGACACGCCGGCGTCGTGGAACGCGGCCCGCACGGACAGCTGATCGCGTCGCGAGTACCTCAGGACGTGATCGAGCCAACGCGTGAGAGCGGCCTTGACCTCGGGGGTGGGGCGTCGCGCGAAGAAGCCGGTCGAGAGTGGCCTTAGGCCGAGCACTTCAGGTTGGGTCGCCGCGTAATGGTCGAACTGCTCGAAGACCCGCTGCGCATCGTCGAGGCCCGTCCTGACGATTTCCGCGAATTCCGCGGCCACGTCTCGCCTGAAGCTGTGAAGCATGAAGGCGATGTCCGCGGTGGCCAACCACTCGTCGAAAAGGGCGGACACGTCGGTGCGCAATGAGATGCAATTGTCGATGTAGAGAATCTCGTCGTAACCGTCGAGGGCTTCGTCTCCGCGGATCTTGAAGATTCGTTGGCTTCGGACCGCGTCCAGAGGAAAGGCCGGCTTCACAAGCCTGATTTCCCACCGGTCGCTCCTCAGGTCAGGCATGTCCGTGTAGCACAAGAAGCGCACCGATGGAGATTCGGCCTGGTCGTCGTTTATCTGTTCGTACCCGCCGAAGTTGGTCGTATAGACCAGACGCCGGACGCCGTCGGCAGTCATCGAGGCATTCGCCGCTTGGCCGGCCGGGTGTCGAACCGTGCCCGCCGGCCGGCCGGCAGCATGGCGCGAGTTGACGCCGGCTCCCCCTCCGAGGACCACGTCGCCCGAATCACATCGTCCTCGGCGATTGCATCGCGAGCCGCATCCTCTCCTCGAAGCCGATCCCGCCCTCAGTATCCGGATAGGCAGTCGAGACGATCCTGCTGAGCGGCACAGGCCACTCGAGGGTCGTCCTGCTTGTCTTCTCCGCCAGGACCGCGGAGAAGTCGAAGCCGGCCGCATTCTCTGCGTCCAGCCTGCCCTCTCGGATGACAAACGGCAGAATGAATTCGGGGAGATCCATTACCCGGTCCACGATTCGGAACCCGGTCAGCTCGTTGAAGATGGCGTCCCAGGATGTGTCGGAGAAGCGCCAGAAGTCCCAGGGAAGGTCGTGCATGCCCACGGTCTGGTGAGTCGAAATCCAGGCCAGTCCTCCGGGCTTCAGGACGCGATTGATCTCGAGGGCGACCTTCCACGGCATGAGCAGATGCTCGAAGACGCTCGCCGAAATGACGAAGTCGAAGCTCTCGGGCGCCAGCACCTTGGACATCTCGTGGGCATCGGCGACAACGTCGACGTTGTCCCCCGGCAGGATGTCGAGAACTACGTATTCCTTGACGTGGAAGAGCGAGCTGACATCGAACTTGCTTCGATCTCGACCGCCGATGTCCAATACCCTCGCGTCGGGGTTGGCGTTGACACGCGTCCTGAACGACTCGCCAAAGGAGGGGTAGTGGTCCATTCGATCCCGGCTGAGCTCCTCCAGGGTCGCGCCGAAACGGCGGCCGCTGACGGTGCGAAACTCGACGGCAAGGTCCAGGGAGAATTGCTGGCCAAGCAGCGCCTGCAGCTTGAATCCGAGCCCATCAGTGACTCCGGGATAGTCGAAACCAACCTCGGACTTCTGCGTGATGCCCGGCCGCCCGGTCAGAACAACGGACGCAAGTGGGTCGTCGGGGCTGCGAAACCAACCTTTCAGGTACACGGAATCGAAAAACTTGGTCACTTGATCCGCGATGAACTCCGAATCTCCGCGGTTCAATTCGGTCCACCTCGCCATTCTACGAACAGCCTCTGGTCGCCCACGACTTGCCCGCCGTGCCGTCCATGACTCCCGGCGCAACCATAGGCGCGCCCCGACGACAGCACAACTACCGATCGCCCCGCCGGGGAAGGCCGGTCCCCGGCCGCTTCTCGGCCATCGAACCGGACAAGCTCGGCCCTTCTACGGACGTGTTGGGATCCTCGCTCGCACCGAGAGTCGGCATGCGCCAGTATTGGACGATCATGACCACCAACTCCTCGCAGAGCACCGAGCCGACGCCGGTTGCGGTCGGCCCTACCCAGGAAGAACGCACGCGGCGAGTGCTGGTTCCGGTCGACACAACAGGCTTGGGGCTCGAGATCGGGCCCTCGTACAACCCGTTGCTCCCCAAGCGTTCCGGGGCCAACATCGAGATCCTGGACCACGCCTCGCGCGACGACCTCGTGGCGAAGTACCGGGAACTCGGGTTCGCGGCCGAACTGCTCGACCGGATCGAAGACGTGGACTACGTCTCGACCGGGGGCAGCTTCGTGGACGCCGTCGGCCGCACCGGCGTCTTCGACTACATCATCGGTTCGAATGTCGTCGAGCACATGGTCGATTTGGTCCGCTTCCTGCAGGACTGCGACACCCTCCTCAAGCCCGGTGGCCGGGTCTCGGTGACGGTCCCGGACATGCGGTTCTGCTTCGATCTGCTGCGACCCGTCTCGTCGATCTCCAGCGTCCTCGATGCCCACCTCGCACCGACCAGGTTCCACACCCCGGGAGCCCTTTTCGAGGCAGCGAGTTTCATGTGTGCGCGGGACGGCAAGATCGCGTGGTCACCCGACGAGTCCGGCACAGTGGCGCTGCAGTTGGACGCCGCTGACGGCAAGAAGCTGATGCGGCAGGGTCTCGACCAGCTCGAGTACCACGACGCGCATCGATGGACGTTCACACCATCGTCGTTCGCGCTACTCCTCCAGGACCTGCGGGAGCTTGGCTACCACTCCCTCGTCCAGTACGAGAGCGAGCCACCGATCGGGTTCGAGTTCTTCGTCACCCTCGGCCATGCCGACGGGTCGCCGCGGCACCTTGACCGGCTGCAACTCATGCAGCAGATCCGCGCCGAGCTGGCCGCTGTTGCCGAGCAGGATGGCCTGGTGCCGAGGGCCGTCGAGTTAGAGGAGGCTCTCGCGGCAGCGCATCGGGAACTGGATGCTTCGCGTGGGGACCTCGAATCGGCCCGCCGCGAAATCGACGAAACGCGCCGCCTTCTCGATGAAGTGGTCTCGTCCAGGTCGTGGCGGATCACCCGGCCGTTGCGCCGCGTCGCCTCCGCTCTGCGACGCCACTAGGCCCACCCCCTCTACCGATCCACCCGGTCCAGCCGGTCCGGATGGCCCTGTTGCGCCCGCACACCAAACCATAACCTTGCTGCTATCGCCGTGCTATTTGCGGGCACCAGCCGCACCGGCCCGCTGAGCACGGCCTCCGTTTGGAGGTCTCGATGACCGCAGCACACGTGACGGCGCCGCCCTACCCGGAGAAGCGGGACCAGATCGACCGCATCATCGGCGATCAGGCCGGCCGCCCCGGCGCGCTCCTGGGCATCCTCGCCAAGGTCCAGGACCTCAACCACGACAAGTACCTGCCGATGGAGACATTGGAGTACGTCGCCGCGAGGACGGGCATCCCGCA
>Ga0302323_100000233_pt1 | contig 43091 bp, 35 predicted proteins | sample Fen_T0_3_FD_201950 | JGI IMG/M metagenome (GOLD analysis project Ga0302323, IMG submission 201950) | Peat permafrost microbial communities from Stordalen Mire near Abisko, Sweden - Fen_T0_3 | ecosystem: Environmental > Terrestrial > Soil > Wetlands > Permafrost | place: Sweden: Abisko...
TCCGTACCATCCGCAGAACGACCCCCGAGGCGGCAATCCACACCCCCACCCTCGTGTCGCCCGCCCTCGTTCCGTCCGCCGCCTTTGCCAGCGTTGGCCCAAAACGGGCTGCCGCATCTCCGCGACTGGCTGCATGAGCGGTCACCCGGGGTCGGTGGCAGTCAAGCGGCATCCATCGATGACCGAACCATCCTGATCGAACTAAACGAGCCCTTCGGAGTCCGCGCCGCTGCGGTTGTCCTCGTCTCGCCTGGCGAAGCGGCCAAACGCGAGACGCGCTTGTTGTTGCGTGCACGAGCCATCGAACAAGCAGAACTACTTGGCGGCGGTCAGTCACCCATCATGGGATACTTCGGTCCAGGCAGGCTACTGGCACGCGCTGAAAGCGGGCTCGTGGAGTTGTTCGAACTTGACGACGAGACGATCACGGTCCGCCAACAGGCGCTGTTTGGTCTCAGTTTGGGGCTGCGTTACGAGGGTGAGCGCGTGAAGTTCGGACGCATCGAGAGCCTCGATGTCATCCGCGTTTCTGGCCGCGGAACGGTCGCCCTTCACCTGCCAGCCCAAGCCATGACTCTCGACCTGACCGGCGGTGGTCTCGTCGTCCGACTCGCTGAGTTAGTCGGTTGGACTGCTCGGGTCCTGCCAGAATCGGTCGATCCGGCCGAAGCACCTGGAAAAGCCCGGGGGTTCGTGGCGCTGGGTGGAGCAGGCACTGCCATCATCGTTTAAATCGGTGGCGCTGGTCGCCTTGGCAGAATGCCTTCGTGGTGACAGGATGCGCACCCGTCGTCATGTCGAGCTCATCCCGTTCACGCTCCGGCCCTCCGCCTCGCTGGCGTAAGCGTCGTTCGCGTGCTGCGCTTTCCGTCGATGAGCGCGCACAGCTCGCCCAAAGGCGGCGCTCGATTAAGGAGGACGCGCTCAATCTTCCGAACCTGCTGACCTTCGGTCGAATCGCTGTCATTCCGTTGGTTCTGTGGCTCATCGATCGTGGTTCGCCCAAGGATTGCCTCTGGGCGGCGATCGTGTACGCGCTCGCCTGCATCACGGATTTGTTGGATGGGTACTTGGCTCGCCGCATGAACGTAGTGAGCCTCCTTGGGAAATTCCTCGATCCGCTTGCTGACAAGTTGCTCGTTACCGCCGTCCTCGTCCGGATGGTGCCCATGGGACGCATCGCTGAATGGGCGGTGGTCTTACTGTTGAGTCGCGAATTGGCCGTAACCGGATTGCGATCGCTTGCCAGCAGCGAAGGCATTGTTATTGCAGCCGGCGATGACGGCAAAAGCAAGACGGCACTGCAGATGGTCGGGATCCTGTGTTTGCTCATCGGATACCCCTACCACCTCAATTTGTACATTTTTGATTTGGGGATGGTCGACTTGGTCCCTGTCGGCAGGGCGCTCGTCTATATCTCGCTTTTCTTCTCGCTCAAAAGCGCGGTGTCGTACACATCGTTGTTTGCAGAAACCGTACAAGCCAAGGGAGGTCGAAGTGCCAAGGCCTAGCCTACGAACCTCCCATCAAGACGATAAAACCATGAATCTCAAGCGATCTATTCTGCCCGTTGGATTGATATCCCTGTTCGTTGCGTGTTCACAACAGGGCGAAGGCGAACGCTGCACTTTTAACTCCAGTGGCGATTCGGACTGCGCAAGCGGCCTTGTCTGCGTGAAGGCAACTGCCCTTGAATTGGAGAGCACCGCGAAATATCAGGCTGACCGTTGCTGCCCGCCAGGCAAGAACGCCTGGACCGATCCGAACTGTGAACCCAAAGCCGCCACGGAAGTTACCACCAGCACAGGTGGAACGGCGGGCGCCGTCGGCGGCGGTACCCAAACCGGAAGTGCTGGCACCAGCAGCGCGGGCGCTGCAAACGACAGCACTGCCGGTGCGGCAAGCACCATGGCCGGCTCGGCAGGAACCGGGACTTGATACCAGTCATTCGTGGATCCACAAATCCAGCGCCTCATCTTTTCCCCTAGTGACTTGCTTCGCGACGGCAAGACACTCGCCACGCCAATTCGCGTTGGCGGGCGTGTCGAATGGATCACAGATGAACAGCTGCTGTTAGCGGACGCGATTGGAAGCCTCAAATTGCGCTGCGAAACGGAGCTTGTGCGACGTTTGACGCTGGGGGCGCTCGCGGTGGTGAAGGTCAAGCAGCAATCAGGCCAGCTCGTCGTCGTCGCTGTCGAACAAGTCGACGCGTTTGCGCCGCCGCGCGGCGACAGCGAATGGGCACGTTTGGTCTGGTCGGGCAAAGCCAAACGACTAGTGGCGCTTGACCGGGCGCGCCAGGCCATACGCCATTGGTTCAACGAGCGAGCGTTTGTCGAAACTGAAACGCCCAGTCGCCTAAAGGCGCCAGGCCTTGACAGCGATGTCGAGCCCGTCGCCGCCGAGGATGGCTGGTTGGTGACCTCTCCCGAGCTTTGTATGAAGCGCTTGCTGGTGGCGGGCATGCCGCGCATCTTTCAATTCGCCAAGTGCTTTCGTCGTGGCGAACTCGGACCACGACACGAGCCCGAATTCACGATGCTCGAGTGGTATCGTGGCTTCAGCGATCTCGAACAAATCCTCGACGATACCGAAGAACTCGTCATGACTGCCGCAGCGGCCGTCGGAGCTGGACAGAAAATCGAACACGAGGGACGTCAAGTCGTTCTCGAACGTCCATTCCTTCGGCTCACCGTGGCTGAAGCATTTCGTCGACACGCCGGAATTTCGGCCGTGGACGTGTTGGCGCGTGAACACCGACAACGATACTTTCAGCTCTTCGTCGATCAAGTGGAACCGAGCCTTGCCGAGTATGAACGCCCGGTGTTCTTGCATGCCTACCCCGCGAGCGAGGCTGCCTTGGCGCGACTGAATCCGCAGGATCCGCGTTGGGCTGAGCGCGCCGAGCTGTACGTGGCCGGGGTCGAGCTCTGCAATGGCTACAGTGAGCTCAGTGACCCCGTCGAGCAACGCGCAAGATTTGAGGCCGAATTGAAACGTCGCGCCTCCGAGGGCAGTCCGGTCTACCCACTTGACGAAGCTTTCCTGTCCGCTCTCGAGCAGGGAATGCCACACTCTGCGGGCAATGCGCTTGGTTTCGATCGGTTGATGATGTTGCTAGTGGGCTGCTCGGCTATCGACCAAGTCGTGGCATTCCCCAGAAACCAGGTTTGATGCACTCGTCACTCGTAGTGCAGGATCGAAAACACTGGCGTCGGTAGCAGCCTGTCGCGACCTTGTAGGCTATCGAGTTCGAGCACGAAAGCGTAAGCTACAACATAGGCGCCCTGTCGATGAACCAGTTCAGCGGCTGCGGCTGCCGTTCCACCGGTAGCTAGGAGGTCGTCCACGACGATCACACTTGTCCCCTCGGCAAGCGAATCGCGATGCATCTCAAGTTCGTTTTCACCGTACTCGAGAGAGTAACTCACCCGATCGACCTTGGCCGGAAGTTTGCCGGGCTTGCGCACTGGAACGAAACTCGCGTTGAGCCGAGCCGCCAGTGCCCCGCCAAAGATGAACCCGCGCGATTCGACGCCCACCACCGCATCCACGTGTTCGCCCACGAAACGCTCAGCCAAAGCATCGAGTACGATGTGAAACCCCTTCGGGTCGGAGAGTAGCGGGGTGATATCGCGAAATAGGATCCCCGGCTTTGGAAAATCCGCGATGTCGCGCACCAACGATTTAACGTAGCCAATTCGATCGAGCGCGATATCAGACGTGTGCCGAATTCGATCGGGCCGAGCAAGCTCAAGCGCCCGCTGGCTTTCGCGTTCGACCCCGCGCGGAGTCGGAGCCCGGCGTGGAGGGACTGGCTTGTTCTTTTTGACGACCGCTCGTTTGCGCGCTGGCATGGCGCGCCACTTCTACCACGAACCCTCCAGCCGACGTAAGGCTTGTCAGTCTCGGTGCTCAATGCATCAACAAAGTCGCGACGATGGAGCTGAAAACACCACGTCCTGGTTGGCTTCACTCCCCAGCAAATGTCGCGATGACTGCCCGCGCACGCTCGGTGTGCTCGATTGAGTAAGGCGCTAGCTCGAGCGGAGTGATCCCAACCCAACCCCGATCGAACGCCCCGGTATCCGTATCCGCGTCTGCCTGGTTCTCGGCGCCGGGGGGCCCCCCAAGCCACAAATACTCCCTGCCGCGGGGGTCTTTGCGAAACTCGACACCGTCGTGGTAGCGCCGACTGCCAAGTCGCGTGACCACGATTGGCCAATGATTTCCACGGGGAAAGTTAACATTGAGCAGGAGCGCCGATTTGTCGTCGTCTTCGAGCACCGCGTTGACCAGCCGACGACCAAGCCGGCATGCGCTCGGAAGATCCGTATCGATGTCACCCGAAAACGCGACGGCTCGCAACCCACGTAACGCAGCCTCACGGGCCGCCGCCACCGTACCGCTATAATGAATGTCAGCTGCGAGGTTGAGACCGCGATTCACCCCCGAAACCACAATATCCGGAATTCGTGGCAAGAACCGCGTGTCGCCGAACAATGCCGCGTAAACGCAATCGGCGGGTGTGCCCTCGATCGAGAACACACTCGACGCGTGTTCGGCAAACCGAAGCGGTCGATGCAAACTCAATGCATGGCTCGATGCACTCTGTTCGTGCTCAGGCGCTACAACTACGACGTCGGCAATCTCGAGCAACGCCAAGCGGAGTTGAGCCAGCCCTTCGGACCGGACCCCGTCATCGTTTGAAAGCAGTACGAGTGGGCGACCCATGGGACGGAGCGAAGAATGTTCGTTCCTAAACTGTTGCGCAACCGAATCCGGTGCCCGATCGTGATTGCTGCCCCCTCGGACCGCAATTTGCGGGGTTGCCTCAGCCGGGGTTCCAGTCGTAGTTTAGCCCGTGTGCTATCCGATGTTCAGCGAGCGGACTTCACCCGGCGAGTCGAGGAACAACTCGGCCGCTACGGCGTAGCCGGGCGGGTTGAGTCGAATGGGCACCATCTTCGCGTTGTCGGCCCCGGACGGGCGCTTACAGTCGCCTCCGCCGAAATGGATGCATTTGCCACCGCGCCTCCAGACCAACAAGCCCGATCGGTTGAGCGAATCGTTCGAGAATTTGTCCGGCTTCGACGGAGTGGGGCTCCACCACCGCGCCCACGCTGGCGAGATTGGTTACGCCCAATTTTCATATTGGGCTTGATGATTGCGTGTCTGGCTGCAGCCTGGAGGTGGCTCGGCAAGCCCGCTCGCGACGCAATCTTGGCGCGATCCGCAGCAGAGAGCACGCAACGAGTTACTGCGGCGACTGGTCTAGCGCAAAGCCCCGCAGTGCCAACAGCAACGATGTGCCAACGCATTCAAACTCGAATTGCCACTGGCGGCACCGTAAGCGTCCTCGATGTGGATGGCTGGGTCGTCGAAATGCTGCTGCTTTCTGCCGTGCCAACGCTCGAGCCCACAAGCTCGAAACTCGACGGCTTCTTCGCCGAGGCCACAACCGCGTCACCGATGCGACGCCTCACCTGGCCCGAAGACGCCGAGCTGTCCGCACTCGAGTCCCCCGATACGTTCGTCGTTATCTCCAGTGAGCCACTGGTCGACATCCTCGCTGGCACCAAATCGGGGATCCGTATCACTTTGTCTGGCAAGTTCGTTGCCAAGTACTTTGACGAGCTCGGTCGCACAAGGATGCAGCGGCTTGCCGCTGCCCTATTCGAGGCAACCGGTTCAAGTTATGGCGCACTTTACGCCCGTTGCGCCGCGACCACGAACCACCAAGTTGGCAGCTGGTTCCGTGCCAAGGATCTCCCTAGCTCCGTCTTAGCGCTGGTCGCCGCCATGGGCTTGTACGCTGAAGTATCCCACGTGAACGGCGCAGATCCTCGAACGAACAGCCCGCTCGAGCAACGCCGGATCTGGGACACCCTGCTCGAACGAGCGCCGCGACTGGACAGGCAGAAGATCACGCTCGCGCTGGCCGAGGACGGTGGAATGATTGCCGCTCGACCGGGCCAATGGCTCACAATCACGTTTCCATTTCAGGATTCCAATCGTGCGACGCGTGCCAGTTTGCGCATTGCGAAACAATTCGGCGTCGCGCCCCGCCATTAGAAGCACGCCCAGTCTGCCCTGTATACTCTGCCTATTCCTTGGGAGGCGGTACATTCAGGATCTTGATGTCTTCGATGGCATCGCGGAACCTGACCTCTTGCTCACGCATTCCCAACTCGACCTCGACCAACCGTTTGGTGATTTGATCGATTCTCGTGGACGCATCACCCAACTTCCTGGCGAGCTTTTGCCTCAAATCGCCCGCCTGGGCGTTCTTCTCGATGGCTCTCAGACTGTCCTTGAGTTGTTCCAGGTTGCGCTCGAGTTCACCGCGCTCGGTGACGAGCCGGGCTTGCTCATCGACCTGTCGCTTCCAGAGTTCGCGGACCTGCCAAGCCGCGGCCAGTTGAGTGACTGATTTTGAGTCAGAACGCGCATCGCCAAGGTAGGCTTTGACCGCTTCGTCTGCCAGCGGCTCAAGCCAGCCAACGGTGCGCTGCTGCGCCAAGCGCTCGTCGACAACCAATTCAGCATGGCCATTCGGCGTGATCGAGATTGGCACGAGCGCATTACCCACCGCGGCATTGTCTTCCGTTCCCGGCGCTGGCCGAAATAGCCGTGTGCCTGGTCGGCGCGGATGCCGAACGAGCACCTTCGCTGGCTCCTTCGTGCCGTTGGTCATCTTGTAGGTAGTCATGGTGACGCTGTCGCGCTCAATGCTGAGTTGGCCGACTTCCACCTTGAACAGGCGCGCTCCGCGTTCGTCGTATTTCGCGAACTGCTCGACAGCCACTCCACGTTCGAGCGCAAACGGCACCGTAGCCGTGGCACCCGGCGGAAGGCTTTCTAGTAGCCCCTGCCCGAGGAAAGAACCTTTCTCAAACACGGCGATTGGACCTCGTTCGAGCAGGCCCTTGGTAGAATTTGTAAAGCGCGCCACCCGGAACGGATGCCGAATCGAATCCGAAACACCGCCATCTGGCGCAAACAAAAACACGCTTTCGCCAGGTATTGCCTCATTTGCCAGAAGCACCATCGTGGCGCTCTCGTCTGGAACCGTGATCGGATACGGCACCGAGTAGCGCGTCGCTCCCGATTCAATTGCTACCCCTGCCAAAATGTTAACGTTGCGCGGCGCACTAGGCGCTTGGTGGACAAGTGCGGGTGGCGCGGGTGGCATGGCGGCAGCCGCATTCGGCATTGCCATCTCCTTCTTGTCGACGGCATCGGATTTAGCGCGGCGCTTTACCGTTGCTTTGGGCATACCGCCGAGAGACCTGCCAGAACCCGAGGCTGCTGACTTGGCGGACTCATCACTGAGTAACACGGGCGCCGAAGCGGGCGCTGCTGCCGCCTCTTCTTCGGGTACATAGCGAGTGACTTCACCACCAACCTTATTTTCTAGAGAGGTTACGCCTTCCGGCATGGCCGCAATCACCTCGCCTGAGTCGTTGACCACGGGCCGCGTGGGAGTCACGGGTCGGCCGAGCGTCGACTGGAATGCGAGCGGAGCGCCGGCAACGAGCACTAATTCGACATCGCGCCAATCCTCACCGGAAAGGTTCTGAATGATCCCCCAAGACTGCAGTTCTGCCTTGCCGCCCGGGTTAACCACGACACGATACGACGGTCTCCACACCGGCGTTTCCGCAACGTACCCGATGGCGAGGTCATGCTGCTTGCCGTCGAGGCGAAGTGACACGCGACGCAGCGGGTTCCTCTCCTTGCGCTCCTTAGAAGCAGGTTCGGGACATTTGCCAGGCTCGCTTGGGCAGACTGGAGGCGCAAGCGGTTCGAATTTGTCTGCGATTTCAATCGGAAATGACGCTGACCGGACACTGCTTCCACCGCGCTCGACAATGGCGAGCGTCGCGAGAAAGTCGCCCACGGCTTCTTGCCGCATTTGGAAAGTGACCTCAGATTCGTCAACGCTGCCTGCACGTTCGAAATAGCCGACGCCGTTGCGATACACCACGACTCGCCGCAGGGGCAGCTGACTCGAGGCGACGTTCGGCCCACGCGCACATCCGAAGGTCAAGGCGGCTAGCCCCACACAAGAAAAAAGTCGCTTCATGACGCGTGATCTTGCCTGAGTCTCTTATCTCTGAGAAGAGAGAAGAGTATGGTGCGGCATTGTGACCGCCAATGGCCCCTCCCCACCCCGTCCCCCGCCACCGCGCCGTCCCCCGCCACCGTCGGCTCGCGCCGCAACCGCTGCAGCCTTAACGGAAGCACAGCGTCGAGCGCTGTCCGGTGAAGCCCTCGGCCTGCTCACCGAGCAGTTGACTGCTCGAGTGGTGCATTATCGGGCCGATCTGGAGACGAACTCGGAGCTCGACGCCATCACTGCGCAAGTCGTGGCCCAGGTGCGGGCGCTGCAAGACGTCGCGACCGCTGGGCAGAAGACCAACCAACCCGTCGAAGCCATTGAGCGTGATCAAATTGCGTCGCTTTCCGGGTTGCTCAAGCGCATGTTGGGACAGCGTGGCTCGAGTGAGTTCCTCACTCACTGGATTGGCCCCGTTGGCAAGCGCGTGGCCAAGCTCTTCTTCGAAAGCGAGTTACACGAACGCACCAAAGGCAACAAGGAACGCGTCATCCAGAGTTCGGCCCAAGGGCTTTGCTACGTCTTGGCGCGCTATTCTAATCGGTTGCGTTCCGATCTCGAGGGTTTCGAGTACGCAGACACCGAGGTGCGTGAAGCCACATTCGAGCGACTCGAGAAGCTTTCGGCTGAATTTCGTACGGAGTTCTTGTCGCGACGGTCGCCAGAGCTGCACCGTATCATGGCGATCTTCTCTGACGTGCTTGCGGATTTCTTGGCGGTCGGGCTTGAAAGCGATCGCGACAACTTCGCGCAAATCATCATACGAAAGTCCGGCTCGGCGCGAGGAGCAGGTAGCGTTGGCTACAAGATCCAACGCGAAGCCTTCACTGGCTTTCGCGCGGCCTGGGAGAAGGAGTGGATGGAACGCTGGGTGACATTTGCTTCCGAACGCTTCGTCGCACGCCTTAACGCTGAGGATGAACCGTTCATGGAGGAAACCGTGGCGTTTTTCGTCGATCCCCACCTCTATAGTGAGACCGCGGTGGTGCTCTGCGAAGCAGCCTATGACTTCTTGTGCCAAGAAGGCCTGCTCGATCTGCCCCTCGACTGGCGCGTTCAGCTAAATACACGCTAGTCGGCGTTCGCCCCAAGTTCGACTGCGTAGCTGAACTTGGCTGCCCCGCTTCCCATCATCCCGAGCAGGTTGAAGGGGGGATTAACTTTGCCAATCTTGTTGCTGTTGTCGACAAGGATGACATAGCTTGCCGGGGGAAGCCGAAGCGTTTGCATGATTTCCACACCCGGGGCGAGCACGAGACTCGCTGATGGCTGGTTCGGTGGGGCGGCCATTGCTGCCCCGGTTTGAATTCCCTCGCGCCACGCTTCGATGGCATGCCTCGGATAGACAAGTCCCTCGATCTGTGGCCCCTCGACGCGCGCGCGAAGAAACAGCGCTTGATCATCCTTCGCGACTTCGAACGGCCCGAGCAGATCAAATTGACCGATCTTGATTTCGGTCGTTTCGTTGGCCAAGATCATGCGATCGTCGCCCGAAAGCTCGAACGGCCTGGCTGGCTTCTGCGGGGGTACCAGACGACCCAAAACAAATTCGTCACCGGTATCAGTTCGAATGGCCGTGAACCCCTCAGAGAGCTTTCCCGATAAGATCTGTCCCCCAAAAGTCGACGCGAGATATCCTGCTGGCCCCTGTGCTGCCCAGTTGACCACCGGGTTCTCGACTGAACCAAGCTGAAATTGCGGGGGCACCAACGCGGCGCCTGTCGGCACGCCCCAGACATACAGGGCGTCGGATTCCATTCGAAAATCCATGCGGTATTCGACACTAGCGCTCGCCCGAAATCCGACGCGGCCTGCGATCGGCGTCCACGCGAACCCGGTACCCGAAAACGAAACGGTCATGGTTTGTCGACTTTCGTCGACACGCTGCTGACAATCATTCGGAAAGAAGCGCCCAATAATCGGGCCATTGGCCTCCATTCGCAACGGTACGCCAGAAGCCATCACCTTCGGACAAGTTTGCTGAGCGCCAAAATTCGAGAACAACCACCACCTAAGACCGGGGCTGTCATTGACTGTGCTGCGAAACCACGCACAGCCGGACACTCCAGCAACGACTGACACGATGAGCATCAGCGTCGGAACCCATTTGGGTACAATGCCTCTTCTCGCCATCAGATTTTCTCCTGATTTGCAGCCGCGGAGCGTGCATCACCTAGCGCCTGCTCGACGACCGAAGCGAGAACTTCGATAAGCGCCGGCTCGAGCCCCAACGTCGGAACGCGGCACAATTCTAGCTGCAACGAGTCGGCGCGCGCTTTTAGCTCGATGTCCAAGTCGAACAATGTCTCGACATGGTCGCACAGAAAACCAAATGGGGCGACCACCACTCGTCGCTGACCAGCAGCAGCAAGCCGGGTCACCACCTCGTCGAGATCTGGCCCCAACCAACGCCCCCCATCTGCCCCTTGACTCTGATACGCAAGCTCGACCAAAGTGCCCATTTCGCGGGCAATCGCTTCGGCACTTTGCTTGGTCTCGATGCCATACCTGTCGCCCTTCTCGATCACCTGCATCGGCAAGCTGTGAGCCGAAAGCACGACACTTGCCCCAGCCACAATAGCCTCACTCGCAACGCGCCGAATCAGCCCAGCATGTGCCTTAACTAGCCCTGGATGGCTGCCAAATGAGCGAACGCACTTCAATATCAGCGGGTCACTGTCAGCTCCAGCGCGCATCGCTTTGCGGCGTAGGCGAACCTCTTCGAAGTAGCTCTCGACGCTGTAGGGAGCCATCGGCAAGACGACCAAGCGAGTCAAGCCGAGTTGGTCGGCTTCGGCAAGCGCACGCTCGACTGTCGGCTCACTAAACTTCATCCCAATTAGGACGGGTCTGCCGAGGCGCTGCCCGAGCGCCTCGGCCTGCCGGTGCGTGGTGTCCAAGAGCGGCGAGCCGCCAATGGCCCGATAGCGATGACACATCTCGTCCACGAGCTCGCGCGACGGCGCGCGCCCACGTCGAATTGCGTTCAGAAACCCTTCCATTTCGTCCAAGTTGGTCACCGTCCCATGGGCAACGAGTAGGACTCCTTCGGCGATTCGCTGCGTCATTTCGTGCACAGCATAACGATGACGCGCCCCTCGCGCATCGAATTGCCGCTCCTTCGGTCTTGCTGGGGGCCTAAGTCGGCCAATTTCGCGGTCGCAGCGCGTCTGGAAAGGCGGCCAATGGCAGTTCCGCCTACATCTACGCGGACTGGGCTACTTGGTAGGATTCCCAGCAAGTCGAGCTGCCTGACCCCAAACCCGCAAACAATCAGTTCCGGACTCCCTCGGGTCATGGCTCGGGCTATGATGTGCCGTATGGTTGTTGGTGCGACGTTGTTGTCGACTTCGTGCGGTAAGACCTAGTGCACTGCGCTGCTCCTTCGGGGCAACGCTCTCGCGATTCTCAAAGGACGGGCCTTAGCCCAGCAGATGCGTTCTCGGATTAACCCAGTCGAAGCACTGGTCAGCATACCCCGACTTCACGACGAGGCCGATCGTCGAGCCAACTGGCGGCAAGCCATCACTGCACTCGGACAAGTGGCTCGAGTCGATCGACCGCCCCTGCTCGACGGCGTCGAACCGAATCTGCTCCGGCAAGCCGTGCAGGTGGCGCTCGAATGTTCCTTGGTGGACGACCTCGATTGGCTCGAACCGAGCAAAGCTGCGGTCGCCTTGTATGAGCTGACTAACGCTCTTTTGCCCGGCAATGAACGCCGAGAGATCGGCAAACGCGTCTATGTTCGACTGTACGAGGGAACGGCGGCCACATTCTCCGCCGTCGCGACGCGCATGGCACTTGGCGCCGCACGCTCCTTGGACACTCCACCGTTACGTGCGCGGCTAGCACTGCTCTTCGAGCTACCCACTGGCACCACAGTCAACAGCGACATGCTGGCCTTTGCACTTGTGGCGCGACGTGAGACCTTCGACCGTTGGGTGGCCCGCCCGAGCAGCGGCGCGCTTCCCGCGCGCCGTCTCGCCTCGAAATTGCTGGAACATGCAGCGCGTGAGGCGGTCGCACGCTCGTTGCAAGGGGACTCGTACCCGAGACAGCTGCTGCTCGGCGCTGAAGTTCAACCTATCTTTCGGCGGTTGATGTTCGACCGCGAGCCGCTGGTGTGGCGGCACGCTGCAGTTGCACGCGGCCTCCTGGCTGCCGTCGATCGGCAATGTCGCGAAGAAGTCGAGTTGGCGCTCGATCCGGGGCTCTCACCCACAGAGTGGCGCCGCGCCGCTGTGTCCTTGGTTGCGCTCACGGCGGGTGACCCGCAGACGGCACTCAAGCAGTGCCGCAGACTATTGGTCAGCGAGATTGGGCTGGCCGATCCTGGCATTGCGGCAGTCATGATCGCAGGCTTGCCACGCGTGATCGAGGCCGAACCAGATGCGGCGGACCAACTGCTGGAAACGCTCGCTGCCAGCAAACGCCCAGATATTGCGGAAGCCGCCGCGGCGTTGCTTTCTGAAGTTTCCACGCGCGCGCTCGGGCCACGTTCGGCTCAAACCTTGCGTCAAGTCTTCCTGGCCGCACGTCAATCGAGTCAACCCGTCGTTCTCGGTATCGTCGATCGCGGCCTGCGCGTGCTTGACCATGAAGACACCGACAGTCTCGGCGAAGTGGTCCGTCAAGCGCTCTTGGCATTCGAATCTAGTGGCGCGCGCGCGGCACACGAAGCAGCATCACATCTTGCGACGCAGGCCCACGAAGCCGCCGAGCGGTTGGAACGCAGTGATATCTCCGATGAAGCCACACTATCAGCGACCGTTTCGCGACTTGCCGATATTGATTCGAGCTGTCTTGAGCGTTCTTGCCTGCACAATCTGTTGATCATGAATCGGCGTCCAGGCGATGCCGAGGTGCCACAGGTCCCGATTGTCGAGCGTCTGAACCATCGTCTCGGGCGCTGGTTGCTCGACGTCATAGACACCTCTAAAACCCTGGGGTTTTCGGCAAACGCCACCTCGATGCAGCGTCGTTGTCTACGCGCGCTGCTGCACTTGATGGATGCTGAGACGGTTCACGGCGACTCGGAAGACTCGGGTCAAAGGATTCGGCTGCGGCTGCGCCAGGTTGCCCAAATCCTGTTGGCGCAGATCGCGGCGGGGCCAGACGCTGCGGTGCATCGCATTCTGTGTGCCACGCTGGCGCGGAGCTTCGACACCGCGGTGCGCGAGTCGGTTGCCGAACCAAGCGATCTCTTCTTGGTTCTTGCGCATCAACTCACCGATCGCGAGAGCATCTCCGCTATTGCTGACGCGTCGACGAACGTCGACGTAAGAACGCCACTTTTGGCCTATTCGGTGTTTCTCGGGGCGGCCGTGGGCGATTCGCCCGATCCCGCCCTGGAAGCGCCCTCGACACCAGGCGACGGGTCGCTCGCGGCCGACGAGGCGTTGGTTGCTCGCCGTGTCGTCCGCTTGAGCCAAACTTTGGGTGCAGGCGGCACCTATCGCGGGGAAGCTCTGCGCCACAGCATCCTGCGCCTCGGCAGAGCCCTCGAAGTTGGCGCCGCAGCGCGCGGCATCAGCGATCTGGTCGACCGAAATCGGTCTGGCGTCGATGCCATGCGCGAATTGGAGCAATCAACTAAGAGCCTTCACGTGCTCATCCAGGGCGCAAAGCTTCGAGTGCTTGACCGCAACTCGGAACCTCCACCCTCAACGTCGAGTGGCGAAGTCGTCGCGTTGTCAGCTCTAGTTGAACGCGCCATGACCGACGGCGTGCCGCCAAATTCGACGCAAGTTCACCGTGCAATTGCAGAATTGGTGCGCGACCTTCCGGACGCCATCGGCGCCAGTATCAGCGCCGTCTGCTCGCGGCTCGACACTCTGCCGATTGCAGCCGCGAGCGACGTGTACGAAATTCCGCTGGAAAAAAGGCGCGCCCCGCTACCAGAATGGCTGCTGCCACGCCGAACAATCGGTGCTTTCTACGTAGTCAAGGCCTTGGGCAGCGGTGGGGTTAGCTCGGTGTTCGTTGCGCGAAGGCTCGAGGAGCGCAACAACCCAAAAGCGCCATTGTTTGCCTTGAAGGTTCCTGAGTACGACCCGACCACCGCGCGAAGCCTCAGCGAGACCGAGTTCCTTGCAATGTTTAGGGACGAGGCTGGGGCATTGATTTCGCTGCCTCACCACGCCAACTTAGCACGATTCGTCACATTTGATCTCGCTGCGCGGCCCAAGCCCATTCTCGTAATGGAACTCATCAGCGGATTCGGGCTCGATCGATTGATGCGTAGTCGATCGCTCACCATGGATCGCGCGTTTGGCTATTTCGACGGAATTCTCTGCGGCCTCGAGGCCATGCATTCCGCTGGATTTGGCCACCTCGATTTGAAACCGTCAAATGTCATTCTGCGTGACAACAGCGTGCCGGTATTGGTGGATTTTGGTCTAAGTGGACGCAAGATTCGACCGGGGTGCGGAACGCTTGACTATTGCGCGCCAGAGGTTCTGGGCGTGGCACCCGATCTGAGCGCGGCGACACCCATGGCCGCAGACATTTACGCGTTTGGTTCGATGGCTTTCGAGGTCCTTACGGGGATCCCGCTCTTCGACGGTTTGGACGAGATGGCATTGGTCACAGCCCACGTGTCACACGATGGTTGGCCCGAACGGCTGGCAAAATTTGGCAGGCAAACGCGCACAGCTGAGTTGGCAGTCGTGTTGGCGGCCTGCCTTCGACATGATCCACGCGCGCGGCCGACGGTGGCAGCCGTACGTCAAGCGCTGGTTTCCGTTACTGGGCGCCTGGCATCCGAACCTTGGCCAATGTCGCTGGACCGGTTCTCCGAGCGGCCCAAATCCGCCTAATTGCTGACGAAAGTCGCATCGGGCACTTGTGCCAATGTCAAGGATAGGGCATGAGAGCGTGCGTGGCCGAGCGTAGCAAAACCCGAGACGATGACCGGCTCTAGCCCGATGAAGTTGCGACGCTGGCTTCGGGCCTTCGCGACCGGGCTTGCCACACTGGGATGTGACTCCGAACCGATTGCAGTCGTGCACTTGAGCGTAGGCGCTCTGCCCGGCGAGCATCGAAGCTTCCAGCCGAAGTCGGCGATCGCGGAATACACCGAGCTGCCTGGCGTTGGCGCCGAACTACGGGTGGTACTATCCAGTTATCCCATCACCTGCGAATCGTACTTGCCCCTGCATCAGGACCAAGTGCTGGTCACGCTGAACTTCTCGTCGCCGATCGGAACCACCCTTGGGCCAGGCGCGTACCCCTGGTCAGGGCCAACTGGACAAACACCTGACGCACCTGCGGGAAGCGAACGCCCGACGCCTCAAGTGCTCCCGCTAATTCGTCTTGGGAGTCAGATCCGTGAACTACCACCAGGGGGACTCGTTGAATTGACCGAGGTCAAACTCGACGCTCAAGGAGCGGTCCGCGGATTGTTGCGCCTTGAACAGCCCGGAGCGGCGGGCCTGCCGGCGACCTCGTTGCTCGGAAGTTTTTCGGCGCGCTGGTGCCGAATCTCGACCATGACTGGCATTGAGCACCTCTAGGCTCGCCTGGCGAGGCCCCCAAGTAGAGCAATTCCCTCATTCCGCGCCCCGTCCGCTGAGGGCCTGTGCTAGTCGATGGGCGAAATGGTCCGCATGGTCAGACGAATCTCCAGAATGGCGTGGCTCGGCTTCTTCGGGTTCTGCCTGCAGGCCTGCAGTACTGGCGACACTGGCACCGACGTCGTTCAGGCTCCGCAAAATCTTAAGATCGACCACGTCGAAACGCTGGGCAGCGTCGTTGCTGCGTCTGGCGGGTACCTTGCCCTCGGCTGTTCGGAGCCGCTGTTGGTTTGGGTCGAGCCCTACGATCGTACGACCGACAAGCTAGGCGACTTCACCTTGGCGCCGCCGGGCAACTGCGCGGTCACCAACTGCGGATGGATGGTGCTGATCCCCAACGATACAATTGATCGGGCGGTTCGAGCAGTAAGCTCCCCGATCGAGCTCGATCTGCCGGCAGCAGAGCGCACCAAGGGCTCGCTCAACCTGCGACTTGAGCTGCGCGACAGTTGGGGTGATCCTGTCCAGACCCACGCGGGCAAGACATTTGCGGCCGAGTTCGACGTGGCATTGCGAACAGACCTTGTCTGTCCGTAAGCGCTATCGGCGCATCACCGCCGACAGTTACTGAGCCACATCAGCTCAAGGGTGCACGAATAGTACGGTTCCGCGAAGCGGTTTGAGCACGGCGTGCCAGCCTTGTGGCAATGTTGGTTCAGTCCAGAAGAAGATGCGTCGTGCGTCTTCGGGTGCCAAGTTAATGCAACCATGGCTTTTCGGAACACCGAACCGATCGTGCCAGTAGGCCCCGTGCAGCGCGTAGCCTTTCTCGAAGTACTGCACGTAAGGCACGTCGCGGAGTTCGAATTCCTCCCCTACTTCGTCGGAATCCATCGTGGCGGTGACGTATTTGGTGTGTATTCGAAAGATCCCACGCTGGGTCGCTGTGCTGTTTTCGGCATCCTTCAGCCCCGCCTCGCCAGTCGACACCAGCGTTGCGTAGACAGCTTTGATCCCCTCAAACAACACGAGAGTCTGCTTGGTGACGTTGACGTCAATCCACTTTTCGCCGTTTTTGCCCCAGGCTGGCATACGACGCGCCGGATCAAGTCGCGAGGCATCACTGTCACTCACCCAGGTTTCACCCGTAGTTTCGAAGTGCAACCGCCCGCGAAAAAAATTCTGCTTGCCCGTCAGACGAACCGCACTGCGATACGCTGCGACATCTCCGGGGACAAGGCGATTTTTGTCGCGATCGAAACGGTAGAAGCGAGCACCTGCCGTGCGAATGATGGCGAAGGGGAATTCGATGTCCTCAGGGATCCGAAAGCCGTGAAACGCGGAGCCTTGGATCGGACGCAGGCGATCTGTGGGAACAACGGCCAAGTCACTCGTCACCGCATACCGCCTGCCGTTTGCAAAAAAGGTCTTGAGGATCGAGTAGCCAAGCCGCGGTTCCATGCGACCGAGCAGCAACGGATCGCTCGGCACGGCTCGCCCCGCCAGAAGCGGGGGTGTCTTTCCTTGCGCCAAAAACCACGGGGGCTCGTCGTTTTGGTGGCTCTCCCAGGCCAACTTCGGATCCGTCGGCGGCGTCTTTTCATCCACCCAAACCTGCTGACCGTAGCTGGCTCCGATCTCCCCCGGTGCATCCAACCAGGCCTTCATGCGCTTCTGCAGATCTGCCTCATATCGGTCGAGTTCTTCGGCGGATGGAAGCCGCCGATAGACGGGCCCGGGACGGCGGACGGTTCCGTAGATGAACGGGAGCCGTTTGGTAACGTCCGCGGGAAAATCGGCGAGGGCACGCACGATTGGATCACTGCTATCGAGCGTGGCATCTTCACCCACGCAGACGAACCCGCTTGGCGCCACCGCATGCCAACCCGAAGGACAGCCATCGCGCCCGACGGCGGCGGTTGACGCGGGTAGTGTCATTCCGGCTCGAATGGCTCCGATCTTGGCGGCCCCCGGTTTCGGTGCGTCGTAAACCCAAGTGCGCAACGCCCGGGCGTAGAGCTTCCCCTTGTGGATTGAATCTCGCGGTCCGACTTGACTCATTGTCCCGTCCAGCGCGACAGCTGGCGGTTGCGCACTGCCTTCAGCCGAGCCGGAAGCAGCGACACCTGCCGCCCCGGCAGCCACGCCCAATCGCTCAGGTCCTTCGCCAGCAGGCTCGGACTTTGGCGTCTTGCTGCATCCGGCCAGCTCGACGGTCAAAAATACGGCGGCGAATCCGATTCGAAGCACACCTTCGCTTCTGTCATGTGAAGGCGGGCGGTCGCAAGTTTACTGGGCCCTCACGCGACGGAAAACGGTCGCATTCTTGGTTTCCCCGCCGGCTTCACAACGCTTGCCCCACACGGCCCAAACACAAAAAGAACGACGGGCTTTGGCGGAGGGGGGAGGCACCAAAACCCGTCGGGGAAAAAACGACGGGTCCCGGCGGAGGGGGGGATCACCAGAACCCATCGGAGAATTGACTGCAGCAACTGAGGCGCTTATGCAGCCTTCAATTGCCGCTGCAGCCGGATTAAGCAATTGTCATGCCGAAAATCACAATTGTGGTTTCAAATAGATATGTGCGGCATGGCCCGTGCAACATTTCAGATCTGGAAGCACGGTTTCAGCTCTGAGTGCACTGGGCGCCTGCCGTAGCGACCTAAAAGTGCTCGAAGCCGCATAGGGCAGTTTCACACCTCAGATTCGACAAGGTGAGGGCCTGAAACGGTCGTTGTAGGTTGCACAGCGACGCGGGTTCACGCCCCTACGTCAAGGCACTCGAGGAACATTCGCGGATGATATGCGTCGATTCCCGCGATCCGTGTGGCGCAATGCTTCTGGCTGCGATCCCCTTCGCCACCATAGGCGCATGCCCACTAACGCTCCCAAGCGAGCTAACTTAGGTCGAAGCCTCGAGCAAAACAACGTCCTTTCAGATCCCCGCGTCCACGTACCGTGGTGACCGGGTGGCACAGCCGGAAATTCTGCGATATTCGCCGGCTCAATGTCGCTCCTGTCATCTGTTTCGCGCAGCCACGTTGGATTGGCACTCACCGTCTTGAGCGTCGCCTGCAGCAAATCGCCAGACCATGCCACCAGTGGTTCTGCGAACGCCGCCATTGCGCCAGTCGCGTCAACCGAGCGTGGCACGCCGTCGGCCGCAACATCTGCCGAGCTGAAGTCAGCCCCAAAGGTCGAAGGCCCGTTCAACGTGATGATCCTGAGTGTTGATTGTCTGCGCGCCGACATGCCGTGGAACGGCTACCCGCGGCAGATCGCGCCGAACCTAACCAAGCTCTCCGAGCAGAGTACCGTATACACCAACGCCTATTCGATCTCGAGCTATACGGCCCAAAGTGCCGCGGCAATGCTAAGTGGTCGCTTTGCTTCGACGCTGTACCGCTCTGGGGTGTTCTTCACTTCCTATCCGAAGGCCAACCTGTTCTTCCCCGAGGAGCTCGCTGAAAAGAAGATCCGTACCCTTGGCTGGTTCTCGCACATGTATTTTGGCCGCGGCAAGGGGCTGGAACAAGGGTTCGACGTGTGGGAACTCGTGCCCGGAATCACCTTCGACGCTCAAACTGACAACCACGTGACAAGCCCAAAGATGCTCGAATTGGGCCTGAAGATCCTCGGCAACCCCGACAACACCGGACAACAATTCTTCGCCTGGGCCCACTTTGGCGACCCTCACGATGTGTACGTAAAACACCCCGAGTCGCCGGATTTCGGCAACAAAACGCGCGATAAGTACGATTCTGAGGTCTGGTTCACCGACCAGCATATCGGCAAATTGCTCGATTGGGCCCGGCAGCAGCCGTGGTGGTCACGCACTGCGGTCATCATCACCGGTGACCATGGCGAGGCTTTTGGTGAACACGGCCAATACCGGCATGCGTTTGAGCTCTGGGAGAACCTCGTACGCGTTCCGTTCATTTTCTATGTACCCGGCGCCAAACCGCAGCGCATTGCCCAACGGCGTTCGCACATCGACTTAGCTCCGACCGTGATGGACCTGCTCGGTCAACCGCCGTTGGCGCAATTCATGGGCAAATCGCTGGTGCCCGAACTCCTCGGCAAGGAGCCGGCGGCAAATCGCGAGCCAATTGCGCTCGAACTCACCGAAGACTCGAACAACCCGCAGCGGCGCGCGCTCATTGCCGGCAACCACAAGTTGATCGTTCGCGGTCGTGTTGCTTCTTACAGTTTGTACGATCTGTCGAGCGATCCCGGGGAAGCCAACAACGTTGCGGGTTCGCAGCCCGACAAGCTCACGGAGATGAAAGCGCTCTACGAGAAGACATTTGCAACCATCCCGAGCATTGAGCCCTTTGGTGGAAACAAACTCGAAAGCGGTCGACTGGCAAATGGCCCTATGGGTCCGCCAAAGGCTGCTGCCGCAGTAGCCAAGTAAAATGCACGTCTTAGGGCGCTGAATCGAGCCACCAAGACGTGCAGCTATTCCAATAGCTCGGCTATTTAACTACCGTAGCGAGATCTGTCTCGATCGGCTCCGCTAATGTCGCCGGAACTTCGACATACCAACGCGTGCGCTCAGAGCGTGCGAGGTACTTCTTCTGCGCCTCGGGCAAGCGGTACAGCTCGACGAACCCCGCCGTACCGGACTTGTCGCGGTAGTCGACGCGTACCAAGGCAGTGGCCGGCACTTGGGCTGGTTTCTCGACATAGGTTTGGGGCCGCAACCGCTGAACCTTGGCCAACCAATTGCTGACCGTCTCGTCCGCAACATTAGGCTTGGCCGCATCCGCCCAAACATCGGCCTTGCCTTCAATGCGTACGAGCTTTCGTGTCTTGCCCGCGGCTTGGATTTCGACGCTGCGCAAGTCCTCGACATGGAACCCGTGCATGTCGTGTTCAAGCAGCCGACTGTCGGCAAACTTGAGCCGACCAATGACGTCAGCGTTGAATGTATGCACGAGCCCAGCGTCAGGCTCTCTGACGTAGTAATCGCCGCTGCCCGGTGTCAATGCGCCCACCTCGAGTCGGCGCACCTTGTCGCCAATCGTGATCGACAGCTTCGACTCCGGCTTGTCGAGACCATAGTCTGCCAAGTGCTGCGCGTCGATCTTTCCCAGGCTCCGATAGGACTTGGCCGGCGCCAAGAGTTCCACCAGCTTTTGCACCTCGTCGACACCGATGAAACGCTTGACCTCGGGAGGCTTCGACACGCTGACACCAGCGTCGCTGGCCGGAGCCTTGAGCGCATCTTTGGTCTGCTCGACGACGGCGTAGGTGCCAACCGCATCCTTGGCAGTGGTGATACTGACCTTGCGATCCTCGGCTTCATAGCTGATTTGGCGAACCGCCTCCACCGGGCCAGGCCAAAGCTCGGCTTCCACGCGCTTGCCTTCGGCTGGCTCGTGCTTGGCTGACGCAGTGACGAAGGCCACCGCCGTGGCTGCGCCGAGCAAACCCAAATGCATCCACACTCCCTTGGTGGCCTTCATCGATTGCCTCCTTGTGCCTTCGACAGCCGCGACCACAAAAGGCCTGCCGCCAGTACTAGCATTGGTACGCCAAGTATCGTCGCATAGAACCAGAGCACGTCTTTGCCCTTCGTGTGTTCGATACGCACGTCTTCTTCGCTATTGACCTCACCTGCCAGACTCTCCTCGCCTGCGAGCCAGCGCACGGCGTCGAGCAAGAGGTAACGATTGGTCGGCACGTTCTTCAACACGAGATCGGAGAAGAGATCGGCGTCGGCGATGACGAAGCTGCGCTGCTCCGATCCCCTTGGCGACTTGTCATCCGCGGCTCCGGCTTTGCGGACCACTGCAGCAGCAAGATCGTAACTGCTGCGGACCTCGGTCGAATCGGCCTCGAAGTTTCCGTTGCGATCTTGGAAGGTTGTGGCGCTGCTGCGCAGCGCAAAGTCGATCGATTTGTCAGTAGGATCGAGCTTTTTCAACGAACCAGATCCGAACAGGACCACCCACGCCGAATTGCGGCTCAGTGTCGACACGGATGCGTGCGAACCGAATTTGTTCGTCACGATGCGTGCACGATCGCTCTTGTTCCCGGCAAACGAGACTGAATCACCCTTGTCGTTCGCCAGGATGAAAGGCTCGACCGCAAGCCCAGCCAGTGCCGCCAAGGTATCGAGGTTCGGGCCGGGTCCGCCTTCGGCGAGGCTTTCGGCAAACCCAGTGGACGCCGCGGGCTTCTCGGCCTTGGGCGCTTTCTTGGTCGAAGGTTCAGCAGTCGGCGCTATTGCCACGCTGGCGACAGCGCTTGGTGTTGGTGCTGGGACCGCGGCTGCAGCAGCTTCACGGGCTGACTGAGGGACAGCGTCGGGATCCAATGCCAACATCAGTGCGCCGCCGCGCAGAGCGAAGCGCTTGAGTGCGTCGATTTCGCCGGGAGCAAAGGGCTCCTTGGGCCCAAGCACGAAGACCACGTTGGCGTCGGCGGGAATGTCGTTGCCCAAACCCTGAATCATCCCAAGGTCGTTGATGCGGTAGTTCTGCATCTCGAGCAATTTGCGCAGCGCCGACACGCCGCTGTCCTTGACCGGATCGGAGCCCTGAGTGCGATCGTTCAGTTCGCGGTGTCCCGTCGTGAGGTACGCGATGCGCGCATCGCGAGCCAGCTTCATCAGGCTCTTCTGAAACTCCTGGTCCAAGTTTCTTAGCGTCGCCCGAGCGGTCTTCATCTCGGGACTAATATTTAGCATCTGCCGATAGTCGCCACGCGACAGGACGATTGAGCCATCCTGAGATACGCGCATTTCACGGGCAGCCTTGGGCGACAATACCCGATCGACGAACTCGAACTTCACCTTCGGGCTACTGCGCGCCACCTCGCGCATATACACGTCGACTTCATTGCGCACTTCGTTTACGGCCGGGAAGAATGCCACTACGTGGATAGGCTCCTTCAGACTGGCCGCAATGCGCAGCGTCGAACTGCTGGGCTTGGCCGTCTTGAAGAAGGCGAAGTCCGCCGCCACCCCCCAGTGCCTGGCAGACGCCACGAAAAGCCCCAAATACGTGAGCGAAAAAGCCAGCGAAAGGCCAGCGGCAGCTGCCGTCAAGACGCGACGACTCTCGGGCAATGGCGCGCGCCGCATCGGCAGCAGCGCCGTTTCGGCAAAGAGAAGTGGCAACAGCCCCGCGAGCACCAGCGCCACCCAACTGACGAGCAGGATTGTGTCCCAGCGCTCACGCGTTGCAGCATCCAGGGATTCGAGGCCGATGAACTTTGCCCCAAGACTGCTCGATGCAAGAGCAACGCCCACGCCAACTACCGTCAGCACCTGAGCCAGACCAAGCAATCGCTCGATTCGCGCACGCTCGACACTGGCGCGACCTGCCATGACCCAGCGCATCGCCGTGGTCGCGAGCAGCGCGATGAGGCCGACGCCCGAACATAGAGCCCGCGGGGTCGTGGTGGTGGCGAGCACGCGCTCGCCCATGAACAAGAGTAGCGCCCCGGCAAAGAATATCGGGGCCGTCCAAGCCGGTGAACCGCCTTGGTTGGCTTTCAATTGCGCCGCGCTCGCCGGCTCAATCGTTGCGTTCGGTGTTAGCGCCATCGGCGAGCCTCCAGAGTCTTGGTCGCAGCCAGCAAGAAGAAGTATGTGACGGCGACGTAATACGTGGCAGCGCCGAGGTTCAAGGTTCCATTCATAAAGGGCCGGAAGTTCTCGTGGTGCAGGGCAATCGCCCCGAAGAACTCATTCAGCGGTGGCTCGGTCGACTTCGCGAGAATCCACATCAGGATCATGCCCACCGTAATGGCTGCCCCGAGTAACGCAGCAACGACCTGGGACTTTGCCAACGTGGAAGCGAACAGGCCGATGGCGGTCGTCGCCGCGCCGAGCAAAACCAACCCGAAGGCGCCGACCGCGATATGTCCCAGGCTCACCTTGCCGTTGACGAAGATTAGCGCTGGCATGTAGAGCGACAAAAGGGTGGCGCCCGCCACGATCGCGCTAGCCGCGAGGAATTTCCCGAGCACAACCTCATGGCTGGAAATCGGGGAAGTATTGAGCAAAACGAGGGTACCGGTTTGCCTCTCTTCAGCCAATAGGCGCATGCTCAGAGCGACAGCCGCTACCATGGTGACCCCACTCGAGTGGTAGAAGAACTGCTCAAGCACCTCGGCGCTGAGCAACTTCTGTGACAAGGCTGCCCAATAGAACAGGATCCCTTCGATCAGCAGCATGGCTGCCACGACGACTGAGCCAACCGGAGAGCGAAATGCCGCTCGCAGCTCACGATGAGTAAGGAGTAGAACGCGGCTCACGACGTAGCCTCCGTGTTGCTAGTGTTTGGGCTCGCTGTCTCGGAAGGCACCGTCCGCGCCTCGGACAATTGCAGAAAAACGTTCTCTAGTTCGCGCTGTGCCCGCGCCAATTCGAGCAAGGAGCAGCCGAGATTGGTCACGCAACTAACCACGGCTTGCCGAACGTCTTCGGCCATGGTCAAGCGCAGCGTCGTGACGTTGTTCCCACTTTCGCGTGGGGGCAGCGGTTCAACCCGTTCGACATGCGTAACGGCCCGCAGGCGCGCACTTAGTGCCGCGAGATCGACCCCTTCGGGACGACCTACTGTCAGCTCGATTGACAGCCCGCCGTGAAGTTGCGCTGATAGTTCGGCCTCAGTGCCCGAAGCGGCAATCTGCCCGTCGCGAATCACCAGGATTCTGTCGCAGGTTTCACTAATCTCGGAGAGAATGTGGCTAGAAATCAGCACGGTGTGCTCGCCGCTTAAACTGCGAATGAGCCGACGCATCTCGACAATCTGCACGGGATCGAGGCCACTGATGGGCTCGTCGAGCACCACCAGCGCCGGCCGATGCACGATCGATTGCGCAATCCCCACGCGCTGCCTGAACCCATGCGATAGCGTGGAGATGATGGTGTCGCCGACACCCTCGAGCTCGGTCAGGCCGAGGATTTCGCTGACGCGTTTGGTCACCTCTTTCGTGGAGACGCCACGCAGTTGCGCCACGAAGCGCAGGTACTCGCGCACAGTCATCTCGCCGTAGAGCGGCGGCGTCTCTGGCAAATAGCCGACCTTGGCTCGAATCCTTTCTGGATCGTCCACCACGTCGGTGCCATCAATGCGAACCTGCCCACTCGTTGGCAGTAGGTCGCAAGCGAGGATGCGGAGGGTCGTGGTCTTGCCGGCGCCGTTGAGGCCAAGCAGCCCCACGACCTGACCGCGCTCGATGGTTACCGTTAGCGGGCCTACCGCGCGGTAATCACCATAGTACTTGTACAGGTCACTTATCTCGATCACAGTTGTTGGCTCCCTGCCCTGTGGTTCTGTTGCGGGGCCCGGGAGTTACCACGAAATCTCCCGTTGTGGGACCCGGGCCAGAATGTTGCCCCCCGAACCGGCCAGACATGGAATTTGTTCCCCACTCCAACCAGGATCCGGACGAAAGGTACCTGGATGACAATGCCGAGCGGTTCGACCCGAGCTCAGCTGAGCACTGTGTCCTTGACGAAGTGGCTTTTCGAGAGCGGATCTCTAGCATTGCGCGGGAGATCGGATTCATTCGCCTCGGATTTGCGCCGGCGACCCCATTCGTAGAAGCGGGCCAGAGGTTCAAGGATTGGTTGGGTCAGGGTCACGCGGGTACGATGAGTTACCTGGCCGAATTCGGCGATCGTCACGTCCCAGGGCGCCTGTTAGCAAATGCGCGAAGTGTGGTCGTGGCAGCCGCCGCAGTACCCGCGTCGCCAGCGGACCCGGGGAATGGTCAAATGCTGGCAGGAATCGTTGCCGACTACGCCCTCGGCCTCGACTACCACATCGCGCTGCGCAGCCGATTGCGCCGAATTGGGCAGGCACTCGCAGATCTTTCGGGACGCAGCGTCTGGACCCGGGCCTGTATCGATACCGCGCCACTGCTTGAACGCGAAGCTGCGCGCCTCGCTGGGATCGGATTCATCGCCAAGTCGACCATGCTCATCGTGCCTGGAATTGGTCCGCGCGTGATCCTGGCATCGCTCGTCACTGACCTCGACCTGTGGCCAGACGAACCGATGGAAAGCCGCTGTGGTCGCTGCACAGCGTGCCTCGATGCCTGCCCAACCCAAGCTTTTGTTGCGCCCTACCAACTCGATGCGCGCCGCTGCCTGTCGTACCAAAACATCGAGCAAGCGGGCGCCATCGAGCCCGCGCTGCGCGAAAACATGCAAAATCGCGTGTTTGGGTGCGACGAATGCCAAACCGCCTGCCCCTACGATCGCGCCAATTCGGCTCAAGTGATGACCACGGACGCGTCCCCGCGCCCACTGCTCGTGGCACCCGATCTGGTTCGCTGGCTCGAGATGACGTCGACCGACTATCGCCGCATTTCCAAACGCACCGCACTTCGTCGCGTTGGTCGAACCCAGCTGATGCGTAACGCTGCGGTGGGCCTTGGTAACAGCGGTGCGAGCGAAGCAGTTGCTCCGCTCGTACGAACACTTGAGAGTAACTCGAGTGCTGTCGTGCGGGGGCACAGCGCGTGGGCACTCGGTCGACTTGGCGGAAAGCTTGCTTTTCGCAAGCTACACCAAGCCCTGTCGCGAGAAACGGACGATAGCGTGCGCGAAGAAATCGCCAACGCCATTCAAGCCTTAACGGCGCAGCCGAACCCAACGCCAGAGCCTACGTCGGGTTGACCGGGATTCGGCTCGAAGACGGGCAGTTCGCTGAGAAATGAGCCCCCACGATGCACGGCCGCTGGCGTTCCTCGTGCTGCACCAATGTGGCAGCAAGGCCGAGCAACCTACGCCGCTGTGGGTCGGGCGTGTCCGACGGCGCACTGAATAGAAGTCTCGCTCGAGGACGCCCGTTGAGTGCGTTGACGATCCGCGTGCCCATCACTTGGACACGGTCTTCCAAATCCTCGGCCGAACTGATGCACAACGCCACGACTACGGTCTCGACTGACGCATGAGCACGCAACCACTCTTCGGAGCGACTGACAAAACTCAGGTAGAGTTCGCAGTAGTGCTGGTCCAAGCAATCAATCCGAGACAAATCGAACCAACTTGGAACTTCAGCACCGGTTTCCACCAGCAACAAGTGACTGGAATCCTCCGACTCCGACAAACTACCTCCTCAGGTGAACAGACACCTGCGAAACCTGTCCCGGCTCCGCTGACCTTGAGTTTGGCCAAAATAGCAGGATCTGTGACGTTTGCTCGAAGGATAAATGTGCATCATCGGCGCGGCATGGACCAAAGTCCGCAAATTCAGCGCTTGCCTAGCGTCAGGGTCGAGCCTCGGGTTGATCGACGTGAGGCTCAGCCGTTTGCAAGTGGATGAGCTTCCAGCCGCTGGGATGCTTTGCAAACGTCGCAACGAACTTTCGAGGCTCGCTTCGCCGCGCACCCGCCACGTCCAGCGTTTCGAGCAAGACTTCTCCGTTGGCGGTCGCACGGTCACCCTTGGCCGCGACTTTCACGCCAATCTGATTCAACGTCACCCCTAGGGCATCATACCGAACAGTAGCGTCGACGACGCTTTCGAGCAGCTTATCCGTGGAAAGCCGCAGGTCACCGAAGGGTGCAATGCTGATGGTCACCGGATCCGCCACGTACTCGACGAAGCTAGTGCGCAGTCCACGCAGCCAAGCCGGCGTCGGTTGGCGGCCCGAGAATCGGACCGCTTCGGCCATGGTGTGCAGCGTGTCTCGAATTCGATCCGCGTCGGACTTGCGCAAAAATAGCACAACCACGATCCCACCCAGAATCGCCATCAGCCAAGTCCATTTTCGAGCTGTGCGGCGCATCGCTGCCTAGGATAGCGGAACTTTCGACGTTGGGGACACACAAGACGCTCGTGGGCGCCGACGCCACTGACACCGAGAATTCCGACAACGCGCCGCAGCAAGCGTGACCTACAAAGCCGCCCCTGACGGCTGCAACCCAGCAAGACTCGTCAGGGTTTTTCAGCGCGGCTTGTCAGATGCGAGTTTGTCCTTTATCCCCATTGCATGCGCGAAGATAAAATCAGGACTGCTGTGGGGTTGTGCGTTGGCTTGGCTTTCACGTCCGTTGGAACCACGGCAAGAGGTCAGCCGGGGCCCGTCGAACCAACGGCGATCAGCAACGAAGCTCCCGGGGCAGTTCCGAAGATCGCCGTGCCATCGACCTCACCTTCAGCTCCAGCAGCTCAACCACCCGTCGCGGCGAACCCCACGGCAGCACCTCAACAACCTGCCCCACAGCAGCCCTTGCCACCGGCAATCGACCTCCACAAGGACGCCCCCCTGCCCCCGCCGGTTGCGCGTACCGACCACACCCACGATGGTTTCTACGCCAGGTTGAGCCTTGGATTCGGCAGTCTTGGCGCCACCATGAATCCGCCCCAAACGAACGGCGTCAAGGGAAGCGGCTCGACGTTGGCATTGGACTTGGCGTTGGGATACGCCATCAGGCCTGGAATTATTCTTGGAGGCACGCTGTTGATGGAATCTCTACCCTCAGCACGACTCGATGCAGATACCCCGGTGGTAACTGACATCTCGGCGTGGCTGCTCGGACCTTTTTTCGACGGTTATCCGAATGCGCGTGGGGGCTTTCACTTGGGCGGAGGCCTCGGCCTCGCTGGCTGCAGACTCAACCCGAAAGAAGCCGCCGGATTTAGCAGAAGCGGTGGTTTCGGTATTGCCGGATGGCTTGGCTATGACGTCTGGGTTGCCGAACAATGGTCGGCGGGGATCGCGCTTCGTCTGATGGGCACGCGCACAAAAGCCGACGCCATCGACTCATTCAATGGTGCCGCCGGCAAGGCGACGATGGCAACACAATCCATCGCACTCATGCTGACCGGCGTCTACAATTGAATACCAACGCGGCTCGCCAAGTCGAGCAGGTTCACTAGGTCGGCTCGAGTTCGACTTCGCTGCGAATCCAATCCAAAAAAACCTGGGCGCCCGCTTGGATTGGCAGCGCCACGATGGCTGGGCAACTGTAGGAATGCAATTTGAGTAGTCGTGTCGACAAGTCAGCCAACTTCAGCTTACTTGTCTTCAGGATCAGCAGGCACTCCGACGCCGTCTCGAGCGTGCCTTCCCAATGGTAGAAGGATTCGATCGCTCCTATGATGTTGGCACACGCCGCCAACCGCTCCTCGACCACGGTTCGACCAAGTTCCCTTGCCTCATCGCGTGATGAGGTCGTCACGTAGACCAGAAAGCAATCGGTCACTGGGCCATCCTCCTTCGGGCTGCCGCAAACTTCGCCACGGCGGGCCGACGATATACACTCTCGGCCACGGAGAGCCACGCGTGACACATTCCCATTCGGTTTCCCTCGTCTTGACCCTACTTGGCCCCGATCGCCCCGGGCTTGTGGAACGGCTCAGTCAGGTGCTCGTCGCCAACCATGGCAATTGGGTCGAGAGCCGAATGGCGCAATTGGCAGGTCATTTTGCGGGGATCCTGCGCGTCGAGCTGCCAGCCGAGCGGGTGTCGGCGTTCAAAGCGGCGTGCCAAGCCTTAGGCACCGAAGGCCTTCAGGTGCTGCTCGTCGATGCAGACAACCCATCCGCGAAGGCTCCATCAAAGCGCATTCTGAGGCTTGAGCTCCTAGGCCACGATCGGCCGGGGATCGTCCGCGAAATCTCGCAAGCGCTGGCGCGTCACGATATCAACGTCGAAGAACTGAACACCGGCGTCGAAAGCGCGCCCATGTCGGCCGAGATGCTGTTCTTCGCCAAGGCACGGCTCGCGGTGCCTGCAGAATTGTCGATGGATGGGTTGGCAAAGCTCCTCGAACCGATCGGCAATGACCTGATGGTCGACATCACGCTAGTGCCCTTCGAATAGCCACGGCCGTGACTCGAGAAAGTCACGCCAAAAGGCCGCGGCCATGAGCCACCAGGATTGCCGCAACGTGTACCGCGTGAATGATTCGCCCGGCAAGCGCATCTGCCACGACTTCGGAGGCTGGCAGGACGTGAACCTCAAGGACTTCGGTTGGCTCCGGCCGAGCCTCGCCGGTTGGGCCTGCGTTCTTGCCGAGAAAAATATGCCCGCGCTGGGTGCTGCGATGGGGTTCCGGTGAAAGAGCAAACAACGGCACTAGCTCGGAAACGGTGTATCCAGTCTCTTCGAGCAATTCGCGTTTGGCTGCCTGAATTGGGGTTTCGCCCGCATCAATAACACCTGCGGGAAGCTCGCGGCTGGTTCGTTTGGCGCCGTGGCGATACTGATCCACCATTACGATGTCCCCCCCAGGTGTCACGGGGACCACGGCAACCCAGTCTGGACTTTCGAGGCGATGGAACTCTTCGATGACAGCGCCGTTGGGCAGCAACACGCGCTCTTCGTTCACCCGTAGCCAGCGCCGATCAAGCAGAACTCGCGTCGAGAGTACTTCCCAAGGGTTCATCGTTTTGGACAGGTAGCCTCGAAGGATGCCACTGCCAAGGCATTCTCGGGCCCATCAACGCACCAAATTGTCGGCCAGCAGACCGTCCCAACCGGCCCAATCCCGTGGCACTTGCCCGACTCGCTGCATTGCATCAGAACGGCGGCGGTCGCGGCGCATTCGCTTCGGCCGAGGAGAAATGGTCATGCTCGTGTTGCGCGGATCCGCTGCCTTGTCTCAGTTTCGCGTGGAGAAACTGCTTCGATTGGTGCAAACCCGCTGCCCAAGAGTCACGGTCATCTCTGCCCGATACGTTCATCTCGTCGACGTGTCTGCTGAGCTTACTGCAGAACAACTGAGCGTGCTCGATCGCTTGCTCGATTACGGACCGGTCGCATCGGGCGACATCGAGAACGTGAGTTTCCTGCTTGTCGTTCCTCGCCCGGGTACAATCTCGCCTTGGTCGTCCAAAGCGACCGATATTGCACACGCCGCGGGACTGAGCGCCGTCGTTCGCATCGAGCGCGGCATTGCCTATGACCTCCAGACGACCGATAGCCGGCCGCTTAGTGGCGGCGAGATCGCTCAGACCGCAGCCGCCGTTCACGACCGCATGACCCAGGCGGTTTTCCTGCGCGTCGATGACGCAGCACGACTTTTCGTTCAAGCAAAACCGCAACCGCTGCGCACGGTCGATATCTTGGGGGTTGGGCGACGTGCGCTCGAAAAGGCTAACTCTGACCTGGGGTTGGCCCTAGCTGAAGATGAAATCGACTACCTCGATGTTAGTTACCGGGAGCTTGGTCGCAGTCCGACCGATATCGAACTGATGATGTTCGCCCAGGCGAATAGTGAGCATTGTCGGCACAAGATCTTTCGAGCCGATTTCACGGTGGATGGCGAACGGATGCCCCATTCGCTGTTCGACATGATCCGCAACACCCACCGGCAGTCACCCGCCGGGATCTTATCCGCCTATCAGGACAACGCCGCGGTTTTCGAAGGCAGGATCGGCGCCAGGTTCTTCCCCGATCCTTTGACGGGGATCTACCGCCGACACATCGAACCGACGCACGTACTGTTCAAAGTCGAAACCCACAATCATCCGACGGCTATTTCGCCCCACCCAGGGGCATCGACCGGGTCAGGCGGCGAGATTCGCGATGAAGGCGCGGTGGGTCGCGGCTCAAAGCCAAAGGCCGGGATCACCGGTTTCATCGTGTCGAACCTCGCCATCCCTGGGTTCGAGCGACCCTGGGAATCCAATCCAATTGGCAAGCCTGACCGTATCGTCTCCGCACTGGAGATTATGATTGACGGCCCGCTCGGTGGTGCCGCCTTCAATAACGAATTCGGTCGCCCGAATATCGGGGGCTTCTTCCGCAGCTACGAACAGGCCGTGCCCGGATCGAATGGCGTCGAGATCCGCGGTTACCACAAGCCCATTATGTTGGCCGGCGGCATCGGAAACATACGCCCGGAACACGTCCTCAAATCCACGATCGAGCCCGGGACCAAGATCGTCGTGTTGGGCGGACCTGCCATGTTGATAGGCCTCGGCGGCGGAGCCGCCTCCTCGATGGCCCAGGGCTCAAGTTCCGCCGATCTCGATTTCGCAAGCGTTCAGCGTGACAACCCAGAAATGGAACGCCGCTGTCAGGAAGTCATCGACCGCTGCAACGCCCTTGGCAATTCTTCTCCGATCCTGAGTATCCACGACGTTGGAGCCGGCGGCCTTTCGAATGCGCTGCCTGAGCTGGTGCATGATAGCCACCGCGGAGCCAATTTCGAGCTCCGCAACATTCCCAACGCCGAACCGGGCATGAGCCCGCTGGAAATTTGGTGCAACGAGGCGCAGGAACGTTATGTGTTGGCTATCGCGGCCGAGCGATTCGAAGAATTCCGCGCCATAGCCGAACGCGAGCGCTGTCCTTTCGCTGTCGTGGGCGAAGCCACCGAGCTCGAACATTTGCGGCTTTCTGACTCACAATTCAAGAATCTGCCGATTGATATGCCGCTCAACGTCCTGTTTGGTAAGCCGCCACGCATGTCGCGAGTAGCCGAACGCCGCCCGAGCGTTGGCACTGTGTTCGACACCAACGGGATTGCCCTGGAAGACGCCGTTTCACGCGTCCTTAGCATGCCCGCGGTTGGTGACAAGACCTTCCTCATTACCATCGGCGATCGAACGGTCACCGGCCTCATTCATCGCGATCAGATGGTGGGTCCTTGGCAGGTGCCTGTGGCTGACTGCGCCATTACGCTCGCGGACTACGACGGCTACACCGGCGAGGTGATGGCCATCGGGGAGCGGCCACCCATCGCACTACTCGACCCCGCCGCCTCGGCGCGAATGGCCGTGAGCGAAGCGATTACCAATATTGCTGCCGCGCCGATTGCCAAGCTCAGCGAGGTCAGGTTGAGCGCCAACTGGATGGCCGCCGCTGGCCATGCCGGAGAGGATGCGGCGCTGGTCGATGCCGTACGGGCAGTTGGGCTTGAACTGTGTCCGGCACTCGGGATCTGCATCCCCGTCGGCAAGGATTCGATGTCGATGAAGACGGTGTGGGACGACGGCAAGAAGGCTGTCATATCTCCCCTGTCCCTCATCATCACCGCGGCTGCTGCCTTGTCCGACGTCCGCGCGAGCTTCACCCCGCAACTTCGCACCGACCTCGGCCAAACCACCCTCCTTTTGATTGATCTTGGGCGCGGGCGCAACCGCCTTGGTGCCTCTTCTTTGCTTCAAGCATACAACCAAGTCGGTGAGCAAGCGCCTGACCTCGATGACCCCAAATTGCTAGTCAGCTTCTTCGCCGGGATCCAGGAACTACGACGCCACGACCTAGTGCTCGCCTACCACGATCGTTCCGACGGCGGGCTTCTGGCATGTGTCTGTGAGATGATGTTTGCAGGCGGCACTGGCGCGACGGTTCGCCTCGAAGGAACACCGGCGCAAATGCTCGCAGCGTTGTTTGCTGAGGAGCTGGGTGCCGTGGTTCAGGTGCGTAGTACCGAAGTGCCGCGCGCGCTTGCGGTCCTTCAGGCAGCGGGTGTTCAAGCCGAGAGTCTGAGTGACATCGGTGAACTGCGGTCTGACGATCTGCTTGTGGTCGAAAGCAACGGACAAGTCGTGTACCAGCACTCGCGCTGCGACCTGCGGCGCATCTGGTCAGAAACCAGCATGGCGATGCAGTCGTTGCGTGACGAGCCACGCTCTGCAGCCGAAGCCTATGAGCTTGACACCAACCCCGACGACCGCGGGATGGTGCCGCTGCTCACCTACCGACCAGAAGAGAACGTGGCGCGCCAGTTCCTCGAGGCCGTCGTCGTCCACGAGCGACCACGAATCGCGATTTTGCGCGAACAAGGCGTCAATGGACAAGTCGAAATGGCCGCAGCCTTTGACCGCGCCGGTTTCGAAAGCGTCGACGTTCACATGAGTGACCTGCATCAAGGTCGTGTGGATCTTGCGGGTTTCCGCGGCCTGGTTGCCTGCGGCGGTTTCTCTTACGGTGATGTGCTGGGCGCGGGCCTTGGTTGGGCCAAATCGATCCTGTATCAATCGCTCACGCGTGAGCGGCTCGAGCAGTTCTTCAAGCGCCCGGAAACCTTCGCATTGGGGATCTGCAACGGTTGCCAAATGTTGGCAGCATTGAAGGATCTCATCGTCGGCGCCGAGGCGTTCCCGCGATTGATTCGCAATCGCTCTGAACAGTTCGAGGCGCGCTTTTCGATGGTCGAGGTGACAGAAAGCCGTTCGATTTTGCTCGCGGGCATGCAAGGTTCACTATTGCCGATCGCAGTCGCCCACGGTGAAGGCCGGATGCAATTTGACGATCCCCGCGCGGTCGAAACATTGCGCGCCAATGGGCAACTTGGCGTTCGCTTCGTGGACCACGCGGGACGCCCAACTGACCACTACCCCGAGAACCCCAATGGTTCGGCAGGTGGGCTCACCGGGCTATGCAGCTCCGACGGGCGCGTGACGATCATGATGCCCCATCCCGAGCGTGTCTTCCGCAACGTCCAACTCTCGTACTGCCCACCAGAGTGGACCGGCGAGGCCAGCCCCTGGCTCCGCTTGTTTCAAAATGCGCGAAGATGGGTCGGCTAAACTCAAATCTCGAGCTTGCGCCGCACCGACTAGAAGCGCGCCTGCCCGAGCGCTCGCGCCAAGCATCGCCAACCGACCGCTAGCACCAAGCCTGCTTGACTGCCGCTAGGGCCGCGTCAATCAGCTGAGAGGCTCGTTCCGCAGACGCAGCTTCGGCGTAGCACCGAAGTTCGGGGGCGTTTCCCGAGGCTCGTAGGTGCAAAATCTCATCGCCGCGCGTCGTGCCGCGGATCCCGTCGGTGAGGTCGAGCTGCTCGAAATGGCCTACGCTAGCACCGAGAAGCTCGTTGAGGGCGTCAATTCCACCTGAAGCGAGTGCATCGAGGCGACGACGACTGAGGGCGTTCGGAAAATTCTGGATGCGACCGCTGGCGGTAACCCGCTGCGGCAAATCCGCTTCGAGCTGACTGACGCTGCGGCCCGATCGCACTGCTGCACCGAGAACACTCAGCATCACCACGACTGGATCGCGCGTGGGTAGCGGTGATAGCTGTCGCCCGCCAGGCACGTCCAATGCCGTTGCGGTCAAAAACCCCCCATTTGCCTCATAACCGACGACCTTCTGACGACCGCTCGCAACGAACTCGGACATACGTTCTATCACATGTGGTGAGCCGATCTTGGTGCGCGCCACTGCCGCAAAGCCTTGGCATCGTTCGAGCACCGTATTCGAACTCACCGGAGTTACCACGGAGTCTGCGCCCAGAAACCTCGCGGTCAAGACGCCCAACACGTCCCCTCGCAGCCATCGTCCGTGTTCATCGGAAACGAGCGGTCGATCCGAGTCCCCATCGGTCGAAACGATGGCAAACGGCGCATATTCATGCGCCCAAACAATCGCGCTATTCACGTCTTCGGGACGAATCGCTTCAGTGTCGACTGGAATGAACCGGTCTGACCAGGCCACGCGAATCACCTCGGCACCGAGGCCTGACATAACTTCGACGAGTACCTCACGGCCAACAGCACTGTGCCCAAATACGACAATCCGCTTGCCGGCGAGCAAGTCGGAGGGAAACGCCTCAAGCCACCGAGCCACGTACTGCCGTTCAACCGCAGGCTCGACGGCGGGGAGAGCTACCGCAGTCGCATCAGGGCGCAGATTGCCGTCGCCATCGAAACAGTCCGGCACGGCTACCGATTCGAGCAGGATCGCTTGCTCGTCGGACTTCAGGATTTCACCGGTGGTCTTGTTGAATTTGATCCCATTGCGGTCGTCCGGGATGTGACTCCCGGTAACCATCAAGGTCGGTATGGCGCGGCGCATCCCAAACAACGCGATCGCCGAAGACGCGACGCGCCCGGCATTGACGACGGTGTACCCTGATTGTCGAATGCCATGCGCCACCGCCGCGATGATGCGTCCAGTACTCGGACGCAGATCCCCGGCCACGCCGACCGAACTCCCACGCTCGATTTCGCCACGGCGTTCGAGGGCCTGAAGAAAGCCCATGGTGTAGGTGCAACACACCCGGTCCGTCATGGCCGAGACAAGCCCGCGCGCGCCGCTCGTCCCGAAACCCACCCCTGACTGCTGCATCAACTCGCTGATCTTCACCACTTCGACCATGGGCCCAACCCTACCTGCAATTCCGTCAGGGTTCCACAGCGACCCACCCCTCCGATTGCGGGCCCGGCCCTATAATGGTTGCATCAATGCACCGTATTGGCGGGTGGATCTGCCCACAGAAAGCCGCCCCGTGCCGCTCATCACCTGGAACGACTCGCTCACCCTCGGTTTGCCCAGCATCGACCAACAGCACAAACAATTGGTTGAATTGCTCAATTCCCTTCACGACGCCATGGTCGGACGGCAGGGACAGCAAAAGCTCGGCGCGATCTTGGATGGATTGGCCAATTACACGATCGAGCACTTCAGCTACGAAGAAGGGCTGCTCGCCCAATACCAGTACCGCGAGGCCGCGACGCATGCTGCGCTGCACCAGCACTTCAAAACCAAGATCGCCGAGTTCCGCGAGGAACTGAGCGGTGGTCGAATCGCCATGTCCACCAGCGTTCTAGCCTTCCTTCAAGGCTGGCTGACTTCGCACATCTGCGAAACGGACGCGCGCTACGTTCGTCACCTGCGAGCAAAAGGCGCCCGGTAACCTGTACCGAACGCCCACTCATTTGGATCAATGCGTCGCGCTCACGCCGGTCAGGCGCTCACACGCTCTGATTAGCCAATTACACTTCGGAAAGTGCGTCGATGCCTGGCAAGAGCTTGCCTTCGAGCAGCTCAAGCGATGCGCCGCCACCGGTCGAACAATGGGTCACCTTGTCGACAATCCCGCACTTCTTGGCCGCAGTGGCGGTGTCGCCACCACCAATGACAGTGACGGCACCTCGCGCCGTGGCGTCGGCAATGGCAGCTGCCATAGCCTTGGTACCCGCCGCAAAGGCATCTATTTCGAATACACCTGGTGGCCCATTCCAGATGATGGTCTGGGCACGACCAATCACCTGATTGAAATGGGCAATGGTCTTGGGCCCAACGTCGAGGCCCATCCAACCCACCGGGATCCCGGTTTGGTCGTCGACGTTCTTGACCTGGGCTGCGGCGTCGAACTTGTCGCCACAGACATAGTCGGTCGGCAGGTGGATCTTTACGCCTTTTTCTGCCGCCTTTTTCATCAGCTCGGCAACAATTTTAGCGCCCTCGGGATCGAACAGACTGTTGCCGATCTCGACATTCTCGACAACCTTTTTGAAGGTGAAGGCCATTCCTCCACCGATGATGATCTCATTGGCGCGATCGAGAAGGTTGTTGATAAGTTGGATCTTGTCGGCAACTTTGGCTCCGCCCAAAATCGCCAGAAGCGGCCGCTTCGGGTTGACGAGCACGGCGGCAAAGGCATCAAGTTCCTTCTTCATCAAGAAACCAACGGCGCGCTGCGGAAGCGCGCAACCGACCATCGAGCTATGGGCGCGATGCGCCGTGCCGAAAGCGTCGTTGACGTACACGTCCCCAAGCTTACTGAGGGACGCACGAAAGGCTTCGACAGCCTTCGGATCCGCTTTGGTGCTCGTACCGTCCGCGTTCTTCACTTTGCCTTCCTCTTCAATGTGGAAGCGCAGATTTTCAAGCAATACGACGCTTCCAGGAGCAAGGTTGGCGCAAGCTGCCTCGGTTTCCGCTCCGACACAATCAGCCAGAAATTTCACCGGGCGCTTGACTAGCTCCTCGAGCTTTTCGGCAATCGGCTTCAGGCTGTACTTCATGGTTGCCTTGCCATCGGGACGCCCGAGGTGGCTCATTAGTACGACACTCGCGCCACGCTCAAGCGCGTAGTTGATGGTTGGCAGGGCGGCAACAATGCGAGCGGGGTTAGTGATCGCTCCCGTCTCTTTGTCCTGTGGCACGTTGAAATCAACGCGAATGAGAACTCGCTTACCTGAGAGTTCGACCTGGTCGATGGAAAGCTTGGGCATGACTCTTGGTCCTTTCGGCGGGCGCAGCCCGGCCCATAGGAGGGGCGGCTGCCCGGGGTGCGCTAGTAAAGCAAAGGGATCCCTGCTCATGCCAGGAGGAACATGCCAATCCTTGGGCCAACTACGGAAAATTCCCTAGTGCTCCAAGCCTACGCAAGAATTGCCGACATTTGATCGCCGAACGGACCCCAGTCCTAATGCTAGAGCCGATAAGCGCCGTAGCTGACTTCGATGTTTTGGAATCGCTCCAGCAACCCGGGGTCTCCTGCCGCGCCCGAAACACGTGTCTCAGTCGTTGAGAAAGTCTCCGCCGCGCCGGGACCAGACTTCGATCGCGCGCTTGACACGCTACGCGCCGTACTGAACATCTATGGCGAGTACGCCTTCGACACCGACCGCGCCACGGCCGAGGAAGTGAAGGAGCAATGCGCCGATCTCATCCGTCGCGTCATCCTCGGCGACAATCGCAACCGATTAGCGACCGACGATGACGACCCAACCAAGCAACGCACCCAGCGTCGCGATTGGGGCAGTGTCCACCGGTATTTGAACGAACATCGCAAACACGAGCAAGATTTCGTAACGACGAGTTTCTGTAACTTGCGTCAAGCCCTGCGCGAATTTGCGCAATGCCTGACGGCCGCGGTCAGCGAGGATCGAGCCAGCGACAAGCAGGTTGAAGCCCACCTCGGTAAGCTGATGCTGGCCTCAGCCGGCAGTGACACTGACGCCATTCGACGCGAAGCACTGCTCGTGTCGGAGGTGGTCAAAAGCGCCATTTCCCGTCGACGCGTTCGCGAAACGGAGCAGCTCGTACAGCTCGGCAAGCAGGTCAAGCACCTGCGTCAAGAATTGGACCAAGCGCGCACCAAGGCCACGATGGATCCGTTGACGCAGCTGTACAATCGCGCCGCATTCGACGACGAAATTGACAAGGTGGCGCAACTCGGGCTGCTGCTCGGCTCGGAACCTTGCCTGATCATGGCTGACGTCGATCACTTCAAAGATATCAACGATCGTTTTGGCCATCCGAGCGGCGACGCCGTGCTGCGCGCAGTGGCGGACAACCTCGTCCGGCACTTTCTGCGCAAGGAGGATTTCGTGACGCGCTACGGTGGCGAGGAGTTCGCCATCGTCGTGCGCGATAGCACGCTCGAGAAAGTATCAGCTCGAATGGATCGCGCCCGCGAAGTTCTGGCACAGTTGACGATACCGTCGCCTTCGGGCCCGGTAACGGTCAAACTCTCAGCAGGCGTCGCAGCCCTAGTCCCTGGAGAGTCCGCGGCCAGCTGGATCGGGCGCGCCGACAAGGCACTCTACGCGGCGAAAAACGCCGGCCGCAACCGCATCGTCCTCGCGACTGAGCGCCCCAGTAACTCGTCCATTTCGCTGCGCGCTTCAAAGTAGCTTGCGCGCAATATCCGACAGCGCCTGACGCTGCGATGCTGTCAGTTGCTCCTCGATGACGTCAAGCAATTCAGATTCCTCATTGACATGCGAATCGTAGGCATTCGTGAACCGCTCGAGGGCCGCGGCGATCGGTCCCATCTGCAGCTCGAGCGTGTCCTTGCTGGTCAAACGCACCAAATCAACGAATTCAGCCAGACAGCGCACAATGCGCTCATGCGCCGCCGACAAAGCACGCAGCGCCGCAGCATTTTCAGGCAATACGGTTAGAATGAAGGGAAACGCGGCCTCCTCTTCGAAACCGAAGTGTTCGAGCATCTGATCGCGCAGTGAATCAATCTGCTGGAGCAATTCCTCATGCAGTGCACCTGGCGCGAACGACCTGTCGAACAGGCCGCGCACAAGCGCCGTGACGTGTTCGACCTGAGAGGTCAGAACCTCGTGGTCGTGCACCAGCATTCGAACAGCATCCATAGTAGTTGCAAACTATTACTGGAGCGCCGAATGGGCAAGTATCACTTGCACCGAGCGTGGGGGAAAGAACCCCACATACCATTTCACGTATGAAACACGGGACGCAGCTGTGAAACAGAAACGCCGCTCAAGTCGTCATTTGAGCGTAGAAAGCGCAGATGCTTACCAAGTCGCGCGCCAGAACTCGGCATACGTGCCGTCCCCGGGCGCAGCACTCGTTGCCTGGTTGGGCATGACCATCAAGACTTTGCGCCCTGCCTGGCGGAAATAGACGGTCTCCTCCGCGATCAATCGAACCGAGGCACCCGCCGTATTGACGGCACCCCGGTTGGTGGTGGGGACGAAGGCCTCCACCTCACGACGGGCTTGATTGTGCTTCGAGGGCTGATCCCCGCGATTGAGCGCGGCGATCATTTTGAACCCATGTTCCACCAGATCTTCCGTTAGGGTGCCTGTCCCGACCCGCACGGGTAGGTCACCGGGACCAACCTGGCTGGTCGGCATCTGCTTGGCCCAAAGCAAAAGGATCTGCTTCTTCTCGACACCCTGGTCACGAACAAACGCTTGCCCAACCCAGCGACCTTCCCCGGCCGGAGTCTGCACCGACCAACGCGTGGCCGCAGCAAACTCGTTGATGACCCGACAGCTCTCGGTTTTAGATTTCTTGTCGCACTTGAGCGCCTTCTGCAGTGGCTCAAGCAGGATGTCGGCGGGCGCGGGACGCGGTGTCTCGATGGGCTTAGCGGGCGCTGGGGCTGACGCAACAGCGCTTGACGCCGACGCCTGGGCTGGCTTGGGCTTCTTCTCATCACAGCCCAGTACCGCAACGGCCAGGGCCAACGACACGGCTGCTTGAAAGACCTTCATGACTGGATATTCCTCAGCTGCGGATTATCTGCGCTACCCAGGCGGTGTCAATGAGAACCGCCGACACCTACCGCGCTACCCGTTGCCTGCTCGACAAATCGCAACGTAACGCCGTACGGTTTCTGTCAACCCAAACTCGAGCGCGTCGGCAACGAGCGCGTGACCAATTGAGACCTCGTCAACATTACCGAGCGCTCGCAGAAACTGCCCGAGGTTTTCGAGGTTCAGGTCGTGCCCCGCATTGATGCCGAGTCCAACTGCCGAAGCGGCTCGGGCGGCCTCGACATAGCGCTTTAGCACGCCCGAGTGACCCGTTGCTGGCGCAGCGGCATAGGGCTCAGTATAGAGTTCAATCCGATCCGCACCCATATCGCGCACAAGCTGCATCATCTCACTTGCTGGATCGACGAAGAGACTGACTCGCGCGCCCACCGCGTGGAGCCGCTCGATGGCTTGGCGCAAAGCATTGCGTTCGGTACGGCCAAGTTCCACTAAGTTCCAGCCGTGATTGCTAGTGAAAGCCTCGCGCGCATCTGGGACGAGCGTAGCTTGATCGGGTCGCACCTGCTCGCAGTGCTCAACCAGCCCTTGAAATGGATTGCCTTCAATGTTGAATTCCGCCCCATGAACCCGCCGTACGATTGCGGCAATTGGTTCAACATCGTCGGCGCGAATGTGTCGCTGGTCGGGTCGCGGGTGGATGGTGATTCCATCTGCCCCGGCCTCGAGCGCGATCGCTGATAGGCGCGTTACGTCAGGAATGCCAATGGCTCGCGTATTGCGAAGCGTGGCAATCTTATTCACATTGACCGAAAGTCGTGTCATCTTGAGGCCCCTTAACGAGGGGCCCGAGACTAGTGGGATTCTTGCGCTTGCGCCAGGCCGGACGCCGGAGTTAGCCCCCACACCCGCCACCAACCTTTTTTCCGCCTAGCCCCGGGCGCTCTACCTTCGCAATGTAGCCGGCAACCGCGGTAGGCGCGAGCTCGGGAGGACGGCTCTCAGGATGGTTCGCGCCCAAAGCCAGTGAAACCGCTGGTGCCCGGGGGCCACCAAAAAGCTCGAACCAGGCCGGCATGCCACGCGCGAGCACGTCGACGTTCTCGACATGGTGGGCCATCAACTCCCGATAAGCATTCAGCACGGCTCCCTCGTCGTCGCCAATGACTACCTTGACACTACGCTGTGGCATTGCGACCGCCTGCCAAGTCGCCACCTCGAAGCGCTCGGCATCGCGCAGGTGAAAACGATTGAACTGAGCCTCATCGCGCAGATCAAGCAGTTTCAAGGCCAAACGCTTGTCGTGCATCAAATCGGCTAGCTCGCGTGGGTTTCCAAATCACAAACGTCACCGCCGCCGTGAGCACAAGCGCACCTGCATAGCCATAGGCCATATGCCATAGGCCAGCGGAGAACGGACTTCAGTGCGACTTCGCCGTCGCGATTCATCAACCGTTCCAACCACTCTGCCGCAGTAGAAAACACTAGCGCCAGCACGACCGCCAAAAGCACAGCGACGGGCATGGTCACGCCCATCCAGTCAAACAGCGTGAGTCGACCAACATTCCAAGAATCATTCCAAAAACTGTCAATATGCGGCTTGGTATGCAGGGGACGAGTTGGAGCCAACGCAGTAGCGATTGGATTCACAATGGGACGCGCATTTGTTGCGCTAGTGCGACCCTATGACGTGCAATACCCGCGCTAGTTGCACTTCAACGTGACCATCCCCTTGCCGGCACCAACGGTCGCTCGCAGTCCATCGTGGACGCACTGAAACGGATCAGCCTTGTAGGTGTAGCTGACCGCCGGGTACGCCTTGGTCGTCACCCACTCGGTGGCGTTGACGTCTGGACTTGTAACCGTGCCCCAGGTGATCCCGAACGCGTTGCCCGCGGAGACATCTGCCTTCGTCGCCAGGTTGTTGTTGCGCAGATCCCAGTAGCCGATCGCAGAACTGTCGCGAGCGGTGACTGGGTTCTTCACGTTTTCAAAGTAGTTGGACTCAACGAGAGATATGCCATCCATCCGAACGTTGATGCCGGTGACTGTCACGTTGAGGAAATAGTTATTCAACATGTGCGAGTAACCGGCGCGTTGAAGCGGCGTGCGCGACCCGATATTCTCGAATAGATTGTGATGGTAGGTGATGTATCGAACGTCGGTGTCACTATCACTGAAGCCATTGAGCGTGGCTTTGTGGTGGTCATGCATATAGTTGTAGGAAACCGTGATGTTGGTCGCCCCCTTTTTCACGTCGATCATGCCGTCGAATTCGAGATCACCGGCTCCGGTGCATTCGACCATGGACGTGTACATCGTGTTGTGGTCGATCCAAATGTCAGACGGAACGCCAGCGCTCATGCCTTCGATCGAAACCATGTCGGAGTAGTCGCCGCCTGCCAATAGACCAAAGGTCATGTTGCGCACGATGATGTTGTGCGAGTCGGCAGCGATGTGGATGCCGAAATGTGCCGATGAGCCACTCGCCCCGATGAGGGTGATATCGCTTTTGTTCTTGATCTCAAGGATTTCGGCGGTTGCGGTGCGCATCGTGCATGGGTCGGTGATACTAGCAAAGTTGAACGTGCCCGTGTAGTTGAGCACCAAGCCGCCCGCGCCCGAGTAAGCATCCACGGCCGCTTGAGCATCGGCAAGACTTGCAATATTCTTAGCCGCGACGCTTCCGCCGCCCGTCGCGCTCTGACCGTAACCGATTGGTTTTGTCTCCGCTGGTCCCGTGCCAACCGACGTCGATGTGGCCCCGCCTGTCGCTGCTTTGCCTCCGGTTGCAGCTATCGCGCCGCCGGT
>Ga0302323_100000234_pt1 | contig 43027 bp, 41 predicted proteins | sample Fen_T0_3_FD_201950 | JGI IMG/M metagenome (GOLD analysis project Ga0302323, IMG submission 201950) | Peat permafrost microbial communities from Stordalen Mire near Abisko, Sweden - Fen_T0_3 | ecosystem: Environmental > Terrestrial > Soil > Wetlands > Permafrost | place: Sweden: Abisko...
AGGACCCGCCAACCGAAGAGTGGCTTGGACTCGAACCACGACAGCTTTTCGCGCTGGTCCACTCCTTCGCCCACCACGGCCAGCAGCGGGTCGGGGAGTGCGGCCGCCTTGAGGTCTCGTGCCACGGTGGCCAGGGTCGAGACGACCGTCCGCTGGCCGGTGGTGGACCCCTGGGCCGTGACGGCGATCGACGTGGTGCCCTCGCGACCGGCCCCGACCAGGCTCAGCGACGTGTCGGCGATGTGGTCGGCGTCACCGAGAATCACCACCGTCGTGGTGAGGTCGGCGCGCGGGGTCCAGTCCGAGGCTCCGTCGTGGGGACCCACGATGACGACGCGGCGGGTGCGCGACGTCGTGAGCGGGATACCGGCGTACCCGGGTACGGCTGTGACCGCCGACGCACCAGGCACCACCTCGAACGCGATGCCCGCCTTGCTGCAGGCGAGTGCCTCTTCGGCGAATCCGTGGAACAGGGTCGGATCGCCGTCCATCAGCCGCACGACGTGCTGCGCCCGCTTGGCCGCCGCGGTCACGAGCTTCGCTCGCGAGGCCATGGTGAGCGGCGCACCGTCGGAGCCGCACGATGCGTCGACGATCTCGGCCCGGGCGGGCGCGAAGGTCTCGGCCGCAGCCCGGGACGCATGTTGGTCGACGACCACCAGGTCGGCAGCACGCAGCAGCTCCACGGCACGCAGCGTCAACAGCTGCGGGTCGCCGGGACCGGCTCCGACGAACGCGACGGAACCCAGCGGGGTCTTCTTCTTGGGTGTACGGGTGCTCACGTGGCACGTTCCCCTAGGACATCGGCGCCGATCCGATCCAACAACCGGGTGGCGAGCTGGCGGCCCGCTGCTTCGGCCTGGTCGGACGGAACCGTGATGGACAGGCGCGACGCCGCCGCCCCCTCGCCGTCGGCGAGGAAGGCGTGCAACGTCAGTTCGGGTTGGCCGGACCCGGTTTCGTCGACGACCGCAAGGGCGCCGACCGGCGCAGCACAGCCGGCCTGCAAGGCCGCCAGCACCGCCCGCTCCGCAGTGACGGCCGCGCGGGTGGCGGCGTGGTCCAGGCTGCGAAGAGCAGTTTCGAGCGCCGCCGACCGAGAGTCGGCGGCGTCCAGACCCAAGTCACGGATCTCGACGGCGAGCGCCCCCTGCCCGGGGGCCGGGAGCATCACGGCCGGGTCGAGGATCTCGTCGATCACGTCGGCCCGGTCGAGCCGTTTGAGCCCGGCGACGGCCAGAACCACGGCCTCGAGGTCCCCGTCGGCCACCCGGCCCAGCCGGGTGCCCACATTCCCCCGCAGGTCCACCACGCGCAGGTCGGGTCGGGCCAGCCGAAGCTGCGCGGCGCGGCGGGGCGAGCCGGTGCCGACGCGCGCCCCCGACTCCAACGTGGCCAACGTGGCCCCCCGGGCGACCAGGGCGTCGCGGGCGTCCTCGCGCACCGGCACGGCGGCGAGTCGAAGGCCCGTTGCCGGCTGCGTCGGCAGATCCTTCAGCGAGTGAACGGCGACGTCGATCGTGCCAGCGAGCAGGGCGTCACGCAGCGCGCTGACGAACACGCCGGTTCCACCCAACGTGGTCAGCGGGGCCCGGTTGACGTCGCCCTCGGTGGTGACCTCGACCAGTTCCACGGCGAGGCCGCCGGCGCGGCGCAGCCGTTCGGCCACCCACTCGCTCTGCGCCTTGGCCAGCGCGCTGCGCCGGGTGCCCAACCGGATCGGCTGGCGGGCCTGCGTGGTCACGGTCGGCCCCCAGCTTCGGGGTCGGGAAGCGACGGAGTCTCGACCGCCGCGATCGTGCGCGGGTCCAGGTCGAAGAGTCGGCGCAGGGCTTGGGCGTACGCGTCGCCCTCCGGTCCCCCCGCAAGCTCCTTCACCCGGACCGTCGGCGCGTGCAGCAGCTTGTCGACGACCCGACGGACGGTCCGCTCCAAGTCGGCCCGGACCCTCGGGTCCAGCTCCGGCTGCCGGCCGTCGAGCCGAGCCAGCTCGGCCTCGACGATGTCGGCCGCGCGGCTGCGCAAGGCCACCACCGTGGGTTCGACGCGGGCCGAATGGCGCTCGTCGAGGAAGGTCTCGACCTCGTGCGCGACGATCTGCCGGACGGCTTCCACGTCGAGGTCGACCTCGGCATCGGCCAGCAACGACCCGAGGTCCTCCAGGTCGACCAACGTGACTCCATGGATGCCGAGGACCGCCGGGTCGATGTCGCGCGGCAGCGCGAGGTCGAGCAAGACCATGGGCCGGCCGTCGCGCGCGGCCTGCGCCTGCGCGACCGTCTCGGCAGGAACGACGTGCCCGAGCGCGCCGGTGCAGGCGACCACCACGTCGGCCTCGACCATCGACCGACCGAGGTCGGCCAGCCCACCGGAGCGACCGTCGACGTGTGCGGCCAGGCGCTCGGCACGTTCCTGGGTGCGGTTCAGCACGACCACGGCGGCGCCGAGGCGTTGCAACGACGCGGCAGCCAACGACGCCATGGAACCGGCGCCCACGACCACGGCCGTTCGTCCGGCAAGACCGCCGAGCGAGCCGGCCGCGAGGTCGAGCCCGACGGCCACGAGCGACGCACCTGCCGCGTCGATCCCCGTCTCGGAGTGCACCCGCTTGCCGACCCGAAGCGCGGTCTGGACGAGGTCGTTCAGCGCGCGGCCGGCACTTCCGTGCTCCTGTGCCAGGCGCAGCGCCTGCCGGACCTGGCCCAGGATCTGGGACTCGCCCACGACCATGGAGTCGAGGCCGCTGGCGACGCTGAACAGATGTTGGACCGCACGGTCCTCGAAGTGCACGTACAGGTGGGGAATGAGGTCGTCGTGCCCCACGCCGGTGGTCCGCGACAGAAGCTCGGTGACGGCGTCGACGGCGGCGTGGAACCGCCCCGCCTCGACGTAGACCTCGATCCGGTTGCAGGTGCTCAGCACCATCGACTCGGCGATCTGCGGTGAGTCCTCGAGGTCGGCGAGCAGCTTCGGCAGCGCGTCCGAGGCCAGAGCCACCCGCTCCAACATCGAGACGGGGGCCGTCCGGTGTGACACCCCGAGGGCGACCAGACTCATGCGCCCACACCCGCAGTCGACGACGTGAGCGGATCGAGCGTCGACGCCTTGCGCTGCTCGTGGTAGGCCAGGATCTGCAGCTCGCTGGCGAGGTCGACCTTGCGTACGTCGACGCCTTCGGGCACCGAGAGCACGGTGGGCGCGAAGTTCAGGATCGATGTCACCCCGACGGCCACGAGCTGGTCGACCACGCGCTGCGCGCTGCCAGCCGGGGTGGCGATGACGCCGATGGTCGCGCCCGCGTCGTCGACCCGGACCTGGAGGTCTTCCATCGGGGCGATCACCAGCTCGCCGACCTGCTCGCCCACCCGCTGCGGATCGGCGTCGAGCAGCGCGGCGATCCGGAAGCCGCGCGAGGAGAAGCCGGCGTAGTGGGCGAGGGCACGGCCCAGGTTCCCCACGCCGACGATGACCACCGACCAGTCCTGCGTCAGCCCCAGCGACCGGCCCAGCTGGTCGAGCAGGGGCGCAACCTGGTAGCCGACGCCGCGCGTGCCGTACGACCCCAGCATCGAGAGGTCCTTGCGCAGCTTGACCGACGTGACCCCAGCGACCGCGGCGAGCTCCTCGCTGGAGACCGTGGTGACCCCACGGTCGGCCAGGGTCTGCAGCACCCGGTGGTAGATCGTCAAGCGGGCGAGCGTGGCCTCGGGCAGCGACCGGCGCCCTCGGCCCGAGCGACGGGTGACCCCGGCTCGGGCGTCGGTTGGCTCGGGCGGGCTGGCGACCACCGCGCACCCCTTCGACGACCGACGCCGCTTGCGCGGCACGGGCCCGGACCCCGGTCCCTGGGGCCGGGCTGGCCTTCAGGCGTCGGAGGACGGGCTTGACGGGGTCAGGGTAGGCGCTTGTGAACGCTGGAACAAAGTCGAGCGGCGGGCGGTCCAGTCGGCGAGACGGTCCGCTGGACCCCCGGATCACGCATCGGTGGGCGAGGGTCGCCCGTGGTGGTCAGGCCGTCGACGGCGGTCCGTAGTTGTTGTCGCCGGGAGTTCCCTCCTGGACCATGAAGATGATCCAGATGATGATCCCGGCGCACGGGATGAGGAACAGCAGGAACATCCAGCCCGACTTGTTCGTGTCGTGCAGGCGGCGGATGCTGACCGCGATGTTCGGTACGAGGAGCGCCAAGCCGACCACCAGGCCGAACACGCCGTAGTAGCCGGAGCTGCCGATGCCCGTGCCGACGATGCCGTCGAGGATCGAGGCCACGACGTCGACCAACCACACGAACAAGACCCACCACCAGTACTCGGGCCGGTTGGCCCGGCCGGAGAAGGTGGCGTACTGCTGGAAGCCGCGGCGTACGGCATCGGGAAACGAGATCACGACGAACTCCCTCCGGGGTCGGTCACGACGGTCGACCGCCGCACACCGTCGGCCGCAGGCTAGTGGCCATCACCCGGCCGCGTGATGGCGCCACACCGGTCCAAACCGCCTCGTGGCCTACTGCGTCCGGGATGCCCGGAATGACACCATTTCGCCCCGGATGAACGCCGCGAAACCTCCACACTTACCGAAGCAACGCTTCGACGCTTCGGTACTTGTTGAAGCAACGCTTCGACGCTTCAGTTTCCCCCTGGGAGCGCGGCCCGGAGGACGTCCGCGCCGACTCGGTGGATCGCCACGACCTCGCCGTCGACGAGCACGACCGGGATGTCGGTCCAGTGCGCGGCGTATAAGGCGTCGTCAGTGGTGATGTCCACCTCGTCGAACTCCAGCCCCAATGGGGTCAGCACCTCCACCAGCACCGGCCGGGCGTCGTCGCAGAGGTGGCATCCGGGCTTGGTCAGCAAGGTCACCTGCGGGACCCACGCGCCATCCACGCTCACAGCGACCCGGCTCCACCGGGCGACTCGGCTCCACCGGGCGACCCGACTCCGGCCTCGGCCTCGGCGTCCCTGCGCAGCCGGCCCTTCGCCACCTTGCCCGTGACCGAGTGGGGAAGCTCCGACACCAGCTCGATCACCGTGGGTCGCTTGAACCGGGCCAACGACAGCGCGGCCTGCTCGGCGATCTGCTGGGGCGTCAGACTCGGATCGCTGGCGACGACGAAGGCCTTCACCGCCTCCCCGGTGCGGTCGTCGGGGATGCCGACGACCGCCGCCTCCGCGATGCCCGGCACCGTCTGCAGCACCTCCTCGACCTCACGTGGATACACGTTGAAGCCGTTGACCAGCACCAGTTCCTTGCGCCGGTCGACGAGGACGAGGTCGCCGTCGTCGTCGGCATAGGCCACGTCTCCGGTCGCGAACCAGCCGTCGGCGTCGGTTCCTCCGGAGCCATCGGGCCAGTAGCCGGAGAACAGGTTCTGGCCGCGCACCCAGATCTCGCCGGGGTCGCCCGGCTCGACCTCGTCGCCGTCCTCGTCGAGCAGCCGCAGCTCCACGCCGGGGAACGGCCGCCCGATCGACCCGGCCTTGGGCCGACCGCTGACGATCGTCGAGGTGACTCCCGGTGCCGCCTCGGTCAACCCGTAACCCTCGTACAGCGCGACACCTGACGACTTCTTGATCCGCTCCAGGACCGTGGCCGGCAGCGGAGCGGCACCGCTGAACAGCAGCCGCACACCGATCAGGCGACGGGCCAGATCGTCGCGATCGGCCCAGGCCCGCCACACCGGTGGAGCCGCGGGGATGTTGGTGATGCCGTGCGCCGCCACCAACGCCAGCGTCTGGTCGGCGTCGAACCGGTCCGCCAACAGCGCGGTCGCACCCTCCCTCGCCCAGGCACCCATCGTCCCGTTGAGTGTGTAGACGTGGAAGAGCGGCAAGACGATGAGCACGACGTCGTCCGCAGCCACCACTGCCGGGTCGACCTGTGCCACCTGCTCGATGCTCGCCCGCAGGGCGCGGTGGGTCAGCATGGCGCCCTTGGGTCGCCCGCCCGTGCCGCTCGTGTACAGCACCACGGCCAGCTGTTCGGGGTCGGTCTCCTCGGCGACGACGCCGGCGGCCCGCCCGGTCATCGCGACGTCGGCCAGCGCGTGTTCACCGGGTCCGGCGCGACCGTTGGTCACCACGAGCACGGCAGACGCAGCGGCCACGAACGGACGCACTGTGTCGAGCACCGACTCCTCGGCGATCACAGCCGTCGCCCCGGCATCGTGCAGGGCATGGTCGAGCTCGGTCCGCGTGTATCCAGGATTGAGCGGGACCACGACCAGCCCCGCCCGCAGCGCGCCGAAGTAGGCGGTGACGAACTCCACGTGGTTCCCGACGATCAGACCCACCCGCTCACCGATGCTCAAGCCCAGGCTGCGCAGGCCGGACGCGATCGCGTCGACACTGCGGTCGACGTCGAGCCAGGTGAGAGACCGGTCCCCTTCGATGAGCGCGGGGTGGGCCGGCCGGGACTCGGCGCTGTCGCGCACATAGTCAGCCAGGTTCGCGCCCATGCTCCCGAGTTTGGCATGCCCGCTCGGTCGCTGTGCGCCCGTACCCTGGGCGGGTGACCGCCGACCCGCCGCGCCGCCGCCACCTGCTCGGCGCTCCAGCGGTGCTGGCCGGCGAGGCCGCCGCCGCTGCCGCCGAGGTCGAGGCCGCGCTGACCGTGAGCGACCCGCGGGTTGCGGCCTTCTTCGACATCGACAACACGGTGGTCCGAGGTGCGTCGATCTTCTACCTGGCGCGGGGATTGGCCCGTCGCGGGTTCTTCACCACCCGAGACGTCGTGCGCTTCCTCGAGCAGCAGGTCCGCTTCCGCATCGGCGGGACCGAGGACCTCGCGGACATGGCCTCCGCCACCGACGCGGCGCTTGGCTTCGTCGCTGGCCACGAGGTCGACGAAGTCGTCCGGCTGGGCGAGGAGATCTTCCAGGAGACGATCATCAACAAGCTGTACCCGGGCACGCTCGCGCTGGCCCAGCAGCACCTGGACAGCGGCCAGCGGGTCTACCTCGTCTCGGCGGCACCGGTCGAGCTGGCGCGGATCATCGCCCGGAACGTGGGTCTCACCGGGGCCCTTGGCACCGTCTCGGAGATCGAGAACGGCCGCTACACCGGCAAGCTCGTGGGCAGCCCGCTGCACGGTCCCGCGAAGGCCGAGGCAGTGCGCGCCCTGGCCGCGCGCGAGGACCTCGACCTGGCCCGCTGCTCGGCGTACAGCGACTCGGCCAACGACATCCCGATGCTCAGCCTGGTCGGCCATCCGGTCGCGGTGAACCCCGACGGCGGACTGCGCTCACACGCCCGTGCGATGGGCTGGGAGGTTCGCGACTTCCGACGCGGAAGACGCGCCGTGAAGGTCGGTGTCCCCACCGCGATCGGGCTGGGGATCCTGGTCGGTGTCGCGGTGGGAGTGGCCGCCGAGCGCAACCGCCGCGCCGGGGCCTAGAAGAACACCGAGCGACGCTGCATGAGCAGCTTGTACAGGGTGTGCTGGATGGTCTCGCGTACCTGGTCGGTGAGGTTGAAGACCAGCATCGGATCGTCGGCCGCGCCATCGGGGTACTGGTCGGTCAGGATCGGTTCACCGAACTCGATGTGCCACTTGCTCGGCAGCGGGACCATGCCGAGCGGACCGAGCCAAGGGAATGTCGGGGTCAACGGGAAGTACGGCAGACCCAGCACCCGCGCCAGGAACTTCGCGTCGCCGAGGATCGGATAGATCTCCTCGGCGCCCACGATCGCGCACGGGATGATCGGTGCCTTCGTCCGCAGCGCTGCCGAGACGAATCCGCCGCGGCCGAACCGCTGCAACTTGTAGCGGTCGCGGTACGGCTTGCCGATCCCCTTGAACCCCTCCGGCCACACCCCGACGATCTCGCCGGAGCGCAGGAGCCGCTCGGCATCGGGGTTGCACGCGACCGTGTGCCCCGAACGGCGGGCCATCTCTCCGACGAACGGAAGGGTGAAGACCAGGTCCGCACCGAGCATCCGCAGGTTCCGGTGCCCAGGGTGGTGGTCGTGCAGGGCCAGCTGCGTCATCACGGCATCGAGGGCGACGGTGCCCGAGTGGTTCGCGACGAGCAGCGCCGGAGACTCGCTGGGGACGTTCTCGATGCCGTGCACCTCGACGCGGAACCACTTCTCGTACAGGGGCCGCACCACAGGCATGAGGACGGTGTCGTTGAACTGCTGGTCGAAGCCGAAGTCGTCGACCTCGAAGTCGCCGTTCAGCCGACGACGCAGGAACGCCAGACTGCCCGCCACCATGCGTTCGACGTCGCCGACCAGAGAGCCCGGCGGCGCAGTCTCGGCGTCGACCGTCGCCTGAAGGTCGGGCGTCTCAGGCGGTGGGTTCTTCGCGGTCCTCGATCGGGACGAGGCTGCCTTCTTGGTGGCCGGCTTGCGGCGCGGAGGCGTGGAGTCCGCGCCGTCGATCGGGATGATCTTGGCTCCGCTCATCGCGATTCACCTCGTTGCGCGGCCACGAGATCGTCGTCGACCTCGCCAGGCACCTCACCGAACGTCGGCGGACGAAGGTGGTGGGCGCGGACGAAGTCGTCGAACGTCTCGAGCGTGGAGTACTTCGGTGAGAACCCGAGAATGCTCCGCATCGCCGTGGTGTCCAACCCGCGGCCGTACTTGAGGTACTCGACCTGCTCCGGGCTGAAGTCGATCAGCCCGAGTCGGCGAACCATGTCGCGCGCCAATGATGCCAACGGCGTCGGCAGCGGCGTGCTGAACCGACCCGCGCGGGCGATGGCCTGACTCAGCATGAGCACGCCGTCTCCGGCCACGTTGAACGTGCCGGGGCAGTCTTGGGCCACGCACTGCTGCAGCACGGCGAGTCCGTCGTCCTCGTGGACGAACTGGAGCCGCGCGTCGAAGCCGAGCACCGTGGGGACCACGGGGAGCAGGAAGTAGCGGGTCAGTGGGGTGTCCATGCCCGGACCGAAGAAGTTCGCGAAGCGCAGTGTGCTGACTGCGACATCGGGCCGCCGGCGCGAGAACCCGCGCACGTACCCTTCGACCTCGACCGAGTCCTTCGCGAACCCCGACCGCGGCAGCTTCTTCGGCTCCATGTCCTCCGTGAACATGGCGGGGTCCTTCGCGCTCACGCCATAGACGGTGGAGGACGACTTCACGACGAACTTCTTGACCGTCGGAGCCTTCTGGCACGCCGCCAGAAGCTGCATGGTGCCAATGACGTTGATCTCCTTCATCGACGTCCGGCCCCCGGCGCCCACGGGCGTCGCGATCACGTTCATGTGCACGACCGTGTCGATCTCGGCCGCATTGATCACCTTGGCGATGACCGGGTTGCGGATGTCGGCCCGCACGAACTCGGTGCGCCCGAGATCGGACTTGGGCGGAACGACGTCGACCCCGATGATGCGCTCGACCGACGGGTCGTCGCTGAGCAACCGAGCCAGGCGTCCGCCGAGGTACCGGGAAACCCCGGTGACCAGGACTACGCGCGTCATCGGTTACCCCTTAGCGGTGGGGAGGCCTACTTCTTGTTGCGCCGCTGCACACGGGTCTTGCGCAGGAGCTTGCGATGCTTCTTCTTGGCCATCCGCTTGCGACGCTTCTTGACGACAGAGCCCACAGTGGTCCTCTTCGATCGGGATTGACTCCCGGAGCCTACCTGCCTGGGTCAGCCGGCTTCGACGAAGGAGTCCCGCAGGTAGTCGTGAACGGCTTGCGCCGGGACGCGGAACGAGCGCCCCACGCGGATCGCCGGGAGCTCACCGGAGTGCACCAGCCGGTACACGGTCATCTTGGAGACGCGCATGATCGCGGCCACCTCAGCGACGGTGAGGAACTCGACGCCCGTCAAGCGGGAGTCGTCAGAGGAGGTCATGGCCACCGATCCCTTGCGCCGACCGGCTCCGGCTTCCCCTCCGGAGCACCGTGGATCGGCGCCATCGGGATCAGGGTAGTGACGGATGGGGCATGTGGGATAGCCAACCTCAGGGTTCACCCGGGCAGGGGTCCCTCGACCGGCCCAACGGTGGGGCCGGACAACGGCTGAGATTCAGTCCCGGTCGGGGTCCAGGCCGTGCCACGGGAAGACCGCCCGCCGGGTCGCGAGTACCGCCTGGTCGAGGCGGTCTCCGGGGTTGTACCCCGTGCTCCAGTCGGTCACGACGGGGTCGCGCCCATCGGTCAGGTGGAACGGCGCGACGGCGCTGAGCCGCTCCAGGACGTACTCGCGCCAGCCTTGCGGCACCTCGGTCGACGGTGCCAGGGGCCACCCGGCCGCCTCGGCCATGAGGTGGGTCCACGCGCGGGGCACGACGTCGACCACGGCATAGCCGCCCCCACCGGTGGCCACCCACCGACCACCGGCGAACTCGTGGGCCCACACGTGCACGGCCTGGGCAGCCATCCGCTGGCCGTCCAGGCTGACGCTGAGGTGGGCCAACGGGTCGAGGAAGTGGGTGTCGCAGCCGTGCTGGCTGACCAGGACGTCCGGCCGGAACGCGGCCAGCAGGTGGGGGACGGTCGAGTGAAGGGCCCGCAGCCAACCCTCGTCGCCGGTTCCGGGAGGCACCGCAACGTTCACCGCCGTGCCCTCCGCGCCGGGGCCGCCGACCTCCGTGGGAAACCCGGTCCCCGGGAAGAGCCACTGCGGTCCCTCATGGATCGAGAGGGTCAGGACGCGTGGGTCGTCCCAGAACACGGCCTGCACGCCGTCGCCGTGGTGCACGTCGACGTCGACGTAGGCCACTCGTTCGGCCCCTTGGTCGAGCAGCCACCGGATGGCCACGGCCACGTCGTTGTAGACGCAGAAGCCCGAGGCGTGGTCGGGCATCGCGTGATGCAACCCGCCGGACGGACTGACGGCGTGGTCGGCCGTACCGGTCCACACGGACCGGGCCGCCTCGACTGTGGCCGTGACGACCCGGGACGATGCGTGGTGCATGTCGCGGAACGCGGGGACGTCGGGGGTGCCCAGCCCGTGGGGCCCGTTGACCGCGTCGGGGCGCTCGGCGGCGGCCTGCACCGCAGCGACGTACTCACCCGTGTGCACCAGGGACAGCAGGTCGTCGTCGGCCGGCGGAACGGGCAGCAGCCCGACGTGGTCGAAGACGCCGAGCGCCCGAGCCAGCCGGATCGTCAGGTCGAGCCGCACCGGTGCCATCGGATGCATCGGCCCGAAGTCGTAGTCCAGCAGCGAGTCGTCCCAGACGACCCTTCCGGCGCCCACCGACTCGACCACGAGCCGAACCTATCCGCCGGACGTCATTCGGTCCGCAGCGCCTCGACCGGTTCCAACCGACCGGCACGACGCGCGGGCAGCACCCCGAAGACCAGCCCGACCCCGATCGAGACCAGCAGCGCGAGCACGATCGACCACCACGCGACCGCGGCCGGCAGCGGGGTGAAGGTGTTGGCCAGGAAGGCAACGCAGATGCCGAGAACCGTTCCGATGATTCCCCCGACCGTGGTCAGCAGGATCGCCTCGACGAGGAACTGAGCCGTGATGTCACGTTGCCGCGCCCCGAGTGCCTTGCGCAGACCCACCTCACGGGTCCGCTCGCGCACGCTCACCAACATGATGTTCGAGACGCCGACGCCGCCGACCAGAAGCGAGATGGCCGCGATGGCGGCCAGCACCAGGGTCAGCAGACCCAGGATCTTGCCCAGAGTCCCGAGGATCTGGGTCTGGGTGACGGCGGAGAACTCCTGGTCGGGGTACTCGTTGCGCAAGGCTGCGAGAACCTCCGCCTTGACGACTGGAACGTCGTCGGCGGTCGGCGCCTTCACGGCCAGGGCGTCCAACCGGTCGACGCCGAACAGCTGTTGGGCGGTCGTGACCGGGATGTGGATCTCCTCGTCGCGGCTGACGCCGAACGTCGAACCCACCTCGGCGAAGACACCGACGACCCGGAACCGGACTCCGGCGATCGTGATCTGCCGTCCGAGCGGATCGACGTCGCCGAACAACTCGTCAGCCACCTTGGCGCCGAGCACCGCCACCCGGGCGCGGGCGTCGACGTCGCCGCGGGAGAAGTACTCGCCGCGGGCGATCGGCCGGTTGAAGACCAGCGGGACCGTCTCGTTCGTCCCGTTGACGGTGACGAAGACGCTCACGCTGCCCACGCGTACTTCCTCGCCGCTGCTCACGGTGGTGGCGACTGCGTCGGGATTGCCCACGACGCGGGCAACCAGGTCGACGTCACTGAGGCTGAGCTGACTCACCGACGGCGCGGAGTTCAGATCGAACTTTCCCGGCACGAACAGCACGAGGTTGGACCCCAGCCCCTCGACCTGCTGCTCCACCTCCTGCTTGGCGCCGCTGCCGATGGCCACGAGCACCACGACGGCCGCCACGCCGATGATCACACCGAGCATGGTGAGCAGGCTGCGCAGCCGGTTGGCCACCAAGGCATCGAGCGCCACCCGGAAGCCCTCACCGATCCTCACCGGTCACCACCGCTGGCCGCGGCGGAGTCGGTTTCGATGAGCCCGTCTCGCATGTGGATCTGACGGCGTGCGCGCTCAGCGATCTCGCGGTCGTGCGTGACGATTGCGACCGCAACTCCCTGTTCCCGGTTCAGCCGCTCGAGGGTGGCCATGATCTCGTCGCCCGTCCTGGTGTCCAGGTTCCCCGTGGGCTCGTCGGCCAGCAGCAGGGTGGGCTGGGCAACCAAGGCGCGAGCAATGGCCACGCGCTGCTGCTCACCCCCCGACATCTGGGCCGGCTTGTGCTGGAGCCGATGCTCGAGTCCGACCGAGCCCAGTGCCGCCGCGGCGCGTTGGCGTCGCTCGGACTTCCGCACCCCGCGGTAGAGCAGCGGCAACGCCACGTTGTCGACTGCGGTCGTCCGCGGCAGCAACTGGAACGACTGGAAAACGAATCCGATCGTGGCGTTGCGCAGCTGTGCGAGGTCCCCGTCGTCGAGCGTGGTGGCGTCGACACCACCGACCCGCACGACTCCGGTCGACGGCCGGTCGAGCAGGCCCAGCAAGTGCATCAGCGTGGACTTCCCCGACCCACTCGGACCGACGATCGCTGCGTATTCACCCGGGTCGAGACGCAGACTCACGCCCCGCAGCGCGTCGACGTGAACCCCCTCGAGCGCATAAGTGCGGGTGACGTCGAGTGCTTCGAGGGCCGGACCGACGCCGTCGGTCACGGCACGGACTGACCTTCGTGCACCTGGTCCGCGCCGTGCACCACGACCTGGTCACCCTCGGACAAGCCGGCCAAGACCTGCACCTCGGCTTCGCCCTGCGCGCCGAGCGTGACGGCATGCTTGTGCGCGGTGCCCCCCGTGACCAACCACACGTCGTCCTGGGCGCCGTCGCGGAAGACTGCCGACGCCGGAACCGCGACCGCGTCGACCGCGGTCCGAACCCGCAGCGCGGCAACCGCGGACATCCCCGGGAGCGGACGCGGCGCCACGCGGCCGTCGGAGTACGTGCCGACGTCCAAGGTCAGCCGTACGGGGTAGGCAACCCCTCCGCGGCTCGACGTCGTCGGGTTCACGTCGGTGCTGAGCACCCGGGCGTGGTACGTGGCCCCCGGCACAGCGTCGAACTGCACGTCGGCCTTGACGCCGGAGTGCACGAGCAGGACGTCGGTCTCGTCCACCTGCGCCTGCAAGGTGAGCTGCGACGTGTCGGTCACCGTCAGCAGCGGGCTGCCCGAGGTCACGGGGCTCCCGGCCTGCAGGGTCCCCGTCGTGGACGTCGTCGAGCCAGGGCTGCCGAGCAGCGACTGGGCCTGGCCCTGCAGGCTGCTGGGCAGGGAGTCGAGCAGCGAGGAGCTCGACGAGGACGAAGAACCGCCCCCAGTACCCAAGGCGACCAGTCCGGAGATCGGCGCCTTGACCCGCAGCCCCGCCACCACCCGCTGGGCGACCCGGACGGCCAGGTTCGCCTGGGTCTGCTGGGCCGAGCTCAGCGAGTTGATCGCAGCCGCGACGCTGCTGGCTCCGGAATTGATCTGCTCCAGTGCCGTCGCCGCCTGCTGGCTGGCCGCCGTGAACTGAGCCTGCGCGCGAGCCACCTGCGCCAAGGCCTGGGCGCGTGCCGCCGGGGTCGGAATCGCCCGAGCAGCCTGCCGCGCCACGTCGAAGGCGCGGGCGGCAGCCGAGTCGGCCCGTTGCTGCTGGGCCGCGACGTCGATCGGGTTGAAGGAGACCACCGACGACGCCGACGCCTGTGCCTGCTCCGCCTGCTTCAGCGCCTCCTGGGCCTGCGGTGAGTCGATCACCATGATCAGGTGACCGGCGCGCACCCGCTGCCCGTCGCGCACCTTGAGCACCGCCACCGTGCCGCTGGCCGGGGACGAAACGGTTGCGGTGCCCTTGGCCACCGCGCTGGCCGGCGCCTCCACGACCTCCACCACCGTGGCCCGGCCCACCGCGGCGACGACGATGTCCGGTGATCCATTGCTCCGACAACCGGCCACCGTGGCTCCGGCGAGTCCGATTGCCACCACCGTTGCGAACGTCCGAACGCACCTTCTCGGGGACGATTGTGGTGACACCACGTCATCGTAAGCGCGCCCGCGAGGTGCTTCGACCGCGGCCGGCCCCGACGTCACCAACCGCAGATCGTCACAGGGAGAGGGCCACCCCGGACTTCGGATCGAAGTAGTGGAGCCGGTCGAGGTCGACGGCCAGACGGACGTGGTCCCCTGGGCGCACCCTCGTGCGTGGGTCCAACGTCGCCGTCATGATCGCCCCTTCCTCAGCCAGTGGGGCCAGGTGCTCGTCGGAGTCACCCGCCAGGCCGGTTGCGGCTCTGGTGTCTGCGGTGTCCACCGGCGTCGCGTCCATCGTGAAGAGCACGTTCAGCTCCGTGCCGAGGTCTTCGACCACGTCGGCGACGACCTCGACGGCGGCCGGCTCGTTCGCGTCGGCGGCGGAGAAGTCCGACGGGCGGATCCCGACGTCGATCGTCTGACCGACGAAGGCGCCGAGGTCCACTCTGGCGCCCAGCGGCAAGGTCCAGGAACCCATGCTCAGCTGGTATCCCGAGACGTCTCGTCCGACCTGGGCCTGAACGAGATTCATCGCCGGCGACCCGATGAACGCCGCCACGAACACGTTGACCGGATGGCTGAAGAGTCGTTGCGGCGTGTCGAGCTGTTGCAAGGTCCCGTCCTTGAGCACGGCGACGCGGTCGCCAAGAGTCATGGCCTCGACCTGGTCGTGCGTCACGTACAACGTGGTCGTACTGAGCCTGGCGTGCATGCGGGCGAGCTCGCCGCGCATCTGCACGCGAAGCTTGGCGTCGAGGTTGGACAGCGGTTCGTCCATGAGGAACGCCTGCGGCTCGCGCACCATGGCGCGCCCCATGGCGACCCGCTGGCGTTGTCCGCCCGAGAGCTGGCCCGGCTTGCGGGTCAGGAGCGGGTCGAGGGCCAAGAGCCGGGCGACCTCGTGGACCTTCGCGTCGATTTCGCTCTTGGCGAGGTGGCGCAGCTTCAGGCCGAACCCGATGTTCTGGGCCACGGTCATGTGCGGGTACAGGGCGTAGTTCTGGAACACCATCGAGATGTCTCGGTCCTTCGGCGGCAGATCCGTGACGTTGCGTTCGCCGATGAAGACCTCACCGGTCGTCACCTCTTCCAGCCCTGCCACGACCCGCATGATCGTCGACTTGCCGCATCCGGACGGTCCCACGAGGACGAGGAACTCGCCGTCCGCGACGTCGAGCGTCACGTCGTCGACGGCGACGACGTCCTCACCGAAGACCTTTCCGACGCGCTCCAACCGGATCCCAGCCACGATGTCAGCCTCGATTCCCAGCCGGTGCAACCTTGACGAGCTCATCGACGCCGACGAATTGCGCGCCGTCGCGGGCCAGGCGTTCGATGAGCAAGGGAACAGCATCAGGAGTCGCCGACGGCCAGGTGTGCATCAACACAATTGCCCCGTCACCCACCTCGTGAACGCCCTCCACCACCGCATCGACGATCTCGTCGACGGTTCGCCCCGCCTCCCAGTCCGATGGGTCGACGTTCCAGTGCACGTTCCGGTAACCCGCCTCGTCCAGGAGGGACAGGACACGAGCATCGTCGTGGCCGGCGCCGAACGGACACCTGAACCACGGCCTCGGATCCGCGCCCATGACCTGCTGGACCGCTTCTGTGGAGGACGCGAGGTCGGCGCGGATGCCGTGGTCGGTCAGATACGGGAGCGGGGCGTGGAAGTGCGAGTGGTTCGCCACGAGGTGGCCCTCGTCGGCGACGCGACGGGCGAGCTCTGGGTGACTTCGCGCCCAACGTCCTTGGACGAAGAACGTCGCACGGGTAGTCGTCCCCGCCAGTGTGTCCAGCAGCCGGGCTGGCCCGTCTGCGCGCTGGCTGCTGCGCGACGGATGCTCCATGTCGAAGGTCAAGGCGACCCGCGACCCCTCGCCGTGACCCGACATGCGGCCTCCTGACGGTGCCAGGTCTTGACCCCGGCTTGGCGCGACACTAGCGTCCAAGCATCGAATAGGAAAGTTTCCGAACTGTTCTCTTCAACCGGGTGGCCGCCATCAACAGCTCACCGTCGACCGGGACGCCGAGCCTTCTGCGCTCGATGAACGGTCGAACCGTGTTGGAGCTGATCGCGGCCGATGGCCCGATCTCGCGAGCGCAGATCGCGCGCATCACGGGCATGTCGAAGCCGACCGCTTCCGTCACCCTCTCGCGGCTCCTTCAGTCGGGGATCGTCCACGAGGCCGGACACACGAGCGGACGCAAGGGGCCGGCGGCCGTCCTCTACGCCCTCAACACGCGGGCGGGTGGCGTCGTCGCGGTCGACCTGGCCCGCAACCGGATCCGGTTGGCGGTCGCAGATCTCGCGGGTGACGTCCGGGCCCGGGCCGAGGAGCCGACCCGAGTGCGTTCGGCAGCCGGGCTGATCGACCACGTCGGCCGGCTCGCCCGGACGACGGCCCGTCGGGCCGGAACCCCGTGGCGTTCGATCACCTGCTGCGTCGTGGGCACCCCGGGCGTGGTCAGCCAGGAGACGCACTCGTTGCTGCTCGCCGACTCGCTCCCAGGGTGGAGCCGACCAGGTGTCGTCGACGCCTTGCGTCGCAACCTGGGCACCATGGTGATCGTCGACAACGACGTCGACCTGGCCGCCATCGGCGAGCAGCGTGTGGGCGGCGCCCGCGACGTCGACGACTTCGTCTTCGTGTCCGTGGGTACGGGAATCGGGATGGGCCTCGTCCTGGGTGGGCGGCTCTACCGCGGGGCGCACGGGGCGGCCGGCGAGATCGGCTACCTGGCGCTCGGTGATCCGGCGCAGACGACTGGTCGCCGAGGTTCCGGTGGGCTCGAGGCCGCTGCCGGAACCGAGGCCATGCTGCGCAGCGCCCGGGGACTCGGCTTGGCCGGCCGGATGTCGGTCCGAAGGATCTTCGAAGCCGCTCGCGACGGCGACGCCCGCGCCCAGAAGGTGGTGGCCGACGAAGCGGTGCGCGTGGCCGACGCGGTGGCCGCCGTCGTTCCGGTCATCGATCCGGCACTCGTGGTGCTCGGTGGCGAGATCGGTCTGGAAGCCGATCTCCTGCTCACTGCCATCGAACGTCGGCTCAAGGAGATCTCGCCGCTGCAGCCACCGGTGGTCGTGTCCTCCCTGGGAACCGACGCGGTTCTCCAGGGCGCCTTGGTCACCGCAGTCGATGCGGCCCAGGACTCCGTCTTCACCCAGGCCACCGAATCCTCGGCGGTCGCCCAGTCGGTCCGAGCATGAGGAGCTGACCCAGCATGTGGGGAACGAACAACGGACGCAGGGCGCTCATCGCAGCTGCCGTCCTGACCGTCGGCCTGACGGCTTGCACCGCCGGTGGTGGAACCGCGAGCAGTCCGACCACGCTCAATCCGACCGCTTCCCAGCCGCCCACGACGATCAACGTCTGGGGCGCCTTCCAGGGACGCGAGGCGAAGATCGTGCAGGCGTCGCTGGACGCGTTGCACGTGAAGTACCCGTGGCTCACCGCGACGTACGTGCCGTCGAAGACCGATGCCGACATCGCCAAGGCCATCGCGAGCGGCACGCCACCTGATGTCGTCATGGTCCAGTCCCCGGACAACGTGGCCAAGTTCTGCTCCACGGGTGCGTGGCAGGACCTGACCCCGTACCTGAGCGCCGCGAAACTGGACAAGACGAAGATCTTCCCACCTGCAGCGCTTTCGTACACGTCCTATCAGGACGACCAGTGCTCGCTGCCGGTGCTCACCGACGCATTCGGGCTCTACTACAACAAGGACCTGCTTGCCCGGGCCGGCTACACGAGCCCACCCAAGACCTACAGCGAGCTCAGCGCCATGGCGAAGAAGCTGACGCAGCGATCGTCGGACGGAACCATCGACGTTGCCGGCTTCGTCCCCACGCTCGGCAAGATGTACGAGATCAACAACCTGTACTACGGCAAGTGGTCGGACGCCGCCTGGTACGACTCCGCGGGCAAGTCGGTCGTCAACACCGATCCGAACTGGAAGTCGTTGCTCGAGTGGGACAAGTCGCTGACCGACTGGTACGGCTACGACAACCTCACCCGCTGGTACGCACCGTTTGCCGACAACGAGTGGGACGCCGGCAACGCGTTCGAGCAGGGCAAGGTGGCCATGATGATGGACGGCGAATGGCGCACCGCGTTCTTCGCCGCCGACGGCTCGAACGTGAACTACGGCACCGCGCCGTTCCCGGTCCCTGACAACATGAAAAGCCGGTACGGAGTCGGCATGATCGGCGGCACGGTTGCAGGCATCCCCCGAGGTGCGAAGAACGGGGCAGCCAGCTGGCTGGTGCTGCAGGACCTCACGATGAACACCAAGACGCTGAATGCCCTTGCGGACGACCTGAAGAACGTGCCCAGCACCTACGCGGCGCTGAAGGCGACGACACTGGGGCAGGATCCGAAGTTCAAGGTGTTCATGGACATCTTCCAGAACCCCAACTCGGGCTTCAAACAACTGAGCCCGCAAGGGCAGGCCGACGTCGACCTGTTCGCCCAGTTCATCGCCCAGTGGCAGCAGGGCAAGGTCTCCGACCTGCAGCAGGGCCTCGACGACGTCGCCCAGCAGATCGACGACCTGCAGAACGTCGGATGACGCAGGTCGTCGCTGCTGACCGTCCCCCCGCCGTGACCAGCCGACCACGGCGGGGGCGGTCCCTGCGTGCCCGCAAGCGCTGGACGGTGCTGCTGTTCCTGTCGCCGTGGATCATCGGTTTCGTCGTGTTCATCCTCTACCCGATGGTCTCCAGCCTGTACTTCTCGTTCACCAAGTACGACCTGCTCGGCCAGCCACAGTGGGTCGGCCTGGCCAACTACCAGGCGATGTTCACGCGTGACTCGATGTTCTGGATCTCGGTCCGCAACACCTTCTGGGTCGTCCTGATCATGGTTCCGATCGATGTCGTGTTCGGCATGGGCGTCGCCTGGATCCTGACCAGGCCACGTCGAGGCTCCTCGGTCTACCGCACCATCTACTACCTCCCGGCGATGGTCCCCACCGTGGCTGCGGCGTTGGGGTTTCTCTTCGTCCTCAGCCCCGACGGTCCGGTCAACTCGATCCTGGCGCATCTCGGAGTGCCGGCGAACAAGGTGCCACTGTGGTTCGCCGACCCGACCTGGGCCAAGCCCAGCCTGCTGCTCCTGTCCATGTGGGCGATCGGCAACACAATGATCATCTTCTTGGCCGCCATGCTCGACGTGCCGACCCACCTGTACGAGGCGGCCGAGATCGAGGGGGCCGGCGGCTGGGCCAAGTTCCGCCACATCACGCTGCCGACCATCTCGCCGGTCATCTTCTTCTCCCTCGTGATCGGCGTGATCTACGGCTTCCAGTACTTCACCGAGGCCTACGTGGTGTCGACCAGCTCGGCCGCGGGCGAACAAGGGGCGAGCAGCGCGCTGGGGAACCCGGAGAACTCGCTCATGTTCTACGGCACCTGGCTGTACCAGCAGGGCTTCAGCTACTTCCATATGGGCTATGCCTCAGCCATGGCTTGGGTGCTGTTCCTCGTGATCATGGTCTGCACGTTCGTGCTGGTCCGCACGTCCGGGCGTTGGGTGCACTACGGCGGAGCGATCCGATGACGTTCACCGCAGCCAAGGTCGACATGGCGGCGATCCGCGTCATGCCACGACGCCCCGTTCCGGCGCAGATTCGTCGGAGACGGCTGCTCTACGACGTCGCCAACCACTCGCTGGCCATCGTGGTGGCGATCGTGTTCATCTTCCCGCTGGCGATCGTGTTCTTCACCGCGTTCATGACCCACCAGCAGCTCGGAACCGGGCACCTGCTTCCCCACCCCTGGTACTTCGGGAACTTCTCCAAGGTGATCCACGACATCCCGTTCATGCGTTACCTGGCGAACACCATCATCTACGCAGTACTGGCGACGGTTGGCGTCGTGTTGTCGAGCATCCCCGTGGCGTACGCGTTCTCCAGGTTGCAGTGGCGCGGGCGCGACGCCACGTTCCTCCTGGTACTTGCAACCATGATGTTGCCGGCCCAGGTGACCAGCGTCAGCCTGTACATCGTCTTCACCCGGCTGCACTGGATCGGCACTCTGCTCCCGCTGATCGTTCCGACGTTCTTCGGCGATGCGTTCACCATCTTCTTGCTCCGACAGTTCTTCCTGACGATTCCGCAGGAGCTGTCCGAGGCCGCCCGTGTCGACGGCGCCAGCGAGTGGCAGATCCTCACGCGGGTCGTCGTCCCCCTCGCCAAGCCGGCCGTTGCCGCGGTAGCGCTGTTCCAGTTCCTCTACGCCTGGAACGACTTCTACAACCCCTTGCTGTACACCGGAAACAGCGCGAACAACATGACGCTGGCGGTCGGGCTCACTCAGTTCACGACCTTGGCCAGGGGGAACGCCTACGAGATCCAGATGGCGGCCTCCTTGATGTTCATCGTCCCGGTGATCATCATCTTCTTCCTCGCCCAGAAGGTCTTCGTCGAAGGCGTCACTCTGACTGGAGTGAAGGGTTGAAGTCCGTCATCGTCGGTGCCGGTAGCACCTATACCCCCGAACTCATCGAGGGCATCGCCCGACGACCCGAGCTGGACGTGTCCGACCTCGTCCTGGTCGACATCGATCGCGATCGACTCGACGTCGTGGGCGGCCTCGCCACACGGATGCTGGAGGCCGCCGAGTACAGGGGCTCGGTGGTACTCACCGACGACATCGACGCTGCCGTCGAGGGAGCCGACTTCGTCCTGCTGCAACTACGGGTGGGCGGCCAGGCGGCGCGCCTCGTCGACGAGACACTGCCCCTGGCGTTCGGTTGTCTCGGTCAGGAGACGACTGGTCCCGGCGGCTTCGCGAAGGCGCTGCGCACGGTTCCGGTGGTCCTCGACATCGCCGAGCGGGTTCGCGAACGGGCCGCGTCTGGTGCGTGGATCATCGACTTCACGAACCCGGTTGGCATCGTGACGCGATCGCTGCTCGACGCCGGACACCGAGCGGTCGGCCTGTGCAACGTCGCGATCGGGTTTCAGCGTCGCCTGGCTGCCCTGCTTACCGTCGAACCGCATCGGCTCCGAGTCGACCAGGTCGGGCTGAACCACCTCTCGTGGATCCGTGCAGTCTACGTCGACGAGGTCGACGTGCTCGACGAGCTTCTCGTCACGCACGGCCAGGAGATCGCGGACGAGATCGAGGTTCCGCTGGCTGCGTTGCAGACCCTGCACGTGATCCCGTCGTACTACCTGCACTACTACTACTGCACCGACTCCGAGCTCGAGCGCGAGCGGATCGGTCCGAAGCGCGCCGAAGAGGTCCAGGCCATCGAGGCCGAGCTGCTGCGGATGTACCGCGATCCTGGACTGACGACGAAACCGGCGCTGCTCGAGCAACGTGGTGGAGCCTTCTACAGCGAGGCGGCGGCGCAGCTGATGAGCTCGTTGCACGCCGGCACCGGCGACGTCCAGGTGGTCGACGTGCGCAACGGGACCACCCTCGCCGGCCTGGCGACCGACGCCGTCGTCGAGGTTCCCTGCCGCGTCGACCGCGACGGCGCCCACCCACTGCCACAGACCCCGCTGGCTCCGGAGCTGCTGGGCCTGGTGCAGGCCAACACGGCCTACGAGGAGCTGACCATCGACGCCGCTCTGTCCGGTGACCGGGTGACCGCGGTCAAGGCTCTGCTGGCCAACCCGCTGGTCCGCCAATGGGAGATCGCCGAGCCGCTGCTCGACGCCCTGCTCGAGGCCAACCGTCAGCATCTGCCCCGGTTCTTCCCCGGATGAGTGGGCTCATCGCCGTGGACGGCGGCAACTCCAAGACCGACCTGGCCCTGGTGACGGCCGACGGTACGGTCTTGTCCCGCGTCCGTGGTCCGGGCTGCTCTCCGCATGCGCTCGGGATCGCCGGGAGCCTCCACGTGCTCGACGCCTTGCTGCACGCGGCTCGCGACCAGGCGGGGCTGACCGATGACGACGCGACGGCTGCCGAGGTCGCGGCGTTCTACCTCGCCGGCCTGGACGAGCCCCACGAAGAGGTGGAGTACGCCGCTGCGGTCGCGGACACGGGCTGGGCAGCCAGGGTCCTGGCCACCAACGACACGTTCGCGGTGCTCCGTGCGGGTACGCCGCGCGACTGGGGTGTAGCCGTCGTGTGCGGGGCGGGTATCAACGCGTGTGCCGTGGACCCGTCCGGACGACACGGCCGCTACCAGGCGCTCGGCGATCTTTCCGGCGACTGGGGCGGCGGAGTCGATGTGGGAGTCGCTGCGCTGGGAGCCGCGGTCCGCGGCAACGATGGCCGCGGACCGTTCACCTCGCTCTCGTCCACCGTGCCCACGCGGATGGGACTCGGCAGCGCCGAGGAGGTTGCCGACGCCGTCCACAAGGAGCGGTTGGCTCGCGCCGCGCTCGCGACCCTGGCTCCCGACGTCTTGGCGGCCTCCCGCGCGGGCGACACCGCCGCCCAGGGAATCGTGGATCGGCTGAGCAACGAAGTCGTCGCCATGAGCACGGCCTTGTTGGCCCGTCTCGACCTGGTCGATGCCGGCGCCGACGTCGTACTCGGCGGCGGACTGCTCCAGTCCGGAGACCGTCGCCTGCTCGACGGTGTCACCGCTGGGATCCACGCGGTCGCACCCAGCGCCAACGTCAGACCCCTGGCGGCACCCCCGATCCTCGGGGCCGTGCGGGCCGGGCTGGTGGCCCTCGGCGCCGACGAGTCGGCGCTCGGACGCGCCGAGGCGGCGCTGTCGCCGGCTGGTGTGACGAGGTGACAGCGTCCACGTCGGCCACGAGCACGATGGCCCGTGAGATCGCCGAGCAGCCGGCGGCTCTGCAGATGACCCTGGACGTGCTGCGCGAGCTGCGGGCGGAACTGCGCGCGCTGGTGCGCGGAACCGAACGGGTCGTCTTCTTCGCGCGAGGTTCGTCGGACAGCGCGGCCACGTACGGCCGGTACCTCGTCGAGATCACTGCCGGACTTCCGTCGGCGATGGGCGCACCCTCGGTGGCAACCCTTTACCGAAGCCACCAGGACTTGGTCGGAACGCTCGTCGTGCTGTGCTCGCAGTCCGGCCGCACCGAGGAGATCTCCGAAGTCGCGGAGTGGGCGCGTCGTTGCGGTGCCCGCACGCTGGCTGTCACCAACGAGGCGGGGAGCCCGCTGACCCGGGCCGTCGACCTCGCCCTGGTCACGGCGGCCGGCCGCGAGCGCGCAGTCCCGGCCACCAAGAGCCACACGACCTGTCTCCTGGCGCTGGCCGAGGTGGGCGCGGCGCTCTCCCCGACGGGTGACCACCTCGTACGCGAGCTCGCCCAGGTTCCGGACGAAGCCGCCCGTCTGCTGGCCATCGGGATGGACCCGGCAGCGCATGCGGCGGCGGTGATCGCCGGCGCGCGGGCACTGGCCGTCACCGGTCGAGGCTTCACCTATGCAACGGCGTTGGAGCTGGCGCTGAAGGTCGAGGAGACGAGCCTGCTTCCATGCCTGGGGCTGTCCCAGGCCGACTTCCAGCACGGCCCGCAGGCGGTGCTCGATCTCGCCACGCCCCTGGTCGTCGTGAGTGCAGCGGCTGGCCCGACCGTCACAGGCCTGCACTCGGTGGCCGAGTCGGCCGTGCGACGGGGCTCACCCCTGGTGGTGGTCGGTGGCACCCCGGCCATGCAGGAGATCGCCGACTGGACGTTGCCCGGTGCGGCGCTGAGCGAAGCCGCGGCACCGATCGTGGGGATCATTCCTGGGCAGCTGTTCGCCGAGGCACTGGCTCGCGACCTCGGCCGCGATCCCGATGCGCCCCCCGGACTCGACAAGGTGACGCACACCGCCTAGCGAGCGGCTCCCAGGCGCGCGCGGCGGCCCTCAGCATCGACGGTGCGACGACTCCGAGAGGGTTGGGATCGACGCGTGTTCGCTCCTGGTGAACCCCCTACTTGCTCAGCACTTGCTGAAGCAACGCTTCGACGCATCAGAAAGTGCTGAAGCAACGCTTCGACGCTTCAGCACTTGTTGACGTTTCGCTCAGTCGTGGCCGCTGGCCAGCTCACGGGAGCGGTCGCGCGCAGCGGCGAGGGCGGCCAGCATCGCGGCCCGCACGCGGTATTCCTCCATCTCCTTCAGGGCTGCGATCGTCGTCCCGGCCGGCGACATGACCGCTTCGCGCAGGGTCACCGGATGCTCCCCGGAGTCGCGCAACATGACGGCAGCTCCGAACGCCGTCTGCACGATCAGATCGTGCGCCACCTGCCGCGGCAGACCGAGTGCGATGCCGGCGTCGGTCATCGCCTCGACCAGGTAGAAGAAGTAGGCAGGCCCACTACCCGAGAGTGCGGTCACCGCGTCCTGCTGCGACTCCGGCACCCGGATCGTCCGACCAACCGGCGCGAGCAGCGCCTCCGTCCGCAGCAGATGGCTCTCGTCTGCGTGCGTTCCGGCCGAGATCGCACTCATGGCCTCGTCGACGAGCACGGGCGTGTTCGACATCACGCGCACGACCGGGACGTCCTCGACCAGACGGCGTTCGATGAACGCGGTCGTGATGCCGGCAGCCACCGAAACCACCAGCTGGTGACGCGTCACGTGCGGTTCGATCTCGGAGAGCAAGGCCGACATGTCCTGCGGCTTGACCGTGATCACCAGCGTGTCAGCGGTCTTCACGGCATCGGCACTGGACCGGGTCTCGACGCCGAACCGCCCGTGCAGCGTTGCTGCCCGCTCTGCCCGTCGGGTGCTGACCACCACGTCGTCGACAGATCGCCCAGCCCGCAGCAGTCCGGCGAGTAGTGCCTCGCCCATCTTGCCGCCACCGAGGATGGCCACTGAGTCGCCCATCGACATCTCCTCTAGCGTCCCACCATGGCGCGCGCGCCCAGGAGCAGGTTCGCCGGTCGCTCGGCCATCCGGCGGACCAGATAGCCGTACCACTCCGATCCGTACGGCACGTACACGCGCATCGTCGCACCTGCGGCGACGAGGTCGGCCTGGGCTGAGGGACGGACGCCGTAAAGCATCTGGAACTCGTAGCTGTCGGCCGCACGCGCACTTCGCGAGGCGAGGTCGGTGCCGATCTCGATCAGGCGCGGGTCATGGGTGGCCAGCATCGGATAACCCGAACCGGCCATCAGGATGCTGAGGCACCGTACGTAGGCAAGGTCGACGTCGTGTCGGGACTGCAGGGCCACACTCTCGGGTTCGCTGTAGGCGCCCTTGCACAACCGGATTCGTGAGCCGGCGTGCGCCAGGTCGGCGCAATCGGCCTCGGTCCGGTGCAGGTAGGCCTGCAGAACTCCGCCGGTTGCCGGGAAGTCGTGGCGCAGGGTTGCCAGCGTCTCCAACGTCAGGTCCGTTGTGGTGTGGTCCTCCATGTCCAACGTCACCGTGGTGCCCACCTCGGTCGCAGCCGAGCAGATCGCGTGTGCGTTCTCCGTCGCGATCTTCGGCCCGTCACCGGCGAGCGCCTGACCCACCGCCGAGAGTTTCACCGACACCTCGGCATGCGCCGTGAGACCCTCGTCGGCAAGCGCGCGGAGCACCGACACGTAGGCGTCACGCGTGGCATCGGCCTGGTCGCGGTGCAGGGTGTCCTCGCCCAGATGGTCGAGACTGACCTGGAATCCGCGTCCCACCAGTGCCCGAGTCGCAGTCACGGCGTCGGCCGTGGTCTCGCCGGCCGCAAACCGACCGACCAGAGCACCGACGCCAGGCGCCGTGGTGGCGGCACGGGTCAGCAGCTTGTTCCGTGAGGCAAGGAGCAGGGCCTGACGCAGCACGCGGATCTCCCGTCTGAGGGGTGGCGCAACCAGGCTACGGCGTGCGCCGTCGCAGGGTGGCGGCACCCAGCGCCAGCGAGCCGACGACGAAGGCAGCCACGACGGCAAGGCTGCGCCAGTACTCGGGCGTGGCCGTCGCCGAGGTCATGACCTGGTCGGTGGCCTGGACCGCGTACGACAGCGGGAGCAGGTCGGAGACCCACTGGAGGGCGGTGGGCATGGTGTCGCGCGGAACGATGAGACCGCACAGCAGCAGCTGCGGCAAGATCAACGCCGGCATGAACTGGACGGCCTGGAACTCGTTCGCGGCGAACGCACTGACGAAGAGGCCCAGAGCCGTCCCCAGGAGCGCATCCATCAGTGCGACGAGCACCAGGAGCCACGGCGAGCCCATGACGTCGAGCCCGTACCACGTGAATGAAAGACCCGAGACCACCGCGGTCTGCAGCAGGGCGAAGGCCCCGAACGCCAGCGCGTAGCCTCCGATGAAGTCCGCCTTGGCGATCGGCATCGCCAGCAGCCGCTCGAGCGTCCCGCTGGAGCGTTCGCGAAGCGTTGCCACCGACGTCACCAGGAACATGACGATGAGCGGGAACACGCCCAGCAGACGCGGACCGAACGAGTCAAAGGCCTGCTCGGACACGATCCACGCGAGCAGCCCCATGAGAGCCGACGGGACCACGAGCAGCAAGGCGACGGTTCGGTGGTCGTGGCGCAACTGCTGGAGCACCCGGCGGGCGGTCCAGAGCGTGCGCCGCGCAGTCATCAGCGGTCTTCCACGCGTCGCAGGAACGCCGACTCCACGTCGGACGTTCCGGTGGCCGCAAGGAGACCGGCGACGGTGTCGTCGGCGATCACCTCGCCCTCGCGCAGGAGCAGCAACCGATCGCAACGGGTGGCCTCGTCCATCACGTGACTCGAAACAAACAAAGTCTTGCCGCTGCGGGCGAGGTCCTTGAAGAGCTGCCAGAGGTCGCGTCGCAGCAGAGGATCCAGCCCCACCGTCGGTTCGTCGAGCACCAACAGCTCCGGTGAGCCGAGCAGCGCAACCGCCAGTGACACGCGGGCCTGCTCGCCGCCCGACATGGCCGCCACCTTGCGGTTGCGGTACTCGGTCAGGGCGACGTCAGCGATGACGTCGTCCACGCCGTGCCCGTCGACGCCGAGTACGGCGGCGAAGTAGCGCAGGTTCTCCAGGAGGGTGAGGTCCCAGTAGACCGACGGGCTCTGCGTCACGTAGCCGATCCGATGCCGTAGCTCGGGCGAGCCCGCCGGGAGCCCGAGAACGCCGACGCTTCCGCTGGCGACCACCTGCACCCCGACGACCGACCGCATCAGCGTGGTCTTGCCACCCCCCGAAGGGCCGAGCAGGCCCACCACCTGCCCCGGTGGCACGTCGAAGGTCACGTCCTTCAACGCCGGCTTGCCGCTTCGCACCACGCACAGGTCCCGAACGGCCACGACCGGCGCCTGGCTCGTCACGGCGACCCCTCACGCGCTGACGCCAGGTTGAGACGGGCGAACGCGAGTGCCTCGGCGAGGTCGGCCTCGCGGGCCTCTCGATTCGGTGCCTTGCGCGTGGTCACCTCCAAGACCACGTGACCGTCGAACCCCGTGCGGGCGAGCCGTTCCAGCAGCGCAGCGCACGGCTGCGACCCGCGCCCCGGCACCAGGTGCTCGTCTCGGTTCGAACCGGATCCATCGGCCAAGTGAACGTGCGCAAGTCGGTCGCCCATTGCGTCGGCCATGGCGAGTGCGTCGCTGCCCGACACGGAAGTGTGCGAAAGATCGAGCGTGAGGTTCTCGTAGTCGTCACCGATCGGATTCCAGTCCGGTGCGTACGCGGCGAGCTCGCGGTTGCGCGCCCGCCACGGGTACATGTTCTCGACCGCGAACTTCACATCCGTCTCGTTACGCATCAGCGCGATGCCGTCGACGAAGGCCCGGGCGTACTCGCGCTGCCAGCGAAACGGTGGGTGCACCACCACGACGTCCGCGCCTAGAGCCGCGGCTGCCTCCTTGGCTCGCACGAGCTTTCCCCACGGCTCGACGCCCCAGACGCGTTGGGTGATGAGCAAGCAAGGACTGTGGATCGCCAGAACCGGGATCGCGTACTTGTCCGAGAGCCGACGCAGGGCCTCGACGTCCTGGCTCACCGGGTCGGTCCACACCATGACCTCGAGGCCGTCGAAACCCAGGCGGGCTGCCATTTCGAATGCGGTCGCGGTGGACTCCGGGTAGGTCGACGCGGTCGACAGGGCAACCTTCGCATCGGGGACCCGGACCGCGTCACTCACTGGAACATCATGTCCAGCCGACGAAGGATGACCCCCTCGCGCAACGCCCACGGGCCGATCTCCAGGCGACGCACGTCGAACAGATCCATGGCGGCGTCGGCCACGATCGCCCCCGCGAGCAGCTGCTCGGCGCGCCCTTCGGAGACTCCCGGGAGCGCCGAACGCTCGGCAGCGCTCATTCGCGCGAGCCGCTGCGTCCACTCGGCCAGCGCCTCGTGGGTCAGATGACGAGGGACGTACGGACCTTCGCTGCTGGCGGCCGCACCCGTGAGCCGCGCGAGCTGGCGGAAGGTCTTCGAGGTTCCGACCACGTGCGAGGCCAGCCCCACGCGCTCGATCTCGGGGACGTGCCGGGCGATCTCGGCCCGCACGTGCTTACGCATGAGGCGAACTTCGTCCTTCACGGGCGGGTCGGAGGTGAACCACTCACGAGTGAGCCGCCCGGCTCCCAGCGGGAGCGAGAAGGCCCCGTCGGGCTCCTCGTCGATACCGGTGGCCACCTCCAAGGAGCCCCCGCCGATGTCGAACACGAGCAGTCGGCCACTCGACCAGCCGAACCAGCGCCGAACCGCGAGGAAGGTGAGCCGTGCCTCGTCGGCTCCGCTGAGCACCGTGAGGTCGATGCCGGTCTGGTCGTGCACCGAGGTGAGCACGTCGTCTCCGTTCGGTGCCTCGCGGATCGCCGACGTCGCGAACGCCACCAGCTGCTCGACGCCCTTGTCCTCGGCCACCTGGGCAGCATCGGCGACGAACGCCGCCAGACGTTGCGCGCCCTCCTCGACCAGATGACCACGGTCGTCGAGCAGTTGGGCCAACCGCAGCTCGGTCTTGTACGAGAACGCGGGACGAGGAGCGGCTCCCGGATACGCGTCGACCACCAGCAGGTGCACGGTGGTCGAGCCAACGTCGAGGACACCGAGCCGCATGCCGGTGACGCTACCCCCGAAGACTCGTCCTAGGCTGCGGGGGTGCCAGAAGTTCCCCTCGACTTTCCGCGGGCGTGGGTCGAGTTCGTCGACCCTTCTGACGACGACCAGATGTTTCGCGTCGACCTCACCTGGCTGGCGTCGAGGTGGACCTGCATCTTCGGGTCCGGCTGCCACGGCATCTTCCCAGGGCGGGGCGACGACGGCTGCTGCACGCTCGGCGCGCACTTCGCCGACAAGGACGACGAGAAGCGGGTCAAGAAGTGGGCCGCCAAGCTGACGCCGGACCAGTGGCAGTTCCACGGCACCAAGAAGGTCACCGAACGCGACGAGGACGGCGACCGCAAGACGCGCGTCGTCGACGGCGCCTGCATCTTCTTGAACCGACCGGACTTCCCCGGTGGCGCCGGGTGCGCGTTGCACTCGATGGCCCTCGCGCGTGGCTTGCCGATCGTCGAGACCAAGCCGGACGTGTGCTGGCAGCTGCCGCTGCGTCGCACGTACCGGACCGTCGAGCGCCCGGACGGCACCGAGTACCTCGAGATCTCGATCGGTGAGTACGACCGTCGTGGATGGGGGCCAGGTGGCCACGACCTCTCCTGGTACTGCTCGGGGAACACCGACGCCCACGTCGGCAGTGAGCCGGTGTACCGCTCCAACCGCGTCGAGCTCATCGAGCTGATGGGCGAGCCGGCCTACGACGTGCTCGCACAGCTGTGCGCGGAACGTCTCGCGCCCGCCGCTGCCGGCGGCGCCCCCCGGACCACTCCGACGGCGCCCCACCCCGCGGACCCCCGCGAGCCTCTCCCAAGTTGATCTTGGACTTCATGTGCAAGTTGATCGCCCTGGACCCGCATCTTCTCCTTGATCAACGAGTGCTCGGCGACTCCTTCAAGCCGCCACCCGGGAACTCGACGTCCGGGTCCAAGCGGCTCCTCGTCGGCGGTGGCTCGAGGACTGGTTGAGAGAGGGACGCGCGCTGTCGCGCAGATCGCTGGAGGATCAGTCAGACCCTCCATCCACGGGCTCGCCGCCGGGGACCGCTGCCCAGAACCGGGCCAGTTCCACCGGTTCCGAACCATCGACGACGAGCTCGTGAACGCGTCCGATCGCCATGGGCAGCACGTGACGACAGACCGAAGCGGGTGCCGGGTCGACGTCGCGAAGGGGGAGCTTCGTTGATCAAGGAGAAGATGCGGGTCCAGCGAGATCAACTTGCACATGAAGTCCAAGATCAACAGTGGTTGGGGGGCGGTGGGACGCGGGTGTCTGAGGACGGCACTAGGGTCCGCCCCATGACGACCGACGGGCTGCGCACGTGGTGAAGACCGCCGCCAAGGCCGCCGGCCACCCCGCCTTCCGGTGCGGCGAATGCGGCTGGACCACCGCCAAGTGGGTCGGCCGCTGCGGTGAGTGCCAGGCCTGGGGCACCGTCGAGGAGCTCGGGGCACCCAGCCGGACCGTGGCTCCCGGTCCGGTCACCACGGCGGCCCGTCCGATCGGTGAGATCGACGTCCTGCTGGCGGCGGCGCGCCCCACCGGGGTGGCCGAGCTCGATCGGGTTCTGGGCGGAGGCCTCGTCCCGGGTGCCGTCGTCCTGCTCGCCGGCGAGCCCGGGGTCGGCAAGTCCACCCTGCTGCTCGACGTCGCGGCCCGCTCGGCGCGGCGGGACGGTCCGGTCCTCTACATCACCGGCGAGGAGTCGGCCGCACAGGTGCGTCTGCGCGCCGACCGGATCGGCGCCCTCGACGACGCGCTCCTGCTGGCCGCCGAGACCGACCTCGCCGCCGTGCTCGGTCACGTCGCCGCGGTCAACCCGCGCCTGCTGGTCGTCGACTCGGTGCAGACCATCGCCTCGGCCCAGGTCGACGCTGCGCCCGGTGGCGTCAGTCAGGTCCGCGAAGTCGCGGCCGCCCTCATCCGGACGGCCAAGGAGCGACACCTGCCCACCGTGCTGGTCGGCCACGTGACCAAGGACGGGACGGTGGCCGGCCCACGGCTGCTCGAGCACCTGGTCGACGTCGTCTGCCAGTTCGAGGGTGAGCGGCACGGACGCCTACGCGTGGTCCGCGCGATCAAGAACCGCTACGGCCCCACCGACGAGGTCGGTTGCTTCGATCTCGGCGACAGCGGGATCGCCGGACTCGCCGACCCGTCCGGCCTCTTCTTGTCGCACCGCACCGAGGCGGTGCCCGGCACCTGCGTCACGGTGACGCTGGAAGGCCGGCGCCCGCTGGTCGTCGAGGTCCAGTCACTGGTCGTCGACAGCCAGGCCGCCACCCCACGGCGCACGACCTCCGGTCTCGACTCGGCGCGCGTCGCCATGGTCCTGGCCGTCCTCGAACGTCGGGCCAACACGCGCGTCTCGCAGTCCGAGGTCTACGCCGCCACGGTGGGCGGCGTACAGCTTCGGGAACCGGCAGCCGACCTGGCCCTCGCCCTGGCGGTGGCCAGCGCCGCACGCGACCGGGCCCTCCCCGTCGATCTCGTGGCGGTCGGCGAAGTCGGCCTCGCCGGCGAGATCCGCCCGGTCAGCGGCGTGGCCCGCCGGTTGGCCGAGGCAGCCCGCCTCGGCTTCACCCGCGCGCTGGTGCCGCAAGGCTCCGGAGCCGCCCCCGAGGGCATGACGGTGACCGAGGCACCAGACGTCAACACCGCGCTGCGCACCCTGATCCGCGCCGTCCCCTGACCCTGCGTGGACCGATGAGGATCGCCCCGTTGACCGCCGGGCAGGCTCGTGAGATCTGCACCTGGCGCTACGCGGGGCCGTGGTCGGTGTACGACGGCAGTGCGCCACCACCGGATCCGGCCGACGGGTTCGTCGCCGTCGTCGACGACCACACCGCGACCGGTGCGCCCTCCTTCGTAGGGTTCGCCTGCTTCGGCACCGAGGCACGGGTACCCGGTCTGGCCCCCGAACCCGATCTCCTCGACGTCGGCATCGGCATGCGGCCGGACCTGGTCGGTCACGGGCTCGGACGTCGATTCCTGGGCACGGTGCTCGCCCACGCCCGGACGACCTTCCAGCCCGTCGCGTTCCGTTGCGTCGTCCAGGAGTGGAACCGACGGAGTCTGCGCGTGGTCGAGGCGATGGGTTTCGTCCCCGTCGAGACGCTGGACGTGCCGCAAGGTGGCGCGACGGTGCGCTACGTGGTCTTGCACCTCGCGGTGCCCCAGTCGGACCGGAATGGCGACCCGCCGTCGCGCCGTTAGACTCCCGCTGATCCACAGCCGACTGCGCGATCGCCGACTCGAGGGGGTGACATGACGCCCAGCGACAAGCCAGGAGTCATCGATCCCGACGCCAAGCTGCGAACCACGTTGGCCGCGGTGGCCCCGGGGACCGGTCTTCGGGACGGACTCGAGCGGATGCTCCGCGGCCGGACCGGTGGACTGATCGTGCTCGGCTACGACAAGACCGTCGAGGCCCTGTGCAGCGGCGGATTCCAGCTCGACGTCGAGTTCACCGCCACCCGACTGCGCGAGCTGGCCAAGATGGACGGCGGAATCATCCTCGACGGCGATGCCGACAAGATCCACCGAGCCGCCGTCCACCTCGTGCCCGACCCGTCGATCGCTTCCGAGGAGATGGGCACCCGCCACCGCACCGCCGAACGCGTGGCGAAGCAGACCGGTTACCCGGTGATCTCGGTGAGCCAGTCCATGCACATCATCGCGTTGTACGTCGACGGCCGCCGCTACGTGCTCGAGGACAGCGCCGCCATCTTGTCCCGGGCCAACCAAGCCCTGGCGACGCTCGAGCGCTACAAGATGCGACTCGACGAGGTCTCGGGCACGCTCTCGGCGCTGGAGATCGAGGACCTCGTCACCGTCCGCGACGTCGCGATCGTGGCGCAACGGCTGGAGATGGTCCGACGGATCGCCAGCGAGATCGAGGGCTACGTGGTCGAGCTCGGCACCGACGGACGGCTGTTGTCGCTGCAGCTCGACGAGCTGATCGCGGGCATCGACGAGGACCGTCACCTGATCGTGCTCGACTACCTGCCGGCTGGGCGTAAGAGTCGCGCCCCGGAGCGGGCCCTGACCGATCTCGACACCCTCGACGCGGTCGAGCTCCTCGACCTGGCACCCGTCGCGCGTGCTTTGGGCTACCCCGGTGGCGTCGAGATCATGGACTCACCGGCCAGCCCGCGCGGATACCGGCTGCTCGCGCGCGTTCCGCGGCTGCCGGGCCCGATCGTCGACCGGCTGGTCACGCACTTCGGGGGGCTGCAGCAGCTGCTCGCCGCGAACATCGACGACCTGCAGGCGGTCGAAGGGGTCGGCGAGGCGCGGGCGCGAACGGTGCGCGAGGGTCTGTCGCGGTTGGCCGAGTCGAGCATCCTCGAGCGCTACGTCTGAGTCGGGCGGGGACCATCGCCCCTTCTGCTGCCGCAGGCCCACGCCTAGCGTTGTCCACAGGTGAGCATGGCTGGCTACCTCCAGAACGAAGGTGAGCGGTGATGACGAGGAATCGGGCTCCCAAGGCCCCGGCTCCTGACGTCCAGGTCACGGTGTCGCGCGGGCAGATCAGCGACGACACCCGCGAGTACGCCGCGAGGAAGATCGGCCACGTGGCGTCGTACTCACACGAGCCGGTGCTCTTCGCACACGTCGTGCTGGAGCTCGCATCCGACCCGGCGCGTGGGCGCCCCGCGACGGCCGAGGCGACGCTCGACGTGAACGGCACCCCGATCCGAGCCGGCGTCGAGGCCGAGACCCCGCGTGAGGCGGTCGATCTGCTCGAAGACCGGTTGCGCCGACAGCTCGTCGAGCACGAAGAACGGCTCCACCCGCACCGGGGCTGAATTCGGGCCAGTGACGCCCGGCGGAGCGGTCCGCACGCGTCGGGTTCAGCCGACGGGTGGTCGGGTCACGTGGATCGGCGGTCGCCGCCCCGCCCACGGCAGAGCCTGCTCGAGTTGGGCCGCGACCCGGAGCAGCACGCTCTCGCCACCGGAGGCACCGACGAGCTGCATCCCGATCGGCAGTCCCTCGACGCTTTGGTGCAGCGGCAGGCTGATCGCCGGTTGTCCGGTCGCATTGAACGCGGGGCAGAACGACTCCAGGGCCGCCCACGACGTGAAGACCTCACGCAGGTCGGCGGAGGCGGTGGGGTCGTAGACCCCGAGCGGCATGGGCAGTCGACCCAGGGTCGGGGTGAGCAGGACGTCGAAGCGCTGGAAGAAGGCGCCCATGATCCGGGCGAGCACGTTGGCCTGACCCAGCGCGTCGAGCAGTTGTCCGGCGGAAACGGTGCGTCCGTACTCGACGGCGGCCAGCGTGGAGGCCTCGAGGGTGTCCGGACCCGGCTCGCGGCCGATGAACCGGGCGAACCCGTCGATCGTGTGGGCGTTGTCGGCCGACCAGACGTCGACCATCGCCTGCAGGAACGGCTCCCAGGCGAACTCCGGCCGGGCGGGCTCGACGTCGTGGCCCAGGTCCTCGAGCAGCTTCGCCGTCGCCCGGGTGGCGTCGGCCACCTGCGGGTCGACCGGGTCGCCCGACCAGGGGTCGCAGCACCAGGCCACGCGCAGCCGACCGGGCGGCGCCCCGATCTCGGCGGCGAACGGCCGGTCCGGGGGCGCGATCACGAAGGGGTCGCCGGACTCGGGGCCGGAGAGGCAGTCGAGCAGGGTCGCGCAGTCGCGCACGCTTCGGGTCATGAAGAAGTGGACCGCCCAGCCGACCAGCGCCTCGGCGATGTGCGGTCCCCAGGTGACCCGCCCGCGCGACGGTTTCAGCCCGACGACGCCGCACGCCGACGCCGGGATCCGGATCGAGCCCCCGCCGTCACTGGCCGAAGCGACCGGAACCAGGCCGGCACCTACCACCGCCGCGGCGCCTCCGCTGGAACCACCGGCCATGTGGCCGGCCGACCAGGGGCTGCACGTGCGGCCGACGGCGAGGGTCTCGGTGGTGCCCATGATCCCGAACTCCGACGTCGTGGTCCGACCCAGGTTGACCAGCCCGGCGGCTCGGATGCGGGCCGTGAACACGCCGTCGGTCGGGGCCACCCACCCCGAGGACAGCCGGCTGCCGTTCCCGCAGGCCGAGCCCGCCTCACCGTGGAAGAGGTCCTTCAGCATGGTCGGGACTCCCCCGAACGGCCCGGGGGGAACCGTGTCATCGAGCGCCTCGGCCCGCTCCGCGAACACCTCGACCACCGCGTTCAGCGTCGGGTTCACGCGCGCGACGCCCTCGACCACGCACGCGGCCAGCTCGCGGGCGGTGACCTCCTTGCGGACCACCAGCTCGGCCAGTGCGGTGGCGTCCAGCTGTGCGTAGGCCTCGAGATCCACGCGGGCATGCTAGCCGCGGTGTGGCGAACGACACGTGCGGGGCGGGTCAAGACGGAATTCGTCAATGCCGAATCCCGATCTGCCGACCGCGCATACTCTTCAGACGGCCCCTACCGGGGGCCGCTCCCCGTGAGGTGATCGCATGACCGGGACGACCGTGCCACCGGATGTGGTCGATCTCGACGTCACCTTCCGCGCGATCGACTCCGGGCTCTCTGTGGCGAACCGGGTTCCGGACATCTTCGCCGCAGCCTGGCCGGCGTACCGCAGCTGGTTCCTCCGCGAGGGTGAGCAGGCCCGCGACTCCTACGCCGTGGGCGCCTACCAGTTGCGCCGGCACATGCCCGAGCTGGTCGGCACCTACGACCGGTTGGTGGCCGCCGTCGGCGGCGGCGACCGCGAAGCCCGCTTCCGGAGCCACTGGTCGCCGCCGCCCCTGGTCGCCGCCTGCTCGCTCGCCGCCTGGAACCGGCAGGAGAACCTGCTGGTCCGCAACTACGACTACCCACCACTGCTGTGCGACACCACGGTGCTCGCCTCGCAGTGGAACGGCACCCGGGTCCTGGCCATGAGCGACTGCGTCTGGGGCGCGATCGACGGGATGAACGAGCACGGACTGGCCGTGGCGATCGCCTTCGGCGGCCGCAAGGTCGTCGGCGAGGGGTTCGGGATCGGGCTGGTGATCCGCTACCTCCTGGAGTTCGCGCGCGACGTCCCCGAGGCCCTCGACGCGCTGCGCCGGATCCCCGTCCAGCTGGCCTACAACGTGGCCCTGGTCGACCGATCCGGGTTCGGCGCGATCGCCCAGGTCGCTCCGGACCGCCCGCTGCAGGTGGCCGACGGGCTCACGGCCGGCAACCGGCAGGGCGCCACCGAGTGGGCTGAGCATGCGGCCTTCTGCGCCACCGAGGAACGCGAGTTCGCCCTGGCTGCCGCCGTGGCCGACCCCGCGACCACCGCCCACGGCCTGGTCGGGCAGTTCCTGCACCAACCGATCTACCGTGACCCGTCCGCCACCACGTGGGGCACGGTGTACACCGCCGCGTACGACTGCGACCACCGCACCCTCGACCTGCTCTGGCCCGACGACGCCTGGCGGATCTCGCTCGACGCGTTCGTGGAGGAGTCCCGAACCCGCCGGATGAGGGTCGCCGTACCTCCGCCGGAGTACGCCCCGCCGCCGGATCCGGCCGACCTGCTCCCGGTCCATCACGGTGCGCTGATCGCCTGACGGACTGCCCGATCGCCCTCCGTCGGGTGCGCTGCGGCAGTACAGTCCGGCCCGATGGGTAAGCGCGATCGGACCCGCAAGGGCAAGGACGGACGGGCCAAGGCCGAGGCCAAGGCCCGAACCGGTCAGCCGGTGCTGCGCAGCCTCTCCGACGTCTACCGGTACTTCCGGCAGAACCCCAAGCCGATCTACTTCGTCTCCCCGACGCCGTACAACCTGCTCGGCATCGACGAGTGGGTGAGCGAGTTCGAGTACGTGACGTACTTCGACACCTTCGACGGCGCGCACGCCCGGTCGTTCTCACCCACACATGCGGGCCCACGCGAGTTCGAGACCTTCGAGTCGGTGAACAGCTACCTGCTGGGGAACAAGGAGGTGATCGACCACATCAAGGAGCGGGGTCCCGGCCAGGTCGTCTTCGTCATGTTCGACGAGGAGACCGAGCAGCTGGCGCACGAGCTCGGTCTGGAGATCGCCCTTCCGCCGCGCGAGCTGCGCGAGCGGATCGACTCCAAGATCGAGACGACCCGGCTCGGCAACGAGGCGGGCGTCGCGAGCGTCCCGAACGTGCTCGGCCGCGCGGCCACGTACAAGGAGCTCCGTCGGCTCGCGAAGCAGGCGAAGCTCGGTCACGACCTGGTCGTCCAGACGCCGTATGGCGACTCGGGGCGGACCACGTTCTTCGTCTCGAGCGAGTCCGACTGGGACGAGTGCTCCGAGCTGCTGGCCGAGGAAGAGCTCAAGGTAATGCGGCGGATCAACCACTTCCCGGGCACGGTCGAGGCCGTCGCCACCCGGCACGGCACCCTCGTCGGTCCGATCCAGACCGACATCACCGGCTTCTCCGAGCTCACTCCCTACCGCGGCGGATGGTGTGGCAACGACGTGTATCCGGGGGTCTTCGACGAGCGTGCCCGAGCCAGGATCCGACGCATGGCCCGGCGGCTCGGCAACCGGCTCTACCGCGAGGGCTACCAGGGTGTGTTCTGCCTCGACTTCCTGCTCGACACCGACGACGGCACGGTCTACCTCGGCGAGATCAACCCACGGGTCTCCGGGGCCTCGCCACTCACCAACCTGATCACGTCGCGCTACGGCGGGGTCCCGTTGTTCCTGTTCCACCTGTTGGAGTTCTCCGGCGTGGAGTGGGAGCTGGACCTCGACGACATCCAGCGACGCTGGCAGGACTTCGACCGCTGGACCCAGCTGGTGCTCAAGCAGGTGACCGACGAGGTGGAGCTCATCACCGATGCGCCGGCGAGCGGCTTGTGGCGGCTGGCTGACGACGGCACGGTGCGGTTCCTCCGCCAGGAGACCGACTGGCACAACGTCGGCGGGCACAACGAGGCGTTCTACCTGCGGGTGCACGGGGCTGGCGAGTACCGCTACCCGGGCGCCGATCTCGGCATCCTCGTGACCCGGGACCGGATGCAGTCCGACGACCGTCAGCTGCTGGACCGTGGCGTCCTGTGGGCCAAGGCCATCGGCGACCAGTTCCACGGCACGCCGCCCGAGGGCCGGGTCGTCACGCCGCAGGAGCAGCTGTACGGCAAGTGGTTCTGACGTCAGTTCGTCGGTCGACGCGGATCCCGCGGCCCGGCATGGCGTAGCGCCGTCCATTCGCTGCGTTCCGCGGCTCGGCCGCGCCGGGCCGCCGAGCGACGATCCGCCGCGAGCAGGCGCTTGGTGGCGCGCACGGCATCGCGGCTCTGCTCGGCGATCCGGCCGGCGAGGGCCGCCGCCTCGGCGCGCACAGCGACGTCGGCGACCACCTCGGTCGCCAGACCGATGGCCACCGCCTCGTCGGCCCCGACCCAGGCCGCCGTCAGCAGCAACCGAGCGGCCCGTTGGTCACCGACCAGGCGCGGGAGCAGGCTGGACACCCCGCCCTCCGTGGTCACCCCGAGCGCGACGAACGGGAAGCGCAGCCGGGCCGACGGCGCCAGGAGTACCACGTCGCAGTACAGGAGCAGGACCGCACCGAGCCCGACTGCCGCCCCGTCGACCGCAGCCACCAACGGCACCGACAGGTGGGCCAGGGTGTCGAACAACCGCTCGTACTCGGGCCCGAGCACGCGGCCGGAACCGGGGAGCTGGTCGCCGAGCTCGTCAAGGTCGGCGCCCGCGCTGAACGCCGGCGGCGCACCGGTGAGCACGACGGCACCCACCGACGGGTCGGAGTCCGCGAGCGTGAGCACGTCGGCCAGGTCGGCGACGGCCCGGCGGTCCAGCGCGTTGCGCCGCTCCGGGCGGTCGAGCGTCACCACCTGGACACGACCCTGCGTTTCGACGCGCACCCTCGCCGGCTCCGACGTCATCGACCCACGACGCCGGTCGGGCCTGCGACGCCGTTCACGCCCGCTCCAGGTGCACGTCGAGCGCCAACGCACCGGTCGCGGTGGCCAGCACCGGGTTCACCTCGAGCGCCGACAGGTCCGGACGCTCGGCCAGCACCCGCGAGACCGCCGCAACCGCATCGGCCACCGCCCCGAGGTCGACGGGCTGGGCGCCGCGGAATCCGTCGAGCAAGGCGAACGACCGCAGGGACGCCAGCATGGTCCGGGCCTGCGCCGCGTCCACCGGACCCAGGGCGACGGCGACGTCACCGAGCACCTCGGCCTGCACTCCGCCCAGGCCGACCATCACCACGGGCCCCGCTGCGTCGTCGTGCCGTGCCCCCACGATGAGCTCGACCCCGCGGCCCTGCGCCATGGACTCCACGATGATCGGCCGGGATCCCAGCCGCGTCACGACGTCGTCGAACGCGACCGCCACCTCCGCGGCCGAACGCAGGCCCAGCTTCACCCCGCCGACGTCGGACTTGTGGGCCAGATCCAGCGCCTTGAGCACGACCGGGAAGCCGATCTCCTCGGCAGCCGCCACGGCGCCGTCCGAGGAGGCCACCGCCTGAGCCGCCGGGAACGCGATCCCGGCGGCGGTCAGCAGCTCGCGCCCGACCAGGTACGCGTCACCCGCCGGAGTCGGGTCGCCGGCCAGCGGGACCGCCGGAACACCGGGCGCCGAGGCGACCGTCCGCAGCGCGGCCAGGCCCGCGACCGCACCTTCGACCCGACGCAGCACCGGCACCCCGGCACCCCGCAGCACGGCGGCCGTGGGACCGTCCGGGGCCACCGAGTGCACCACGGCCGGTCGCCCACTGCGGGCCACTGCGGCGCAGATCTCGCGGGCGACCTCGGCCTCCCGCTGCGCCAGCCGCGGCTCGTCGATGCCGTAACCGCCGAAGTAGCCGGTGAGCAGGGCGGCGTCGACCTCGCCGGACTCGAGGGTGGCCGCGACCATCCGGGCGTAGTTCATGTGGTCCTGCTCGCCGCCACCGGCCAGGTCGACGGGGTTCGCGGTGACGGCCGCCGCCGGCAACGTCTGTCGGAGGTGCGCGGAGAGTGCGGCCGAGAACGTCGGCAGGCTGAAGCCGGCTGCCTCCAGCAGGTCGCTGGCGACGACCCCGTGACCACCGCCGTCGGCGACCACGCCCACGCGGGAGCCCGACGGTCGGGCGGCGGCGCTCAGCGCATGGGCCACCTCGATCAGCTGGCTCGGGGTGTCGACGAGGGCGATCCCAGCAGCGCTGCAGGCGGCCTCGATCGCGGCCCGGCTCCCGGCGAGTGCTCCGGTGTGACTCGCAGCGGCCCGGCGGGCGACCTCCCCACGGCCGGCGGCCAGGAGCACCACCGGAGTGCCGGCTCGCCCGACGCGCTGCGCCGACTCGGCGAGCTCGCGGACCCGACGGAAGTCCTCGACGTACAGCGCCACCACGTCGGTGGTCGGGTCGGCCGCGACGGTCTCGAGCAGGTCGGCGGCCGACACGTCGGCCTCGTTGCCCAGCGACGCGAACCGCGAGAAGCCGAGGCCGTCCCGGCGGGCCAGCCACCCCAGCTCGATCGCCAGGTTGCCCGACTGCGAGAGCAGGCCGATCCGACCAGCCGGCAGGTCGCCCCACACGAGCCGCAGCCCGGCGTGGGCGTCGGCCACGCCCATGCAGTTCGGACCCAGCAGCACGGCACCGGCAGCCCGGACCTTGTCGGTGATCCGCGCCGCATCGGACCGGCCGACTCCCGCGGTCACCCCGACGAGGGCGCGCACGCCTAGGGACAACGCCTCGTCGACCACCGCCTCGAATCCGCCCGCGGGCACGGCCACCACCACCAGCTCGGGGGCCTCGGGCAGCTCGCTCAACGTCGCGAACGTCGGCTCTTCGAGGACCGGGTCTCCGGTGCGGTTGACCAGCCAGACGGCGCGACGGTGGCGCCCCTCGAGCGCGCCACGCGCCAGCCAGTACCCCCACTTTGCGGGGTCGCTCGACGCTCCCACGACCGCGACCGAACCAGGCGTGAACAGCGCGTCGAAGTCACGCGGGCGGCTCTGCGTCGACATCGTGGACGCGTCACTTCACCAGTCGACGGCTGATGATCAGCCGCTGGATGTCCGAGGTACCTTCCTCGATCTCCTCGAGCTTCGCGTCCCGCATCCACTTCTCCACGAGGAACTCCCGGGAGTACCCCCAGCCGCCCAGTGTCTGCACCGCCGCCCACGTGGCGAACATCGCCGTCTCGGAGGCGTAGAGCTTGGCCATCGCGGCTTCCTTGCTGGTGTCCAGGCCGGCATCGAGTCGACGAGCCGCACGCCAGGTGAGCAGCCGCGAGGCCTCGATCCTGGTCGCCACGTCGGCGAGCCGGAACCCCACGGCCTGGTGCTCGATGATCGGCTTGCCGAACTGGTGGCGCTGCTGGGCGTACTCGACCGCGGTGTCGAAGGCCGCTTGGGCCAGCCCGGTGACCGCCGCGCCGAGAATCACGCGGGAGATGTCGAAGGTCCGCATCAGACCGGTGAATCCCTGGCCCTCCTCCCCGAGTCGGTTGTCGGCGGGAACGAGCACGTCGTCGAGCACGACCTCGGTGTTGCGGATGGCGCGCTGTCCCATCTTGCGGAAGGGCTCGCCGGTCGAGAGGCCGGCGGCGTCGGCCGGGACGATGAACGCCGTGATGCCACGGGTGCGTTTGCCGGGATCCACCGTGGCGAACACCACGTAGCTGTCGGCGATGCCGCCGTTGCTGATCCAGGTCTTGCGTCCGGTGATCCGGTAGGCGTCACCGTCTCGAACCGCTCGGGTCTGGATGCTCGCGGCATCGGACCCGGACTCCGGCTCGGTGGTGGCCAACGCCGTGAACGGCGGCACGTCGGCGCACAGAGGGGTCAGGAGCCGCTGCTTCTGCTCCTCGGTCCCCAGCTCCAGGATCGGGTCGGCGTAGAACCCGTTGCTCGTGACGAAGTTGCCGATCGCGATGTCGCCGTACGTGAGCTCCTCCTGGGCGATGCACTGGGTGAACACGTCGGTGAACCCGCCGCCGCCGTACTCCGCCGGCAGCATGAACGACGTGATCCCCACCTCGGCGGCCTTGTTCCAGATCGCCACGGGAACCTCGACGTCGGCCTCGTCGACCTCGCGCGCGGCCGGGCGGAGCACGTCCCGGGCGAAGTCGCGGCACAGGTCGCGCACGGCCCGCTGCTCGTCGGTGAGAGCAACGAGTTCGGTCGGCAGCTCGGCGGGCATGGTGGTCTCCGGATCCCTGCTATTGACTGACGCGTCAGTAAAGAGTGTACGGTGACCCGGTGTCAACAGCCAGGGCCGCCCGGCGCACCAGGTCCACGCCGGACCAGCGTCGGACCACCATCTTGGACGCCGCCCGCGACGTCATGGTCGAGCGGGGCATGGTGGCCACCCGGGTCACCGACGTGGCCGAGCGGGCCGGCGTCAGCCACGGGCTGGTGCACTACTACTTCCCCACCAAGGACGACCTGGTCGCCGCCACCATGCGGCACGCGGCCGGGGTCGGCGTCGAACGCCTGCGTGCTCGCGTCGCGGCGCGCACGCGTGCGGTGGACAAGCTGGACACGCTGCTGCAGCTGGCGGTGCCTGGCGGGGCGTCGGCCAGCGACGCGTGGGTGCTGTGGGTGGACGCCTGGTCGGCGGGTCTGCGCGACCAGACCGTGCGACACGTCCACGAGGAGCTCGACAACGCCTGGGCGGGGACGCTGGTCGAGATCATCGACGAGGGAGTCGCGGCCGGGGAGTTCACGTGTACCGACCCGCAGCAGACCGCGCTGGTG
>Ga0302323_100000235_pt1 | contig 43014 bp, 40 predicted proteins | sample Fen_T0_3_FD_201950 | JGI IMG/M metagenome (GOLD analysis project Ga0302323, IMG submission 201950) | Peat permafrost microbial communities from Stordalen Mire near Abisko, Sweden - Fen_T0_3 | ecosystem: Environmental > Terrestrial > Soil > Wetlands > Permafrost | place: Sweden: Abisko...
CATTGGTTCCAGGTTCGACCACCACCATCTCGCCCACTCCGCGCCGGATCCAACTCATGGCTGTGGAGCGCGGGATCTGGAGCGCAGAGAACCCGTGGCGTCCGCACAAAAACCCTAATGATATCGCGCAGTGCAATTGCACCGCCCAGGCTCCGAAATGTCCAGCGACGTGGCTGTGCTCCTGACGTCACTGTACGTCGCCTCAAATAGCGATCGATGCCGTACGGAAGTTGCTGCCTCTGGCCCGCCTGGGGCAGAAGCGCTAACATTGCCGAATGCAACGGGTGTTTGGGTCTCTGATTCTGGGCCTATCGCTTTTCACCTTGGGTCGCGCGGCGCGGGCCGAGCCAGTGCAGGAAAATGGTTTTGCCATCGTTGATTCGACGTCAACCGAGCCAACGTCAACCGAGCCAACGTCAACCGAGCCAACGTCGACCACCTACGGGCAGTGTTCGGAACCAGCACTCGAGCAATACGCGCGTCGCAGAGCATTCACGACTCAACTAATCGAGGAGCGCGAACGTCAGCAGTTCGAAGCAGAGGTATCCGCGTATGAGCGGCGTCGGCAGTTCACTTTATGGTTGACGCAGCAGCGCAAGCAACTGACCGAGGCCGAGCGTAAGCAGTTTGACCAAGACGTGGAGCGTCACGTGCGCCTGTACGAGGTCACGCTCCGCATTCAAGACGAGCGCGACCTGCGCGATGCTAACGCATTTGCCAATGACCTAGCCGTTCAAGAGCGCAAACGTGCGTTCACGCGCCAGCTGGTCGAAGCGCGCAATCGTGGTACGGGAAGTATATCCACCTCGACACCATCAGGCGCGGAGCCGAAGTAGTCGTTCCTCGGCTTGGTGAAGTGTCTCCTCGCGTTTGGCAAAATGGAGGCAAATGTCGCGGTGTTCTCAAAGGATCTGTCCCCTGCCGTCGTGTCAAGGCAAAGTAGAGATGTCAAGGCAAAGTAGAGATGTCGGGGAGCTAGAGATTATGTCAACCGGTCGTTCCTAACGAAAGGCTTTGGCTTCCTTGACCTCCGCGAATGGCGGCTCGAGCGTTGTTTCCACCTCGGCGAACTATGACGGCACTGGAGCAACCATTGGCGCCACCGGTGGATCCTCAGGTATTTCGGGGAATCGGGGAATCGCGGGGGTCATCACCCCGGCCATCGCGGGCTCTGCGGGCGTCGGCAACACGGATCTCCTGTCACAAACCGGGCTCTTCGAAGTGCCCAATGCGACGGACTGTGAGACCTGCCACAGTAATCAGCCGGGGCGCTTCATCGGTGTCAGTGAGCTTCAACTCGATTATGACTACGCTGGACTCACGGTTGCCAAACTTCAGACGCTGGGCGCTTGTCGCAATCGGTACCATCCGCAGCACGTTTGCCCGGCGACTCAACCGCGCAGGCTGCATTAGGGATATTGCATGTCAATTGCGGCACCTGCCACAATCCGAATTCGACCTTGCCGTACAAGGCACTTGATCTCTGGCAACGCGTCTCGATGATGAGTGACGTCACTGCAACACCATTCTATCTTTCGACGGTCGGCGTAGCCTCGGGCACTAATCCCGACGTGAGCGGTCCCGCGACGATAGTCGTACCTGGTCATCCCGAACAAAGCGCATTGATCTATCGCATGAACACGCGCACGACGAAGGTTGCGATGCCGCCACTGGCGTCGAAACAGGTGGATAGCACTGCAGTCGACACAGTGTCGCAATTCATTGCTGGCTTGAAATAGGCGGCTCAATAGCGAAGCCTAGGGCAGTCGGCAAATTTGCGCTATTTCGCCCCTGCTTGCGCCAACCAGTGCGGTCCAACGGACGCCGACTCGCGCGCGACGCCGTCCGCGCCGACCAGAATGTTCTTCGGACCGCATTTCATGCGCTCACCGAATCAATGGACTGACACCCGTACCTAAGGCGACAGCGCGACCGGGTTGACATCGCAACGAGCACTTGCGCAAGCAGTGGGTCTGCTGTGTGGTGCGTCCAAGCGTCGTGGTCACGCCGAACCGACCAAATGGTCCGGAACTGGTGCCGGACGTCATTATACGGACCGGCGAACTCCGATTGCTGTTGTTATCGCTTGACAAGCCACGGTCGAATTCAGTAACAGCGACGCATGCTGAGACGGGCAAACCAGGGTACTTGGGTTATCGTATTGGTGGTAGCGACCTGGACCGATCGGAGTTTGGCCGAGTCGGGTTCGCGTTTTCACCTGGGTCTGGAGACTTCCATCTATGGCAGCACGTCCCTAGACGGGACCTACACCCAAGACAGCAATAGCACTAGTCCGACAGAAACGAAGGTTGTATCCAAGGACTCTGGTTTTGGGCTACCGGGAAATACCGCGCTTTCACTCGGGGGCCTATTCGGCGACCATTGGGATCTGGGTGCTCGATTTGGCTACAGGAGTGGCTCGACGAAGAGCGGTTCCGAGACCATGGCTTCCGACGTAGATACGTCAGTCTTCACGATTACACCCTATTTCGGCTATCTCGCTGGCTCGCGCGGCGATGCGGCGCGATTTACCATTGGGCTCGCGGCAGGGCTTGGTTCTGGAACCTCCACCACGTCAACGCCCGGCACCAATAGTGCGCCTGCCGTGTCGGTTGAGACGACCCTGAGCGAGACGCAGTACGGTGCATTCATTGGCTTGCGGACTCACCCGGCCGACGTATTCTCGATCGATCCCATGCTCATGCTCATGCGGACCTCAGCAACGGCCAAATGGGGCGACAGCGGCGAAGTCGATCTCAGCGGCACGTCCCTAATGTTGAACATTGGGTTTTCGTTCTGGACCGGAGGCGGTTCGCCGGTGACTGCCGCTTTCGTACCGGCTACTGTACCCGATGCCTCCCAACCAGCTGCGACCGAGGCTTCGGTCGCGCCAACTACCTCCAGCGACACAGCGGGTGTTGAAGCGAGATCGGATCGCATCACGCTGGCGTTCGGCGACTCGCGCGCGATCACGTTCATTCAAGCTCCCGCCAATGCCGAACCAACCGTCACGGCCGTACTGCGTGACGACGGCACCGAAACTGGCATCATCAGCTGCAAACAGATTGCGTTGCATGCCCCGAATCAGGAGGATACGCTCCTCGATGTAACGCCAGGCATGGCTTCAACAACGTCGCGGCGCATTCCCGTTTTGAAGACGTCGGTCGCGGTCGAAAAGCTTAGACGGCTTGTCACCCTGCCCATCGCAAGTAATGCCTCCACGCCGGACCATTGGGTTGGGCTGTGTTCGCAGCGTTGGGAGTTACCCGAAGATCAGCGCGGGCGTCTCAAGCGCTATCTCGATGCGTGGCGTGCTGTCGCGCCAGCGCCTGCTGTCACTCCGGCGCCTGCTGTCACTCCGGCGCCTGCTGCCATTCCAGCGCCTGCTGCCATTCCAGCGGATATGCAACCGTCTGCCGCCGCGCCGCCGTCTGCCGTCACGCCCGCGCCTGCTGCCGTGCCCACGCCTGCTGCCGCGCCAGCCAAACGGTAGGCAAACTGCCAACGCTTGCCGCAATTCTCCACGAGAAATGTCTGACGCGGTTAGGACGCGACTGCACCACCGTTGCATCGCGCTCGACGAGAGCCGCGATCGCAAGCTCACTCGCCGTTCGGTCGATGACCGAGCCCTGCGGATTGCGAGACGGTAACCTACAACCCGGTATCCTGCACCGGAGCCGTGACGTTCCAGTTCGACGTGCTGCCGTTGCCGACCTCGCCGTGAACGTCATGACCCCAGCATTGGATTCCCGCGCTCGTCACCACGCACGATTGTTCGCCATCCGGCGCTGATGGCGGTAACTCCGCTGGTCAGTCCCTTGACTTGGACTGGGACACGCACATTGGACGTGAGTCCGTTTCCGACCGTGCCGTAGCCAAAGGATCCGTCCCCTGCCGTCGGATGAACGTAACTTGTCGGGGATCTAGAGATCATGTCAACCGGTCGATCCTAACGAACGGAAAAGGCTTTGGTTGCCTTGACCTTTTGCTCGCCCCGCAGTCGTCACAACCTTCATGCGCGACAGCCCAAGTCGCATATCCTCGAAGACCTACTCACCAACGCGACCGACATCGTGTGCGTCGTCGGTGAAGCCAATGCCTGGCCTTGTCGTGACACCAAACACCGGTCAGCTTACCCAGACGAGCTCGTACAATGGGTCGCGCTGCGTCCCTCTACTGGTGAGCGCTTCGCGTGCTTCGCCGCACCGCGCAACCCCCTCCTCTCCCCGAGCACGCCAGCGCACCTAAGCGTGGAAGCGGACACTCTCCACGCCGGCGGCAGTCTCGAGGCGCTGCTTGAAAGCTGGCAAACTTTCGTGCGCGAAGACGACGTCATCTGCTCCTGGGGCCGCTATGCGGGTTCCCCTGTTTCTCAATAGTGGCGGCACCCTGCCTCCTCGCCGTTTTGATTTACGCGTCGTGGCCAAAGATGAATTGAAGCGCAATATCGGCACAATGGAAGAGTTCTACGCGAGTATCGCGCCGGGGCCGAGCGACTCCATGGCCCCGGGTAGAGCCGGTGTGCGACTGGCGCAGTTGGCGAGGATTGTGGAGTACTTTGCCCCCAATGGGCCAGCTTCGTGTGGCTAGGGCGCAGTTGGACGGTGCATCGCAATGGGGCCCCAATGCCTCATTGGCAACGACGGGGCTGCGGCCTTAGGCTTCGTTCGACCATTGCCGGCGAATGTGTCTAGGAGATCCCATGTCAAAGTTCCTCGCGGTAGTTGCAGTTGCGTTAGCGGTGCTCGGGTGCAAGGCCAAGGCCGAAAGTAGGCCCGCGATAGAAAGCGAGTCGGCGACAGCAAAAGGCCCTTCGCCTCATTTGTTGGGTGTACCAGAGGTAGCGGAGTTAGTTCAACGTCGTGCGGCGACGGTAGTGGATGCCAATGGCACTGATACTCGCCAATCGATGGGCGTTGTGCCAGGTGCCCTCTTACTGTCAAGCTCACACGAATATGCTCTGAGCGAGTTGCCGCAAAGCAAAGCAGCAAAGCTCGTGTTCTACTGCGGCGGTGAGATGTGCCGCGCATCGGACTCGGCAGCCGCGCGCGCGCTTCAGGCTGGCTACAGCGATGTCAACGTCATGCGTGCAGGCATTCGCGGCTGGAAGAGCGCGGGGAAAACAACCGAAGTTCCGCGGAGCTAACAGCGTCAATTCCCGACGCCGCCCCGGGCTTTTCTCACTATTCGGCGCTGGATGAACGCCCTAGTCCGCGCTGCGGGGACTGGATGAATGGCGCGTTGTGGTCTACCCTGCCCGGCATGGCGTATACGGCTCCCGTGTTCCGATCACTGGCTTGCGCTTCTATTGCCCTCCTCGTCGGCTGCGGCGGCATCGCGCCGACCACCTCGGTCGCGCCGGTGGCAGAATCCGACTTCGCACCCAGCGCCAAGCAGGTCGTGTGCGATCTCATGACCAAGTGCTGCAGCCCCGGGTTCGACGCCGCGACCGCTTGCAACGCAGAAAACTATTCGATGGGGCCATACGCCTATCGCAAATACGATCCAGCGCGGGGCGGCGCCTGCGTCGCCACGCTCCGCAGCTTTGCGTCTAGCTGCACGATTACCTCAAAAGTCACTGACTGTCAGAACATCTATGTCGGAACACAGGCCATTGGCGCGCCCTGCGAGGGCTCGACGGATTGCGCCGGGTATGCCGACCACTCAGCTTATTGCGGCCCGTCACCCACCGCCAACATGGTCTGCCAATTGACCGCCAAAGCCGGTGAAGCTTGCAACGGGACCGTTCCCGCTACGGGCGGTCTACTTTTTACAGGGTGTGGCGCGGGCCTCTACTGTGCGACCTCCGGCCTGTGCACGCCGCAGGGCGGCCCCGGTCAACCGTGCGATCGACTCAACCCAGCGATGAGCTGCAATCCTTCGCTACGCTGCGATACCACCTCTGCGAAGTGCGCCAACAAGTTGCCCGTCGGAGCAAGCTGCGTGGTTGATTCCAGCTGCGCGGAGGACAATTGTGACAATGGCATCTGCGCAGGACCGCCCAGTGTGGAAAGCTCGAACCTTTGCAGGGTCAATACGGAAGCTCCGCTGCCAAGTCTGCCTGCAGATGCAGATGCAGGGATTTAGGCGCTGAGTCGGCGAATCGCCGCAGACGGTGGCCTACTGCCCGTGCTCATAGGATCCGTTCCCTGCCCAGCTACGTCGTTGAACATTCCAGACTTCTAGTAGTGCAATTGCGCCAACCGCGAATTCCGGCTCAATATGCCGTATTCTTTATGCGGCTATGTCTTCGCTAGCTGACGTGCCAGCTCGGGGGCAGTTGCAGCACGCAATGTCTTGGTTCTGTTCTATGCGGCTTCTCCTCGCCTCTTGTCTCTTCCTGGTAAGCTCATCAGGAACTGCCTCGCCGCGTCCAAAGTACATCTCATCAGGCGTCTGGCCCTCGAACGCATTGTGCGGCATCGTCTGATTGTGCTCAGCTGCGCTTCCGCATTCGGGATGCGGTTGACGTCGAGTCCAAGACCGGAGACTCGCAGCAGAGCCAGCACCAACCGAAGCACCGCAGTGAGCATCGACACGCGATGCTCCAACTTGGCGAATCGTCCCAAGTGGTGGTTCTCGACATTGGTTCCAGGTTCGACCACCACCACCTCGCCCACTCCGCGCCGGATCCAACTCATGGCTGTGGAGCGCGGGATCTGGAGCGCAGAGAACCAGTTGAGATCGCCAATAGCGGCGACTTGCGCTTTGATCCGATGGTCATAGGAACGGCGTTCGCGGTGGGTCATCAGGCCAAATACGCTACGACAGCTAGCATAGGCCGTGGCGTCCGCACAAACACCCTAATGATATCACGCAGTGCAATTGCACCGCCCAGGCTCCGAAATGTCCAGCGACGTAGCTGCGCGAGGTGCTCGAGGTACTCGGTCTTCCATTCACACCACCGCCACGCTCCAAACGGGTGAGAGCGTATTGCTAGACCACCTCCGATGTTCCGCTGCGCAGCGCGCGGCATCGCCAAAGTGCGCTTTGGAATAGCTCAAAGTAACGGCCATTTGACTGAACTTGTGCGCATATCACTACGTTATGTCTTCTCGGACAAGCCGCTCGACGCGCTTGCCAAGCGCAAGGCCATTGCTTTGCTTAGCCGTTAGCGCCGGTTTTGGCAACTATGAGGCCATGATCAACGCCATGAAAAGCGCAATTGACGGCCGACAGTGGGTGCTCGGCGAACAGTTCTCGATGGCAGACGTCATCTTCGGTGGAACCGTGAGCTACATGCTCCGATTCAAGATGCTCGAACCGTTGCCTGAGTTCACGAACTACAGCGAACGCCTCGAACATCGCCCCGCTCGGCAACGCGCCAACGCCATCAACGATAAGTTTGCCGAGGAGCGTGGACTAGGGCGGTAACGCCATGCTACTCCTACTCCGCACCAAACCGAGGCTCCTGTACTAATCAGGAGCCTGTCGGTGCGGGTGAAGGGCGTCGTTGAACTGCACCCAGATCACTTCAAGAATGTGACTGGAAGAGCGTAATCTGGAAGGCCTTCACTACCATCCCAAGTCTCCCCATTGCCAAGCATTGCCGTTCCAGTAGAAGGTGTAAAGCCGGCTACCAATAGAAGCCGCGCAATTCCTGGCGGTGTTGCAAGCCGTGACGAAGATGTTGACTCTTCGAGCACCGCTTGCCGTTTCGTGCGCCAACACTTGGGGCACTCCGGTAAGAACCGTGCCCGTTGGCCGTCCAACATCGTAGCTATACCAGGAGGTGCCGTCCGAGTAGCTCAAACTCACGTTGCCGTTGGTCCCCAGACCAGCCACCCAGGCTCGCCGGACCCCGTCAGTATCGATACCGCTCGCCTCCGTGACTCTCTGTGACATCAGAGCGAGGCTCGGGATCGCAGCATCATGCCAGCTCGTGCCGTCATACCAGGCCCCCTGCAATCCTCCAGATGTGCTTGGGAAGACGACGGAGTACAAGCGCAGTCCGTTTAGCGGACTGATGACCAGGTGGGCTTCGGGATCCGCGCCCATGTTTGCTGCGGTGGAGATGGCCTTGCGATTCCATTGAGTCCCGTCCCACCAGACCATTTGGGGATTATTGTCCGTGCCACGGTAAAATACGCGAAGCTCTTGAACTCCATTCTCGTTCGGAGTGGTCACGGCTGAAGGTCGCCCAGCAACGGTCTTGCCAACATCGACGTACGTGGAACGCCAGCTACCACCATCGTACCAGGTCACCCCCAACTGTCCGTCAGAAGTCTTGTAGAAGACGTACGCGCGGATGCCGCCATCCTGTGCCGCATAGTTGACGGCTGACGGTTCCGAGGCGGGCGCCCCTACCAGCGTTCCTTGCGACCAGGTCGTTCCAGTCCGCCACTGCACGGCCAAGGTGCCGTTGCTGTTCCGACTATATGCGTGGACATAACGTGTACCATTCGTCGCCCTGAACGTGGTGACGGACGGAGCTCCAAACGCTGATCCGCCGGACTGGCCGCGGTTCACCCATGACCAGCTTTTGCCGTTCCAGAAGGCGTACCGAGTACCCGTCGAATCGTTGACGAAGGAATAAAGCTCTCGCGCCGACTCCGGGTGATTTCGGTAGATCTTGCTGTTCACCAGGGCCAGTGCGCCATTGTTGATAACACGCCGCGCACCGTAGGCTCGCTGCACGCCCATCATGTCCCAGTTGTCCAAATAGCTATAACCATTGCAATACCCAGTCGCTGCCATGAGTCCGCTGGGATCGGGGGGTGTCCCAAGAGTGTCCGACGCATTCTTGGAGCTGGACTGGCAACTCCCGCCCTGGTTTGCGAAGTCTTGACGTTCCATCTCGTGCATGAAGCCGAGCGCATGACCAAACTCGTGGCCCGCGTAGCCGGGCTCGATCACGTTCTCCACTATCTTCAGGTGGTTAGGCGCGTTGGAGTAATAACCAAAAGGCAAGCAGCCAGACCAATCAGGCGTAAGAATACTCCCGAGGATTTGAACGCCTACCGTACCGTTGGGGAGTGAGGGGGCGCCGTTGGTGCCGGTGCAGTCGCCCCAACCGAAAAAGTCAACCTCTGCCACGGACGGCCAGTTTGCGGCCGCAACATTTGGCAGTGTGGCTCGACTTACAGGTGCACCGTTTGGCGATTCATAACAAACCGGCACGCGGCCGTAAGGCCAGTCGGCGCCAATCATGGCGAGGGGTTCGCCAGCACGCGCGGTGTCCTGCATACCTCCCGGGTCATTCGCAGAGCCGCCTTCGCAGGCGAAGAGCAACAGCCCCATTCCAATTCCACAGAGACTCTCGATACGATGTCTTGCCATGTATTCACTCCTTCTGGTGTGGGCAATTCGTTTCAGCCGGTCTTTCCTTGGCAGCGACCCAGGGCGCGACGGGAACCTATCGATTGACTAGATGGGCCCGAGGCCACCTGTCGCACGACAATCTGCACTTCCAGGTACGATTTCGTCCCGGTCAGGACCTGTCTGGAAATTGTCGCCCGGCCCGTTATTGGGTGGCAACGACGGCTCAGGGCCGCTGCGTGTCGCTCGTTAGGTGACCAATCAGCGACGCCGGGACGACTCCTGAGGGCGGTCGATTGCAGGCTCTCGGTCCAGGAGGACCGAATGGGCGCTAGGAAGATTCAGGACGAGAACGAAGCCAGAGAGTGCATCGCTAAAAATGAAGGAATCGGGACTCACGTTGGCAGTGTGGGCCCGATCAGCGGGTATCGACAGTCGTTCGCTTCACGCCTGGAATGTGAATCTTGCGCGCGGTGACTCGGGCTCACCGCGTAGGGCGCCCAAAGCGCGCAATGTGCGGCGCGTGACAAAGGATCCGTCACCTGGCGAGGTGAACGGAAAGTTCGCATAAGTACGCGTTGTAAACTCTTTTCCTCTCACTGGACGATGACTGCACGCTAGCACTTTGCCGGGTGGCCCCAGAGGATTGCTCCCCCAGTGCTCCCACGGATCCGTACTTGCCCAATTCGGGCATACGGCTCGTCAGGTCACGGATTCGCTACGCGCGGGCACACTGAGTGGACGATCCACGGTCTCGCAAGTGGGAACACTTTCAAGATCGCGGCCATCCGCTCCCAGAGCAATGGTCGATTGGAGCGACGCCCCAACCACTTGTGCCAGATGCGTTTGGTTCCCTCGTACAGAAGCTCTAGAGCGCGGATGTTTCCCGTCACTCCATAGTAGGAGTAGTGGCCCCGGAGCTTCTGGTTGATGGCCTCAGCTTGGTGGCTCACAGGCAAATGTCGGTTCTCCTTGCACCACTCAGAGATGCGGCGCAAAGCGCGCTGCAGGCGCGATTTCATCGTCTTTCGTTTCACCACCCACGTGCCCTTCAGGGACCGACCCCAGTAGAGCGTTAGACCCAGCAAACCGAAGCTCCGCTGTCGTTGACTCTCGTCTCCTTCTGGATTCGAGGGCGCCGACGGCGGATAGAATCGACTCACTTCCAGCTGGTGGTCAACCTTGGCTGGGTGGGATTGGCCACCCACTAGGTCCCTAATGAAATTTCCGTCCATCTACATTTGACTTCCCTTTCATCCAGACTTTGCCTGGCGCAATGGTTTCCTTGACTTCACGGCAGCATACTACTGTTGCGCGCAACAACCGATGAGTAACATCCACTTTGAAAACTGCGACTTTCTTCGCCAAGACTTCGCAAATCCGTTTAACCAACAATCGCGCTTCGCATCTCAACCTTGCGAGTTATTGTTCTTGTTTGTACGGCGCGCGCAACAAAAGGGGCGCCCCTAGCCGCCGACGCGGATTCTGACGTAGACTGCCGCGACTTCAATTGAGTGGACTGCCGAATGGGACGCCTTGCGTGCGCGTTTTGTCGAAGATCGTGAAGAAACTCGCGGACGGATCGAAAGCTAAGGCGCGCACGATCTCGATGTTCAGTCGCCACCAGGTGCGTCGATTTTACCCAGTGAGTTCTGTCGGGTTCCATGCAACGTCCTGCAACGACACCTCAAGTCGACAGGGTGTACCTCTCCTGTGCAAGCGAGGTACACCTGCTGGAACAAGTCCTCGCTGACACTCCGCGAAACGCGTCTCGATGGGTGAACCTGTCTTGATTAGGCTTGCGACCCGTGAGCAGAATGGCGAGACCCGATGTCATACCAACCCGACGCACGTCGACGAGGCAGTTTTGCGCTCCCCAGAAAGGCACGACTGACCGTATCGGCTGTCGTCGCACTCTGCGGCTGCACGGCAAGTTCGCCACGCGCGTCGGTGCACTCGGAGCCCTCGACCCAGCTTGCACCCCGTTCGAAGCCGCCAACGCCAGCGGCAACGGATGCACCTGTGGTTGAGAAGGTCGATGTACCTCAGTCCGAGCCTGAGACAACGGTCTGTGAAGAGTTGATGTACCGGTGCTACCGCCCCGTGACCATGGCCGAGCTCACCTCCGGGGATTTATCGCATGGGCGCGTCGCCGTAACGCTGATCTCTCAGAAGCACCAGCGCTGCGACCCCTGCCCACGCAGGGTTCCCTGCGAGCCCTGCGTGGACACGACGGTGTTCACCGAAGCCGGCGATCGGCACCCCAACGCCCCCTACGTTGTGCTCTTCAGCGGCAAGCTGCCGAAGGTGCCGCACCGCCTGTTCTTGTGCCTCGACGAGGGATACGCTCGGCATATCAACCGCGGTCCCGGGGATCCCGGAGCCGCTGCGATTCACTTGGAAGGTGCCATCCCCGTCGCGAAGCTCCCCGTCCACCCCGAGCCCCACGTGTCCGAAGTGGCCGTCTTTCGGCGTGAAACCTGCCAACACTCCTACGTTTCGAGCAGCGTCCCGAGTGAGCGTTCTGCCAACGCAGATCTCGCGACCATCGCGACCATTGAGACCCTGTCACCCATCGACGAGCCCCTCAATCCAGAAATCACCTATTCGGTCACATTGCGTGTTCGGGAGGTGCTTCGCGGCACCGCTCCCAAAGTCGTGCTTCGTTGTACCTACCGCGTGGAGAGTGAGCGACGCTCCTTGCCCCGCGACGAGCCGATGGTCGCGGCCATTGCCTCCGACGGGGAGAACTGTCACCTCGAAGGGCTCTGGCCGCTCTCCTATCGAGAGTGGTTTCTCCCGCCACGCAGCCCCACTCGCTGAGTCGCGGTGGGCGGCCACGGCACGGTTCACTCGAGCGCGATTGCGGTCGCTGTTGCGGGCTGACGCGTGACGTCACCTCCCGACGAATCCGCCTGAGCCAAAGGATCCGTTCCCTGCCGTCGGATGAACGTAATTTGTCGGGGATCTAGAGATCATGTCAACCGGTCGATCCTAACGAACGGAAAAGGCTTTGGTTGCCTTGACCTCCGCAACCTGCGTTCGATTCAGCGAGAGCGGCCTATTCTGTTGGTCCGCCGTGACAGCGTCGCGGTTCGCCGCACCGGGCGGCACCATGGGCAACACGTGTGTGCGCGCGTCGACCGGGAGACGCAACAACGTCGGGCCGCGCTGAGCGCGGCGTAGCAACGTGTCGGGATCCGTCGTCGCTAGGTCACAGGTGGTAAGACCAAAAGCTCGGCCGAGGGCCAAGAGATCACTCGGACGCTCGTAGTCGCAACCCACGCGGTGCTGAGCGTAGAACAGATCCTGCTGCTGCCCAACCAGGCCGAGGCTCTGGTTGTCCATGGCGATGATGGTGACATTTGCCCGGAGCTCCGCGACGGTCGCCAGCTCTTGCAGATTCATCATCAGACTGCCATCGCCAGTGAAGCAGAGGACTTCTGCGCCCGGGTTCGCGAGCGCTGCGCCCAGCGCCGCGGGAACGCCGAACCCCATCGTCCCAAGGCCGCCGCTCGTCAGCCAACGCGCCGGGCGCCGAAATGGGTAACTCTGGGCGACCCGCATTTGGTGCTGTCCGACGTCGGTCACGACGAATGCCTCCTGACCCAGCATCTTTGCCATGTACGTCAAGATCCCCCGCGGATCCCTTGGATCAGCGGGTGGAGGTCGATTCGGATCGGCGGCTCTTGCCACGGCAACCTGGGCGGCGGTCCCGCGCGACATCGGCGCACCGAGTGCGGCTGCGAGGCGCGTTGCCACTTCCGCGGCATCGGCTGTGATCGCGAGATCGGCGGGTTGCAGCTTCTGGTGTTCCGTCGGATCGATGTCCACGTGAATCACGCGCGCATGCGGACACAGGGTTCCCGGGCGACCGCTCGCGCGATCGTTGAAGCGCGCACCAATCGTCAGCACCAAATCCGCGTCCGCGACGATTTGATTGGTCGTGACCGCGCCGTGCATGCCCAAAAGACCCATGCACATGGGATGGTCCACCGGGAGTGCGCCGAGCGCCATCAGCGAAAGCGCCACTGGTGCGTCCCAGACGCGAGCGAGGCGCTCACAAGCCTCGGCTGCCTCGGGTCGACTGACGCCACCGCCCAAGTAGAGAACGGGCCGCTTTGCTTCTCGCATCCAGGTCATTGCCGTCGAAATGCTCGCTTCGTCTGGACGTGGCAGAGCTATCACTTTTGGCGGCAACGGCAGCTGCAAAAGGAACACGCGCTCCTGCTGGACATCCTTCGGCACATCGATCACAACTGGTCCTGGGCGGCCCGATTTTGCTAGCGCAAAGGCTTCGCCAACAACGTCTGCGAGCTCAGACGCGGAGCGCGGCACATAGACGTGCTTCGTAATCGACATGGCCATGCCTGCTAGATCGATCTCCTGAAACGCGTTGGTTCCGAGCAGGTTGCTCGACACCTGTCCGGCGATGGCCACGAGCGGAACGCTATCCGCATAGGCATCGGCAATTGCCGTAATCAGATTCGTCGCACCGGGGCCCGAGGTAACGAGGCAGGCTGCAGCCTTGCCGGTGGAGCGCGCCATACCCTGCGCGACGAAACCAGCTCCTTGCTCGTGGCGACAAAGCACGTGGCGGATGCGCGAGCGCCCAAGTGCGTCGTAGATGGGTAGGTTGGAGCCACCCGGGATCCCGGGCAGTATCCGTATTCCCTGTCGCTCCAGTTGGGCGATGAGGATTTCGGCACCGCTATAGTGAGGCATGTCGTGTACTCCTTTCAGACTGAGGAGCACCGCGCCGACCAAAAAAAGGCGAAAACCCCGGCCGGGCACGGTGCCGGTCGGGGACGATTGCGAAACGCTCGATTTCCCTACGGCACAGCCAAAAGCCGTACTACGACGAGTACGCGGGCGAGCCGGAGGGGAAGGGACAAGCGGGTCATTCGAATAACCTTGCCTGACAAGCTTGACTGCGAGAGGCAGGGTCGGTCAAGCGAGAAAATTGGTTGCACCGATCCGCGTGCTAATCTCGCCCCATGCAAGGCGACGAGCACCCCGAAAAGCGCGCGTTGCGCGACACCCGAGAACGAACGCTGCAGGGCTTGTCTACCGCATTCGCTAAGGACGAGCTGTCCCTGGAGGAATTCGAGCGGCGCGTGGACGCCGCTTTTGCCGCGGCCACGGCCGAGGAACTAGCGGTGCTGCTTGCCGACCTAGCACCTGAATCGAGAACGGTGGGTGGCCAAACGCTCGCGATCGCGACACCCAATACCGAGCTTGTTGGTAGCGCAGCACTCACGAATGCTAAGGGGATCGCGCTTCGACGGATCCCACGCGCCATGGCGGTCTTCGGCAACGTGGAGCGACGCGGCCCGATGACACTACCGTCTCGAAGTCGTATTCTTGCCGTTTTCGGCAACGTCGAGATGGACTTGCGGGATGCGCTAGTGCCAAGTGGCGGAGTCGAAATCGAGGTGCGCGCCGTGTTTGGCAACATCGAAATCACCGTGCCGCCCCATTGGACCGTTTCCTGTGAAGGCATTGGGATCTTTGGCTCCTTCTCCAGCATGCATCGCGTCCCCTTGGGCGAATCCGGCACCGCGCCGATGTTGCGCATTACCGGAACAGCGACCTTTGGCAACTTCGAGGTTCATACCCTGCCTGCGGGCGTGCGACGGGGGACCCCGAAGTTGCTTGGCCCGCGCTAGTAGCCGGAGGCCTACTTGATCGGGCAATCGGTGGCCATCATCGAAGGAACCGCGCCAATCAACTAGTACGAGCTCCGCGCAACACTGCATTGCGTCAAGGGCTTTGCGGTTTCAAGTCAGCACGTGACGACCTTCTTCGTCAGGGAAAGTGAAAGCCTGCTTTTGTAGCGCGTGGACAAGTCGCGACGACCACCGACGCAGCCCAAAACTCCTGTGCGAGCGAGAATGTTGCCTGGAGTCTCGCTCGGCCTTCCATGGCCGGCAAGAAGGCGCCTCGGGTCAAGGCGTTCCCGCGCCGTTCCAACCATACCAGAGAAGTGTGCGGGCAGGCGGTGCGGGAGTTCTGCGCTTTCTGCTCGAGGCTGGGCGTCCCCCTCGAACACATTCCTTCCCCGACCGTCGCGGCCTGGGTGCAGGCCATGACGGCCGAGGGCAAGAGTGCCGCCCACGGTCAATGTGAAGCTCTCCGGGGTGCGGCAATGGTTGGACTGGCTGGCGCGGCAAGGCGTCATCAGGGGCAACCCCGCAAGCCCGGTGCGCGGGATCAGACGCTGCGTCCGCGACGGCAAAAACCCCGTGCTCGAGCGCGAACAGGCACGCGCCCTGTTCGATTCGCTGGCTGGCGAGGATGTGGTGACACTTCGGGATCAGGCGATCCTGGCCGTGATGCTGTTTGGCTTCGTCCGCGTTGGCGCGGTCGTGCGGATGTGCGTGGGGGATTTCGAGGACGCCGGCGACGCTTTCCTAGTCCTGCACGAGAAAGGTGGCAGCGAGCGTAGGATCCCTTGCCACCACCGCACCCGCAATGCCGTCCGCGCGTACCTCGCCGCCACAGGGTTGCTCGAGCAGGGTGGCAAAACACCGCTGTTCCAGAGCGCTGGCGCCCGGAGCGGAAGACTCTCCGGCGAGCCAATGCACCGACGCGACGTGCTGGCGACGGTCAAACGCCGCTGCAAGGCCGTCGGGCTTCCTGCCTCTATCTGCAACCACTCGTTCCGCGCTACCGGGATCACCATCCATCAGGAAAATGGCGGACGACTCGAAGACGCCTAGGAACTCGCCGGACACGCCGATCCACGCACGACCCAGCTCTATAACCGCAAGAATCGCTCCGTTGCTCGCGCAGAAGTGGAGCGGGTGCAGCTCTAGGCAGCTCGCCGAGACCGGTCAGTTTGCAACTGACTCGGTGTGACAGGATCATGTACGCTGGTAGTGTGGAGGCGCTGGTTTATCTCAAGGAGAACAAGGATGCACTGACAGTGCTGGGCGCTTCTTTCGCTGCGGTCGTGGGTGCCGGTTGGGCGGTATTCAAGTTTAGAAAGGAAAGCGCCAAGAAGCTGGCAGCGAAGCCAGAGGGCGGAGTGGTTGTGCAGATTGGGGGGGAGCATCCAGACTGTAGCTCAGGCGAGCCGAGGTAGTTCCCGACGAGCTCGTGAGTCGACGACGTGAGGCGAGGACGACCAGGGAGCTCGTCTTCAGGGCAAACGGCTCAAATACCTAGAGCTTGTGACGGCGATTCCTGTCGAGGAGATAGATACATTGTCGCTGACACTTTGCCATCGGCATCGGTATTTCGGATCGGTATTGTGATGGCCTTGCCGAGCGTCGCGATTGGCGCGTTCGGGCTCAGTACACGGGTGAGGATCTCTCGATCTGCCTGCAGATTGTCAAACGTCAGCTCCACGCGGCACGTTTCTGCACGGCATTCAACTTGATTCAAGTGCACGCCTTGCAGCTGTCGATCCGAAAGCGCTGCTCGCAGAACGTTCTCACACTTTTTAGCCGACTCAGTTGGCCCGCGGTCGCTCTGAAATCTGGACTCCAGCTCCGCTGCGACATTTTCGGGCTCCGCAGCACGTTGGACTTCCCCCGAGCTTTCCGTGGCTGGCGCTGGGGCCTTTGTCGACACTGGTTCACGAATGATTGTTTGACGTTCTACTACTGTAACCGGTGCAATGGTGTCCGGGACATCTTGGGCTTCGGGTCCCTCGCTTCTTGCCACGACCGGCGTTGCCGCTCTACGTGCAAGGACACCCACGAAAGCCACTGTGCCACCAACCATCCCACCGACAACCGCGCCCACTGCTACCAACTGCCATTTTTGCATGATATTGGCCCTACTCCGTTGAACACGAATGAGCTGGCGCTGAATCTCCGAGATCGATTCGTTGTTTCAAACGCCAGCATCATTAACACAAGACGCTGCTGCGCCTACTGCCAGTTGACCGAGTAAATTTTAGTGGTGCCGCCGGGAATCTGCCAGGGAGCGACGTTGCATTCCAACATTAAGTAGCCTCCATTGGCGACGAAAATGGGGAAGTTATCACCGGCACCAACCAAAGACTGAACTTGGATAGGTGAGGAGAACGTTCTCCCATTGACGTCGTAGATAGTGCCATCGGCATTCATACTCCACGCCGTACAACTTGTTCCACCATCGGCGTATCCCCATACGGACAACATGTAGCTTCCCGACCGGTCCACGACCAGAGGCATGTTCCAAACGACGGAATGGCCACAGGCGTTGCTGATTCCGCCACCGGCCCAGGCGGTGCGCATGCAGGTCTCATTGGATGGATCCTGTGCGTTTCCAGCGTTGGCTTGAATGCTGCGCGCATTGGCAATTCCAATCGAGCCAAGAACGCAGAGAACCGCCGAAATACCCAATAGATAATGCTTCATTTTCTAGTCTCCCTTTCTTCTTAACGGATTTTGCGTTACTGCGCGGGCGTCCGTACGAAGCCGCGCCTCGTGAAGGGCCAAACAAACTCTGGCACTCCGAGAGTCCAATACCGTCCGGTGCGCGCCATTCGATTCACTCAACTCGCGAGGTAATCTGACTAACTGCGCGCCTCAGACGAACTCTGTCTCTTCGACACCTGTGCCTAACAGTCGGCGCCGACGGAATAGCCCTGGGCGCACCCAAGACCGATTGCTGGAAGAAAACGCTATCCTTACGAAACGAGCCAGCGAGAAGTTGCTGGAAGTGCACCTTTGAGCTCCAGATCAAACGCCACGCACCGACACCGCGGGACTTGTCTGCCAAATTGCAGAGGTCAGCTAACTTTCGATCTACAAGACGTTTCAAGTGGACCAGCGTCGCAAAAATACTTGGTCGGTCTGCGCCAAAGCGCATGCGTGCGTGATAGCGCCTTCCAGAGCATCGGTTTCTGTTGGTTGCATGCCGCCCCAACCCCAAAAACCAAGGACGGCGGCTGAGTCGTCCAGAAACGACTAGACCGACTTTCAATGGCAGGGATCATTGGCCGGCGGCTAGGCGGCCCTACCGTTCTGGCGTAGTCTAGCGATCCAGTGAGTCCGAAAGTTGACATAAGTAGTAGGCGATTGCGCGATTGCGCCGCTCCCGGGTGGGAGGTGGCCGTGCCACGATGGGCGCAGCTGCTCAATCGTCCCGTTGGACTGAGCCGATGCGCGGTAGCGGCAAGGCGCTGCTAGTCGCTGTGCAAAGTGCAACAAGAAGTCTTCGGCATGCTGGCGCCCGAGCCGCGAAGCAGGTTTTCCGTGGTGTTGTTCGAACTTGGCGATGCAACGCAAGTGGGTCAATCTCGTGTTGACGGGGGTGTTGTGCAAATCGAACGCGCGCTCGAGTCGGTCTTTGAGCTTCATCTCGATGATCTCCTGAAACGCGGCGTCCGACTGCTGGACGCGGCGAACCAGACGCCCGTCGCTTCATCAACCGGACCTCCCACGAGCGAGAAAATCTCAAAAACTTCATGAGGTTTGAGATGCTTCAGAATGCAAGAACGTCCCCCAATCCGTCAAGACCCAAACGCCCCAACGTCGAATCAGCGCCACCTGATCGGAACAGCAAAGGATCCGTCCCCTGCCGTCGGATGAACGTAATAATTAATTAATTCTGGGATCTAGAGGTTATGTCAACCGGTCGATCCTAACGAACGAAAAAGGCTTTGGTTTCCTTGACCTCCGGCGCGATCAACCGTCCACAAACTTGATGGCGTGAAATGAAACGCCTTGTGGCGACTGCAAGAGAGTGAAGCGCCCCACCCGAGGAATGTCGTGTGGTCCCATGCAGAGCGCGCCACCAAGCGCTTGGGCCTTGCTCGCCGTCGCATCGACGTCGGTCACCGCGAAATAGGTTGCCCAATGGGGACGGATGGTCCCGACCTTGTCGGGCATCAAGCGCATCGCTCCCGCGACAGGAACTCCGCCCTGTTCGAACACGGTGTAGTGCATGCCAGGAATGGAGTCTTGCGCGACGCCGGTCCAACCAAAGAGCTTCGTGTAAAACTCCACAGCAACGTCTAGGTCTGTTGTCAAAGTCTCGAACCACGTGGGCGCGCTAGGCGCTTGCGTGTCGCACTCCGCGCCATCCTTTGACAGCGGCTGCCACACAGCGAATACGCCGCCGTTGGGATCGGTACAGTTTGCCAAGCAGCCATTTTCCATCACGTCAAATACAGGTTCCGCACGTCCGCCAAGGGCAATGACTTGCGCAACCGTTTCCTCAGCGTTCGCGACCTTGATCATGATCCCGATCGACACGGGGACCTCCGGAGGGCAAACCGCCTGGTCCATGAGGGCGCCAGCGGGAAGCCCGCCCACCTGGATCGAGTGTCCACCAAGGACTCCATCCGCGTATGTCCAACCGAGCAGCTGTCCGAAGAACTTTTCGGCCTTATCAAGCTCGGTCGTGACCACGTTGATCCAACACACTTCATGAAGTTTGCGCTTTCCGATCATGGCGCAGAACTCCTGTCGACGATTAGACCGAGAACCCCCCGCAAGTCATCGGTCACGGTGGCAGATTTTTTCGAAGCCTCCTTTTGTTTTGTTGGGGCCCCGCGCAAACGCCGAGGTCCGGGCTACGGTTCGGGGCTGCCTACACCGTGCACCCTCGTATTGTTCGCCCAATTTGCGTTCGACATACGGTTCATCCCTTCGCGATACATCGCCGCAACAATCGGAAACGCACTGTCGATAAGCACACCTACCCCTCACGCGCCACCCGGGCTTTCAGTGCCGTCAAGTACACCGCGATACTCATGCAACCCCAGCTGCAATCTGTCACGGAACACTCCAAACGATGACTCCCTCGCCGGTACGTTTCGATCTCACCGAGACTCGCGCCGCCGCAACTAAAGACGCCGCCGCCCTGCTAGAGCAGGTCGTGGCGCGAGCGCGAATGCACGCGGGAAAGCACGTATTTATCGAACTGGCTCATGACACCGCAATCAGGGAGCAGCTCGAGTCGCAACGCGCGCGGCACAGCAATGGCGAAACGCTCCCATTAATGTGCGTACCCGTGGCCGTCAAAGACAACATCAACGTCGCGGGATTCCCAACAACAGCTGGCTGTCCAGATTTCGCCTACACTCCGACGACCCACGCCGCGTCCGTCCAGCGACTCGTGCAGGCGGGCGCCATCATCATCGGAAAGACCAATCTCGACCAATTCGCAACGGGTCTTGTGGGCGTTCGGTCGCCCTATGGTCATTGCGTCTCACAAGTGAATCCGGACTACATCTCGGGCGGCTCGAGCTCGGGTTCCGCCCTTGCCGTCGCCTTGGGAATTGTTCCCTTAGCACTCGGGACGGACACCGCAGGCTCCGGACGCGTACCTGCCGCGTTCAATGGAATTGTCGGACTCAAGCCCACCCGCGGCGTCATCAGTACCCGTGGCGTCGTTCCTGCGTGCCGCTCGCTTGATTGTGTATCAGTTTTCGCCACCAGTGTGTCAGACGCCTGGGAGGCACTGAACTTGCTGGCGAGCTATGAGCCCCAAGACCCATTTTCTCACAAGACGCCCTACGGCTGGAAGGCTTCGGACATACAGACAGCCTTTCGTTTTGGCGTGCCAAGCTCGGTCGAATACTTTGGCAATTGCGAGTATGAGGAGGCCTTCCGTGGCGCTGTAGCGCGTTTGCAAGACATTGGCGGGACGCCCGTCGAAGTGAACCTGGATGATTTTGTGGCTGCAGGTGAACTGCTATACGGGGGTCCCTGGGTAGCCGAACGCTACGCTGCGGTCGGCGCGTTCATCGACCAAAACCCGGATGCCGTTCACCCGGTGGTGCGCGAGATCATTCTGTCCGGGAAAACGCCGCTGGCGCACGAGCTCTTCGAGGCCGAATACCGCCTTCGGGAATTGAAGCGCAAGACCTCCCAGTGCTGGGATAAGGTCGACGTTTTGGCACTGCCGACCACCGGAACGATATACTCTGTCGCAGAAGTACTTTCCAACCCCTTCGAGACGAACAAGAACCTAGGGAAATACACGAACTTTGTGAACCTCCTGAATCTGGCAGGTCTAGCCTTGCCAGGCCCATCAACGGCCCGTGGTTTGCCATTTGGAATCACCCTGCTCGGGCCGGCTTTTTCCGACTATCAACTCGTCACCATTGGAAAGAGGTACGCACCATGACAGGCTCCGTACTGCTGGCAGTTGCCGGCGCGCACTTGACGGGTATGCCGCTCAATTTTCAGCTCGTTGACCGCGGCGGCAAGTTCATTCGCGGCTGTCGCACAAATGCCGAGTATGTGCTTTATGCGCTCGCCGAAACGACCCCCAGCAAACCCGGGCTCATCCGGAGACCCGGTTACCACGGTAGCGGTGTTGAGGTGGAGCTTTGGTCCCTGCCGCTGGAGGGTTTTGGCTCCTTTGTCGCCGAATTGCCACCCCCCATGGCCATTGGGAACGTCATTCTCGACGATGGTTCAACGGTCAAGGGCTTCACCTGCGAAACTTACGCCATCGAAGGAAGCGAGAATATCACCCAGTTTGGTGGATGGCGCAATTTCCTCAAGTCTCAACTAAGTCGCTAAATTCGCAGCAGGCAGGCAGCAGGTCCGGCACCGAATCTTGCTTCACGTCCGTCAAGACAACAAGAGCCCCTGCTCGACGATGAAGTCAACGACTTGGCCCACTCCACTGTCGTGACGCACGGAGGTAAACACAAAGGGTTTACTCCCGCGCATGCGCTTCGCGTCGCCATCCATGACTTCAAGGCTGGCGCCAACGTGGGGCGCCAGATCCGTCTTGTTTATCACGAGCAGGTCCGACTTGGTGATCCCTGGGCCGCCTTTCCGAGGGATCTTGTCGCCTCCAGCGACGTCAATAATATAAAGCGTCAGATCCGAAAGTTCGGGGCTAAATGTTGCGCTCAAGTTGTCACCACCCGACTCGATGAACATCACATCGAGATTCGGAAAACGCGCCGATAGCTGTTCGACGGCGTGTAGGTTCAGTGAAGCATCCTCGCGAATTGCCGTGTGCGGACAACCGCCGGTTTCAACACCACAGATCCGTTCCGGCGCAAGGGCACCGTGTCGTTGCAGAAACTGCTCATCCTCCTTTGTGTAAATGTCGTTCGTCACCACGGCAAGCTCGAACCTATCGCGCATGGCGCGACATAGCGCCAGCACAAGGGCGGTCTTTCCTGACCCAACCGGACCACCGACGCCAACTCGTAGAGGCGAGTTACTCATAGTGTTTCCTCACGATCGAAATAGTCGACAGTATTGAGTCTCGTGCCGGGCGGAGGCTATGCCGAGACCGGGAGCCGCTGAACCAATGTCCGAATCTGAAACGCTATAAGCACTTTTAACCACCGCTCCAAGCCGGGTCAACAGCGCACTTAGCACCCGTTGAACCGCAAGGGGCCCAAGCGAAAGCAACTTTGCCGCCGCGCTCGTGTGACTTTCCGCCCACACGAACGCGTATCCCAACAGACAGTTGTGCTCCTCAATATCAAAGGCCACAGCGGCAAATGCATAGGCCTCTGCGTAAGTCTTCGGCTGCCACTTCTCGTCGAGATGCGACGTTGATTCTAGGGCATCTAGCGCCGCCAAGATCTTAACCAACGCGGACGCCGTCTGGCGCTCTTGCGCCTGAAACTCGAAACTTTCTCGGGAGGCATAGAGCCAAGCACTATGTCGCCCCGCTTCCTCGAGGTTCCCCGCCGCAAATGCTCGGTGCATCCGTAACAAACGGGGTAAATCCAGTAGTCCAAGGGACCCAAGAAGTAGCGTTGTAAGGTATTTAACGAGCGACTCCTCCCCAACGATCTGACCCAATTCGACCAAGCTCTCAAGACCGTTGGAGTACGCAAAACTACCGACCGGAAGGGTAGATGACGAAATCTGTAGCAAGCGGAGCATCGCCGTGCCATGCGCCAAAGGGCTCGTCGAGAAAGACACACCCGATGGCTCTTCAGCGACGTCACGCTCAGCTAAAGTCACGGTACACTCTCAAGGGGTTCGCGCACGAAGGTCACCTGCGGGCTTTCCCACTGGTGGTTGCGATAAGCTCCGGGTTCAGGCTCGAAGGCCTCCGTTACGTGCCTTACACGAAAGCCGAGCAACCCGACCAGGTTATCTAACACGCTGTCGCGCTGATAGGCCACAAACTGAGTCCCTATTTGGAGCGCGACGTGTCGGTTTCCCAAGTGATAGGCAACTCGAGCGAGGTCGAGCAGCGAGTCGCAGTCCATCCGAGAAAGCGATTCACGTGTGGCGCGAACCCCGATAAGCGTGCCATCGTCGGCGCGCAAGCGCTCCCCTTCCTTCAAGTTGGTTCCTCGAGGTAAAATGAGAGCAACCTCCCGCCCGAACGTCGAAACGACACGTTGCCGAGACCGACGCCGTTGGTCGTTGTCGAGTTCAACGAACTCCTCGGGAACTCCTTCACCCGACCAAATTTCGCTTACTTGAAGCAACGGCACGATTGTTCCTCCGGGGACGCACACATTGTCCGCTAAAAGAGAAAAAAGCGTCTGGCCAGTGGCAGCTCTGCTAATGGCTCGCAAGTCAGCAATTGCCCGTCGGCCCGCACGACATACGTTTGTGGATCCACTTCCATGTGCGGCAAGTAGTCATTGAGTATCATGTCCTTCTTGCTCAAGCGACGCACACCGTGAACGGCCGAGCAACGCCGGGTAAGCCTCAGCGTCTCCGGCAATCCTTCATCGATGGCGACCTGCGGCAAGAAGGTGTAGCTGGTTTGGGCCAGAGCGCCTCCCATGGCGCCAAACATCGGCCTGAAGTACACAGGCTGTGGTGTTGGGATGGACCCGTTGGGATCTCCCATGGGAGCGACCGCGATCATGCCGCCCTTGAGGACTAGAGCCGGCTTCGCCGCAAAGAACGCTGGTTTCCAGAGGACTAGATCCGCCAGTTTCCCCACCTCAACGGAACCTGTAAGGTGTGCAATCCCGTGAGTGATTGCAGGGTTAATCGTGTATTTGGCAATGTAACGCCGCGCGCGGAAATTGTCATCACCCTTGCCATCTTCGGCGAGGGGGCCGCGCTGGATTCGCATCTTATGGGCAGTCTGCCAGGCGCGCGTCACCGTCTCACCAATCCGCCCCATCGCCTGAGAGTCCGACGATATCATGCTAAAAGCTCCCAAATCCTGGAGAATGTCCTCGGCCGCGATGGTTTCGCGCCGAATGCGCGATTCTGCAAACGCAATGTCTTCAGCAATGCTGGGGCTCAGGTGATGGCACACCATCAACATGTCAAGGTGCTCATCAACCGTGTTGACGGTATAGGGCCGCGTCGGATTGGTCGATGAGGGCAAGACCGCTGGATTTCCGCACGCACGAATGATATCCGGGGCGTGACCACCACCGGCACCTTCCGTGTGGTACGCATGGATCGTACGGCCTTTGAGTGCTTCAAGCGTCGTCTCGACGAAACCCGATTCATTGAGCGTATCGCTATGAATTGCCACTTGCACATCGAACTTCTCAGCCACATTGAGACAATTGTCGATGGCCGAAGGCGTGGTGCCCCAGTCTTCGTGTAGCTTGAGACCGATTGCACCGCCGCGGATCTGCTCTTCGAGAGCCTCGGGAAGACTAGCGTTTCCCTTGCCCAGGAAACCCAAGTTCACCGGTAGCCCCTCAGCCGCTTGGAGCATGCGCGCCAGGTTCCATGGACCAGGCGTGCAGGTGGTGGCATTGGTTCCAGCGGCAGGACCGGTACCACCACCGATCAGTGTGGTCACCCCCGAACAGATGGCCTCCTCAACCTGCTGCGGGCAGATGAAATGCACGTGGGAATCGATGGCGCCGGGCGTGACAATCAGCCCTTCGCCCGCGATGATTTCCGTGCCAGGTCCAATGACAATATCGACCCCGGGTTGAATGTCAGGGTTACCAGCTTTGCCAATGGCCGCGATAAGCCCCGCACGAATGCCTATATCAGCCTTAACGACGCCGCGATGGTCAAGTATGACGGCGTTGGTAATGACGAGGTCCATCGCGATACGATTGCCCGCTTGACTCTGACCCATTCCGTCGCGAATGACTTTTCCGCCTCCAAATTTCACTTCCTCGCCGTAGATTGTGTGATCGCGTTCTACCCGCAGAAACAGCTCGGTGTCGGCAAGCCGGATGCGGTCATTCAGCGTAGGCCCATAGATTTCAGCGTAAGCACGGCGACCAATCGAAGTCATCTTTCCTCCAGCGGTCCCATTACCGCGCCTTGAAATCCGAACACGTGCCGCCTACCCCGATAGTCAATCAGTTCCACTTCTCGCGTCTGACCTGGTTCAAAACGCATTGCCGTACCCGCGGCAATGTTCAGACGTCGTCCGTAGGCCTTTTCTCGATCGAACTGCAGCGCCTGATTGGACTCATAAAAGTGGTAGTGCGAGCCAATCTGAATGGGCCTATCTCCAGAGTTGGCCACGCGAATGACGTGCGTTGTTTGAGCCTGGTTGAGTTCGATTTCACCGTCCTCGACTAGAATTTCACCGGGAATCACGGCCACCTCCCCTAACGGATTGGATCATGTACTGTCACCAGTTTTGTCCCATCCAAGAATGTTGCCTCAACCTGTACTTCTGGAATCATCTCCGCGATTCCATCCATGACGTCACTGCGCGTCAGTATCGAGGTTCCCTCGGACATGAGTTCGGCAACGGTCTTGCCGTCGCGTGCGCCTTCGAGAATGGCCGCCGAGATTAGCGCAATGGCCTCTGGGTAGTTCAGCTTCAATCCGCGAGCCTTTCGCCGTTCGGCGACAAGCGCGGCCGTAAAGAGCAGCAGTTTGTCTCGCTCACGCGGCAGTAGTTCCATCTCGCTTATCCTCAATTAGTCTACAATTTCCAAATCCTCGGTGAATGGTGCCCGTCCGATCCGAGCCGCCTGCGGCAGGCGTCCCAAATGGCCTGAAGAACTGAGCGCACTGCTGTGGCCTCGCGCCCAATGGCACGAAACACGCTGATTCCGTCGAGTTCACTGCCCGACCACACCACGTCACGCTCCACCGTTTGGGCCAATTGTTGGCGGATCCAGTCGACCCATCGCACTTCGTCCGAGACGACAAGGAATGTCCCTAGGACGTTGAAACCATCCAATCCCCAGGCTTGCGTGAGGATGTCGCCCGAACCGTTTACCAAAAGCCGCTCCGCGAGCAAGGGATGTCCGTCGCGGGTGATGAGTTGCTGGAAGACAAGCCTGCCTCGGGAGAAGGACTCATCGGCAGCCGGTCGTCCAAGGCATAGGATGTCCCACCCCAAGTACTGAGCGCGCCCATGGAGCTCAACGACAGTTTTAACGTGACTGATTGCACCGTCAAACGCGATCGTTTCTTGTGGCAGCCATTCCAGGCGCGCGCCGTCCGCAACCACCATTTCGTTGCCTAGACGCGAGCCTACCCCATCACACCGATAAAGTTTGGCGGCTCCGGGGGTGGTGACAAGACAGCGTGCGTTGGCGCCCACGTTTATCTTTACATCTAGTTCGTCACCACCAACTACGCCACCCGGGGGATGTAAAATGTACACGTGGCAAGTTCCGTCGGTCTCCGGATAGAACGCACGCTGCACGCGCAAGGGTCCAGTATGTGAGGTTTTCCGCAGAACCGAACGTTCGCCGGTCGATTCCACTTCGAGGACAAGCCTTCCAAGCCAGTGGCGTGCACTCTCCGATGCCGTCATGTGAAGTTCTGCTAGCAAGCCCCAACCTTTCAAACAACCAAGTGACGTGCCACCAGATCGTCGGTAAGTTCAGACATTAGCCCCACAGCAACATTACTTCCTCGATCAAGAATTGCAAACCGCTGACCTACGCGACGAGCAAATTTCAGTTTCTGTTCGACGAGTAGAATTGTCAGGCCCTCCCGCTGTAGGCGCAGGAGGATATCGCCAATTTCCTGGACAATGTTCGGTTGGATCCCTTCGGTCGGTTCATCTAAAATGAGGACCTTGGGATCCAAGGCTAGCGCCCGACCGATGGCGAGCTGCTGCTGTTGCCCACCCGACAGGTCCCCCCCACGTCGGCTGCCCATGGACTTTAGGATAGGAAAGAGCTCAAAGATCCGCTCACGCAAGTCGCGGCCGCCCTTGCGGCGCCCGAGAAACCCCAAGCGCAAATTCTCTTCAACGGTCAGCTGCGGGAAGATGTCGCGGCCTTGTGGCACGTAGCCAATAGCGGCCTCCGCTCGTGCGGCTGCGGGCAGATTCTCGAGCCTTACGTCGTCACAACTGACTGTGCCGGACTTCAAACGCACCAAACCCATGATGGATTTTAGCAGCGTGGTCTTTCCGACTCCATTGCGCCCCAAGAGGCACAAACACTCGCCACGTTCGAGCGACAAATCCACATTCCACAAGGTGTGGCTTTCGCCGTAGAACTGCTCGATGTGACGTACGACCAACATCTTCATTCTCCAAGATAGACTTCCACGACCCGCCTATCCCCCTGGACATCAGCGAGCGATCCCTCTGCAAGTACGCGTCCCTCGTGCAATACAGTGACACAATCGCTTTCGAGACTACGCACGAACTCCATGTCGTGCTCCACCACAACGACGGTGTGTTTCCCGCGCAGGGAGCGAAGCAGCGTCGATGTCTTTTCGACCTCGGACGATGTCATCCCCGCTACCGGCTCATCCACGAGGAGTACCCGCGGTTCTTGCGCGAGAAGCATACCGATCTCAAGCCACTGCTTCTCACCGTGTGAGAGCGCCCCGGCGACACCTTTGGCTTGATCCTTGAGGCCCACCTTCTCCAAGCACTCATCAACGCGCTCCACCTGTGCCTTGGAGTACCTCGCAAACAGCGTGCGGCATACACCTTTGTTCCCCGCGATGGCAAGCTCAATGTTTTCACGAACGGAGTGTGTGTGAAAGACGGTGGGCCGCTGAAACTTCCGACCGATCCCTTTGTGCGCGATTTGGTGTTCACTCAATGTTGTCAGGTTCTCGAGATCGTGAACGAAGAAGACCGTTCCGGTATCCGGACGAGTTTTGCCGGTAATCACGTCCATGAGTGTGGTCTTGCCTGCACCGTTCGGGCCGATAATGCTACGAAGTTCGCCTTCGTTGAAGATCAGGGTAAGATCCGTAATCGCGTGAAACCCGTCAAAGCTGACGGAAATGTCGTCTACGCAGAGCAAGGCACGAGCGCTCTCGGCACGCGCCTTGGCGGCACGAGTAGCTTCAACTTTTGCCGGCCACCGTGAGGCGCGCCCGCGGGTCTTGACTTCACGCGATACCGTTGTCCCGACGTGGTTTTCCAAGATGGGTGCTAGGGATGCCATGTTTTATGAGGACCTTGAAACGCGGCGCCTGGCAAGGAGGCTGACGAGACCGTCTGGTAGCAAGATGGTAACCAGTACGAAGATGGCGCCCAAGATGAACAACCAAGCGTCGGGAGCGGCGGCGGTAAACCAACTCTTGGCGGCGTTGATGACGACCGCTCCAAGAGCTGCCCCCACAAGTGTCCCGCGCCCACCAACAGCAACCCAGATGACCATTTCAATTGAGTTCGAGGGCTGCATTTCGCTCGGGTTGACAATGCCGACAAGTGGCACGTAGATTGCCCCGGCAAGCCCACAGATCCCCGCTGAGATGACCCAAATGGCAAGCTTATAGCGTAGGGTGTCGTAGCCACAAAAACGCGCCTTCGCTTCTGCATCTCGAACCGCCCGAAGAACAACACCAAAACGACTTTTGACGATGAATCGCCCGAGTAGATACACGCCCGCTAGTCCTAGCACGCTCAGAACGTACACCGCCATTTTCGTCGACGACTGCGCTAGTGGGTAACCGTAAATTTGCTTGAAGTCCGTGAGCCCGTTGTTTCCGCCAAACCCCGTCTCGTTGCGGAAGAACAAGAGCATGGCGGCAAGTGTCAACGCTTGTGTGATGAGGGATAGGTAAACGCCACGGATGCGCGAGCGAAAGGCGAGGTACCCGATCCCCCCGGCAAGCAGCATCGGCACGAGGAGCGCCATTGTCATAGCGAAGAGCAGATTGTCGAACCCGTGCCAAAACCAGGGCAACTGCTTCCAATCGAGAAAGACCATGAAGTCCGGCAATTGACTGCGGTAGACCCCCTGACCTGACATGGAGAGCATTAGGTTCATCCCGATACAGTATCCCCCGAGTGCGAAAAACACTCCGTGACCCAGACTCAAAATTCCAGTGTAACCCCAAACCAGGTCAACCGCGATCGCCACCATGGCGTAGCAGGCGAATTTTCCGAGTAGTAGTAGCGTCGCTTCGCTGATGATCCGGGCATTTCCAGCGGAAGTCTGGACGCCAAGTGGAACCAACACTCCGAGAACGGTGAGCACGCCTACGAAGACCAACCACCCTCGTTTTGGATGCAGCTGCATGATTCGTTGAAGCATGGTCTCAACTCTCTTGTGCTCGACCTTTGAGGGCGAAAAGGCCCTGGGGGCGCCACTGAATAAACAAGATTATGGCTACCAAGATTGCAATCTTACCAAGCACCGCACCCGCTGCAGGTTCGATGAATTTTGAAATGACGCCGAGTCCAAAAGCCCCGACGATGCTACCTACAACATTGCCGACGCCGCCCAGCACAACGACCATGAAGGAGTCGATGATGTGCTGTTGACCGAGCTCGGGGCCTACATTTCCAAGCTGTGAAAGGGCAACACCTCCTAACCCCGCCACACCTGACCCAAGAGCAAACGTCCAGGCGTCAATGCGCTGGGTGTGAATGCCGAGCGACGAGGCCATCTCCCGATTCTGGGTGACCGCGCGCAGCTTCAGACCGAGACTGGTTCTTTGCAGGATGTACCAGACGAAGGATACAACGACCAAAGTGAACACCAGCACCAGCACTCGACTGTAGGGAACCACAACCGTGGGCATCAATTCCCAACCACCGGCAAGCCATTCGGGCGAAGCCACGGCCACGTTCTGCGCGCCGAACAAGGTTCGGGTGGCTTGAATGAGAATGAGACTGAGTCCCCAGGTCGCCAGCAGCGTTTCAAGTGGGCGTCCGTACAAACGTCTAACCACTAAGCGCTCAAGCAGTAGTCCGATGGCCGCCGTCAGGATGAACGCAAGCGGCACGGCCGCAGCCAAGTAGTAGCCAAGCCAATGGGGCGCGTACTTTAGGAAGGCTACTTGTGATAGGTACGTCGCGTAAGCACCCAGCATCAACATTTCGCCGTGCGCCATATTGATGACCTTCATCAACCCGAAGGTGATGGCCAATCCAAGTGCCGCTAGCAGCAGGACGCTTCCAAGGCTTAAACCATAGAGCAAATTGGCAAGGGTGCGGATCTTGAGCTCTTGCCACTCAATAGCGGCCACAGCAGAGCTAATCGCCTTTCTGACCTCCGGATCCCTCTCGCTTGCGGGGCCCGCCCCAAGGAGCCCCGTCAGGGGCTCGCGCATACTGATGTCACTTGCCTCTCCGAGAGCACGAGCCGCCGACAGTCGCACCGCGCGGTTCTTGCTCTGGATGTCAACTTTGGCCATCGCAATGCGCATATCGGCCCTGATTTGTCGATCGGGTTCCTGAGCGACAAGTTCGCGCAGGGCTTCGACGCTCTGCAGATCCGGATGATGAGCGATTTCGGCAGCTGCCGCGCGGCGAATGACCGTGTCGGTCGACTTTAGACGCAATCGACTGAGCACTTCATCAAGGTAACGACGCGTCTGGTTGTTGGCCACGGTCTTTTGGAGCCGCCCCGACGGGACTCCCTTGGTACCGTCCGCCACGCGGATGAGTGACGTGCCGCGCAATAGCCACGCTGTCGATTGCTCGTCGAAACCAAGCTCCCCTTCACTGAACGCCCCTAGTATCGGGAGACTCAGTCGAGGCTCCACGTGTGCGATTGCTTCGATGGCAGCCTTCACGTCTTCGACGCTCTCGGAACGCAGGCGCTGAACGGTTTGGATGTCCAGATTGCTTTGAGCCGTTGCGACCTGAGAGAAGTGGATACTTACCGCAAAGATTGCCAATGCCACTTTTCGGTGAATCGTTTGCATCACGTCTCCCGCGGTTGTGTGGTGACTCGCTGTCGGGTGGGAACTCTAGCGCAAGCTTTGGTCCCCACCCGGTCTTCGGCGCTCAGAATGATTGGTGCTTCGCGGCTTCGCAGTTTCCGCAAAGCCAGGGGAACGTCCAGTCTGCAACCTTGGCTTTACTCTCCGGCACATACCGGCTCCAGGGTTCCGCCCGAATGGGTCCTTCGGTCTTCCAGACGATGTGAAACTGGCCATTGCCTTGAATTTCACCGATATAGACAGGTTTGTGGAGGTGATGATTCTTCCCGTCCATAACAATTTCAAAGCCGGTGGGCGCCTTGAAACTCTGGCCTGCGACCGCTTGGCGAACTGCATCGATATCGGTGGTTCCGGCTTGCTCGGCAGCCTGCGCCCACATCTTGATCCCGATGTAGGTCGCTTCCATCGGGTCGTTCGTCACGCGCTTGTCTGCGTCGGGAAGGTTGTTGGCTTTGGCATAGGCCTTCCACTCTTCGATGAATTTGGCATTCTCGGGGGTGTCGATAGACATGAAGTAGTTCCATGCCGCAAGGTGCCCCTGCAGTGGCTTGGTATCAATGCCTCGCAGCTCCTCCTCACCCACGGAAAACGCCACCACTGGCACGTCAGTAGCTTTGAGGCCTTGGTTGCCTAGCTCCTTGTAAAAGGGAACGTTTGAGTCGCCGTTGATCGTGGAGACAACCGCCGTGCGCTTTGCCGCTGCGAATTTTTTGATATCAGCAACGATAGTTTGATAGTCCGTATGCCCAAAGGGGGTGTACTTTTCAAGAATGTCTTCTTCGGCGACGCCCTTCTCCTTCAGAAAGTAACGCAGGATCTTGTTCGTCGTGCGGGGGTAGACGTAGTCCGTTCCGAGGAGAACCCAACGCTTCGCGCTACCGCCGGCGGGGCTCATGAGGTACTCGACCGCCGGGATCGCCTGCTGGTTTGGGGCCGCACCAGTGTAAAACACATTGCGGCTGGACTCTTCACCCTCGTACTGGACTGGGTAGAAGAGCAGCCCGTTCAGTTCTTCAAATACTGGGAGCACCGATTTACGCGAGACGCTTGTCCAGCACCCGAACACCACGGCGACGTTCTTCTGGATGAGTTCACGAGATTTTTCCGCGAACAGCGGCCAGTTAGACGCCGGATCCACAACGACGGGCTCAAGTTTACGTCCGAGCACACCACCCTTTTTGTTGATGGATTCGATCGTCATCAGCGCCACGTCTTTGAGCGACGTCTCACTGATGGCCATGGTCCCAGACAACGAGTGCAGAATGCCAACCTTGATGGGGCCGGTCTTGTCCGACTTGCTCGGAGCGGGTGCGGCCGGCGCTTCGGCAGCGACAGACGCCTTTGGTTCCGCGTTGTCCGCGCCTGGCCCCTTGCAAGCGAATGAAGCGCCCGCAAGCAAAACAGCGAGTGATATTTGACCTAGGTTCATTCTATCCATCCTCCATGACGCCGAGCAAAGCTCGCATTTTGGTGTGTTTTGGCGTTGTTTATCGTCAACTTCCGTGACTCGAGTCACGCGTCGAACGTTTCCGCTTTTCGATTCATCAGGGTGCAACAGCCGCTGCGGAAGGGCTCATTTCTGACGGGGTGGGACCCCTAGGTCGCCACCGTTATCAAACAGACTTCGTTGCGAAATGCACGCCGGATTGTTTCTGTTTAGTGTCGTATTCAAGGACGCACATCAACGACGACCCCACGCATCAAGCGGCGGCGTGTGCACACCCGCGCTCCCGGCACGCTTTCATTGCTATGAATGTACAGGTGGTGCGCGTTCCGGGAGGTCAGATCGTGACGATTGCCCGCGGCCACAATTGCTCTACTTCATCAACTGAATGCCCGCAAAAATCTGGTTGTCGATGTTGCCAGAAGAAGCCTTGGCGTGTTGAAAACCGAGGGCAAATCGAGTCGCGAAACTGTCAACGACGTAGCCGACTTGTGCATCAATCGCGGTGGCCGCATCAGGGCTAGCCCCCGCGACGTCCTTGTAGAGCGTTTGTTGTAAACGTACCAAGGGCTGAAATTTGCCAATTCCGCCGATGTCTGGGGTAAGGTAACTCGCCAATCCGAAGTAGGACGCCTGACGGGTCTCGTTGTCACCGAAGTATTTGTAGAGGGCTCCTTCGACGTCCACCACGCCCGACTCCCCCAGGTTCTTCTCAAAGAGCACGTCCGCGTTGAATAGCGAGTAGTCGGCGTCGGGGCCACCGGCTCCCGTCGGATCAGCCGTTCCGTTCTTTTGATACTGAGCTCCGACACCAATAGCGAGGATGTCTTTTCCGTAGTAGGTGGCGTTGTGATAAAAGCCAGGCTCCGGACTAAGCAGACTCAAGTTGAGCCTACCCGAGAAGAGCGGAGCTGTGTATTGTCCGTCGGCTCGCTGAGCCCCATATAGATTGTAGACGCCAGCGTAATACTTGAACGTACCTCCGCCAACTTGGCCCCAAACGGTTGCACCATCGTTACGACCGAAGGGTCCCTGCTTGGGTCCCGCCCCGAAAGCGCCCGGGTAATTCCATGGTGCCATGAAGTACGGACCGGCAAAGTTCGCACGATCGGAGGGCACGAGCATGCGGCCCGCCCAAACGTTGAAAGCTTCATTCGGCTCAAGCTGAGCTATGAGATCGAGAATCGCAAATTGTCCGGCCCCATCCACGCTGCCACCGCCGTACGTACCAACAAAGTTGGCTGTCCACTGGAGCCATTTGCGCATTCGATTGCTGAAGTGGGCTTCAACTTCGCCATTGGACGAAAGCCGATCCAGTCGATTGCGCCGCACGGGATTCTGGTCCACGCCAGTTAGACGCATCCAGAAGCCCATGTTGATCTTTTTGTGGGCCTCGTCCTCTGCCGGAGGTGGTGGTGGAACTACCGGCGGTGGTGGAACTACCGGCGGTGGCGGCGCGCCCATTGGGGCCATTGCCGTGGTGGTTGCTGGCTCGAGTGTTGCGGCGCCCGTCGCGGTTGCGGGAGCCGCAGGCGTAGCGGCTGGAGCTTCAACAGCGGGCGCGACGGCGGGCTTAGCTTCGGGTGCCGCCGCGGCAGCGGTGGGTGGCGCGGCGCTCGGTGTGGTCTGCGCCAAGGCGCTTACGGCATAGGTACTTGGCAGTGCCGCGAATGCCGCTGGAAGCAATTGGGTCGCGAATCTTGCTCTGAGCTTGAGGTTCATGCGTGCTCCTGTGTCGGTTTTCGCTTGGTCGATGGAGTCCCCGGAGTATCGAGCGTGGTTGAAGTCGTGGTTTTCAGCGCATATGGATCCGGCAGGGAATCGAGGGGTCCCAATCCCGCAGCCAGGTTGTACCGTGTCGTTCAACCTTCCTGTTTATGTTGGTTCAGCGCGATAACGACAACCCGACGCGACGTCATGTCTTACGTGCCTACGTAACGTCTTGACCTACATTCGGGGGACCTTCGGAAACCTGAGCGAAATGCACATGCGGTACAGTCAGGCCTATGTTGTCGCTTGAGTTGCCTAAAGACGCGATTCTGGAGCACCTGAGTCGTGTCACGGAAAGCTCGACGTTCGCTCGCTCTCCGCAGGCGGCAAGGTTCTTGACGTTCGTCGTCGAAGAAACCCTGGAGAACCGCGCGGAATCTCTCAAGGCCTATAAGATTGGCGTTCAGGCACTGGGTATCACGGGGCCGCGTTCCGATCCCGACGGCGTAGCGCGGATGCAGGCGAACCGTACGCGCAAGTTGCTCGCGAACTATTACTCCGGTCCCGGCAAGGATGATCCCCTACGCATTGTTCTGCCCACTGGAAGCTACCAGCCGTCTATTGAACAGCTTCGCGACGAGCCGCGCGTCGGGCAGTCGGAACCCCTGACAATTGCACTTGAGGCCATTAATCTACAGAGTGACGCGCCAGAATGGAGTCACCTCGGACCTTTTCTAACTCACGAACTTGCCGCAACGTTGCAGAACTTCGACGGTGTGGCCGTGCAAGCGGCTGATCCGTCGACACCTGCACCCTACGCTTTGTCATCGCACGTCCAGATCCGCCGGGAACGGATCCGAGCCGTGACGTCCCTCCGTGAAACCAAAACGGGCACTTGGATTTGGCATGATCGATTTGACACATCGACCGAGGCCGTCGACGTAATCACCCTTGGCGAAACCCTTGCAACTCGGCTAGCGCCCGCGATTGCTGACCCAACCCTCGGAGTCATTCAGCAGGCAAGACGCAGCCGATTGAGTGCCCGCAATGGGAGCTCACCCCTCGATTCATTTCGCGAATTTGTTCTGACAGGTTCAATGCCGTCACTCGACCGGGCACTGCGTGAACTGCAGGGCGTCGTGCTGCAGCATCCCGATGACTTGGACCAACGCATTGCCTTTGCACATGTCAATGCCGCCATGTACGCGCTTGGCCCAGCGGATCGACAGGAGTACCTGGAAGCGGCTGAGGATCAGATAAGATTGGTCCTCACCCAATTGCCACATGCACCGCACGCTCGTTTGGTGAAGGGTTTTGTGCACTTCCATCGTAGAGAAAGCGAGGCTGCGCGGCACGAACTGTGGCAGGCAATCCAGGGAAACCCTCTTCAGATGCACACGGTTGGTTTTGCTGGAATGCTTCTATCGCTCCTTGGAGATTGGGAGCCAGGAATGCGCCAGGTCGACTTGACTTACAGTCGCTTCCCGGGAGCGCCTGGCTTTTTTCACTTAGCGCATTGCGCGTATCACTTTTTCGAAAATGGCGACCCCGAAGAAGCCTACCGCCGTTCGGAGTTGTTTGATTCACCGGAACTTGCCTGGTCCCCGCTGCTTCGAGCCGTCTGCCTCGCGGTGCTCGGCCGTCGCTATGAAGCAAGCCGCGCGGTATCGGAACTATTGAGCATCGACCCCGACTTTCCGAAACACGCTCGCACGTACCTTTCCGGGTACCTCTACGCTGAGTCCTTGGTAGAAGCCTTCACCTCCGCGCTCCGGGAGGCAGGCTTACGGATTGGACCCGCCCAGAGTAGGCCTCAGACTCGACGGCAAGCGGTCAGTACGTTATCGGCAGTTCCAGATGACTCGGAGGTTCGGATTGGATTGCTTCATAGTTTGTCGGGAACGATGGCCATCTGTGAACGCCACTTGCTACAGGCAGCCCAACTGGCAATTGACGAAATTAACGCGGCCGGCGGAGTGCTCGGTCGACACATCACAGCGGTCGTTGAAGATGGAGAATCGAATGCAACCACATTTGCATCAAAGGCCCGAAAGCTTTTGACGCAAGATGGCGTAGTCTCGCTGTTTGGTTGCTGGACTTCAGCGTGTCGCAAGGCCGTGCGTCCCATCGTCGAGCACCACAATAGTCTACTCTGGTACCCGGTGCAGTACGAAGGCCTCGAACGGAGCCGTAACATCATCTACACGGGCAGCTGTCTGAACCAGCAAATTGAGCCCGCCACGCGATGGGCCCTGGCGGCTGGCAAGCGCAAGTTCTTCCTGGTCGGATCGGACTACGTGTTTCCGCGGACGGCAAACTACCTCATCCGGGCTTTGGTTGAGGGAGCCGGCTGCGAAGTTGTTGGCGAGGAGTACCGCCCGCTTGGGTGCGGACAATTCCGCGACGTTGCTGAGCGCATCAAGCGCGTGACGCCAGATTTTGTCTTTAACACCATCAACGGTACCGATAACTTGGAATTCTTCCGCGAACTTGGCGATCACGGGCTAACCGCGGAGAATTGTCCGGTCATGTCCTTTAGCCTTTCTGAACTCGAGCTACCGGATCTGAAGGGCGGGGCAAGCGGACACTTTGCCTGTTGGGGCTATTTTCAAAGCGTCGATGCCCCGGAGAATCGGGAGCTTGTACGTCGCTTTCGCGAGCGCTACGGGGAACACGAGGTCCTTTCGGATCCGGCCGTGACCGCCTACGCTCAGATCCACCTTTGGAAACAAGTTGCTTCAAGCGCTGGCTCCTTCGCCACGGATGCCATGCTAAAAGCGATTGTGGGCAGTGAGCTGTCCTTGGCGGGCGACACGCTCGAGGTACGTTCTAACAACCACGTCAAGCGGCGCGCCCTCATCGGAAAGATCCGACCCGACAATCAATTTGATGTCGTCTGGGGGAGTACCGAAGCCATTGCGCCGAAGCCTTGGCTTGGCGTTGAGGAATCAAGCCTTGCGTCCCAAGCCTTGCTGGTCGACACATTGGGCGGCGTCCCAGCCATGGTGCAGGAGCAAGCCGCGCTTCGACGCGAGATGGACGAAAGACTTACGGCGGTCAATCCCGGACACCGCAGATTTCGTTCTGATTTTCCACCGCCGCGTTGAGCCTTGGCTGATGGCTCGTGCGCTTGGCTTCGGCTACCCGCAGCTGCCAGCACAATCTTACGAGATTGAACCGAAAATGACGGCTAGGAAACTTACCCTTACAGACTATTGAAAGGCACTTCTGCCGCCCAAACGAGAGCGCGATGTAGCGGGCGCCCGTATTTCAGCGCCCGTATTTCAGCGGCAGGTTACTCGAATAGCACGTCAGCGCTCCAAATAACGAGTACGGTGCAACCCTTTGGACTGGCGACAGAGTGGTGCGAACCGGGAAAGTTCATGACGAGTGATCCCTCGTGGTAGGTGCCGCGCTCGTCCTGCTGCACCCCCTCAAGCGTTAGGATATGTTCGAATCCGCAATGGCTGTGGGGGGGGAGTGTCGCGCCTGGTTGGTAGCGCAAGAGGGCCGTGGAGCCCGCTTTGCCGATATCGCCATGCAAACGGATCACGTCGATACCGTCGCGAAAGGGCTCCCAGGCGTTTTGCTCAATGAGCCCGCGAAGGTCAAATCGAAGTGATATAGGTTCCATGCAATGATGCCGCGTAGCGCGTTTTACCTGCCGCAGGCGCCAAGCTGTCAAGCGCCCGGTATGTCGACCGTCTGCGTCAGCAATGTAAGCAGTGCATCCGAGGTGCTTACCGCACCGAAAACACCGTTTTGCATCGTGACCATTTTGAGTGCTGCCTCGTGGTTGCCCGGGTCCGTGGCGGCACAACAATCACCAAGAATCAGGCACTCAAATCCTCGATCGTTGGCCTCACGCATGGTCGTGTGTACGCACACATCCGTGGTGATCCCCGTCAAGATGAGGTTTTCGATGCCTCGGGTTCGCAGCAAAAACTCGAGATCCGTTGCGCAAAATGAACCTTTTCCCGGCTTGTCAATGATGGGCTCCCCGGGGCGGGGTGCAAGCTCAGCAATGATGTCCCAACCCGGCTCACCACGCACCAAGACGCGGCCACAGGGCCCCAAGTCGCCAATCCCAGTTTGTGGCGTTGCGCCTCGCTGCATTTTTCGGGAGCGCCATCGCTTGTTCGCAGGTAAGTCCGAAAGATCCGGCCGATGCCCCTCACGAGTATGAATGATAGTGTAACCGAGACTGCGCATCGTATCGAGGAGGCGCGCAATTGGCGCAATGCACGCACGCGTGATTTCAATATCATACCCAAGCAGATCGATGTAGCCCCCCTTTCCGCAAAAGTCCGTTTGCATATCAATGATGAAAAGGGCGGTATTGCCGGGACGAAGGTCACCGTTGTAGGGCCATGGGTAGGGATTGGCTTCAACGAAGGGCATACGATTCCTGGGAGTTGATGATGGGCCAGACCAATGGTTGACTTCGAGTCCCAAGTTCGCACAGTGCGTGGGCGACACCGTACGAACTCGGCTGGTAGACAGGGAATTTATTGACATTGGCGCTCCACCGAGCGGTGACTTGTCACGTCACTCGGCGGGCTCCGGTAGGATCCCTTCGGTGGCATGCGACTCCTCTTGTCCGACGACGTCGGGAACCTTGGCAAACTTCGCGCAGGCCGCGAAAACAAGGGCGATAATGGCGTAACTAGTCGCCACGACGGGTGTCTGACCGATGCCAATGGCCTCACCGTGCATGAAGCCAAAGAAGGTAAGGACGGCGCCAGCCATCGCAAACCCTGAGGCGCGCGCAAACTCCCGGTCAATAATGCACACACCAATCGAACCAAGGATGACGCCACCCAGGATTGAGCCGCCTCCCATCAGCGCAAGCCCGTGGTAGAGCACGCCCACTTGTCCCAATTTTTCAGCGCCCACCTCCGCTGCACTGGTTCCCGCAGCTCCGAGTGCATTGTCGATTTGTAGTTTTCCCCAGGCGGCCAAATGTGGGGTGAGCGCCAAGATGATCGCCGGGGCATGCCGCTTGGGCGTCTCCTGGAACGCTTGGGCACCGATCAACATGCCAATGTAGAGCAGAATCGGTGAGATGGCGACCACGGGAATAACCGCTGACATCACGGAGATAACCCCGAAGAATGATAGGAACAACACGACGATCCCGGTGACCGCAGAGTAACCGATGCGTCCCCCCATGGCCTTCCAACCGGGGTGTCCAATGTAGACCGCGTTGATGAAGGGATTGCCCATCATGCAGCCGATCAAGCTTACCACGCCGTCGGCGGTAAGGACGCGCGTCGTCGGGTAGCTATCACCTGCCACTGCCGCACTTTCGACGTTGTCGATAGCTTCTACCAAGTCGTAGATCCCGAAGGGAATGGCCGTAACAAGAATGACTCCCAAGAACTGAAATCCGCTAAAAATGTGGCCTACTGCGGGTACTGGGAAGGAGAGTCCAAAGTTCGCAACCGAGTCTCCCAAGTTCTTGAGCGCCATCCCACCGATGGAGTGGCCCATGGCTGTCGATCCCCAAGCCATCGCGGTTCCGACGGCAATCGCTACGAGTCCCGCAGGGATCCCTCGAAAGTAGCGTACGCCACCAAACCAGCTCGCCAAGATGACGGCGAAACAGACGATCCCTATCGTGGGTGTCATGAACATTTCAAGGGCGGGACGCATTGAGATGAACGCCAAGGAGACACCAGCCAGCGTCCCCAAAAGGGCCGCACGCGGCGTGATCTTCCGAATAAAGGGGGCCACAAATCCGCCGACCATCAGCACGAAGCTCTGGATAAACACCCACGTGAGGCCCGCCTCCCAACCCTTAACCGGATCGCCCGTCTTGGCCGCGATGGGGAGCATGATGACAAAGGTCACCACGAACATGTGAGGAACGCTTATCCCGGAGGGAAGCGCACACACGTCCTTTCGACCGGTTTCTTTCGCTAGCTTGAAGGCAAGCCATGCGTAGTAAACCGTGCTGAGACACAACATCAGACCTGTGGCCGGCAAGATCCTCCCAAATACCAGCGAATCTGGCATTTTGAGAACGAACCGCAGAAGTCCAGTCAGTACCAACAGATTGACTAAGATGTTGGTACCGAATCCAAAAAAGGCGTTCCAATCGCCCGGGGTCCAAAGGACCGGTTTCTTTTCCGTCATGGTCAGCTCCTCGTTGCGGGTTCAGTGAGTTAGTTGATGGCCGTCGCTAGCTATTGCTCCCAGGATGCGAGTCGAGTCCGTTACCCATCCAAAGATGCCACCCTGAGCCTTAATCATTCGAAGCCCGAGGGTGTGGAATTCCGGAAAGTAAGAGGCGCAGCAGTCGCCGGGCACGATGCAGAAGTACCCGCGATCATTGGCTTCGCGCACTGTTGTGTGCACGCACACTTCGGTTGTAACGCCACAGACAATTAGCGATTCGATATTCCGACTTTGCAGAATAGCGTGCAGATCGGTCGCGTAAAATGCGCCCTTTCCCGGCTTGTCGATCACCGGCTCCGAAGCGAGCGGGTAGAGCGAATCGATTATGTCGTGTCCGCGTTCACCGCGAATTAGGATCCGTCCCATGGGACCTGCGTCGCCAATGCGCTTGCTCGGCGCGCCACGCTCAAGTTTTGCGCGCGGTGCATCCGAGAGATCGGGGCGGTGCCCCTCGCGCGTGTGTATGACGAGAACGGACAACTTTCGAGCCCACTCGAGCAACTTTTTGCAAGGAGCTACGGCCGCGTTCAGTAGCGAGACATCATTACCCAGTGCTTCCCCAAATCCACCAGGCTCGAGAAAATCACGCTGCATGTCGATGACAATCAAAGCGGTGCGACTGGGTGTCACCGTGATGCGGGAAGGCTCTGCATCAATGGTAAGGGGCATTTGCGACTTCTTTCTATGCCATGACCGAAGGCGACTGCATGCGCCGCGGAGAGCAGCCAATGCGAAGGGCCACCTTCAAGGCGGCAGGGCAAGGTTGCCGCTTGGCGAGTTTCATCGTCTTTTCCGCGTTGTGTAGATCACAAATCGGCTTCACTGGGGTGCATTGCACTCATTCGGGGCGGCACGCCGCCAGTCGTGACGCTTCGGCGTGCTCCGGGTGCACTTCACGATCACCTACTATTCAGCGCAAATGCGATAGTTCGATGAAACCACCCGGTTTAGCCTTAGGGCTTGTCGACTGACGTTTGAAGCTCCGGTCACGAAACGCGACAGCAACCTGAGCCAAGGTGTCCGATATGACCGACGAGTACTGGCGAAGGAGCGTGCCGCTCTAGAGTGCATTCGTAGTTGCGACGCACTAGCCCCAATCGTCTGCTCGGCTTCTGGTAGAAGCCACTCGGTACTGGGCAGTAGGCCCCCGCGGGCTCCGTGCAACCCACAAGGGCGATAAAGTGCACTCTTCCATCCGGCAAATTCCTGGGAAGAGCGCGAAAGTGACCAGCGTTGAGCGTCACGACACCCTGCACTATTTCGCGCGATAGTTCGTTTCACTGGACTTTCCTGCTCTTTCCGTCTTCGCTTTCCGATTCAGGCAGCTTCTTCGAGGACAGTGAACGAAGCCGGGCTCCCTCTGCACGTTTCACAAGTCGTCGCGCGGTTGGCGGCCATGCGTGCTTCGCGCGCCATACGTCTAGACTTCTCAAGCAGGCTCGGTACGTCCACCGCACGTCCGAAGGAGACCTCGTGAGGTGTCCGCCAATTCAGCGCACTGTGTGGCGAGACCTCGTTGTACTGTTGCACGTAGAAGTCAACCAATCGTCGCACAGCAAATTCTGTGTCGAGCACATTCAAATACAACCAGAATTTCTTCAGTCCGCGCCACCACGCCTCGATGGCCGAATTAGACTCGACGATCTCAACCTGCGCTAGCACCGTAACCGGAGACTGCACTTGCGGCAACTGCTTGGCTGCTTCAGCGAGAACCTCACAGGTCGTTGTTGGGCTCAGTTTCTTGACCAATTTCCACGCCAGCAGACGTCGACTGGAATTGTCAACTACCCCATGCAGGGACAGCTTCGTGCCGTTCAGCAATCGGATCACCGTGACATCTATGTGCCAGACTTCATTCGACCTAGTTGCTCGAATACCCAAAGTTGGCTTTCCTGGATGGACACGCGTTCGCGGCCGCCGCCACCCTCTTTCTCGAACCAATCGCAGCCACGTTGAAGCTGAGGCGTACACCTTCTCCGCTCGTTGCGCGAACCTCGACAGCATGCTTGTCGGCATGTGCCGGTAGTCGTCGGATGTTGCGAGTTGTCGAATTGCCTCAACCTCCGTTGCAGTGAGTTGACCGGGGGACTTCTTGGGACAACTGCTTCTGTCCGTCAGCTCACATGCCTTGTCGCGACGATGCCAACCGTGGTAACGCGATATCGACAGGCCGATGGCCTTCAGCACCGACGCCAGCGCGAGTGTTTTCGTCGCTTTGTCGATTGCCTCCAGTAGCCGCCTTTTCGCTGCCCCATCTGGCAGCCGTTCTCCTTCAAGTCGACAGCCCGTCACTCGAATCAGCACCAACAGCAGGCACATGACCGCTTGCAGCACCCGAACGCGATGTCGCAGTTTGGCGCTCTCGGAGTAGAGTTCAATCTCGGTTCGAGTCACCGATTCCGTGCCAACCGCAGTCCTGAACCGTAGTGGAATAGTCCACGGAGTGGAGAATTCCACTACGGTCTACGGCCCGAACGCAGTGAGGGAGCGCCG
>Ga0302323_100000236_pt1 | contig 42792 bp, 46 predicted proteins | sample Fen_T0_3_FD_201950 | JGI IMG/M metagenome (GOLD analysis project Ga0302323, IMG submission 201950) | Peat permafrost microbial communities from Stordalen Mire near Abisko, Sweden - Fen_T0_3 | ecosystem: Environmental > Terrestrial > Soil > Wetlands > Permafrost | place: Sweden: Abisko...
ACAGACCAGGCCGGAGCCCACGCTGCTGCAGTCCTACTTCGACCAGCTGCGCGACGCGCTGGCCACGATGGTGCAGGCCGGGATCGTCCACGGCGACCTCTCGGCGTACAACATCCTGGCGGCCGGTGCGCGGCTGGTCATCATCGACCTGCCGCAGATCGTCGACCTGGTGGGCAACCAGAACGGCATGGACTTCCTGATGCGCGACTGCGCGAACATCTGTGGGTGGTTCCGTGGTAGGGGGCTCGGAGTCGACGAGCACGAGCTCTTCGGTGAGCTCATGGCGCACGCGTTCTGACTGCGGCTCGACACCTGGTGACGCCCGGGCGGCCTAGAGTCGGCGCGTGCGCAAGGTACGGGGGAGGTCGCTCCGCGTCGAGCCGATGGCGCAGGCGCCGACGGTGGACACCAGCGGTGCCCCCGTGGACTGCTACCGCTCGTCGCTCTACACCGCCGACGAGCTGTACGACACCACGGCGTACGCCGGCTCGCTCGACCAGCGCGCCCATGTCTGGGCACTTCAGCCGCCGTCGCCCCGCGACTCCCTCGTACAGGCGCTGCACGACCACGCGGTGGACGAGGCCCTGACGGACTGGCTGGCCGGACGCTCCCTGGTCGGGGTGATGGGCGGGCATGCGCTGGTCCGCGGTGAGGCGGCGTACGCCGACGCGGCCCGGCTGGGGGCGCTCCTCGGCCGCGGGCACACCGTCGCGACCGGCGGTGGCCCGGGTGCGATGGAGGCGGCCAACCTCGGCGGACGTCTCTCCCAGGAACCCGAGGCCGTGCTCACCGAGGCGCTGGAACGGCTCGCCGCCGTCCCGTCGTACCACCCGTCGGTGGACGCGTGGGTCGTGGCGGCTCGTCCCGTCATGACCCTCGGGGACTCTCCCACGCTCGGGATCCCGACCTGGTTCTACGGGCACGAGCCGTCGAACGTGTTCGCCACCGCCATCGCGAAGTATTTCCGCAACGCCCTGCGCGAGGCGATCCTCCTGCAGATCTGCGACGCGGGCATCGTGTTCCTGCCGGGCGCGGCCGGCACGGTGCAGGAGGTCTTCCAGGACGCTTGCGAGAACTACTACGCCGCCGAGGCGTCCGTCGCGCCGATGGTGCTGGTGGGCGGCTCGTACTGGACGTCCACCGTGCCCGTCTGGCCCGTCCTGCAGGCGCTGGCCCGGGGTCGGGCCATGGAGCAGCACCTCCACCTGGTCGAGACTGCCGACGACGCTGCCCGGCTGATCGGCGAGAGAGACCTCGGCAGCACTGCGTAGCTGAGGCCATATGGCCTCAGCTACGCAGTTCCCTCACGACTCCTCGGGCCGGCCGACCTGGTCAGGCCTCGGTGGCGGCGAGCTGGCCGCAGGCCCCGTCGATCTCGCGGCCCCGGGTGTCGCGCACGGTGGTGGGTATCCCGCGCGCCTCGAGACGGCGTACGAACTCACGTTCGTCGGCCGGGTCGGAGGCCGTCCATTTCGAGCCGGGCGTCGGGTTCAGCGGGATCAGGTTGACGTGTACCCAGCCCCAGTCGCCGCGCGCGAGCAGGACGTCGGCGAGCAGGTCGGCGCGCCAGGCCTGGTCGTTGATCCCGCGCATCATGGCGTACTCGATCGAGACCCGGCGCTTGGTGACCCGAGCATAGTTCCACGCCGCGTCGACGGTCTCGTCGACCGAGAACCGTGTGTTGATCGGTACCAGCTCGTTGCGCAGCTCGTCGTCGGGAGCATGGAGGGACAGCGCCAGGGTGACCGGGATGCCCTCCTGGGCCAGCTGGTTGATCCGCGGCACCAGACCCACGGTCGAGACGGTGACGCCGCGCGCGCTCATGCCGAGCCCGGCCGGTGCCGACTCGGTGAGCCGGCGGACGGCGCCGATCACGGCCTGATAGTTGGCCAGCGGCTCGCCCATGCCCATGAACACGACGTTGGAGACCCGGCCCGGACCGCCCGGCACCTCGTCCCGCGCCAGGGCCCGCGCCCCGGCGACGACCTGGTCGACGATCTCCGCGGTCGACATGTTGCGCTGCAGCCCGCCCTGGCCGGTCGCGCAGAACGGGCACGCCATCCCGCACCCGGCCTGGGAGGAGACGCACAGGGTGACCCGGTCGGGGTAGCGCATCAGCACGGACTCGACCAAGGCCCCGTCGAACAGACGCCACAGCGTCTTGCGGGTGGTGCCGCGGTCGGCCTCCATCGTGCGCACGGGATCGAGCAGACGGGGCAGCATCGCGGCCACGAGCTCGTCGCGCTGGGCGGCCGGCAGGTCGGTCATGTCGGCCGGGTCGTCGACGAGCCGGTCGAAGTAGTGGGTCGAGAGCTGCGTGGCCCGGTAGCCGGGGAGCCCCTGCTCGACGGCGAGAGCCGTCCGCTCCTCCAGGGAGAGGTCGGCCAGGTGACGCGGCGGCTTGCGCCGGCCGCGCGGCTCGGACATCACCAGCGGGAGCTGCTTCGGGGACTCGTTCATCGCCCGCCCAGTCTCCCATCGACGGGCGGGCCGTCACGAATCTCAGTACCCGCGGCCCTGGGGCGCCGAGGAGCTCGAGGAGCCCGACGTCGCTCCCTTGATCGGCTGGCCCGACGGGGAGACGGCGTACCAGACACCCCCGAAGCTCGAGATTCCCTCTCCCGTGACGTCACCGGGCTTCTGGTCCTGGACGAACGTGTAGAGCGGCCAGCCACCGGCAGTGGCGATCTTCGCCCCGCTGGTCGCCGTGGTGCTGGCGACCTTGGCGGTCACCGTCGACGCGGCCTTGGCGGGCGCAACCGGTGGCCAGTACGCCAGACAGGCCGACGAGCACGTCGAGTGGCCGGGCGCGTCGGCGGTGAGCATGTAGACGGTCCTCCCGGAGGAGTCGACGAGCACGTCCCCCAACGACGTGGACGCGACGTGCAGACCGGACGGGGAGCCCGGGCTCCCCGTGGCGGCGGGCGTCGTGGTCGTGGAGCTGCTCCCGCCGCACGCGCTCAAGGTGAGGGCGGCCGTCGCTCCGACGGCCAGGATGGCAAGGGTCTTCATGGGAACCTCCTCGATGGTGTCGAAGAGGAGTACGGCGGGCGCGTGGCGCGGCGTTCGAGATCTCGGCTGTGAAGGCCCTGAGAAAACGCTCAGCCGTCGATCTGGATCATCGCCCAGATGACCAGGGCAGCCGTCACGGCGACGACGACGACGGTGCTGATGATGCCGAGGAACATGAACTGCGCGAACCTCCGCGTCTTGCGCGGGACGAGCAGGGCGATCGGGATGACGAGCGCCACGAGGACCAGCGGGAACAGCTTCTGGGCGGTCGCGTCACTGACGAGCAGTCCGAGCAGGGCGGCGTAGACACCCGGGACGGCGATGACGTACGCGACGCCGGTGAAGAAGCCGACCAGGCCGGCGAACGTCGGGTGCGAGCGGTGCCACCAGCTGGGCTCGGGACCCTCCTCCCGGGGCTCGTCCGCGTGCTCCTCCTCGGGCGCATCCTCAGGTGCCGCATGCGGTGTCTCGTCCGGGGTCGCGCCGTCGGAGTCGCGCGCCTCGGTCTCACTCATGGGGCCAGCATGTCACCCGGTCGAGGCGGGACCTGGCATTGACAGACGTCCGGCATGCCCAGCCCCGCCCACCCGTCGAGATCGGGCGGCAGGCCGCGCAGGGCCGAGACCAGGCAGGTCCACGCCGTCCCGTGCCCGACGAGCACGAGGTCGGTACCCCGGTGCGTGGCGAGGATGCCGGAGACGACCCGCACGACGCGGTCGCGGCATCGCGCCAGCGGCTCCCACCCGTCGTACGCCGCGACGTCGGGCTCGGCGAACGCGCGCCGGACGACGGACTCGAAGCCCTCGATCCAGTCGCTGCTGTGCCGCTCGTGCTCGCGCAGGTCGGCGACGACCTCGATCGGCTCCTCGGTCAGCAGCCGAGCGGTCATGAAGGCCTTGGGCTCCGGCGAGGAGTACCACGCAGCCGGGTGGGGCAGCCGGCCGCGCAGGGCCCGCACGTCATCGTCGTACGCCGGGTCGAGCGACCACTCGTGCGCGGGCCTGGACCGGTCGACCAGAGGACGACCGTGCCGGACCAGGAAGAGTGTCAAAACACCAGGTAGTGCAGGAGCAGCCAGATCGGAGCGATGGTGGCGAGCAACGAGTCGAGCCGGTCCATCAGTCCGCCGTGCCCCGGGATCACGTGGCTCATGTCCTTGATCCCGAGGTCGCGCTTGATCACCGACTCGCACAGGTCACCGAGGGTGGCCATAACGACCGCGATCAGCCCGAGGCAGACGCCGATCCACCAGGCGGCATCGAGCACCCAGACGATCATCGCGACCCCGACGGCGACGCAGAAGACGGTCGAGCCGGCGAAGCCCTCCCACGACTTCTTCGGCGAGATCACCGGCGCCATCTGGTGCTTCCCGAAGAGCACGCCGGCGATGTAGCCCCCGATGTCGGAGGCCGCCGTCACCGCGATGAACGTGAACACCCCCTTCACGCCGGCGTCCATGCGGGTGAAGTCGGTGGCTCCTCCCTCACGCAGCATCAGGGCGACGAACGAGCCGAGGAAGGGGACGTAGATCAGGATGAACACCGACGCCGTGGAGTTCTGCACGTAGCCGGGCACGCCGCGGCGCAGCAGCCACAGCATGGTCACGAGGGCAGCGACGGCCGTCGCGGTCACCAGCGCAGGCGGCCCCCAGAAGTAGGCGACCACGACCATGATCACGCCGCCGGCCATCAGGGGTTGCTCGGGCAGGTCGATGCCCTTGGCGCCGAACCCGCGATGGAGCTCCCACACCGCCACGACCACCGCCGCCGCGACGACGAACATGAAGGCGGTCTTCCACACCACCAGCGTCACGATGATGAGTGCGATCAGGACCACCGCGCTGGTGATCGCGGCCGGGAGGTTGCGGCCCGCGCGCCCGTGGTTCTGGGCGGCGGGCGCGGGTGTGGAGGTGGTCATGAGCAGGTGGAGTGCTCAGACCTCGAGCAGCTCGGACTCCTTGTGCTTGAGGAGGTCGTCGATCGCGTCGGTGTGCTTCTTCGTCATCCCGTCGAGCCGCTTCTCGGCGCCGGTGATGTCGTCCTTGCCGGCGTCGCCGTCCTTGTCCATCTTCTCCAGCTCCTGCTTGGCGTGACGCCGCAGGTTGCGGACGGCCACCCGGCCCTCCTCGGCCTTGTGGCGGGCGACCTTGATGTACTCCTTGCGGCGCTCCTCGGTCAGCTCGGGGAAGACGCAGCGCAGCACCTTGCCGTCGTTGGCGGGGTTCACCCCGAGGTCGGAGTCGCGGATGGCCCGCTCGATGTTGCCGATCGCGCCCACGTCGTATGGCGCCACGAGGATGATCCGCGCCTCCTGCGACGTGAACGAGGCCAGGCTCTGGATCGGGGTGGGCGTGCCGTAGTAGTCGACCATGATCTTGCTGAACATGGCTGGGTTGGCACGTCCGGCGCGGATGGCCGAGAACTCCTCCCGCGTGGCCTCGACAGACTTGTCCATCTTGCCGTCGGCCTCGTTGAGGATGTCGTTGATCACGGCTGGTTCCCTTCCCTGGTGGAGCCTGGGCTAGTCGGCGGTGACGAGCGTGCCAATCTTCTCACCCTGCACGATCCGCAGGATGTTGCCCCGTTCCTCCATCCCGAACACGATCAGCGGGAGCTCGTTCTCCATGCAGAGGGCGAACGCCGTCGCATCGGCGATCCGGAGGTTGCCGTGCAACGCCTCCTGGAAGGTCAGCGAGTCGTACTTGGTCGCGGTGGGATCGAGCTTCGGGTCGGCGCTGTAGACACCGTCGACGCCCTGCTTGGCCATCAGCACGACCTCGCACTTGGTCTCCAGGGCGCGCTGGGCGGCCACGGTGTCGGTGGAGAAGAACGGCATGCCGGCGCCGGCACCGAAGATCACGACGCGACCCTTCTCGAGATGCCGGATCGCACGCCGGGGGATGTAGGGCTCGGCGACCTGGCCCATCGCGATCGCGGTCTGCACCCGGGTCTCGACACCCTCCTTCTCCAGGAAGTCCTGGAGGGCGAGGCAGTTCATGACCGTGCCGAGCATGCCCATGTAGTCGGCTCGGGCCCGGTCCATGCCGCGCTGCTGCATCTGCGCACCACGGAAGAAGTTGCCGCCTCCCACGACCACCGAGACCTGGACGCCTGCGCGCGCGACCTCGGCGATCTCACTGGCAATCCGGTGCACCACGTCAGGGTCGACCCCCACCTTCCCGCCACCGAAGACCTCTCCGGACAGCTTGAGCAGGACGCGGTGGTAGGCGGTCACAGGGCGGCTCCCTCACGAGGTCGGGCGAAGATGCGGGAAGGCCGGCTGCGGATGCTCGCGTGAGTCATTCGCAACCGGCCTTCCCGTCAGAACGTGGTGGTCGAGCCACCAGGCCGCACCCTACTTGTTCAGGCGCCGACCTCGAAACGGGCGAAGCGCTTGACCGTCGTGCCCGCCTCGTCGAGGACGGACTTGACCGACTTCTTGTTCTCGGTCACGGACGGCTGCTCGAGGAGGACGACCTCCTTGAAGAAGCCGTTCAGGCGTCCCTCGGTGATCTTGGCGATCGCCTGCTCGGGCTTGCCCTCCTCGCGCGAGGTCGCCTCGGCGATCTGGCGCTCGTGCTCGACGATGTCGGCCGGCACCTCGTCGCGGGTGAGGTACTGCGGCCGCATGGCTGCCACCTGCTTGGCCGCACCACGCGCGGCGTCCGCGTCACCGTCGTACTCGACGAGGACGCCGATCGCCGGCGGGAGGTCGGCCGCACGCTTGTGCAGGTAGGCGACGACGGGGCCGTCGAAGTGGACGTAGTCGCCGATCTCGATCTTCTCGCCGATGGCGACGGCCAGGCCCTGGACGATCTCGTCCACGGTCTCGTCGCCGGCCTGGACGCCCTTGAGGGCCTCCGCATCGGCGGGCTTGGCCTCGGACGCGGCGTCGGCGATCCGCTGCGCGGCGTTGATGAAGTCCTCACCCTTGGCCACGAAGTCGGTCTCGCACTTCAGCTCGAGCAGGACACCGGCGGAGTGGGCGACCAGCCCGGCGGTGGCCGTGCGCTCGGCACCGCGCTTGGCGGCCTTCGCGGCGCCCTTGGTGCGCAGGATGTCGGTCGCGGCGTCGAAGTCGCCGTCGGCCTCGTCGAGCGCCTTCTTGGCGTCCATCATCCCGGCGCCGGTCATGTCGCGGAGCTTCTTGACGTCCGATGCGGTGAAGCTGGGCATCGTTCCTGCCTTTCAGGGTTGTCGGGGGTACGCCGCGCGACACACCGGAGTGCGCCGTACGGTGTGAGAGCCGGCTGCTCAGGCCTCGACGGCCTCGCTGTCGGTGCCCTCGGCGGCTGCGTCCGTGCTGGTCTCGGCGTTGGCGTAACCGGCGGCCTCTGCGGCCTCGGCGGTGCGGAACCAGATCTCGGCGTTGGTACGGGCGTACCAGGGGCTGCTCGGGGCGTGGAACTTCATGGAGTTCTTGTTGCCCTTGATCTCGAAGCCCTCGGGAGCCGAGCCGTCCTCGAGCGGCGCGGCGGAGTCGGCGTCGAGCTCACCCTCGACGGTCGGCTCGTCCGTAGCCTCGGCCGTGGCCTCGGCGGCGGGAGCGGTCTCGGCGACCGGCTCGGCCGTGGCCTCGGCGGGCGCCTCGGTGATGACGGCGTCGGTGGCGATGGGCTCCTCCAGCGGCGTCTCGGTGGCCTCAGCAGCGACCTCGGTCACCTCGGCGGCCTCGGACGCAGCAACCGTGCTCTCGGCGGCCGGAGCCTCGGTCGCGGCGTCGCCCCCGGTCGCGGCCACGGCGGCCTTGTCGGCGTCGCCGCCCAGCAGCTCACGCTCCCATTCGGCCAACGGCTCCTCGGCGCCGACGGCGGCCTCGGCCGCACCGTCGGTCTTCACGCCGGAGCGAGCGATCAGGCCCTCGGCCACAGCGTCGGCGACCACGCGGGTGAGAAGGCCGACGGCGCGGATGGCGTCGTCGTTGCCCGGGATCGGGAAGTCGACCAGGTCGGGGTCGCAGTTGGAGTCCAGGATCCCGATGATCGGGATGTGGAGCTTGCGAGCCTCCTCGACAGCGAGGTGCTCCTTGTTGGTGTCGACGATCCACACCGCGGACGGCGTACGGCTCATCTCGCGGATACCACCGAGCGACTTGTTGAGCTTGTCGCGCTCGCGGCGCATCTGCAGCAGCTCCTTCTTGGTACGGCTGCTGCCGGCGACGTCCTCGAAGTCGATCTCGTCGAGCTCCTTGAGGCGGTTGATGCGCAGGTGCACGGTCTGGAAGTTGGTGAGCATGCCGCCCAGCCAGCGCTGGTTGACGTAGGGCATGCCGACGCGGGTCGCCTGCTCGGCGATCGCCTCCTGGGCCTGCTTCTTGGTGCCCACGAACATGATCGTGCCGCCCTTGGCCACCGTCTCCTTGATGAAGGCGTAGGAACGGTCGATGTAGGCCAGTGACTGCTGGAGGTCGATGATGTAGATGCCGTTGCGCTCGGTCATGATGAAGCGCTTCATCTTCGGGTTCCAGCGGCGGGTCTGGTGTCCGAAGTGCACGCCGCTCTCGAGCAGCTGGCGCATGGTGACGACTGCCATGAAGTGTTCTCCTGTGTGAGGAACGCGCGCACGCGCGGGCTCCGTGTTTTCAGTTCTGTGCGGCCGGCGGGTGCCGGCTGCCCTGGCGTCTGCGCGCGATCCGACCCAGCTCTGGAGCTGGGACCGAGGATCGTCGCCCACGGGTGGTCGTCTGTCGGAGTGGACAGGCGTCGCGGTCTGCGGACGTGCGAAGTCAGCCCCCGGAGGGACTGCTCGCACCAGGATAGTCGAGCGCGCGGCACGCCGCGAATCAGCGGTGGCGCCGAGCGGCAGGCCCGCCGGCCGTCCACAGCCGGCCCTCGAGGCACCCGAGTCCACCACCACCCACCCGGTCCCCGGTCCCGGTGCCTCGACGCGGGCACCGTGGTGGCCATGCGAACGCCACTCCCCTCCCCGATCCGGGTCCACGGTGCCGTGCCGAGCATCGTCGTCGTCCTGCTGATGGTCGCCCTGCTCTCCCTGGCGCGACCGGCGGGTGCGCTCGGGGCTCCCGTGGACCCGGTTCCCGTCGGGGTGTGGCCGCTCCAGCCCCAGCCGGAGGTGGTGCGGGACTTCGAGCCTCCCGACACCGTCTTCGCCGCCGGGCATCGCGGCGTCGACCTCGCCGGGTCGCTCGGCCAACCGGTCCTGGCCGCGCTCGCCGGCCGGGTCACGTTCGCGGGGCCGCTGGCAGGTCGCGGCGTCGTGGTCGTCGACCACGGCCCGACCCGGACGACGTACGAACCGGTCGCCGCGAGCGTGCATGTGGGGCAGTCGGTCCTGCGCGGCGAACGTCTCGGCACGCTGCAGCTGGGGGCCTCACACTGCCTCCCCCGCGCCTGCCTGCACTGGGGGTGGCGTCGCGGTGACGCCTACCTCGACCCTCTGTTGCTCGTAGGCGGTGGCCCGATCCGTCTGCTCCCGCTGTGGCAGCCCGGTCCCGTGCCACTCGCTCCGGCATGGCGAGCGCCGGCGGTGCCGTACGCGGGCCTCCTCGCTCGGTTGCTCGCGGGGCCGGCTGACACGCCGGGTCGCACGAAGACGCAGGGTCTGTGGCGGCGTCAGGCGCGGGGGTGGGCCTGTCGGTAGGCCTGACGAAGCCGGTCGGTGCTCACATGGGTGTAGAGCTGCGTCGTCGCCAGCGAGGCGTGGCCGAGCAGCTCCTGCACGGACCGCAGGTCGGCACCGCCCTCGAGCAGGTGGGTGGCGGCCGTGTGGCGCAGACCGTGCGGCCCGATGTCGGGGGCGCCGGGCACGTCCGCGATCCGTCGGTGCACCAGGGTGCGGACCGCACGCTGGTCGATCCGGCCTCCTCTCGCACCGAGGAACAGCGCCGCGCCCGCGCCGGGGGCGACCAGCTGCGGACGGCCGCGGGAGAGCCAGGCGTCGACGGCTCGGGCGGCCGGCTGGCCGTAGGGCACGGTCCGCTCCTTGCGACCCTTGCCGAGGACCCGTGCGACGTGCCGCGACCGGTCGAGGTCGTCGAGGTCTAGGGCGACCAGCTCGCCGACCCGGACCCCGGTGGCGTAGAGCAGCTCGAGGATCGCCAAGTCGCGTAGACCCAGGGGGCTCTCCTCGTCGGCGAGGTGTGCGAGCCCCGTGACGAGCTCGCGCGCCTCGTCCTGCCGGAGGACCGGGGGCAGCGTCTGGTGGGCCTTGGGCGAGCGCAGGCTGGCCCCGACATCCGTCGGGATCCGGCCGGTCCGGGCCAGCCAGGCGGTGAACACCCGCACTGCCGTCGCCCGCCGTGCCAGGGTCGTGCGCGACCGGCCGGTCACCTGCTGGTGTGCCAGCCAGCTGCGCAGCGTGCGGAGGTCGAGCTCGGCCAGGTCGGACTTGCCCAGTCGGTCGGCGTGCTCGAGGAGGCCGGCGACGTCAGAGAGGTAGGCCCTGACCGTGTGGGGGGCCAGGTCACGCTCGGACACCAGGTGACGCTCGTAGTCGACGAGCACCGCCGGCAGGTCCCGGGTCGGGCTCGCCATGCCCCTCACTCTAGGTCGGCGGAGCGGCCGGTCGAGCTCGGCTCGCCGCTCGCTCGCTCGCTGCCCGGCTCGCCGCTCAGCCAGCGTCATCGCGGGACGCGCCGCAGTCAGTCCTGAGAGGCGGGCGTGAGTCGCCACCCCTGCGGCAGCAGCTCGACCAGGCCGACCTTGCGGAGGCTGTTGAGGCCTGCCTGCACGGTGACCAGGTCGAGTCCGGCGGTCACCGCGATCGAGTCGACCCGGGCAGGCTGGGCCACCGGGACCGCGTCGAGGATCCGCTGATGCCGTCGCCCCACCGTGTCGCGAGACCGACCCGGGGCGCGCGGCGGCGTCACGAGGTGGGTGCCGATGTCTCCGACGACCTCGAGCACCTCGGCACCGTGGGTCACCAGGGACGCGGCACCGGACCGGATCAGCTGGTGCACTCCCTCGGACTGGGCCTGGGTGACCGGCCCGGGCACGCCCATCAGGTGGCGGTTGAGCCGCGTCGCCCAGGTGGCGGTGTTGAGGGCTCCGCTGCGCACGGCCGCCTCGACCACGACGGTGCCCCGGGTCAGGGCAGCGATCAGGCGGTTACGGCTCAGGAACCGACCGCGGGTCGGTGCGCAGCCGGGCGGCACCTCCGCCACGACGAGCCCGGTCTCGGCCAGGTGCTCGAGGAGGGGGCGGTGGGCGGTCGGATAGGCACGGTCGACCCCGCAGGCGAGGACCGCGACGTTGGCGCCGTCGACCGCGAGTGCTCCGCGGTGGGCCGCCTGGTCGATACCGAACGCCGCGCCCGAGACCACCGGGTGCCCGGCCCGAACCAGGGAGCCGGCGATGCCGGCGGCCACCTCCGTGCCGTAGGTGGTCGCGGAGCGGGAGCCGACGACCGCCACCGACCGGGTCAGCCCATCGAGACGCCCCGGCCCTCTCACCCAGAGCCCGAGCGGCGGACCACCTCGCTCGTCGACGAGGGGTGCGGCCTGCAGGTCGTCCACCTGCCGGGGCCACTCGGGGTCAGCCGGGACGACGAACCGGATCCCCCGCCGCGCGGCCCGCTCGAGGTCTCCGCTGGGGTCGATCGCGCGGAGCCGGGTGGCCAGCTCGCGGGCGACCTCGGACCGCTGACCAGGACCACTCAGCTCGGACAACACCACCGGCGCACCCAAGGCGGCCACCAACCGGGCGATCCTCGGGTCCCCCGGCTCGCCGAGACGCCCGAGCGCGACGCGCGCCAGCCGGTCCTCGTCACTCGCCCGAACCTCGGCCGGGACGGCCGCGGGTGCCTCCCCCTGCCCGCTCACGAAGCCCGCCTCAGGGCCTGCTCGACCAAGGGGGCTCCGCTGCGGAGTCGGAGCGCCGTGTCGACGTCGGCCTCGTCCGGCGAGTCGGCTCCGCGGACGTCGGCGACGGTCCAGGCGAGCCGGTGGGCGCGGACGGCACCGCGTCTGCTCAGCCGCCCACGGTAAAGGTCGTCGTCGAGCCTGCGCTGGGCCGCCTCCGGCAGCGGCCACTCGGCCCGGAGCGGGGCGCTCGGCACCTGGGAGTTGAGCCGCCAGCCGCGCCCGGCGAAGCGCGCGTACTGCCGCTGACGGACGCGGGCGACCCGGGCCCGCACCTCGGCCGAGCGCTCGCGAGGGAAGAGCGCGCTCGCCGGATCGCCTCCGGTCGGCGGTAGGACGTGGCGCACGATGTCGATGCGGTCCTGGACCGGGCCGGTCACCTTCCGCTGGTAGTGGCGGCGGGTCACCTCGGGGCACGTGCAGTCGTTCTGCCCGAGGCCGCCCTGGTAGCCACCGCAGGGGCACGGGTTGCAGGCCATCACCACCATGCTCCGGGCGGGATAGGTGGCCGACTCCTCGCCCCGGGCGATCGTCACCTCGCCGCTCTCCAGGGGCTGGCGGAGAGCCTCGATCACGTCGCTGCGGAACAAGGGGAACTCGTCGAGGAAGAGCACGCCGCCGTGGGCGCGGCTGATCTCGCCCGGTCGGACCCGGCCCGTGCCTCCCCCGAGCAGGCTGGCCTTGCTCGCGTCGTGATGGGGCGCGAAGTAGGGCGGCCGGACGAGCAGGTCGTCGCCCGGCTCGAGGGCACCGGCCAGCGAGTGGATCGCCGTGAGCTCGAGCGCCTCCTCGGCGGTGAGGTCGGGCAGGATCCCGGGCAACCGCTCGGCGAGCGAGGTCTTGCCCGAGCCCTTGGGGCCGGTGAGCAGCAGATGATGGCCGCCGGCGGCGGCGACCTCGAGGGCGTACTTCACGTCGGGGACCCCGTCGAGGTCGGCCAGGTCGTGCTCGGCGAGCCGGGCCGACCCACGCCAGGCCACCAACCGGCTCCCCGACATCGGCGCCACGGGCGGTGCCTCGGGGACCGCCTCACCCTTGAGCTCGGCACGCACCTGGGCGAGCGAGCGCATCCCGGACACCGCCAGGCCTGGCACCAGGGCCGCCTCGCGGGCCTGCGGCTCGGGCACGATCACCCGGCGGAAACCCCGCGCCGACGCGGCCATCACCATCGGCAGCACGCCGGGCACGGAGCGGAGGCCCCCGGTCAGCGTCAGCTCGCCGATCACCAGCGTGTCGCTGAGCGCTTCCTGCTGGACGTCGCCACAGGCGGTCAGCACGGCCAGCGCGATCGCGAGGTCGAAGTGGGTGCCGCGCTTGAGCAGGTCGGCCGGGGACAGCAGGATCGTCACACGCTTGGTCGCGGGCCACGGATAGCCGGAGTTGGTGACCGCCATCCGGACGCGGTCGCGTGCCTCGTGGAGCGAGGGGTCGGGTCGTCCCACGAGACTGGTGCCGGGCACCCCGGGCGAGACGTCGGCCTGCACGTCGATCAGGTGACCGAGGGCGCCGTGGAGCGAAACGGTGTGGGCGGTCGCGAACGCCATCAGCCGAGCCCCCGGACATGGTCGATCTCGGAAGGACCGCGGCGGGGTCGCAGCACCGCGACCAGGTCGAGTCTCAGGTCGGCCGGGTGGACGTCGTGCTCGTCGATCCAGGCCGCGGCCAGTCGCCGTAGCCGGGCGAGCTTGACCGGCGTGATCGCCTCGTGCGGGCTGCCGCAGACCGACGACGTGCGTGTCTTCACCTCACAGACGACGAGCACGTCGCCGTCGCGGAGCACCAGGTCGATCTCGCCGGTGGGGCAGCGCCAGTTGCGGTCGAGCACGACCAGGCCCTGCTCGACGAGGTGCCGAGCGGCGAGGCGCTCGCCGTACGCGCCGAGGGCCTGGCGTCGGGTGGACGTCGACGGGGGTGATGTGGTCACGCAGCCACGCTCGCTCGAGCCGCCGACGCCCCGCGGGCGGGGCGTCGCGCCCTGTGGATCGAGCGGGCTCGACGTCGGGCTGTGGACGACAGACGGCCCGCCTGGTCTAGACCATGACGACCCGCCTCGGCGCGTGCTCGCGGCCCTCCGGAAACCGCCGATCGACCCAAGGCAAAGAATTGTCCGATTCGCGTCCGCGGCCCGCTGCGACGTCCTACTGTCGCTCACGCACAGTGGGGGGAACTGTGCGCGCGACCCCGGGTGGCCGCGGTCGACACGACGGGCGGAAGTGCGGATGAGCAGGTTCGGGAGATGATGCGACGAAACCGGCACCGAAGCGGTGGAGCTCGCCCTGACCAGCATGGGGCCCATGCGGTCCCCGCGCGGGCCCGTTCGGCGCGCCGTCGCCGGGACCAACGAGGCGCGGCAGCGGTGGAGGCAGCCCTGCTGACCCCGCTGCTCATGCTCGTCCTGTTCGGGATCATCGAGATGTCGCTGTTCATGCGCGACGTCGTGTCGGTCTCGAGCTCGGTCCACGTCGGCACCCGGATGGCCTCGGTGGCCGCAGGAGCCGGACCGGCGACCTGTACGCCATCCCCCTGCACGCCGCCGACTGCGCCGGCACTCGCCCAGCTGGCCGCCAACGCCATCCAGCAGGCCGGGTCCGCGATGCCTCAGGACCAGATCAACTGGATCGAGATCTACAACGCCAACACGTCGGGCTTCCCGATGCCGTCGGGCAACACCACCTCGAGCTGCTCCACGGACTGTGTGAAGTACGTCTGGAACACCAGCAAGAACCAGTTCGTCTACTCGAGCGGCTCGTGGAGCTCGGCCTCGATCAACGCCTGCATCAACGACCCGAACCGGATGTCGGTGGGAGTGATCATGAATGCCACGCACCCGTGGATCACCGGCTTGTTCGGTAACGGGGCGACCGTCCAGGAGCGGAGTGTCATGCAGTTCGAGCCTCTGACCAGCGATTCGTGCAAGCCCGGCCTCCCGAACTCACACGCATGAGAAGCCGGATCCGCCTCCTGCGCGGGCGCCGCCACGACCAGGGCGGCTACGTCGCCATCCTGGCAGCCGTGTTCACGGCCGCCCTGATGATGCCGTTGTGCGCGGTCTCCGTCGACGTCTCCGTCTGGTACGTCGAGGTGCAGCGCGTGCAGAACGCCGCCGACGCCGCGGCGACCGCCGGCGTCACCTACCTGCCCGACGACTTCGCCTCCGCCAAGGCCACGGCGATCACAGTCGCCGGCCGCAACGGCTACCCGAACTCCGGCTCCTCGTCGGTCTCGGTCGCCGTCGGTGACAAGCCGACGCAGCTGGTCGTCACGATCGACAGCACGATCGACAACGCGTTCGGATCCGCGATCGGCATCAACACCGAGACCATCGAGCGCTCCGCCACCGCCGACTTCAACGGTCCGGTGCTGATGGGCAGTCCGTGCAACACCTTCGGCAACGAGCCCCCTGGTGCCGGCACCGGCAGCAACGACCCGGTGCGAGGACCCACCACGAGCGTGATCGTGGCTCCGCCCGGTGGCGCCACCTGCACCAGCAACCCCCAGCTGTGGGGGGCGATCGCGGGGCCGGACACGCCCAAGGGCAACGGCGACGAGTTCATGACCCGTACGTGCAACTCCGGTAACGCCGGTTGCACCGGCACCACCAACGACGAGTTCGAGCCGCAGGGCTACTTCTACATCGTGCGGGTCGGCGCGGCCGCCGTGGGCAGCACGGTGGGTGTGCAGGTCTACGACCCCGCCTGGGTCGAGAACGGCGACACCTGCACCGTCGCTCCGACGGGCACGATGAAGAACAACATGAACCCGTTCACGCCGAGCGACGGCCTCCAGCGCTACTACCTGACGCCGGGCGGCGGCACGCCGAACAACTTCTGCACGGGCGACACGAACAGCACCACGAGCACCGCGCCCGGCATCACCACGTCGTACGACCTGCGGAACCCGACGGACACCTACAACCCGAAGGTCGCCACCCCGATCACCGGGTGCGTGAAGCAGTACCCGCCGTACGTCGCCACCACCAACGCGATCAGCAACAAGTCGCTGGACTCCAGCCTCGGCGCGACCTACAACAAGGCGCTCGCGCAGGTCTACCACCAGTGGGTCTCGCTGTGCACCTTCACCCCGAGCAAGGCCGGTGACTACTACCTGCAGATCCGCACCAACGTCGCGCTCGGCGGCACCGCCGACGGCGAGGGCGGCTTCTCGGGCAACCCCAAGGTCTACAGCCAGACCGGCGACGACACCGCTGTGCCGGGCAACGGCAACAACCGTTTCGCCCTGCGGATCACCGGTGCCCAGCGCGGCGCGGTCTCGATCGCCGGCTTCCAGGCCATGTCGATCTACGCCAACTACACCGGTGCCAGCTCCACGTTCAACCTGGTGCGGGTGGTCCCGGCGGCTGCCACGAAGACCCTCAACATCGGGTTCTTCGACGTGGGCGACGCGAGCAACCCGGGAACCGTGCAGGTGCTCCCCCCGACCGACTCCAACCTCGGCGGGTCGTTGGCCAGCTGCCAGGGCGCCGGCGTGGTCACCGGCACGATCACCAACTGCAAGCTGACCAACGTCAGCAACGGCACCGGGTGGAACGGTCAGTACGAGAACATCAAGATCCCGATCCCGAGCACCTACACCTGTACGTACGCCCAGGCGGGCGGCTGCTGGTGGCGGCTCGTGGTCTCGTTCCCGGGTGGCGTCACCGACACCACGACCTGGACCGCCAGCATCGACGGCGACCCGATCCGGCTGATCAAGTAGGCGTCAGGCCTTCGGCGGGTCGATGTCCTGGGGGCTGAGCTCCTCGACGTTGACGTCCTTGAAGGTGAGCACCTTGACGTTCTTGGCGAAGCGCGCGGGACGGTACATGTCCCACACCCACGCGTCGGTCATGGAGACCTCGAAGAAGACGTCGCCGCTCTCGGTGCGCGCCTTCACGTCGACCTGGTTGCAGAGGTAGAAGCGGCGGTCGGTCTCGACGACGTACTTGAAGATGCCGACGACGTCGCGGTACTCCCGATAGAGGGTGAGCTCCATCTCGGTCTCGTACTTCTCGAGATCCTCGGCGCTCATGCTGACTCCCCTCGTGGCCGGCTCGCTCCGACCCTAGTGCCGTCGACCAGGTCCTCGACCGAGGGCTCGGTGTTGGACCCGACCAACGGTGCGAGGCCGGCGGCGCGGCGTACGTTCACGAAGCGCATCCGGTGCTCCAGGCACGGGCCGTGCGCCAGCAGCGCCGCGTTGTGCACGTCGGTGACATAGCCCTTGTGCGTCTTGAAGTCGTACGCCGGGTGGTCGCGGTCGAGCTCGACCATGATCCGGTCACGGGTCACCTTGGCGACCACCGACGCGGCGCTGATGCAGGCAGCGACGCGGTCGCCCTTCCAGACCGCGAGCCCGGGCCGGCCGAGCCCGTCGACCGGGAAGCCGTCGGTCAGGACGTACTGCGGTGCCACGTCGAGCAGCGCCACCGCCCGACGGAGCGCCTCGATGTTCGCCACGTGCATCCCCAGCCGATCGCACTCGTCGGGCCCGATGACCACCACCGACCACGACAGCGCCCGCTTGACGATGTGGTCGTAGCAGCGCTCACGCGCCTTCTCGGTGAGCAGCTTGGAGTCAGCCAGGCCGGGGATCTCGCCCGCCTTGCCGGGCCTGAGGATCGCCGCGCCGGCGACCAGCGGTCCGGCGCACGCCCCGCGCCCTGCTTCGTCGACGCCGGCCACCAGATCCATCCCGACGCGGCGCAGCGCGCGCTCGTAGCCGTAGAGCCCGGCGTCGCGCCGGACGGTGGCTCCGTGCGGGAGCCGGGTCATGAGCCGTTCAGGGCGGCACTGAAGTCGGCCGGGCGGTGCAGCACGTGGAAGCGGTCCTTGGGCCACAGCAGCACGAACACCTTGCCGACGACATCGTCGACCGGGACGAAGGGATCCGGGGTGCAGTCGGTGGCCGACGCCTTGGGCTGGCACAGGTGCATGCTCGAGTCGTCGGAGTTGTCGCGGTTGTCACCCATCACGAACACGGTGCCCTCAGGCACCGGGCCGGCGGTCCAGTTGCAGGTGGTCGTCATCGGTCCGTTGCAGGCCATGCCCGGCGACTGCTTGACGTAGCTTCCCTCGTCGAGTGGGTGGCCGTTGACCAGGATGCGACCCTGCTTGTCGCAGCAGTGGATGGTGTCGCCGGCGACGCCGATGACGCGCTTCACCAAGTGCCCACCCGAGGGGTAGAGCCCGATCTTGGCCATCAGCTGACCGATCGGGTTGGACGGCCCGGCGTCCTCCTCCTCGCTGAGCCAGCCACCGGGGTCCTTGAAGACCACGACGTCACCGCGCTGCGGCGTACCGCCGAACCAGTACGACATCTTCTCGACCAGGATCCGGTCGTTCTTGACCAACCCCGGCTCCATCGACTCCGACGGGATGTAGAAGGCCTGCACGAAGAACGCCTTGATCACCACGGCGAGCACGATCGCGATGGTGAGCAGGAGCAGCGTCTCCTGCCACAGCGGCAGGTGCTTCCTCGATCCCTCCGAGGTGCTCTGGTCGGGCACGTCGAGGGAGGTGGCCGCGCCGTCGTCGGTGCTGCTCATGCGGCCTCACCGGGGAGGTCCGAGCGCACTGAAGAGGGTGGGGGGATGGTCACGTCGAGAGCCTAACGAGTAGGTGGAGATCAGGAGGCAGGGACGCCCGCGAAGTCCGCAGGCCGATGGAGGACGTGGAAGCGGTCCGACGGCCACAGCAGGACCACCACCTTGCCGACGACGTCGGAGACCGGGACGAACGGGCTCCCGCGGCCGCAGAAGGGGGCGCGCGGATGACACAGGTGGTACGCCGAGTCGGCGGAGTCGCCGCGGTTGTCGCCCATCACGAACAGGTGTCCGGGGGGCACCGGGCCGGCGGTCCAGTCGCGACCGCACTGGTCGATCTCGGGCCCGGCGCACCGGGGGCCGTGGGCCAGGTAGGCGGACTCGTCGAGTGGGTGTCCGTTGACGAGGAGGCGCCCCTGCTGGTCACAGCAGTGGATCGTGTCTCCGGCGACCCCGATCACCCGCTTCACCAGGTGGCCGCCGGCCGGGTACAGCCCGATCTTGACCATGGCCTTGCCGATCGGGTTGGACGGCCCGGCGTCCTCCACCCCGCTGAGCCAGCCGCCGGGGTCCTTGAAGACCACGACGTCACCGCGCTGCGGCGTACCGCCGAACCAGTACGACGGCTTCTCGACCAGGATGCGGTCGTTCTTGACCAGCCCCGGCTCCATCGACCTCGACGGGACGTAGAAGGCCTGGGCGAAGAACGACTTGATCAGGACGGCCAGCCCGACGGCGACCACGAGCAACAGCACGGTCTCGAGCCACAGGGGCAGGACGTGCGTACGCCGGCCGCCCGAGGGCGGCGTCTCGTCGGCGCTCAAGGAGGTGGTCGCGGGCCCGATCAGGCCTCGCGGCGCTCCTTGATCTTGGCAGCCTTGCCGCGCAGGTTGCGCAGGTAGTAGAGCTTCGCCCGGCGGACGTCACCGCGGGTGACGATCTCGATCTCCTCGAAGATCGGCGAGTGGAGCGGGAAGGTGCGCTCGACACCCACGCCGAAGGAGACCTTGCGGACGGTGAAGGTGCGGCCGATGCCGGACCCCTGGACCCGGATCACGACGCCCTGGAAGATCTGGACGCGGGAGCGGGTGCCCTCGGTGACCTTCACGTGGACCTTGACGGTGTCGCCGGCGCGGAACTCCGGGAGGTCGTCGCGCTTGGCGGCGTTGCCCAGGTCGGTGATGACGTTGGTCATGTCTTCTCCTCGCGAGTGCCACAGGTCAACCGCGGAATCGGGTGGTGCGGGGTTGTCCGGTCGGCCAGTCGTGGGTGCCGGCGGCGTCGTACTCCCCCTGTGGCAGGAGAACGTCGCAGACTCCGACCCGCCGTGGCGAGTGGGTGGTCCTTCGGCCGACTGGGCCGAGGGACGAGTCTGCCACAGGGAGGCGGAGCCGTGGAAATCGAGAACCGGGGTCGGGAGACCGGTGCCCGGCGGCGGAAAACGCGGAACGGATCGGCCCCGCATCGTCCTCGGACTCGATGTGTTCCGCGTTTTCCCGGGCACGGTCCGCGCTGAGGCGGTCGAGGCAGGCATCCCGACCACGCCTGGCGCTATCGTGGCTCGACCCCGGGCACCGTCCCGTCTCCCCGCCCGTCCGCCGCGGCACCGTCCACGTCGTACCGAACCGGGCGTTCCGACACCAGGAGACCCACGATGACTGCTCCCCGCCCTTTCCGCCTCGGGCGCGCCGCACCCGGAGTCCCGGTCCGCGACCTCGACGCCGCGCTCGCCTTCTACGTCGGTGTGCTCGGGATGACCGAGACCTTCCGCAACGGCGACCCGGTCGGCTTCGTGATCGTCGAGCGCGACGATGCCGAGATCCACCTGACGCTGCAGCCGTCGCACCGGGCGACCACCGCCAACGTGCTGCACCTGATGGTCGACGACGCCGCTGCCCTGCACCAGCACCTGCAGGAGCACGGCGTCCGCATCGTGAAGGGGATCCGTGACGCGGACTACGGCATGCGGACCTTCGTGATGGCCGACCCCGACGGCAACCGGATCGACGTCGGCGAGGACCTCTGACTCAGCGACGGCGCGGCTTCGTCATGATCACGGCACCCTCGGTACCGGGAGCCGGGCCGCGCATCCGGTAGCCCGCCTTCTTGTACATCCGGACGTTGTCCACGCTGCCGGCGCCGGTGAACAGCTGGTACGACGTCACCTCCGCGGGCGCCGCCTGCTCGACCAGGTCGAGGAGGTAACGGCCGAGCCCCCGCCCCTGGAGGTCGGGCGCGACCATCACCCGGCCGACGTCCCAGACCTCGCCCTCGGCGCGGCCCCGGCACGAACCCACCAACCGACCGCCGGCGCGCGCCACCCACGTGGTCCACGCGTCGAGGCTGTTGACGAGATCGTCGAGACTCTCCCCCAGCGCCGGGATCGTGACGCCCGGGTTGGCCCACTGCTCCTGGATCCAGCACGCCCGGGTCAGCGTGAAGAGCTCGCCAGCATCGGCGCGCGTGGCCGGCGCGAGGTCGAGAGCGAGGTCACCGATGCCGACCTGCGCCGCGGGGTGGGCGAGGTCGGGGCGGCGGGACACGGTACGGCGTACGGACTCGGCACGGCGCCAGGCCGCGATGGCCTCGTGGTCACCGGACAGCAGCACGGGCGGCACCTCGCGCCCGCGCCAGGAGGCGGGCTTGGTGTAGACGGGGTACTCCAGGAGGCCGTCCTCGTGGGACTCCTCGGCCAGCGACGCGGGATTGCCCAGGAAGCCGGGCAGGAGGCGCACGACCGCTTCGAGCATGGCGGTGGCAGCGACCTCGCCCCCATTGAGGACGTAGTCGCCGAGGGAGACCTCGCGCACGTCGTACGACGTGGCGGCCTCGTCGAGGACGCGCTGGTCGATCCCCTCGTAGCGCCCGCAGGCGACGACGAGGTGGTCGTGCTCAGCGAGCTCACGCGCGAGGGTCTGGCTGAACGGCGCCCCACTGGGGGTGGGCACCAGGAGCGTCGCGGGCGTGTCCCCGTGCAGCGCGTCGAGCGCCTCCCCCCACGGCTCGGGCTTCATCACCATCCCGGCGCCGCCCCCGTAGGGGGTGTCGTCGACGCTGCGGTGGCGGTCGTGGGTCCAGTCACGGAGGTCATGGACCGCGAGGTCGAGCAGACCCGACGCTCGGGCCTTGCCGGTGAGGGAGACGTCGAGGGAGTCGAACCAGGCCGGGAAGATCGTGACGATGTCGACCTTCATCCGCCGAGCCTCACGAGTCGTCCTCGGGGAACGGGGTGACCAGGCCGGGCCGGTCGGCGATCACGAGGCGCCCGGCCGCGACGTCGACCTCGGGGACCAGCGCAGCCACGAAGGGCACCAGCGCGTCACGGCCGTCGACGGCTCGCACCTGGAGGAGGTCCTGAGCGCCGTGGAGGACGGCGGTCACCTCCCCGAGCGCCCGGCCCTCGAGGTCCTCCGCAGCCAGCCCGACGAGCTGGTGGTCGTAGAACTCGTCGGGGTCGTCCGGCGACTCGTCGGCAGGTACGTCGGCATGCAGCATCAGGCCGCGGGCGGCCTCGGCCGTGGTGCGGTCGGGCAGCTCATCGAAGCGGACCAGCAGGGTGGACTGGTGCCAGCGGGTCGAGGCGACCGTGAGCTCCGTCCAGGGCGCGCCGGCTCCGCTCGGACGCTCGGCGCGGACCGGCGTACCGACCACGAAGCGGCGGTCCGGCTCGTCGGTACGGACCTCGACGGTCACCTCGCCGCGGATCCCGTGGGGCTTGCCGATCCGCCCGATCACGACCTCGATGGTGTCCACGCGGTCAGGCTAGTGCCGCCGTTCACTCGCCTGCATCGGGTCGTCCGCTTCACAGGAGCCCCTAGTGGCCTCTCAGGCGGACAACCCACCAGGCGGGCCCGGGAGGTCGGGCGAGGACGACGAAGGGCGCGCCGCCCCCAGACAGCTGAAGCGTCAGCGCACGCGGTCGACGTCGACGAAGTCGATGCGCGAACCGCCGCGACCGGCCAGGGCCGAGATCACGGTCCGGAACGCCGTCGCGGTGCGGCCGCCGCGCCCGATGACCTTGCCGAGGTCGTCGGGGTGCACCCGGACCTCGAGCAGCGGACCACGGCGGGTCTGCTTGTCACGGACGCTGACGTCGTCGGGGTGGTCGACCACCCCGCGCACCAGGTGCTCGAGTGCCTCGGCCAGCACGGGTCAGGCCTCGTCGGTCTTGGCGTCGGCGTCGGCCTCGGCGGTCTCCGCGGTCTCGGCCGCGTCGGCGGCACCCTCCGGGGTCTCGTCCGCCGGGACCGGAGCGGCCTCCTCGGCGACCGGCGCCTCGGGGGCGGCCTCCTCGACCTTCTCCTCGACCTTCTCCTCGACCTTCTCCTCGGCCTTGGCCTCGGCCTTCTTCTCCTCGACCTTGGCCTCGTCGGCCGGCTTGTCGGCCTTCTCGGCGGACTTCTTGCTCGCCTTGCGAGTCACGGCCTCGGCCTTGGGCTCGCTGGCGGCGTCCTTGAGAGCCTCGTTGAAGATCTCCAGCTTGTCGCGCTTGGGCTCGGCCACCTTGAGGGTGCCCTCGGTGCCTCCGACGCCCTTGAACTTCTGCCAGTCGCCGGTGATCTTGAGGAGCTTGGCGACGGCGTCGGACGGCTGTGCGCCCACGCCGAGCCAGTACTGGGCCCGGTCGGAGACGACCGAGATGTACGACGGGTCCTCCTTGGGGTGGTACTTGCCGATCTCCTCGAGCACTCGACCATCGCGCTTCTTGCGCGCGTCGACGACGACGATGCGGTACATCGGCACCCGGACCTTGCCCAGGCGCTTGAGACGAATCTTGACGGCCACGGTTGTGGGGTCTCCTCGAAAGGTTGTCAGTGGGTGAGGGTCGCGCACCTTGTGGGGACACGGGCGTTCGCCTCGGTGGGCTGCAGCGCTCACGGATGAGAGGGTCCGAAGGCCCGCAGACTCAGCGCGTCATTGTGCCAGAACCGACGGGATCGACCGAAATCGGGCAGCGCACCCGGCGTGAGCGCGCCGTACCGGCGCCCTCGTCGTATCAGGGCGGCAGGCGAGACCTCCTGAGTGGGCAACGCGTCCGGGCGCGCCCGCACGCAGGAGGATCCATGACCAGCACCGTCGAGCACCGGTCGGCCCATGACCGGACGACCCCCGCAGAAGCCGTGACCCCTCGTCTGGAGCTGGACGTCACGCGAGCGCTCGAGGGGTACGACGCCCTGGTCAGCACGCTGCCCGGCACCGCGGTGCACTACGCGGTCAAGGCCAACCCTGACCCGACCCTGCTACGCGCCCTCGTGCAGGCCGGCAGCCACTTCGACGTCGCCAGCCAGGCGGAGACCGATGCGTGCCTGGCCGCCGGCGCGGTGCCCGATGACCTGGTCTTCTCCAACCCCGTCAAGCGCCGCGCGGACGTCGTGTCGGCGGCCCGCTCCGGCGTCCGTCTCTTCGTCGTCGACTCCCCGGAGGAGACCCGGAAGCTGGCCGAGGCTGCCCCCGGTGCTCGCGTGCTCTGCCGGCTGGTCACCTCGGGCGAGGGCTCGGACTGGCCACTGTCGCGCAAGTTCGGGTGCTCGACCGGTGAAGCCGTGGCCGTGCTGCGGCTCGCCGCCACGCTCGGGCTGGACCCGGCCGGTGTGAGCTTCCACGTCGGGTCCCAGCAGCGCGACCCGTTGGCGTGGCGTGCCCCGATCGACGCCTCGGCACGGATCTTCGCGACGCTCCGCGCCGACGGCCTCCGCCCCCACCTCGTCGACCTCGGCGGCGGCTTCCCCGCCGCTCACGAGGGCGGCGCCCCGCCGTTGCACTGCTATGCCGCGGCCATCCACTCCTTTCTGGGTCGCGCGTTCGGGGCAGACCGGCCCGACACGCTGATCGAGCCGGGCCGTGGCGTGGTCGGCGACGCCGGCACGGTCGTCACTCGGGTGATAGCCGTGCTGAGCCGCGGCGACGTCCGGTGGGTCTATCTCGACTGCGGCGTCTTCAGCGGGCTGGTGGAGACACGGGGCGAGGCCATCCGCTACCGCCTGCACACCCCCGGGCTGGAGGGGCCGACCGGGCCGTGTGTGCTGGCCGGTCCGACCTGCGACAGCACCGACGTGATGTACGAGTGCACGCCGGTCGAGCTGCCGCTCGCTCTGGCCGAGGGTGACGAAGTACGCCTGCAGTCCGCGGGTGCGTACACGTCCTGCTACTCCACCGTCGGCTTCAACGGCTTCGACCCGTTGCCGACGGTGCTGGTGTGACATGCACGCGCCCGTCACCCGACTGCTCGGCAGCCACGCCCTGGCCGCGATCGCGATGTCGCTGCCGTGGCCCTGGCTGCTCGTGCTGGTGTGGGACGAGACCCACAGCCCGGCCCTGCTCGGCCTGACCGCGGCCGCACGGATGCTGCCGTACGTCGCGTGCTCGTGGTGGGCGGCTCGGGTCGGGGACCGGCACCGCCGCGACCGGGTGGTCCGCGCCACGCTCATCGGGAGGCTGGTACTGCTGGCCGGTGTGCCCGCCGCCGTGGCGCTCGACCAGATCGCGGTGGCGGTAGCGCTCGCCGCCCTGGCGGTCGCGGTCGCGACGCCGGCCTATCCGGCTCTGGCGGCTGCGATGCCGGATGCCGCGGGCGAGGACTCCGCCCGCGCCACCGACCTCCTGGTCACCATCGAGGTCGCGTCGTTCGTGGTCGGTCCTGCCTTCGGTGGCGTACTGCTGGGTGTTCCCGTGCTGATCGCTCCCCTGGCCCTCGCGGCCCTGGTCGCCGCACTGGTCCTGCTGGTCGGCGTCCGGTTGGCGCCCGCGGAACGCCGGACCTCCGCCCGGCGGGGCAGCACGTGGGCGGCGGTCCGGGGATCCTCACCGATCCGCCGGTCCCTGATCCTCATGTCATTGCTCAACCTGGTGCTGGCGGCTGTCGGTGTGACGCTGGTGCTGATGGCCCGCGGGGCGTGGACCGGCTGGTGGACGCCCGACACGGCGTACGGCGTGGCGAGCGGTGCGCTGGGGTTCGGGGCACTGGCCGCGCCCTCGCTCACCCGGTGCGGCTCGACCTCCTGGGGCCGCTCGCGTGCGGGTGTCCTGCTGCTGGGTGGTGCCCTGGCCGCGGTCGCCGTGTCGCCGACGGTGCTGTGGGCCCTGCTCCCGCTGCTTCTGGCCGGGGCCGCTGCGGTGCACGCCGAGAGCGCCGCCACCGGCGTCGTGCAGCACGAGGCCGACGACGACGTGCGCGCCTCTCTGTTCGGCGTCGCCGACGCCTGCATGGTCGGTGCCGCGATGCTGGGAGCCCTGGCGGCGCCTGCCCTGGCAGCGGCCGCCGGACCTGCCGTCATGCTCGGGGCTCTTGCCGCGCTCACGGCCGCCACGACCGTGGTCGCGGCGCGCCCCCCGGAGACGGTCGCCGACGTGTCTCAGCTGCGGCCCACCACGACCGTGGCCCCGATCTCGTCGTCGGTCTCGACGTCGGCAGCCAGGCCGGCCGACGCGAAGAGCTCGGCCGTCCGCTCCGCCTGATCGCGGCCGGTCTCGACCAGCAGCCGCCCGCCGGGGGACAGCCAGCGGGGTGCCTCGGCCACGACCCGTCGTTGCACCGCGAGGCCGTCCGGCCCACCGTCGAGCGCCACCCGGTGCTCGTGGTCGCGGGCCTCCCGGGGCATGGTCGCGATCCGGTCTTGGGGCACGTAGGGGGCGTTCACGACGAGCAGATCGACCCGCCCGCGCAGGTCGTCGGGGAGCGCGGCATAGAGGTCGCCGGCGAAGACCCGCTCGGGCGGCAGGTTGCGGCGGGCACTGGTCACGGCCACCGGGTCGGAGTCGGCGGCGTACACCTCGGCGTCGGGCCACCGCGCCGCCAGAGCCGCACCGAGGGCCCCGCTGCCGCAGCAGAGGTCGACTACGACCTGCGCAGGCTCACGCTCGGCGATCACGACCAGGAGCTCGCTGCGTCGCCGTGGCACGAAGACCCCAGGGTCGACGGCGACCCTCAGACCCGCGAACGACGCCCACCCGACGACGTACTCGAGCGGCTCGCCGGCCATCCGGCGGGCCGTCCACGTCATCAGCTCGGCGGGCGACGAGGCCTCGTCGAGCAGCAGGCGTGCCTCGTCCTCGGCGAACACGCACCCCGCCGAGCGCAGCGCCGCGACGAGCTGGGGTTCGTTCACACCACCCGCCCGCGCAGCACGACGGTGGACGGCTCGCGGAGCACCGACAGGTCGTGCCGCGGATCTCGGGGGTACACCACGAAGTCGGCCGGGGCGCCCTCGTCGAGCTCGGCGTTCCAGCCCAGCCAAGCCCGGGCCCGCCAGCTCGCGGCGCCCAAGGCGTAGTCGGCCGGCATGCCGTACGCCGCGAGCTCGGCCACCTCGTCGGCGATGCCGCCGTGGGGCAGCACGCCTCCCGCGTCGGTACCGGCGAAGATCGCGACCCCCGCCTCGTAGGCCGCCATGATCGTGTCGCGACGGCGCGTGTGCAGGTCGAGCATGTGGTCGGCGTACGCCGGGAACTTGGCCCGGCCGGCCTCGGCGTACGACGGGAAGTTGTCGAGCTGGACTGCGGTCGGCACCAGCGCGACCCCGCGCGCGGCCATCGTGTCGACCAGGTCGGTGGTCAGCCCGGTGCCGTGCTCGATGCAGTCGATGCCGGACTCGATCAGCACGGGGAGCACCGTCTCGCCGAAGCAGTGGGCAGTGACCCGCGCACCGTGCTCGTGAGCGGTCGCGATCGCAGCCGCGAACGCCTCGTCGGGGAAGGACGGCGCGAGGTCGCCCGTCTCGCGCGAGATCCAGTCGCCCACGAGCTTCACCCAGCCGTCGCCGGCCCGCGCCTCCTGCGCGACGTGCGTGACCAGGTCGGCCGGCTCGACCTCGTGGGCGTAGTCGCGGATGTAGCGGTGGGTCCGGGCGAGGTGGCGGCCGCAGCGGACCAGGCGCGGCAGGTCGTCACGGTCGTGTACCCAGCGGGTGTCGGCCGGCGACCCGCAGTCGCGCAGGAGGAGCGCGCCGGCCCCGCGGTCGGCGACGGCCTGCTCCTCCGTGGTGGCGTCGTCGACCGCGCCGTGGGCGTCGAGGCCGAGATGGCAGTGGGCGTCAACCAGGCCGGGGACGATCCAGCCCTCGGCCGCGGTCTCGGCTCCGGGCTGCTGCTCGAGGGTGATCCGGCCGTCGACGACGTAGAGGTCGCGGGGCTCGCCGTCCGGCAGCACGGTGCCGCGGAATCGGAGGGTGGGCATGGACCGGACGCTACCGGCTCCACCGTCGTACGCCGGTGCACGGTGCGGCGCGCTGTGGAGTCTTCGGCGTCAGGATCGGACGGCTAAGGTGCGCCACTGTGAGCACGACCAGCACCCGGCCTGCGAGCCGTACTCGGCGCAACGTCGCACAGTTCGTGCGCTTCGCCCTGGTCGGAGCCTCCGGAGTGGTCGTCAACCTGATCGCCCTGGTCGTGGTGAAGCGACTCGGCCCGGGTCCCGAGGTGGCGCTGTTCGCGCTGCGTCCGACCGAGTTCCACGTGCGGTGGTACCACCTGTACTCCACGATCGCCTTCCTGGTCGCCAACCTGTGGAACTTCCAGCTGAACCGGTCGTGGACGTTCCGGAGCAGCCGTCACTCGGCCTGGTGGCGGGAGTACTGGCCGTTCCTGGCGGTCGGCATGCTCGGTCAGCTGATCGGCCTGGTGCTGCTCACCCTGCTCATGCACCACGGCTCGCCGATCTCGCTGCCCACCGACCCGCTGGACGACACGACCGGGCTCCGGACCCGGCTCTACTGGGCACAGCTGATCGTGATCGTGGTCGTGACGCCGCTGTCGTTCGTGCTGAACAAGGTGTGGACCTTCGCCGCCGTACGCACGCGCCATCTCGAGGCAGTCCCGCCGCACCCGATGGCGGGGCAGGAGCTGCAGCAGCTCGACGCGGACGAGTCCGACCCGGCCTGAGCCGGATCTCCCGGGGTGTGCCCAAGGCGTCCGCGGCTTCATCGGCTTCATCGGCTTCATCGGCTTCATCGGCTTCATCGGCTTCATCGGCTTCATCATGTGATGTCGTTGAACCTGCACTTCCCGCGGTGAGTTCGCCGTGGGAAGTGCAGGTTCGCCTGCATCACGTGATGAAGCAGGGAAGAGCCGACCGCCGGCGTCTACCGCGTCCGCAGCCCGTAGCCGAACGGGAACAACGGGTCGTACTGACGGTCGCCGATGTTGATCGGCTCCTGCGACACCGTGCGCGGCCACGTCACCGGGAGCCTGCCGGTGTAGGGGTGGTTGCCGAACAGGTCGTCGGCGACACCTTCGCCATCGCTGCCCGGCAGCCAGGCAGCGACCAAGGCGTCGATGTTCGAGAGCAGGGCCGGCGGGACGATCATCGGCCGGCCGGAGACGACCACGACCACGCACCTCGCGGCCTGCGCGCAGACCGTGTGCACCGCCGCGGTGTCCGCCTCGGACAGCTGCATGGTCTTGGGCGGACGCGGCACGTTGTGGTCGCCCGGGTCGTAGGCCCACTGCGGACCGCCGACGTCGCCGAACCCCTCGGCGTACGGCGTCTCACCGACGACGACGATGCCGACCGCCTTGGACGGCACGGGTGCCGACGCGTCCTGGCTGAACGTGACGTTGTCGTGCTGGGACTCGATGCCGTCCAGGATCGTCTGGCCCGGGATCACGTTCGTCGAGCCGCCCTGCCAGGTCAGCGTCCAGCCACCCGCCTGGTTGCCGATGTTGTCGGCGTTGCTGCCGGCGACGTACACCGGCTTGGAGCCGCGGATCGGCAGCGTCGCCGCGTCGTTCTTCAGCAGCACCTGCGACTCCGCCACCGCGCGGCGCGCGACCGCGTGATGGGCGGCGTCACCGATCTGGGAGAGGTGGGTGCGGTCGGTGTAGGGGTGCTCGAAGAGTCCGAGCTGGAACTTCTTGGTCAGGATCCGCGACACCGCGTCGTCGATGCGGGACATCGGGACGTCGCCGTTCTGCACCTCACCGGCGAGCGTGGACTCGAAGGTCTCGAAGTCGTAGGGCTCCATGAACATGTCGATGCCGGCGTTGACGCCCGCGGCCACCTGCTGGGCGTAGGTGTAGGTCTCCGGATGGATGTGGTGGATGCCCTCGTAGTCGGAGATCACCAGCCCCGTGAAGTGCTGCTGGCCCTTCAGCCACCCGTTGATGAGGTCGCCGTTGCCGTGCATGTTGATCCGGTTGCCGAGGCCGTCCTCGGTCCAGTCGATGTCGGAGTACGACGGCATCACGGAGCCGACGTGGTACTTCTTCACCGCCGGCACGTAGGGCGCCAGCGCCAGCCTGCGGAACGTCGCGTGGTTGACCTGGTCGACGCCCTGGTCGATCGGGTAGTTGCCGGTCGTCTGCCGGTTGGACCCGGTGCCGTACGTCGTGAGGCCGTCGCCGGCGAAGTGCTTGGCGGTGGCGAGCACCCGGTCGTTGTCGGACAGGTGGCCGGGCTTGCCCTGGAACCCGGCGATGGCGGTCTCCATCTTCTCCACCAGCGCCGGCGTCTCACCGAACGACTCGTAGGTGCGGCCCCACCGGTCGTCGCGCGCCACGCAGACGCAGGGGGCGAAGGCCCACTGCGGTCCGCTCGACCTGGTCTCGGACGCGGCGATGTGCTCGACGTCGCGCACCAGGGCCGGGTCGCGGGTCGCGCCGAGCCCGATGTTGTGCGGGAAGACCGTCGCGCCCAGCATGTTGCCGTCGCCGTGCACGGTGTCGATGCCGTAGAGCAGCGGGATCCCGAGCCGCGTGTCGAGCGCAGCCGCCTGGTAGCGGTCGATCATGTCCGCCCAGGCCGACGGTGTGTTCGGCGTCGGGACCGAACCGCCTCCGGACAGCACGCTGCCGAGGTTGTCCGTGGTGATCTTGGTGGTGTCGGCATCGATGCCGCCGCGCTCGGCCTGCGTCATCTGGCCGATCTTCTCCGCGAGCGTCATCCGCCCGAGGAGGTCGGAGACCCGCTGCCCGACCGGCAGCGAGGGGTCCTGGTAGGGCAGCGTGTCGGCTGACGCTGCGTGGTTGCCCGTGCGGGCGGTGGCGGAGGCACCGGGTGCCTGCCACGCGGTGAGGGTGACGGCGAGGGCGGCCGCGGCACCCAGGGCGACGGCCGAACGCCGTCGTTGGAGCACTGATGACATGGGGGACTCCCGAGAGATGGTGACAGTGGTCACGGAACGAGTACCCAGCCTGGACCCGGACCTCGCATCCGGGCCGGAGGAATTGACCTCTGATTAGTACGGAACCGGGAGGAACGCCTCTAGGCTGCCTACGTGCCCGGTCACTCCCTCGCGCAGCTGCGCACCTCCAACCTGCGCGCCGTTACCGCCCTCCTCGGGTCGGGCGGCCCGCAGAGCCGGGCCGACCTCGCGCGGGGGTCGGGGTTGTCGCGGACCACGGTCTCGAGCCTGGTCAGCGAGCTCCTCGAGGCGGGCCTGGTGGTGGAGACCGAGGACCGCGGTACGCCGTACAAGGGCGGCAGCGGACGCCCTCCGCTCCTGGTGGCGCTGGCCCTGCGACCGGGGCGCGTCGCCGGCGTCGACATCGGCCACGGACACGTCCGGGTCGCCGTCTCCGACCGGAGCGCCAAGGTCCTGGCCGAGGTCGAGATGCTCACCGACGCAGACCCGCACGGCGCCACGACCCTCGACATCGCGGCCGACCTCGTGCGCCAGGCGGCTGCCGAGGCTGCGCTCCCCGTCGCGGACCTGCTCACGGTGGGGCTCTGCGTCCCGGGCCCGATCGACCGGCGGTCGGCGCGTGTGGACCAGTCGGTCCTGCCCGGATGGCACGAGCTCGCGCCTGCCGACGAGCTCGGGCGCCGCCTCGACGTCCCGGTGGTCGTCGACAACGACGCCAACTGCGGCGCCATGGCCGAGCACCAGCACGGTGCCGGGCGCGGCGCGGCCGACCTGCTCTACGTGAAGCTCGCCAGCGGGGTCGGCGCCGGGCTGGTCCTGGGCGGCCGCCTCCACCGCGGCGTCGCCGGGATGGCCGGGGAGGTCGGGCACGTGCTGGCGCGCGAGGACGGGACGGTGTGCCGGTGCGGCAGCCGTGGCTGCCTCGAGACCGAGGTGTCGACCCAGCGGCTGCTCGACCTGCTCCGTCCGGTGTACTCCGGAGAGCTCGACCTCGCGGGCCTGCTCTCCCTGGACGCGCGTGGTGAGACCGCCGTACGCCGGATTCTCACCGACGCAGGTCACACCGTCGGCCGGGTGCTGGCCGGGCTCTGTACCACCCTGAACCCCTCGAAGATCGTCGTCGGCGGCTCGCTCGGGACCTCGGCCACGCTGGTGAAGGCGATCCGGGGCGGCGTCGACCGCTACGCCCACCCCGAGTCAGCGGCCTCCGTCGACGTGGTCCCCGGCTACTTCGGAGGCCGAGCCGAGATCATGGGGGCGCTCGCCCTGGCTATCAGCCGCGCTGCCGACCTCGCCTGACCTCGGCCTTCGGGTCGTCCGCCTGACAGGAGCCCCTAGTGGCCTGTGAAGCGGACGACCCAGGAATCAGGCGGCGGCGCGCAAGGCGACGCACGCCCAGGTCCGCCACGGTCGCCAGGCCTCGGCAACCTCCGCGAAGTCCGTCGGGCTCAGCGGCTCGCGGCCCAGCCGAGCCGCGGTCGCGGCCATCACGCGGGGCTCGGTCGCGGGGAGCACATCGGTATGGCCGAGCGCGCGCACGGTGACGAGCTCGGCGTAGAACGGTCCGATCCCCTCGAAGCCACGCAGCTCGGCTCCTACGTCGGCGACGTCGCGCATCCGCAGTGCCTCGGTGTCGAGCCGGCCGTCGCGGGCCGCGGCTGCGATCGCGTGCATGCGCCGCAGCTTCACGTCGGGGATGCCCGGGAAGCTGCGCACGGCGAGCAGCTGCTCCGGCGTCGGCAGGGCGGCGACCGTCTTCCCCGCGACGTCGAGGACCCGGCCATGAGCCCGCGACAGCCGGTCGCGGATCTCGCGCATCTGCTCCGTGGGCCTGCGTGCGGACAGCACCGCCCAGACCAGCGCCTCGTACGCGGAGTGGAACAGCGGAGGTCGCAGTCCCGGCCGCTCGTCGTACGCCGCACGGAGCAGGGGGTCGCGGTCGACCATCCGGTCGTAGCCGGTCGCGTCCTCGTCCAGCGACAGCACGCGCGCCGCCTGCGCGGCGGCGCGCTCGGGATCGACGTCACCGACGACCTCGAACCGGACCAGGTCGGGCGCCGGCTGCGTCGCGGCGACGCCGACCTGGGCGGCGTACCCGTCGAGGACGAAGGCGAGGCGCATCGTGTCGCCGGAGGCGGCCAGGCGACCCCCGAAGCCGAAGCCGATCGAGCGGGCGAGGTCGAAGCGGCCACGGACCGGCCAGTCGACATGCGGAGGGGCGTCACGGAGGGTCGTCGTCATGCTCCGACGCTAGAGGCCCAAGCGGACAGGATCTGTCCGCTACAGATCCGCCTCAGCCGAGCCGGTCGAGGAGCCAGGACGGGCCGACCGTGGGTCCGGCCTTGGCGACGCGGGCAGCGAGGAGACGGTCGGCGGTCACGACCGTGACCTTCCGGCCGGCGTCGGCCGCGCGGTGCGCCTGCCGCACGATCTCGCTGTCGCCGTCCTGGGGAGCGTGGACGACGGTCACGTGACCGTCGCGTCCGGTCGGAACTCCGGACTTCGCCTCGCCCTCCAGCACGAGCACGATGTCACCCTCGACATCGGCCGTCATCAGCTGCTCGTGGAGACGACGTGCCGCACCGGCCCGGTCCTTCCACCAGCCGTCGGGTCGCGCGCCCACGACGTTCGCGCCGTCCACGACGAGGACCACGCCGGACCCGCGGGACGTCATCCGAGCTGGTCGCCAGTGCGACCGGGACGCATGACGTCCAGCGAGGTACGGGTCACTTGAGGAACTTCGAGAAGTCCTTCGGCAGGTCGAGCGCTGCCGCCGCTTTCTCGTAGTCGATCTCCTCGCCGTCGGGGTTGCCGAACGGGTTGCCCGTCGTCGCGGTCGTCGCATCGGCTGCCTTGGCCCGCTGGGCAGCCTTCGCGGGGTTGCCACTGACGCGGCGACCCTTGCCCTGCTTGGCCTTGGCGGCCTGCTTGGCCCGGCCGCGCTTGCCCCCGGAGGAGGAGCCCGGCATCCCGGGAAGACCCGGCATGCCCCCGCCCTTGGCGAACGACATCATCATCTTGCGAGCCTCGAAGAACCGGTCGACCAGGCTGTTCACGTCGGAGACCTGACGGCCGGAGCCCTTGGCGATGCGGGACCGCCGCGAGCCGTCGATGATCTTCGGGTTGGCCCGCTCGGCCGGGGTCATCGACTGGATGATGGCCTGGATCCGGTCGATCTCACGCTCGTCGAAGTTCTCCAGCTGGTCGCGGAACTGCCCCATGCCGGGGAGCATCCCCATGATCTTGGACATCGAGCCGAGCTTGCGGACCTGCTGCATCTGCTCGAGGAAGTCGTCGAGGGTGAACTCGCCGCCCTGGCCGGTGAGCTTGTTGGCCGCCTTGAGCGCCTGCTCCTGGTCGAAGGTCTTCTCGGCCTGCTCGATCAGGGTCATCACGTCACCCATGTCGAGGATCCGCGAGGCCATCCGGTCGGGGTGGAAGACGTCGAAGTCGGTGAGCTTCTCGCCGGCGGAGGCGAACATGACCGGCTTGCCGGTGATGCCCCGGATCGACAGGGCGGCACCACCGCGGGCGTCGCCGTCGAGCTTGGTGAGCACGACGCCGTCGTACCCGACGCCGTCGAGGAAGGCCTGGGCGGTGGTGACGGCGTCCTGGCCGATCATCGCGTCGACGACGTAGAGGATCTCGTCGGGGCTGACCGCGTCACGGATGTCGGCTGCCTGCTGCATCATCTCGGCGTCGATGCCGAGGCGGCCCGCGGTGTCCACGATGACGACGTCGTAGAGGCGGCGACGAGCCTCCTCGATCGAGTCCCGCGCGACGGCGACCGGGTCGCCCAGGCCGTTGCCGGGCTCCGGAGCGAACACCGGTACGCCGGCGCGCTCACCGTTGACCTGGAGCTGGTTGACGGCGTTGGGGCGCTGGAGGTCGGCCGCCACCAGCATCGGCTGCTTGCCCTGCTCCTTGAGCCACAGGGCGAGCTTCGCTGCGAGCGTGGTCTTGCCGGCACCCTGGAGGCCGGCCAGCATGATCACGGTCGGCGGCTGCTTGGCGTAGCGCAGCCGGCGCGTCTCGCCGCCGAGGATCTCGACCAGCTCGTCGTTGACGATCTTGACGACCTGCTGGGCGGGGTTCAGCGCCTGGCTGACCTCCTCGCCCCGGGCGCGCTCCTTGACCGCGTCGACGAACGCACGGACGACCGGCAGAGCGACGTCGGCCTCGAGCAGCGCGATCCGGATCTCACGCGCGGTCGCATCGATGTCCGCCTCGGAGAGGCGGCCCTTGCCGCGGAGGTTCTTGAAGGTCTCGGCGAGGCGGTCGGAGAGCGTGGCGAACAAGTCAGTCCTCGAAGAAGGTGGGGTCGTGCGGGGCTCCAGCCTAACCGGCGGCGCGACGCCTGCCCGACTCCCCGCCGTACCGGCCCCCGACCCGGATAGTCCCCGCAGAGCATCCTGTACGGCGTGTGTGGGCGCGGCGACGCTGCATGCCCGGGCTTGCTCCGGGGGGTTCGATGGCGGTGTGACCACGCTCCTGACCACCCTCATCGGCGGGGTCGTGATCCTCGGCGTCACCGTGGTCGCGGTGATCGCCTACCAACGCAGCCTCGCCAAGCCGGGCGGGCGCGAGGGCCTCGGCCAGGTCGGCGACATGTTCGGTGGGGTGATCGACGTGTTCAACCCCGGTGCGGGTCGTGCCCGCGACGCGCTCGAGGAGCTCGAGCACGCCGGCCCCGTCACCCCGACCCCCGACGACAGCGACGACACGCTTGGCCTGGTGCTCGGCGCCGACGGCACCCCACGCGCCGTACGCCTGCGCCGCCCCGGCTAGCCCACGGCCCGGGAGGTCCCCGACAGGGCGTCACGTACGGCGTGGGCGGCCTCGGCAGCGCGCGTGTCCGAGAGCACGCCGGCGTGGGCCTCCTGGACGTAGAAGACGTCCACCGCCTGAGGCCCCAGGGTGTCGACGTGCGCGGAGCGGACGGTCAGGTCGAGCCGGGCCAGGGCTGCGCACACCTGGTGTACGACGCCGGGCCGGTCGGCGGTACGGATCTCGAGCACCGTCGCCCGTGCCGACGCCTCGGGGCGTACGACGACCGAGGGGGCGATCCGCGCGGGGTCGCCCTTGAGCCGAGTACCGGGGTCCACCCGCCCCGCGACGATCGCCTCGAACCGGTGCCGGAGGACAGCCTCGTCGAAGTGCTCCTCCGCGACCTCCCAGACCGAGACCCCGACGTCGTCCTGGGCCCAGGCCCGGGCCGACCGGACCGAAGCGCGCTGCATGGCGAAGAGTGCTGCCGCATCGGCGAGCAGGCCGACCCGGTCGGGGGCCAGCACGGTCACCCGCGCTCCCCCGTCGGCGGCCTCCACCCGGATCGAGACCGCCCCGCGGCGTACCTCCTTGGGTACGGCGACCACGCCGGGGCTGTCGTGGATGGCGATCGGCTCCCCCAGGAGCGCCGCCGTCCGGCCCGCGACCTCACGGATCAGACCGGCCCGCCAGGACGACCAGGCCTTGGGCGAGGTGGCCCGTGCGTCGGCCTCGGTCAGGGTCAGGAGCAGCGAGAGCGCCTCGGCGCTGCCGAGCCGATCGGCGACCGCCCGGGCCGTCGCCGGGTCCTCGGGGTCGCGGGTGGTCGCGGTCTCGGCGAGCAGCAGGTGCCGCCGGACCAGCAGGCCCACGAGCGCCACGGCCGACTCATCGAAGCCCATCCGGGTGGCGATCTCGCACGCCAACGGCTCGCCCGCCACGCTGTGCTCGGTGAGACCTCCCTTGCCGATGTCGTGCAGCAGCGCCGCGATCAGCAGCACGTCCGGCCGGGACACCTGACGGATCAGCGCAGCCGCCTCCATGCAGGTCTCGACGACATGGCGGTCGACGGTGAACCGGTGGATCGCCGACGCATGTGGGAGCAGCCGGATCCGCTCCCACTCCGGGAGTACGGCGTCGAGGGCGCCCGTCTCCTCGAGGGTCTCCCAGACCGGCAGCAGGCCGGGGCCAGCCGCGAGCAGCCGCACCAGCGCCTGACGCGCCTCGGCCGGCCACGGGGAGGGCAGCGCAGGGCACTCGGCGACGAGGCGGGTCGCGGTGGCCGGAGCCAGCTCCACGTCTCGCTCAGCCGCGACCGCCGCGGCCCGCAGGAGCAGGGTCGGGTCCGATGCCGGCCGCGCGTCCTGCGTGAGCACCACCTCCCCGCCGGCCAGGGCCACGCCCGGCTCGACCCGCTGCAGGTCGGGGCGTCGGGCGGCGCCGCCGCGCGCCGGACGGGCGAGTACGCCGTCCACGCGGCGCCAGGTGAGCCGCGACAGGTGAGTGATCCGGCGGCCGAGCTCCCGCACGTGCCGCTGCGCCACCCCCTCGTCAGCGAGCCCGAGCCGCCCGGCGAGCTCACCCCACATCTCCGGTGCGACCCGGTCGGTCGCACGTCCGGCGGTGGCATGGAGCGCGTCACGGACCTCGAGCAGGGCCAGCCGCGAACGCTCGAGGTCGGCGTGGGGCACGTCGACGAGCCACGTCGCGACGAGCGCCTTGAGCACCGTCGCGTCACGCAAGCCGCCCTCGGACTCCTTGAGGTCAGGGACCGACAGGTGCGCGAGCTCGCCCATCAGGTCGTGTCGCTTCGAGACCAGGGTGCGCAGCCCCGGCAGCCGGTCCCGCGCCGTACGCCGCCAGTGGGCGAGCATCGAGGACCGCAGCCGCAGGGTGAGGTTCGGGTCACCGGCGAGGTGACGCAGGTCGAGCAGGCCGAGCGCGACGCGCAGGTCGGCGTCCGCCTGCCCCATCATGTCCGGCGCGGTGCGGACCGAGTGGTCGAGCTTCGCCCCGGAGTCCCAGATCGGGTACCAGATCTTCTCCCCCGAGGCACAGAGGTCGACGTCGGGCTCGTGGACCAGCACCACGTCGAGGTCGGAGTACGGCGCGAGCTCGCGCCGGCCGTACCCACCGACCGCGACGAGGGCACACCCGGTCTCGGGCGCGCCGGAGGCGGCGTACGCCGACACGCACAGCGCGTCGGCGTTCTCCGTCCGTTGGATCCTGTCCACCACGGTGTCCGTCCGGCTCGGGCCGGGGGGCTCCCCGACGACGAGCCCCGCCGGCCCGATGACCGGCGGGGCCTCCATGTCGTTCCTCAGGTCGCCGCTCAGATCGCCGCGGCGTCGCGGTCGCCGGTACGGACCCGGACCACCGTCTCGACCGGGCTGACCCACACCTTGCCGTCTCCGATCCGACCGGTCTGCGCGGTCTTCTGGATGATGCCGAGGATGTCCTCGGAGTCACCGTCGTCCGCGACGATCTCGATCCGGATCTTGGGCACGAGCGCGATGTCGTACTCCGCGCCGCGGTAGACCTCGGTATGGCCCTTCTGCCGGCCGTAGCCGCTGACCTCCGAGACGGTCATCCCGGTGACCCCGAAGGTCTCGAGGGCCTCGCGGACCTCTTCCCACTTGTGCGGCTTGATCACTGCGGTGATGAGCTTCATGCCAGGGCTCCTTCCGTGGACTCGCTCTTGGCGTGTGCTGCCGAGACGGACCCGGTACCACCACCGAGTACACCACCCGAACGACCATCGAGGTCGTACGCCGACTCGCCGTGCTCGGCGAAGTCGATGCCGTCGACCTCGTCGTCCTCGCTGATCCGCCAGCCGATCGTGTACTTGATGGCGAGTGCGATGACGGTGGTGAGGACGCCCGTCCAGACCACGGTGAACATCACTCCGAGGAACTGGTGCCACAGCAGCGTCGCGTTGCCGCCGTAGAACAGGCCGTTCATGTCGCCGAACAGGCCGTCGACGCCCTGGGGCGAGGTGTTCGTACCGACGAAGCCGATCAGGATGCAGCCCAGGATGCCGCCGACCAGGTGGACGCCGACGACGTCCAGCGAGTCGTCGAGCCCGAACTTGAACTTCAGGCCCACGGCGTACGCGCAGCCCGCGCCCGCCACGGCCCCGACGATGAGCGCACCCAGGATGTTCACGGCTCCACAGGCCGGCGTGATCGCCACCAGGCCGGCGACGACACCCGAGGCCGCACCGAGCGAGGTGGCCTTGCCGTGCAGGATCCGCTCCATCAGCAGCCACGCGAGCATCGCGGCCATCGTAGCGACCGTCGTGTTCATGAACGTCACGCCGGTCTCGCTGTAGAACTGGTTCGAGAACGCGGTCGGGTCCTTGAGGGAGTCCGCCGTGAACACGATCGAGCCGACGTTGAAGCCGTACCAGCCGAACCACAGCAGGCCCGCGCCGATCATCGTCAGCGTGAGGTTGTGCGGCTTCATCGGGTCGCGCATGAAGCCCATCCGACGGCCGATGACGAGGGCCAGGATGCCGCCGGCGATACCGGCGTTGATGTGCACGACCGTGCCACCGGCGTAGTCGAGGTTCGGGACGTGCGAGTAGAACCAGCCGCCGCCCCAGACGTTGTGGGCGATCGGGAAGTAGCACAGCGTGACCCAGATCGGCAGGAAGACGATCCAGGAGGAGAGCTTCACGCGATCGGCGATCGCGCCCGAGATGAGGGCCGCGGTGATCACCGCGAAGGTGAGCTGGAAGAGCACGTAGATGTAGTTGCTGTGGGTGACGCCATCCAGACCGAACATCGAGAACGGGTTGGCGATCAGCTTGCCGTTGCCGTTGCCGACACCGTCACCGCCCCAGCCCTCGGACCATCCCCACAGGACGAAGACGATGCCGACGACCGCCAGGGCGACGTAGGACATCATCATCATGTTGAGCACGGACTTGGCCCGAGTCATGCCGCCGTAGAACAGGGCGAGCGCCGGGGTCGTCATCATGAGGACGAGGGCCGTCGCCACGATCATCCAGGCGTAGTAGCCGTCCATGGAACCTCCACGAGTATGCGTTGGGTGCCTGCGCCCGGACCCCGTCGTCCGTGGTCAGCCACCCCGATGGGGGTAACCCTCCGGTCCGCACGTTTCGTCGTACGACGTCTCGTGTTGCCGCCGTGCAACGTTCTGCTGCTGCCGTGTTACGGCTCTGTGAACTCCGGCGCGTTCTGCGCGTACCAGCGGCGGTTGGTCTCGCGCTTGTTGCTGCCCTCCTGGTTGTCGCCCTTCTCGATGACGACGAGGTTGTGGTAGCAGTGCACGGCCACGACGTGCTGGTCGGTGTAGGACGGCTGGTAGCCCGGGTCGAGGAACTCCTCGTAGTTGAGCCCGTCGAGGAGGCGCCGGACCATGGCCATCGAGGTGGCGGGGTCGTCGGGGTCGAGCCTGCCTCCCCACTGCGGCCAGTAGCTGGTCTGGATGTCCTCGATGACGTAGAGGCCACCGTCGGCGAGCATCGGGAAGAGGATCTGGAAGCTCTTGATCACGTGGGGCGGCCGGTGGCTGCCGTCATCGATGACGACGGTCGGCGCGCCGTACCTCGAGACGATGCGCCGCATCAGCCTGCGATCGGTCTGGGAGCCGACGTAGGACCTGATGCGCCGCTCGTCGACGAACGACTTGTCCTCGATGTCCACGCCCACGATCTGAGCTCGCGTGAAGAACCACTTCCACATCCGGAGCGAGGCGCCGCCCTGCTTCTCCCGGTCGTAGCCGCCGATCCCGAGCTCGAGCACGAGGGTCGCGTCGTCGCGCAACGGGGCGAAGTGGTGCTCGTAGTGCGGGGTGTAGCGGTGCACGCCCCACTTGTCGCACGCGAACTCCTCGGCCAGCTCGGTGAGGTTGAGGGACCGGAGCCGGCGCGCCCGCTCCTCGCGGGCGCTGAGCGGCGGTGGCGGTCGGCCCGGCCCGAGGCCGCGCAGTCGCCGCCAGACACCGGCCGGGACGTGGGGCTTGACGTGCTCCACCATCAGTCGGCGCACGGAGTCGCCGGCCATGCCGCCCTCAGCCCAGCAGCGCGTCGACGAACGCGCCGGGGTCGAAGGGCGCGAGATCGTCGGCGCCCTCGCCGAGGCCGACGAGCTTGACCGGTACGCCGAGCTCACGCTGCACGGCCACCACGATGCCGCCCTTGGCCGAGCCGTCCAGCTTGGTGAGCACGATGCCGGTCACGTCGACGATCTCGGAGAAGACCCGGGCCTGGACGAGGCCGTTCTGACCGGTGGTCGCGTCGAGGACGAGGAGCACCTCGGTGACGGGAGCCTGCTTCTCGATCACCCGCTTCACCTTGCCGAGCTCGTCCATGAGCCCGGCCTTGTTCTGGAGCCGCCCGGCGGTGTCGACGAGCACGGTGTCGAGGTGGCGGTCGATGCCCTCCTGCACGGCCTGGAACGCGACGCTGGCCGGGTCTCCGCCCTCGGGGCCACGCACGACCTCGACCCCGACGCGCTCGCCCCAGGTGGCCAGCTGGTCGACGGCGGCGGCGCGGAAGGTGTCGGCGGCACCGAGCACGACGGAGCGGTCCTCGGCGACCAGGATCCGGGCCAGCTTGCCGACCGTGGTGGTCTTGCCGGTGCCGTTCACGCCGACCACGAGGACGACACCCGGCTTGCCGTCCGCGCCGGAGACCTGGAGTCGCCGGTCCATGGACGGGTCGACGAGCTGCAGGAGCTCGTCGCGGAGCACCGCACGCGGGTCTCCGGCCTCCTTGCCGTCGACCCGGAGGCGCGTCCGGAGGTGGTCCACGAGCTGCTGGGTCGGCGCGACACCGACGTCGGCGGTGAGCAGGGTGTCCTCGATCGCCTCCCAGGTGTCCTCGTCGAGCCTCTCGCGCGAGAGGAGTCCGAGAAGCCCGCGGCCGAGACCGCCCTGAGACCCGGCGAGGCGCTGACGCAGCCGCACGAGCCGCGACGCCGTACCTTCCGGCCGCTCGAGCGTGACCACCCCGGCCGGAGACTCGGGCTCGGACGCCTCGGTCGGTGCGGTCGTCTCGTCGCTCGGGGGCGCGATGACGTCGGCGTCGGCCGCCGGGGAGACCCCACGGCGGCGGCCGCTCGTGAGCAGTCCGCCCACCACGAGGGCGGCGACAACCACGAGGCCGATGATCAGGTAGAGCCAGTCACCCATGCGGACATCCAATCAGGTGCGGCTCAGGTGTCAGCGGTCGCGCCCCTGCGACTCGTGAGCCGGGCGGAGGCTCGTCAGGTCGAGGTGCTCGGCCGGCGGCTCGACCTCGTCGGAGGTGTTGTCGAGCGTGGGTGCGCTGTCGACGCCCTTGCGCATCACGTCACCGAGCCACGGCGCGGCCGGTAGGTCCTCCCCGCGATGGGGGAAGGCGACATAGAGGACGACGATCCCGGCCAGCACCAGGATCCCGAGCATGGCGAACACCAGGAACCACATGTCGCAACCCTGACACAGCCCACCTGCCGACCACGTGGTCGGGTCCGGCGGGTCACCGGTCGGTGGGCTCACTCGGCCGGTCGCGGAGCCGTCGCCAGCCGCCGGCCCGGTTGTCCGCCACGAGACGCCGGATGAACTGCAGCAGCGCCTCCTCGGGTACGACGTCTCCCTCACGGAAGCCGATCGTCCGGGCGGTCTCGTTCCCCTGCCCGGCCGTGACGAGCCCCCCGGGGTCGGGCACGAGCCCACCGTCGTAGACGAAGACGTTCACATGGTCACGAGCGGCGAGGAAGGCCGCGACGTTGCCGTCGAGGACGAAGTAGGGCTGGACCGACCGCTTGATCGTCTCGGTCATCTCGGGGTCCGCCCGGTGCAGCACCTCACGGACCCGCTGCAGGGTCTCGCGCTGCCAGACGGGCAGCTGCTCGAGATAGTCGTCGACGCGCGGGTCGCGGACGCCCACGGCATCAGCCCCGCACCGACTCTGCGGCACGTCGTACGACGTCGGGCAGGGCCGTGGACGGGCGCGCGGGGTCGGTGTTGTCGACGTAGACCATGACCGCGCGCCCCTCGGCGGCCGCCTCCTCGCTGCCGCCCTGGAAGAAGCCCACCCGGTAGATGATCGACGACCGGCCCACGTGGTCGGCGACGACGCCGAGGTCGATCGGGGCGGGATAGCCGACCTCCTGGAAGAACCGGCAGCCGATCTCGGCGAACAGCCCGATCTGGTCGAGGGTGTCGACCGCCCCACCGATCGCGTCCTGCAGGTGCAGATCGATGGCGGTGTCGATCAGCTCGAAGTAGCGCGCGTTGTTCATGTGCCCGAAACCGTCCATGTCGGCCCACCTGGTGGTCGAGGTCGTCCAGTGGACGAATTCGGCGCGGGTGGGCCGCGGCGGCCTGACCGACGCGGGCATCAGGCGGGTTCGCGGAGGCGCTGGCTGATCACCGTCGAGACGCCGTCGCCGCGCATGGTCACGCCGTAGAGGGCGTCGCCGACCTCCATGGTGCGCTTCTGGTGCGTGATCACGAGCAGCTGGCTGTGGGCGCGCAGCTCCTCGTAGATCTGCAGGAGGCGGCCGAGGTTGGTGTCGTCGAGCGCGGCCTCGACCTCGTCGAGGATGTAGAACGGCGACGTGCGGG
>Ga0302323_100000241_pt1 | contig 42304 bp, 38 predicted proteins | sample Fen_T0_3_FD_201950 | JGI IMG/M metagenome (GOLD analysis project Ga0302323, IMG submission 201950) | Peat permafrost microbial communities from Stordalen Mire near Abisko, Sweden - Fen_T0_3 | ecosystem: Environmental > Terrestrial > Soil > Wetlands > Permafrost | place: Sweden: Abisko...
TCACCGGACAGGCGATCGCCGACTCGGGCGAGATCAACGTGCTCGGACTCGACATCCCGGCCGAGTCGAAGACGGCCCGCGGGCGCATGGGCGTCGTGCCGCAGCAGGACAACCTCGACACCGAGCTGACGGTGGTCCAGAACCTGGCCATGTTTGCCGTCCTCTACCGCGTGGGGCGTCGCCGGCGTCGGGACGCAGTAGATCGTGCCCTTGCCTTGGCCCAGCTCACGGACCGGGCCGACGCCAAGGTGACCGAGCTGTCCGGCGGCATGAAGCGGCGTCTGCTGATCGCTCGCGGACTCGTCCACGACCCAGAGCTGATCCTGCTCGACGAACCGACGGTGGGCCTCGATCCGCAGGTGCGACAAGACGTGTGGACGTTGATCGACGCGCTGCGCAGCGAGGGGAAGACGATCCTGATGTCCACCCACTACATCGAGGAAGCCGAGCGGCTCGCCGACGACGTCGCGGTCATGTCGCACGGCAAGGTGGTCGCCCAAGGTGCACCACTGGCCCTGCTGTCCGAGCACGTCGGCACGGAGGCCACCGAGTTCTACGGACCTCCGGACCGACTCGCCGACGTCGAGAGTCGGGCACAAGCCGCTGGGCTCGTGACGCGTCGCACTGGGCCCTCGGTGTCGGTACTCGGGTCGGAGAGTGCTCCGACGGCGGTCCTTGCCGGCCTCGGCGATGGTGTGGGCCGAGCGGCCAACCTCGAGGACGTGTTCGTCCTCCTGACCGGGGAGCGACTCGAATGAGCACAGATGTCACGGGCCCGGCAACCCGCACGCACCGGTACGAGTGGCCCGCGTTCGAGGGCGTGTGGAACCGCGAGTTCACCCTGTTCAAGCGGTACTGGGCGTCGACGACGTTCTCCTCGATCGTGCAGCCGACGATCTACCTGCTCGCCTTCGGGTTGGGCGTCGGAACCATGGTCGACGTCGCGGGCGGCACGGCCTACGTCGAGTTCGTCGGCACGGGCACGGTGGCCACTGCCGTACTGTTCTCGTCGGCGTTCCCCGGGATGTTCAACACCTATGTCCGCCGGGTGTTCCAACGGACGTACGACGCAGTTCTCGCGGCACCCGTGAGTGTGGACGAACTGGTCACCGCGGAAGGTTCGTGGATCGCCCTGAAGGCGGGCGTCTACGGCACGGTCCCGATCATCGTCACGTTCTTCTTCGGTCTCGCCCCGAGCTGGGGGATGTTGACCATCCCGTTCATCGCGTTCCTGACCGGGCTCGGTTTCGCCTACTTCGGCATGTGGGTGTCAGCGGTCGTGAAGACCATCGACTCGTTCACCTACGTCACCTCGGCCGTGCTCACGCCGTTGTTCCTCCTGGCCGGCACGTTCTTCCCGATCGCCAACCTCCCGCAGTGGGCCCAGGTGCTGGCCCAGTTCAACCCGCTGTACCACTGCGTCAAGCTGGTGCGCGACGCGTCGTTCCACTGGTTCCCGGTCGAGGACCTCTACCACCTGTCGGTTCTGGTCGTCTTCGCACTCATCACCTGGGGTCTCGCACTGGGATCGCTGCGCGGCAAGCTGATCGACTGATCCCGCGACCCCTCCGGCCGTCGCCGGCCCCGGCCGCCTCGCCTAGTCTTGACGGCATGCCGGAGTTCGCCTACGCCGACCTGCTACCGACCGGACCGGACGCGACGCCTTACCGCCTCATCACGACCGATGGGGTCGGGTCCACGTCGGCTCTGGGGCGACAGTTCCTCGAGGTCGACCCGTCGGCGATCACCCGGCTCACCTACGAGGCCATGCACGACATCGCCCATCTCCTGCGCCCCGAGCACCTGCGCCAGCTCCGAGCGATCCTCGACGACCCGGAGGCATCCCCCAACGACCGATTCGTCGCCCTCGACCTCCTGAAGAACGCCAACATCGCAGCCGGCGGTGTGCTGCCGATGTGTCAAGACACCGGCACGGCGATCGTCATGGGGAAGAAGGGCGAACGGGTGCTGACCGGGGGTGGCGACGCGGAAGCCGTCGCCCGCGGCGTCTACGACGCGTACACCATGCTCAACCTGCGGTACTCCCAGATGGCACCTCTGACGATGTGGGAGGAGCGCAACACCGGGTCGAACCTGCCCGCCCAGATCGAGCTGTACGCGACCGAAGGCAACGACTACCACTTCCTGTTCATGGCCAAGGGCGGTGGTAGTGCCAACAAGTCCTTCCTGTTCCAGGAGACCAAGGCCGTGCTGAACCCAGCAGCCCTGCGTCGTTTCCTGGACGAGAAGCTGCGAGGTCTCGGCACGGCTGCCTGCCCCCCGTACCACTTGGCGGTGGTGATCGGTGGAACGAGTGCCGAGCACACCCTCAAGACGGCCAAGCTGGCGAGTGCGCACTACCTCGACGCGCTCCCGACGCGCGGCGACGCAGCCACCGGACATGGCTTCCGCGACGTGGAGCTCGAGGCCGAGATCCTTGGCCTCACGCAGGAGTTCGGGATCGGCGCGCAGTTCGGCGGCAAGTACTTCTGCCACGACGTCCGGGCCGTCCGGTTGCCGCGGCATGGCGCCAGCCTGCCGATCGCGGTCGCCGTCTCGTGTTCGGCCGACCGCCAGGCCAAGGGCAAGATCACGGCCGAGGGCGTGTTCCTGGAGCAGCTCGAGACGGATCCCGCCCGGTACCTTCCGGACACCACCCACGACGACCTCGACGGTGACGTGGTCCGCCTCGATCTCAACGCCCCGATGAGCGAGCTGCGCGCCGAGCTCAGCAGGTACCCGGTCAAGACCCGCCTCTCCCTCACCGGATCACTGGTCGTCGCGCGCGACATTGCCCACGCGAAGATCAAGGAGCGCCTCGACGCGGGCGAACCGATGCCGCAGTACCTCCGCGACCACGTCGTCTACTACGCCGGACCGGCCAAGACGCCCGAGGGCTACGCGTCCGGCTCGTTCGGACCGACGACAGCCGGGCGCATGGACAGCTACGTCGACCAGTTCCAGAGGGCGGGAGGTTCGTTCGTGATGTTGGCCAAGGGCAACCGCTCCCCCGCCGTCACCAAGGCATGCAAGGAGAACGGCGGCTTCTACCTCGGCTCGATCGGCGGCCCGGCGGCCCGGTTGGCCCAGGACGTCATCAAGAGCGTCGAGGTCGTCGAGATGGCCGAACTGGGCATGGAGGCCGTCTGGAAGATCGACGTGGTCGACTTCCCGGCGTTCGTCGTGGTCGACGACAAGGGCAACGACTTCTTCGAGTCGACCTCCCGCCCGGCAGCCACGCTGGGGACCTCGATCCCGGTCCGTTCCTGAGCCGGTCCGACCCCGGTTCGACCGGGGTCAGCCGGTGACCGACACCTGCGCCTGGTCGATGGCGACGACCGACCCGTCCTCCATGGACCGGTCGTAGGCCTCGATCACGTACGTTCCCGGCGAGAGCTTCGGGGTGACGAAGCTCCAGGAGCCCCGGTCGGGTGCGCCGATCGACGCCGTCGCGGTTCCCGAGGCAACGACCTGGCTCCCTTGTCGGATCCGCCAGGCAAGCTGCGCCTCGAAGACGGCGGCAGTGCCGGTCACGCGGATCGTGGGTCCGGTCACCGTCGCACCCCACTGGGGGTTGATGATCCAGATCGGGGCAAGCACGTCGGCCTGCGGCGCCCGGGCGACACTGTGCAGCGTGACCGTGCTGCTCCCGCTGCTCTGTCGGATCGTCACGGCCCGGGTGCCCGGTTGCGCCCCGGTTGCGGTGTAGACGAGCTGTTGGACCGCGAGGGACGACCGAGCCAGTGGCCGCGCGCCGTGCAGGTCGAGCGCGACCGTCACGACCAACCCGGCCAGACCGGATGCCGTGAGCGTGGTGTTCGACGGCCAACCCGAGTCGTACGCCGGATCCGCCGCCGACCCGGTGAGCATGACGCCGAGTGCAGCCGCAGCCGCCGAGGCCGCTCCGGGCGTCCCCGGCGCCGCTGACGCGAACTCACGGAACAGCCGAGGCCCTTGCCTGGTGGCACCGACCCAGTACACGGGCACCGTGACCTGACCTGTCGGGTTTGCCGAGGCGGACATGCTCGGGCTCATCGAGGCGGGGGTCGACGGGCTGGCTGAAGTCGCGCTCGACGCCGTCGTCGGCGGCGGCGTCGGCGAACTAGCCGGCGACCCGGCCCCACAGCCCGTGAGGATCGTTCCCGTCGCCAGGACCGCCGCGCAGATGCGAAGACGCGATGTCATCGTTGCCTCCTGGACCCACGGTATGCCTCGCCGTCTCGTCCCACCGACGGCGACCCGCAGGGATCAGAACTGGCGGGCAGCGGCGCCGGTGAAGGTTCCGCCGGCGGAGACTCCGGCCGGGTTCGTCACGGCGACCGACGGCGTGAACACCGGCGTGCTGCTGGTCACTGTGGCGGGACCGGCCCCGGAGACAGCGCCGAGTGTGACGGTGAGGGTGTGTGTGGCGGAGCTCCACGTCATCGTGCTCCGGTTCGTCCCGGCACCGCTGAAGGTGACGGTGGCCGTGGTGTAGGCCGTGGAACCGAGGTTCAGCGAGCCGAGGTTGATGGTGCATGCGCCGGACGAGAGGGTCATCGTGTCGTTGCCGGCCCCACCGTTGGTCAGCGTGACGACCACCTGACCGTCGCCGTTGAGCACCTGGTCGCTTGCGTCGCCACTCCAGGTGGAGCACAGCGTCGACACGGCCACGACGTCAGAGAACGACACGGTGAACGAGTCACCCGCATCCACTCGACCGGTCGTGCCGGTCCCGTTGGTGGTGGTCGTGCCAGTGACGTACACACCGACACTCACCGTGGTGCCGACCGACACCGTGTTGCCGGCGTTGTCGACCCCGGTCAGCACGAACTTGTAGCAACCGGTTGGCAGTCCGGCCTGGACCGGCGCCCCGACGAGCACCGTGCCCGACCCGAAGGTGCCACACGCGCTTCCGGTCAGGGGCGCGAACTGGCGGGTCAGGGTGCTCGAGGCCAGACCGGAGTTGGCGTCCACGTAGTCGGTGCGGGTGCCGATCGTGAACGACGGTCCGTTCGATGCACTCGTGGTCCCGGCGGCGCTCGCCGCAACCCCGTTGACGGTGAGTGCGCCGGTGGTCGGGTTTGTGATGTCGTACCTGACCGTCGTGGAGACGCTCGTCGCGTTTCCGGCGTTGTCGGTCCCGGTGAGCGTGTACTTGTAGCAGCTCGTCGCGAGGCCGGTCTGCACGGGGGCACCGGTCAGCGTCGTCGAGGCACCGAATGTGCCGCATGCTCCCGCCGTGTAGGTGGCGGTCTGTCGGGTGAGGGTGCTCGACGCCAGCCCCGACGCAGCGTCGGTCCAGTCGATTCGAACGTCGATCGGGTACGACGCGCCGTTGCTGCTGCTCGATGTGCCGACAGCGCTCGCGACCGTTCCGTTGACCGTGAGGGCACCACCGGTCGGCAGCCCGAGGTCGACCTTCACGGTGGTCGAGCGCGACACGACGTTGCCCACCTTGTCGGTGCCGGTCAGCAGGAACTTGTAGCAGCCGGTGGTGAGACCACTCTGCGCCTGGGCACCGACCAGGACGGACGGCGCTCCGTACGTTCCACAGGTGTTGCCGCTCAGGGTCGTGCTCTGAAGGGTGAGCGTGCTCGAGGCGATACCCGACGCCGCGTCGGTGTAGTCGGTGCGCGTGCCGATCGTGAACGAGCCCGTGCGGTTGAAGCTGGTCGACCCGGCGGTGCTCGCGCTGACCGCGTTCACCGTCAGCGCACCACCGGTTGGCACGGTGGTATCACGAGTCATCGTGACCGTCGACGTGGCCGTGTTCCCCGGGGTGTCCTTGATCGTGATCGTCTGGTTCGGCGGACGTCCCGCCCCTGACGTCCACGAGTACGTGCTCGAGGTGTACGTCAGCGTGGGCAGTGAACCGGTCCCAGTCGTCACGGTTTGCACGGCGTGCGTCCAGCCGGCGGTGGTGACGGCAGGGAACAAGGCCGAGGCCGGTGAGGTCTGGCCGTCGGTCACCGCAGCGTTGAGCACGAACGAACCGGCCGCGTTGCTCTTGTAGTACAGGACGCTCCCGGTCATCGAGGCACCGGTCCCCGAGGCCAACGAGAATGCAGCGGTAGGGGCCGTGACGTCGTACTTGACCGTCGTGGTGACGCTCGACGTGTTGCCGACGTTGTCGGTGCCGGTCAGCGTGTACTTGTAGCAGCCCGTGGTGAGGCCGCTCTGGCTGGGGGCGCCTACGAGCACGCTGGTCCCACCGAACGCGCCGCACGAGTCGTTGACGAGCGTCGCCGACTGACGGGTGAGGACGCTGTCGGCGAGGCCCGATCCGGCGTCGGCGTTGAAGTCGGCTCGGGCATTGATCGGGAAGGTCGCGCGCGCCGTGCTGGTCGTCCCGGCTGCGCTCGCCGCGACCCCGTTGACGGTCAACGATCCGCCGGTCGGTCCGGTGTCGTCCGCGACGAAGGTCAGGGGGGTGTCGACGGTGTTGCCGGCCGCGTCCCGACCGGTGACGACGTGGCCGGACGGGATCGCCGCACCGGCTCCGAACGCGTACGGGCTCGACGAGTACACGACGGGACCCGTCCCGGTGCCCGCGGAGACGGTTTCTGCGGCGTGGGTCCAACCCGACGCGGTCACCGCAGGGAACGTGGCCGAGGCCGGACCTGATCCGGTGTCGTTGACGGTGTCCGTCAAGGTGAAGCTGCCCCCGGCAGCGCTTCGGAAGTAGACCGTCGCGCCACCGAGGTACGCGTTGGAGGCGCCGACGGACATGGTGACACTCTGCGACGGATGGCTGCCGTCACCGACGACGGTGACCACGTTCCCGGGGCCGCTCGTCGAGGTCCACGACCGGAACACAGCCGTCACCCGGTAGGTGTAGGTGCCGTCCGTGACTGCAGTGTCGTTGCAGGTGAGCGTGCCCGCGGGGAGGTACGTCGCGGGTGTCGTCGGGTCGGTGCCGCATGCGTTCGACGGTGTCGAGCCGGCGTAGCGCGTCACGTAGTAGCCGGCCAGGCTGCCCGTCGGTGGGGCGACGCCGGTCCAGCTCGTGGTCACCGTGCTGAATGCCGACGAGGACGACACCGAGCCCGGAGCCGTCAGGTCTCCCACGGTGCCGAAGCCGATGCCGCTTCCGGTGGTCGTCCAGCCGGCGTAGGCGGCAGCCCCACCAACCGCAATCAGGGCCGCTCCCAGCAGCAGCCCAGCGACCGATGTCAGCATGCGTCGGCGCTGTGGGCCACGTGCACCCCCGACAGCGTGACGAGGCTCCGGCCTCATCGGCGCTTGCTCGCCTTCGCCGACAGCGCCAGCCGAACCTTGGCGCCCTTGCACGCGTCCTGGTTCACCGTGGCGAGATTGCGCAGCGTGATCGAGAGCTTGATCGCGGCGCTGTGGTGCCCGCGCACTCGCACCGACCGGTGCCGCTTGTCCGCCTTGAACGCCGTCGCCCGGAACCACGTGCGTTGGCAGCCGATGACAGAAGTCCGCTTCGGCGTCACCTTCACGCTACGGACGTAGACGGGGTAGCCGAAGGGATTACTGACGCGCACCTTGAGCAGCCGCTTGTACCCCGGTACGAGCGGGCCACCCACGACCTTGGCACTCACCGCGAGGTGGTGACCCTTGACCGGCGCGCTCGCGTCGATCCGCGCCACCTGGGAACCGGCCCAGACCGCGCCGGCCGATCCCAGGACCAAGCAGGCGACGAGCGCGAACGAGACCCACCATCGGCCCTTGGGCCGAAGGCGGGTCTCGTTCGTCGTCGTCACCATGAGCGTGCGCCCGGAGGCGCTGCGTCAGCTGACGGTGTAGGTCAGCTGCAGCGTGGCGTTCTTGCAGCCGTCCTGGTTGACTGCCCGGTCCTTCATGGACACGCTGGCGCCGGTGTCCACAGCGTCGAACGCCTGGGTGGCGCCTGCGCCGATCGCGACTGGTCCACCGATGTTCGGCTGCACCACGTCGAAGTCCGCCGCGGTGCAGGCTCCCGGCGACGAAGTGACCGTCAGCGCGATGCTCACGCCGCTGATCGTCTCCGGCCCGGTCCCGAGGAGGTTCTCGACCTGGAAGTCGACGTCCGCGGCTGGGCCGCCAGGCACCAGTCCGGAGATCGTGGACGTCTGGGTCACCTTCACGTGCGTGTCGGTCCCGACGGTCGCGGTCCCGGTGCCGGAACCGGAGGTGGTCCAGTAGGCGAAGGCCACGCCGCCGCCCAGCAGCAGCACGGCCAGCATTGACGCGACGACGCCGAACCTCTTCTTGTTGTGGCTCATGGAACTTCCCTCGCTCAGGTGATTGACCTTTGGAGGGGTATCGGGCTAGCACTCCCTCGACTTGACCGTGACCCTCGTCACGACCACCCCGCCCGCGCGCCCACCCCCGGCCAGGACACCCGGCGGGGATCCCCCAGTTGTTGATCTTGGACTTCAGGTGCAAGTTGATCACCAGGACCCCACAACTTCTCCAAGATCAACGCGTGACGTCGGGCAGCGGGCGACGGCGTACCGTGCCCTGAGACGGGGGTGAGGAGCAGTCGATCTCCTGGCGGCGGCAACTCTCACTGTTGATCAAGGAGAAGATGCTGGTCCGGGGTGATCAACTTGCACATGAAGTCCAAGATCAACATGGGAGGCGGGGTGGGGTGGGTGTCTGACCACGGTGGCCGCGATCCGGGCCAGGGCCCCGACGAGGTGAGCCGGATCGAGCACGACAGCCTGGGTGACGTCCTCGTCCCCGCCTCGGCGCTGTGGCGGGCCCAGACGCAGCGCGCCGTCGACAACTTCGCCTTCTCGGGCCAGCCGCTTCCGGCCGCCCTGGTCCACGCCTTGGGCGCGGTCAAGGCGGCCGCCGCCCGGGCCAATGCCGAGGTCGGGGTGCTCGACGCGGAACTGGCGGCGGCGGTCGCGGCCGCCGCCGACGAGGTCGCCGCGGGCCACCACGACGCGCAGTTCCCCGTGGACGTGTTCCAGACCGGCTCCGGAACGTCGACCAACATGAACGCGAACGAAGTGATCGCCACCGTCGCGCAGCGCCGCCTCGGCCGTCCGGTCCACGCCAACGACCACGTCAACGCATCCCAGTCGAGCAACGATGTGTTCCCCACCGCCTTGCACGTGGCCGTTGCCTGCGGCGTGGCCTTCGCCCTGATTCCAGCGCTCCGCCGGCTCACTGCCACGCTTCGCACGGCCGCGGACGAGGCCCGCGACATCGTGAAGTCGGGCCGCACCCACCTGATGGACGCGGCACCGCTGACGCTGGGGCAGGAGATCGGCGGCTGGGCGCGGCAGATGGAGTTGGCGGTGGAACGGCTCGAGACGAGCCTCCCGAGGCTGCTCGAGGTCCCGCTCGGTGGAACCGCCGTCGGGACGGGACTCAACGCCCCCGACGGATTCGAGAGCGCGGCCGTCCGCCACCTCTCGACGGCCACCGGCTTGCACTTCACTGGCGCACACGACCACTTCGAGGCCCAGTCGGCGCGGGACGCGATCGTGGAGGTGTCCGGGCAGTTGCGCGTCTGCGCCATCGGCCTGTACAAGATCGCGAACGACCTGCGGTGGATGGGATCGGGACCCCGTGCCGGTCTCGGCGAGATCCGACTACCGACGTTGCAACCGGGATCGAGCATCATGCCGGGCAAGGTCAACCCGGTCATTCCCGAGGCCGTCGCGATGGTCGCGGCCCAGGTCATCGGCAATGACGCGGCCATTGCTTTCGCCGGCGCCTCCGGCAACTTCCAGCTCAACGTGATGATGCCGTTGATGGCACGCAACATCTTGGAGCAGATCACGTTGCTGACCCGGGCCGCCGAGGCGCTCGGGGAGCGTGCGGTCGCGGGCATGGCGATCGACGCCGACCACATGCGGCAGGCGGTGGAGTCGTCAGGCGTGCTGGCCACCGCGCTCGTCCCCCTGATCGGGTACGAGCGCGCGGCCGCCCTGGTGGCCCAGGCCCAGGAAGAGGACACCAGCCTGGCCGACGTCATCACCCGCAGCGGGCTGGTCGCGCAGGGCGTGATCACCGCGCAAGAGGTGGATCGGGCCCTCGACGTGGGTCGCCTGACCCAGCCTCCGCGGCCCTAGCCGTCGACCGTCAACCGTCGTCCTCGGGTTCGTCCTCGTCGTCGGCTTGTTCGGCAGCGGCAGCGGCGTCGACGTCGGCCAGCAACGCGCGGGCCAGTTCCTCCTGGTCGGCACGCACCACCACGTTGCCCGGACCCAAGGGCAGTCCGATCACCTCTCCGGCATCGGCCGCGTTGCCCATCCAGGCTTCGACGCCGTTTGCCCTGAGCATCCCGACGGCCACCAGCGCCTCGGCCTCGTCGGTGCTGAGCACGACGACCGGCGGCCGACCCGTGCGACCCTCGTCACGGCCGCTCACAACGCCACGTCCTCGAGCATCTCGGTGACCAGGGCCGCGATCGGCGAACGTTCCGACCGGGTCAGCGTCACATGGGCGAACAGTGGGTGGCCCTTGAGCTTCTCGACGACGGCCACCACGCCGTCGTGACGTCCGACTCGCAGGTTGTCCCGTTGCGCGACGTCGTGGGTGAGGATCACCCGTGACCCCTGGCCGATCCGTGACAGCACCGTGAGCAGCACGTTGCGCTCCAAGGACTGCGCCTCATCGACGATCACGAAGGCGTCGTGCAGGGAACGCCCACGGATGTGCGTGAGCGGAAGCACCTCGAGCATCCCCCGGTCCACGATCTCGTCCACCACCTCGCTGGTGGTGAGAGCTCCCAGCGTGTCGAACACAGCCTGGCCCCAGGGGCTCATCTTCTCGGCCTCGCTCCCCGGCAGGTAGCCGAGATCCTGACCGCCGACGGCATAGACGGGGCGGAAGACGACCACCTTGCGGTGCTGCCGGCGTTCCAGCACCGCCTCCAGACCGGCGCACAGGGCGAGCGCCGACTTGCCGGTGCCGGCCCGCCCCCCCAACGACACGATCCCGACGTCCGGGTCCATCAACAAGTCGAGCGCTACCCGTTGCTCGGCGCTGCGGCCGTGCAGCCCGAACGCCTCCCGATCGCCGCGGACGAGGCGGACCTGCTTGTCCTGGGTCACCCGGCCGAGGGCGGAGCCGCGTTCGGAGAGCAGGACCAGGCCGGTGTGGCAGGGCAGGTCCGCCGCCTCGACGACGTCGAGGTGGTCCCCGTCGTAGAGCCGGTCGAGGTCACTGCCGGCCACCTCGAGCTCGACCATCCCCGTCCAGCCCGACTCCACCGCCAGCTCGGCGCGGTACTCCTCGGCTGGCAGCCCCACCGACGAGGCCTTGACCCGCATCGGCAGGTCTTTGGACACCACGGTCACGTCGAGTCCGTCGGCCGCGAGGTTGCGGGCGACCGCCAGGATCCGGGTGTCGTTGTCGTCGAGTCGGAAGCCGGCCGGTAGCACGGAGGCATCGGTGTGGTTGAGCTCGACCCGAACCGATCCGCCGGATGGCCCGATGGGGATCGGCTCGTCGAGCCGTCCGTGCTGAACCCGCAGGTCGTCCAGCATCCGCAGGGCGGATCGGGCGAAGTAGCCGAGCTCAGGGTGCGAGCGCTTCGCCTCGAGCTCGGTGATCACGACCACCGGGAGGACGACCTCGTGCTCGTCGAACCGGGTCAGAGCGCCCGGGTCGGCCAGCAGGACGGAGGTGTCGAGGACGAAGGTGCGACGGTCACCCGCGGACCGCCGACGAGTTGCTGCCACTGACGTCCGACTTCCCGACCCGAGCGCGCACCCACGCCCGTGTCAGCACCTCGCCGTGGACCGGAACCGGACCCGAGGGCCGGGTGCCGGCCCCCCTGTCGTGCTGCGACGGCTGCACTCGTGGGCCTCCCGGGCGGCCGCCGGTCGGTGGCCGTCGTGGCGACGCTACGACGGCGGCGCACACCCGCTCGGCAGCCACGCCGACCGCGCGGATCAGTTCCCGAAGCGGCGGTGGCGCTGCGCGTACGAGCGCAAGGCCCGAAGGAAGTCGACGCGCCGGAAGTCCGGCCAGTAGGCCTCACAGAAGTAGAACTCGCTGTGCGCGCTCTGCCAGAGCATGAATCCGCTCAGCCGTTGCTCGCCCGATGTCCGGATCACGAGGTCGGGATCGGGCTGCCCCCGGGTGTACAGGTGCTCGGCGATGTGGTCGGCGTCGATCGTCTGCGCGAGGTCGGCGAGGCTCGTCCCGCGTTCGGCGTGCTCGGTCAGCAACGAGCGCACCGCGTCGGCGATCTCGCGTCGACCGCCGTACCCGACGGCGATGTTGACCAGCATCCCGTCGATGTCGGTGGTCGCGGCCGCGGTCTCCTTCAGCAGCCGGGCCGTGTCGGGTGGCAAGAGGTCCAACGCACCGACCGGGTGCAGCCGCCAGCGCTTCGCGGCGGCCAGGTTGCGCACGACGTCCTCGATGATGGCCAGCAGCGGCGCCAGCTCGTCGTCGGGCCGGTCGAGGTTGTCGGTGGACAGCAGCCACAAGGTGACCACCTCGACACCGCTCTCCTCGCACCACCCCAGCAGCTCGGTGATCTTGGCCGCCCCGGCCTGGTGGCCCGAGCTCGGCGACGACCCCGTGGCCCGCGCCCACCGTCGGTTGCCGTCCAAGATCACGCCGACGTGGCGCGGGGTGTCGGCGTCGGCGAGAGCGGCGAGCAGACGTCGTTCGTACGCCTGGTAGGCCAGATCGCGAACGCCCACCGCCGGGCTCCTTCAGTCGGCTCCCCCGTGCACCACTTCGCACCGGGCGTTCGCAGCCTAACCGGCGGGCATGCGGGACGGGCCGTTCCGCGACGGCGGCCCCTCTCTCGCGCCGGGACGGCGCACGGTCAGCCGAGCGGATCGCGCGCGCGGACCTCGTCGACGGTCTCCATGGCGGACCGAAGCTGGTCGAGCCACTCGGTGGTGTGCTCCCCGACCAGGCGGACACACCAGGCCAGCGCGTCGGCTCGGGAGCGGGCGACCCCGGAGGCGACCAGCGTGTCGAGCACCTGACGTTCCGGTTGCCGGAGCCGGGTCATGACCGGCACGGCCAGGTGGGTGAACAGCACCCGTTCGTCGTCGACCAGGACTCCCCAGGCGACCTTGCGTCCGTCCCGGCGCTCGACCTCGTCGGCGATGGTCATCCGCTGTTCCCTGGTGTCCTCGCGGAAGGCGCGGGCCCGGCCATGGCGGGCTGCGCGCGCCTCGTCGTCCGGCACGTCGTCGGCGAGCTCGGGGGCGGAGATCCGCCCGACCACGGTGATCTCCTCCCGGTCGGCCACCACGTCGATCGGCTCGACGAACCAGTCGTCGGGAAGGCGGCCGGTCAACCAACCGCGGAGCTTGTTGACGGATTCTGAGTGCTTGGTCATGCAACGATAATTACATCATTACAGAACCGTCGCAAGCCGGACCGGGCTACTGCGGCCGCACGCCCAGCTGTCGGGCCAGCTCATCGGGGTCGGACGTCGGGGCACGGCACGCGAACTGGCGGCAGACATAGGCCGTGGCGCGTCCGTCCACGAGCGGCCGACCGGCGAGCAGCGCGACCGTGGAGTCGGGGGAACCGACGCTCACCACGGCCCCGGGCGCCGTGGCCAGCAAGGCGGTGGCTCGGAGCCGCTCCCGATGCGGATCGTCGGCGTCCCCGAGGACGGCGACCTCGAGGGGACCGTCGACCCACGCCTGCGCGACGGACAACGTCGCGCCGGCGAAACGCGGAGCCCCGACCGCGATCCCGGCGGTGGCCGTGAGTGCGTCGCGCACGGCGTCTCGGTAGCGCGTCGACCCGGTGAGTGCGGCGGCCGACAACAGCGCGCCCGCCACCGACGCGTGTCCGGACGGTGTGGCGTTGTCGGCGGCATCACGTGGCCGTCGGACCAGCTTCTCGGCATCGTGCGCGGTGTCGTAGAAGCCGCCGGAACCGTCGGCGAACCCGACGAGAACGGTGTCGAGCAACCCGACGGTGAGGTCGAGCCAGCGTGCCTCACCCGTGACCGAGTGCAGGGCGAGCAACCCCTCGGCAAGATCGCCGTAGTCCTCGAGGACACCGGCGGCCGTGCCGACCCGTGCGTCGCGTGAGGCTCGTCGCAGGCGGCCGTCGAGCAGGTGCGTACCGGTCAGCAGCTCGGCCGCCGACGTGGCCGCGGCCACCAGGTCCGGTCGGTCGAACAGGGCACCGATCTCCGCCAGTGCGGCGATGGCCAGCCCGTTCCATGCAGTGACGACCTTGTCGTCACGCGCCGGGCGGGCCCGGGTGTCGCGCGCCGCGTTCAAGGCCTGACGTACGCGGGCCAACCGTGGGGCGTCATCGGGCGGGCGGCGCAGCTGCAAGGTCGACGCACCAGCTTCGAACGTGCCCGAATCGCTGACCGAGAAGACGTCAGCCGCCCAACGCCCGTCGTCGGGTCCGAGCGCATCCACGAGCTGCCCAGGAGTCCACACGTAGAAGGCGCCTTCACCACCGGGTGAGTCCGCGTCGAGGGCTGAGGCGAAGCCCCCGTCTCGGGTTCGCAGCTCGCGCACCATGAAGTCGGCGGTCTCCAGCGCGACCCGTCGCCCGAGCTCCTTCCCCGTGGACCGCCAGAAGTGCGCATACACGCGGGCCAGCAGGGCGTTGTCGTAGAGCATCTTCTCGAAGTGCGGGACGACCCAACGGGCGTCCACGCTGTACCGGGCGAACCCGCCACCAAGCTGGTCGTACATGCCACCCAGAGCCATGGCCCGCAATGTTCCTTCGGTCATCAGCAGCGCATCGGCGTCGCCGGAACGCGCGTGTTCGCGCAGCAGGAACTCCAACACCATGGACGGGGGGAACTTCGGGGCCGAGCCGAAACCTCCGTTGGCCCAGTCGTACTGACGCATGAGCACCTGAGTGGCTCGATCGAGCTCCGTGGGCCCGGGCGGATACGGCCCGGCCCACTCCGAGCTGCCCCGAATTCCCTCGAGGCGCTCCACCACGCTCTCGGCTTGGTGCACGACTTCCGGGCGACGCTCACGCCAGGCGTCACTCACCGCCGCCAGCACGTCGGTGAACGTCGGCAGGCCGTGACCGGGTCGACTCGGGAAGTAGGTGCCGGCGTAGAACGGCCGGGCGAGCGGATCGAGGAAGACGGTCATGGGCCAGCCGCCATGACCGGTCATCGCGGTCACGGCGTCCATGTACACGGCGTCGACGTCCGGCCGCTCCTCACGATCGACCTTGATGTTGACGAACCGCTCGTTCATCAGACGAGCGGTCTCCGGATCCTCGAAGGACTCGTGGGCCATGACGTGGCACCAGTGACAGGCGGAGTACCCGACGGACAGCAGCACCGGCACGTCCCGCTGCTTCGCCTCCGCGAAGGCTTCGTCACCCCACTCGTGCCAGTCGACCGGGTTGTCCGCATGCTGCAGCAGATAGGGGCTCGTCGACCGCGCCAACTGGTTGGGCACCGTTCGTCCTCCTGGGTCTGAGCGGCGGGCACCGTCGGTCGTGAACGCGAGCGTATCGCCGCGCGCGAAGGCGGTTAGACCGGTCGAGGGAGCGCGTTCAAGCGACGTCCGGCTCTGGTCGAGGCTCAACGAGGCCGCACAGGCTCGAACGGTGTGGGCCAGGACACGACATGGCGGGGGCTCGATGACAAGCGGCAGGTCAGCTGATCGATGGCTACTACGCTCGGCCGTTACGGCCGTCGTCGGCCTGGTCGCAGCGACGCTCGGCCCAGCGAACGCCGCGACGGCGTCAGTGACCTCCTCAGGCTGGAGCATGACGAGTGCTGCAGGAGATCCCGTCGGGCTGGGCCAGACCTACGCCTACGTCCCGCCGGACATGACCTTCACCATCACGGGTACCGCCTCTTCGCTGGAAGTCGCAGTCGCCTCGAGCAGCTATGACCACTGGTGGTGGGCGGACTTCGCCGCTCCCGAAGGGCAGACGTTGACGAGCGGAACCGTCTACTCGAACGCGGAGCGGGCGCCGGCCGACGACCCGACTCGTCCCGGGCTGGACGTCGCTGGCGACGGGCGCGGCTGCAGCGCCGTCACTGGGTCGTTCGAGGTCGACGAGATCACCATCGATCCGGTGACCCAAGACGTGACGAGCTTCGGCGCCCGCTTCGAACAGCACTGTGACAACCTCGCGGCTCCGCTGGTCGGCGAAATCCTGCTCAATACCGACTACCCCATGGCGCCCGCGTCGACCACCCAACTCTCGACGTCCCCGACCCTTCCCCCTGGCAGTGATGTCCTGGCGATCGGATCCGTGTCGGACTCAGAGGGTCCGATGGCCGGGGCTCCGGTGCAGGTCACGCGATGGGACGCATCAGGCACGACTCAGCTGCCACCCGCGTCGACCGACGACTCAGGAACGTTCACGGCGTCCGACACCCTGGGATCGTCAGACGCCGTGTACGTCGCGACCTACTGGGGCGATGCTGGACATCAACCATCCACGGCCAGCGCAGCTGTCCAGGCCCAGAAGCTGCCCTCGGTTCTGAGATTCACCGCACCCAAGGCAGCCGAGCGGGGCAAACCCGTACGGGTTTCTGGTCAGTTGAGCAGTCGAGGCACGGGTGTCGCTGCGAAGCACCTGACCCTCGTGAGGGTCGACCTGGCCGGCGACCACAAGCTGGGCACGGTGTTGACCGCAGCCGATGGCACGTTCTCCATGAAGGACGTGCCCCAGGTCGGTGGTGTGGTCACCTATCGGGTCAGTTGGCCCGGCAGCCAGGCCATGGTCGGCGCACAGGCGACCCGGCAGGTGCAGGTGAGCCGGGACGCCGCGCCTCTCTCGATCACAACGAGTCGAGCGTTGTTTCCCTTTGGCGCCAAGGCGCAGGTCACTGCACATCTTGGCCGCAGCTACAACAACCGGCGGGTGACGATCTACGCCGTGCCCATCGGGCCCACACCCAGCAGTGTCGGGAGCAGGATCCGGACCGGGCGAGTGAACTCCGACGGGAATCTGTCGGTCGAGTACCGCATGCACCAGAAGACACGCTTCACCGTCGTGTTCGAAGGAGACTTCCGGTTCCGACCGGAACGGGCCGCCGTCACAGCAAACTCCACCACTCGCGTCTCGGTGGCGATGACGGGCTCCACCGGCAGGTCCGGGAATTCGTATGTCTACGTCGGGGTCGACCCGGTTGCAGTGGCTCACGCCGCACCGAATCGGGCAGGAGATTGTGTGTCCTGGTTGGCGCAGGCGTTTCGCGACACGAAGTGGGTGCACGTCGCCTCCCTCAAGTGCACGAAGCTCGACTCCGGATCGGCCGCACGCGCTGTGTTCGTGAGCAAGCACGTCACGGGTGTTCAGTACCGAATTCGTGCCTCAATCGGAAGCGGCCGACCGAGCGGTGCCGGGAGGAGTCCCTGGCGCTACTTCATCTTCAGGTGAACGCGAGCCACGTTCAGCGACCGGTCCAGCCCGGCACGAACCGCGGGGTCCGCGCGGCATACGCGGGGTAGTCGGGGAACCGTTCGGCCAGCCGGCGCTCCTCCCAGCGCGCCTTCACGTTGATCAGTGCGGCCAGCAGGACACCTGCGACCAGCACGACCCAGCTCTCGCTGCTCAGGCAGTGGGCCGTCGTGAAGAGCAACAGACCGAAGTAGATCGGGTGGCGGACCCACCGGTACAGCCCCCCCGTTCGCAGTCGTGCGCTCGCGTTCGGCACCGGCAACGCCGTCAGACCACGGCCGAGGGAAAGCGCCGCCGCGATCATCACCACGATGCCGACGAGCGAGACGACCCGAGCCGTCCGCATCAGTCCCGGACCGAGCGACCAGTCTCCCTGGCTCGGAACGAGTACGACCACTGCCAGCAGGACGAACTGACCCAGCACCCACAGCCGCGCCGTGGTCCGCGTCCGGTCGGGGGACTCACTGACCGGCCGGTCCGACGCAGTCACGCCGACGGACGCGCCGCCGCGTCGGCCGTCAGCCTTGCCAGGGCGGACCGCAGCTTCCCGGCCGCCTCGTCCGCCACCGACGACAGGCCGGCGTCGCCCGTCAGGTCCACCAACATCTTGGGATCCACCGCCTCGACGACCGTTCCGACTGACGTCCGGCGCACCACGACGTTGCACGGCAGAAGCAGACCCAGCGACGGGTCGACGCCGAGCGCACGGAAGGCGAGGTGCGGGTTGCACGCCCCGAGGATCAGGTACGGCTCCATCTCGGCGCCGAGCTTGGCCTGCATGGTCGCGGCGACGTCGATCTCGGTGAGTACGCCGAAACCCTCCTCGCCGAGCGCCGTGCGCACGGCTGCGACCACCTCGTCGAAAGGCTGGCGCACAGTGACGCAGAGATCCCGACCTGGTGCCTCGACGTCCATCACTACGACCTCCGTCGCTCCCTGCATTGATACCCCTAGGGGTATCGTACCGGACCTCCGCACGCCCGACGATTCGGAACGGGCCCACCGCTCGAGTATGCTCCCCCTACTTGAAGACTCCTTCATGTCCACACATCGTTGAGAGCAGGGGACCTCGTCATGCCGGTTCCGCTGTACCAGGCCAAGGCGGAGTTCTTCCGAACGCTCGGCCATCCCGCTCGCATCCGGATCCTGGAGCTGCTCAGTGACCGCGACCATGCGGTGCACGAGCTGCTGGACGCCATCGACATCGAGGCCAGCAACCTGTCGCAACAGCTGGCCATCCTGCGGCGAGCCGGCCTGGTCACGCAGTACCGGGAGGCCGGTGAGGTCCGGTATGCAGTGAGCGTCGCCGACGTGCGCGACCTCCTGCTCACGGCTCGGAAGATCCTGGGACTGCTCGCCGACGACCAACTGGCCCTCAAGCGCCAGCTTCGCTCGTCGAGCCGGGCGAACCGGTGACCCAGACACCGGTGCAGCCGGCCGCCTGGCGCCAGACGGTCCGCCGGTGGCGGACCCGGTCCCAACATTTCCTGCCCGGCGCGGCCGAGCTCGCGGGCGCCCGACGACACCCGAGACGGGACCTACTCGCGGGAGTCACGGTCGCAGTCGTCGCCTTGCCGCTGGCGTTGGCGTTCGGCATCACGTCAGGACTGGGTGCCCGCGCGGGCCTGGTGACCGCGATCGTCGCGGGACTGATGGCCGCCATCTTCGGGGGCAGCAACTTGCAGGTGTCCGGGCCGACGGGGGCCATGACCGTGGTCCTGGTCCCGATCGTGGCCCAGTTCGGTGCCGAATCGGTGCTCGTCGTCGGGCTCATGGCCGGGCTGATCCTCGTGGCGCTTGGTGCTGCCGGCGCGGGACGGTCGATGCGCTACATCCCACTGCCGGTGGTCGAAGGGTTCACGATCGGGATCGCTTTGATCATCGCCTTGCAGCAGGTTCCGCCCGCCCTCGGCGTTCCCTCGTCCGGCGGAAAAGTGCTGGCGTCGGCTCTCCACGCCGTGACCGAGTGGGCCGGCGCTTCGGCGACGGGGTCGGGTCACTGGGCGCCGCCAGTGGTCGCCGTGGGGGTCGCGACCACCATCTTGCTCGCGGCCCGTTGGCGTCCGGCCTGGCCAGTGTCACTGGTGGCCGTGGTCGTGGCGACGGCGCTGGTGTCGGCCACGGGTGTCGACGTCGCGACGATCGGGCGGATCCCCTCGGGACTGCCGCGGCCGAGCCTTCCCCACGTGGACGTGACCCAGATCAGTCCATTGATCCTCCCGGCGGTCGCGGTGGCGGCGTTGGCCGCGTTGGAGAGTCTCCTGTGCGCCACGGTCGCGGACGCCATGAGCGTCGGCGAGCGGCACGACTCCGACCGCGAGCTGTTCGGCCAGGGAGTCGCCAACGTCGTCACGCCGCTGTTCGGTGGGATTCCGGCGACCGCGGCGATTGCGCGAACTGCCGTGAACGTGAGGGCCGGGGCACGGTCGCGGCTGGCGGCGATCACCCATTCGCTCGTTCTCCTCGTGGTGGTGGTCGCGTTTGCCCCCAGCGTGTCGGCGATCCCGCTCGCGGCGCTGGCCGGTGTGCTGCTTGCGACAGCGACTCAGATGGTCGAGGTGTCGAGCACGTTGGCCCTGCTGCGTTCGACGCGGGGGGACGCCGTGGTCCTGGCGATCACCGCCACCGCCACCGTCGTCTTCGACCTGGTGACAGCGGTGATCCTGGGTCTGATCGTGGCGGGTGCGGTCGCCCTGCGGCAGATGGCGCAGTCGGCGCACATCGACGAGGTGCCGCTGGACCACTCCGACCACGATGACGAGGAGCGGTCACTGCTCGCGGAGCACATCGTCGCCTACCGCCTGGACGGTCCGCTCTTCTTCGGGGCAGCGCACAAGTTCCTGCTCGAGCTGTCCGAGGTCGGTGACGTGCGCGTCGTCATCTTGCGGATGTCGAGGGTGGCCACCCTCGATGCGACGGGCGCGTCAGTCCTTGCCGACACTGTTCGCCGCCTCGAGGGCCGAGGGGTCACGGTGCTGTTGTCGGGGATTCGCCGTGATCACACCCAAGTGCTGGCGCAGCTCGGTGTGTACGACGAGCTCGCCCACGAGCAGCACGTCTTCGACAGCACACCGGCGGCAATCGCCCACGCCCGCACCCACGCCGCTCGCCTCGCCCACGAGCCCCACCCGACCTCGGCCACGCCCACCGAGCGTTAGCGTTCGACCCGGCGAGCTGCCGCGACGTGCGGCCGCCCGGGGAGGGAGCGGCCGTGTCGCGGCGGGGCTGGGCGCTGTTCGTGGCGCTGTCGCTGATCTGGGGGATGCCCTACCTCCTGATCAAGATCGCCGTGGACTCCGTGTCCCCACCGGTCGTGGTGTTCGTCCGCGTGGCGCTGGCCGCGGCCGTTCTCCTGCCGCTGGCGGCCGCGCGGGGCACACTGCGACCCCTCGCCCGGGTCTGGCGTTGGGTCGTGGCGTTCGCCGTCGCCGAGATCGCGATCCCGTTCGCCGCGCTGACCTTCGCCGAGACCCGCCTGACCAGCTCCCTCACCGCACTGCTCATCGCTGCCGTCCCGATCGTCGCCGCGGTGGTGGCCCATCTGCTGCACCTGGACGACCGGGTGACTCCCGTCCGGCTCGCCGGTCTGCTGATCGGGATCCTCGGTGTGGCCGCGCTCGTCGGACTCGACGTCCGTGGCAGCGAGCTGGTCGGTGTGGCCGCCCTCAGCCTGACCGTCCTGGGCTACGCAGCCGGTCCGATGATCGTCGCGACCAAGCTCTCCGACGTGCCTTCCGTGGCCGTGATCGCCGTAGCCATGAGCATCAACGTGGTGCTCTACGCACCCGTCGCGTGGCTGACCTGGCCCACGGACCAGGTGCCGGCGTCGGCGTGGTGGTCGCTCGTGGTCCTCGGCCTGGTCTGCACGGCCCTGGCGTTCCTGGTCCTGTTCGCGCTGATCGCCGAGGCAGGTCCCACCCGAACCACGGTGATCACCTACATCAACCCGGCGGTGGCGGTGCTGCTGGGCGTGGCCATCCTCGGCGAACCGGTGACGCTCGGCATCGTGATCGGCTTCCCGTTGGTGCTGGTCGGTTCTTTCCTGGCCACTCGAAGCGCCCCCAGCCTCGAGGACGAGCCGTACCCGGCTTGACCGGCACCGACGATCGCGACGGGTGGTCGATCGCCGGGTCACGACCGGTCCTCCGTCGTCGGTAGCGTGGACCTGTGCTGCGCGTGCTGCTGACCCCCCGGTACGCCGCGCTGGTCCTGGTCGCGCTGCTCCTGGCGAGTGCCTTCGTCGCGCTGAGCCTCTGGCAGTACCAGCGCGCGCAGACGACCAGCACCGGATCGTCGCCGCTCGACCTGGCGCCGATCCCGCTGTCCAACGTCATCTTGCCCCTGACCCCCGTTCCGGACGGCGACGTGGGCCGACCGGTCAGCATCAGCGGACACTTCGACGCCGGCCCGCAGCTGCTCGTGCCGGATCGCACGCCGCGAGGGATCCCGACCGGTCCCGACGACCGACCGGTCGGCGTGTGGGTGGTGGCCCCGCTGAGCATCGACGGCGGCACCGTGGTGCCGGTGGTGCGCGGCTGGGCGCCCGACGCGGAATCCGCGCCGACGCCCCCCACCGGACCGGTGAGCATCACCGGTCGCCTCTACCCCTCGGAGAGCTCCGCGTTGCGCGATCCCAACGTCACGACCATGCCCCCCGGCGAGGTCGACATCGTCAGCGCCGCCGAGCTCGTCTCGTTGTGGTCCGGCGACCTGATCGACGGTTTCGTCACCGTTGAGCAGCAGTCGCCCGCGAGCCCGGAGCTCCGGCCGGTGCGCGTTCCGGTCCAGACGACGACGCACGGTCTGCACTGGCGCAACGCCGTCTACGCCTTTCAGTGGTTCTGCTTCGCGGCCTTCGCGCTGTTCTTCGCCGCCCGGGTGGTGCGCGACGAGGCGATCCGTCGACGTGATCCCGACCCGGAGGCGGCGACGCCCGCTCCCCCGCCGACCACGGTGTGACGCACGGCCTACGCTGACCCGGTGCACTCATCGTTGACGTTCTACCGGGTGATGGCCTGGATCGTCGGGGTCCTGCTGATCGTGCTCGTGCTGATCGCGGTGCCGCTGAAGTACCTCGGCCACAACGACGTCCTGGTGGCGATCGTCGGCCCGGCCCACGGCTTCCTCTACATGGGGTACCTGATCTCGGTGTTCATCCTGGCCCTGCGCGTGCGCTGGATGCACGACGGTTGGGGGTGGTTGCGCACCCTGCTCGTGGCGCTGGCCGGGACGATTCCCTTCCTGTCCTTCGTGGCCGAGCACCTCGTGACCAAGAACGTCAGAGCCGAGTGGGCTCAGGCCTCCGGAGCCGCTGCCGGGGGTTCGGTCGGCGGCGCCTGATCGTCGGCGGCCGGCCGATCGGGCTCAGCCGCTTCGGGGTCGGCCGCTTCGGGCTCAGCGGCTTCAGGCCCAGCCGCGTCGGGCTCGTCGTCGAACGTCGGGGGGATCTTCCGGATCTGCTTGACCATCGAGAACCACAGCAGGACCGTCGCGAGGCCCAGCAGCACGACGATGATGAAGGCCACCAACCCGGGGCCAAGCGAGGTGTTCTCGACCGTGTCCATCGTGGTCAGACTCCTGGCCGGATGCCGGCGAACAGGTCGTCCTCGGGGATCGAGGTCTCGACGAGCGAACGCGCGAGCTGGAAGTCCTCGGTCGGCCACGCGGACTGCTGCATCTGCATGGGCACCGAGAACCACCAGCTGTCCGCGTCGATCTGGGTGGCGTGCGCCCGCAGCGCATCGTCTCGCGCGCCGAACCACCGGCCACACTCGACGCGGGTCGTGACGCGTCCCTCGTCCTCGGGTCGGTCGACCCACTCGGCCAGCCACTCCGCGTAGGGCGACTCCAGACCGGCCGCCAGCGTGGCCTCGTGGAGGGTCACGAACCGCTCCTTGTTGAACGACATCTGGTAGTACAGCTTCAACGGCTGCCAGGGGTCGCCGGCTTCGGGGTGCTGTGCGGCGTCGGCGGCAGCGTCGAACGCGGCCACGCTGACCTCGTGGCACATGATGTGGTCGGGGTGCGGGTAACCGCCGCGTTCGTCGTACGTGGTCACCACGTGCGGGCGGAACGACCGCATCAGCGCCACCAGCGGGGTGGCGGCCTGCGCCACGTCGAGCCGCGCGAAGCACCCTGGCGGGAGTCCGTCGAGGTGCGTCTCGGGCTCGTAGCCCTCCACGTAGCCGGAGTCGACGAAGCCCAGCCACTCCTGACGGACGCCGAGGATCTCGCGCGCGCGGTCCATCTCGGCGCGTCGGACGTCGGCCAGGTTGGCCAGGATCTCAGGGTCGTCGACCAGCTTCGGGTTCAGGACCTCGCCACGCTCGCCACCGGTGCACGTGACGACCAGCACGTCGACGCCTTCGGCGACGTAGCGCGCCATGGACGCAGCGCCCTTGCTGGACTCGTCGTCGGGGTGGGCATGGACGGCCATGAGCCGAAGCCCGTCGCCACCCGCCGTTGCCACCCGGGCAGCGTAAGGGACCTGTCCGACACCCACGTCGGGGGGAGGAACGGGCCGCCGCAGAATGGACGCGTGGATCCAGCCGCGCGCGTCCCGCTGACCGCCGACCAGATGGCGCTGCTCGACCGTCGGTACGGGCCGGCCCGGCGACGACCCGTCGGCCTGCTGGTGGCCGTCGGTCTGGTGGTCGTCGCGCTCGCCGCATGGCTGGTCTGGGCCGGACTGCTGGCGGCCAACCCGCCGGTCCGCTGGGAGCTGACCGGGTACTCCCAGGTGACGGACCGCTCGGTGGTGGCCAGCTTCACGGTGACCAAGAGCGCCGACGACGACGTGGTGTGCACGGTCCAGGCGCGCGACTTCGACAACCAGGAGGTGGGTCGCGCCGACGTGCCGATCTCCGGCCCGCAGACCCGGGTGGACGTGGACTACCGGCTGTCGGTCATCGCTCGCCCCACGACCGTCGAGGTGCTCACCTGCGTGGTGGCCCCGCCGACTCCGGCGACCGGCGCACCATCGGGTTAGGTCGGGGCGGCCCACTTGTTAACCTGACGGCTCCGGGGAAACGCCCTTCCCCTCTGCCCTCTGCCCTCTGCAGGAGACGACCGTGACGACGTGGCTGACGCAGGACGCCTACGACCGGCTGAAGGGCGAGTACGAGGTGCTCGTCACCGAGGGACGGGTGAACATCTCCAAGAAGATCGGAGCGGCCCGCGAAGAGGGGGACCTGCGCGAGAACGGCGGTTACCACGCCGCGAAGGAGGAGCAGGGGAAGATGGAGGCGCGGATCAAGCAGCTGCGTCACCTGCTCGAGACCGCCCAGGTGGGCGAGCCACCTGCGGCTGACGGCACCGCCCAGGTCGGTCACCTCGTCCGGGTGACGTTCGTCGGGGGTGCCCTCGACGGGGAGACCGAGACCTTCCTGCTCGGTTCGCGCGAACAAGCCGGCGACCACGACATCGAGGTGTTCAGTCCGCAGTCACCGCTGGGTGGGGCGGTGCTGGGTCAGGCCGTCGGCAGCCAGGCCACGTACACGCTGCCCAACGGCAAGCAGCTGGGCGTTCGGATCGAGGAGTCCACCCCCTTCATGCCGTGAGCCTCACGGGCTCGGCGTCGGGTTGATCCCGAAGACGTCGTTCACGCACTGCTGCTGCTGGGACTGCGTCAAGTTCGGGTCGATGCACTTGCTGAGGTCTCCGAAGATGCGGACCAGAGCCACGGTCAGGACGATCGACAGGGCCAGCGCGACCGCGGCGGCGATCGTGCCGGCGATCGCCAGCCCGAGACCGGACGAACGCCCGCTGCGGGCCCGCGTCCAGGCGACGATGCCGATGACGAGGGCGACAACGGCCGCGATGATCCCGACGAACGGGATCCAGCACAAGACGACGGCCGCGATGCCAAGGACGAGGGCCGTGATCGACCATCCGCTGCCTGGTCCCTGCGGCCCTGGCCCCTGGGCCATTGGTCCTGGCGTCACCGGCGCGCCAGCCTGCGCGTACCTGGGGTCGTATGGCTGCCCCGTGGGCGGACCGTATGCGGGAGGCGGGGGGGAGCCCGGCGGCGGAGCCGGCACCGCCGGAGGGACTGGCTGGCCGTACGCCGAGGGAGGCGGTGAGCCGGACGGAGCCACGGGTGGCACGTTCGTCGCGTACGGGTTCGTCGCAGACGGGTTCGTCGCGTACGGGTTCGGCGGGGCAGCGTCGTCGTCGGGTGCGGTCACGGGTGGAACGGTAGCCCGCGGGTGTCACCGCCGTCCTTCACCGGTCCACCCTCCCACCCCTCGAGTTGATCTCGGAGAAGATGCTGCCCTGGGGTGATCAACTCGCACATCAAGTCCAAGATCAACGACTTGGGCGGGTCAGCGGGAGGTGGTCAGGCGGTAGCGCCGGATCGCGAGGGGGGCGAAGATCGCCAGCAGCACGACGATCCAGCCGATCGACATCAGGATCGAGTGCTGTTCGGGGAATGTGTCGCCGACGAACGGGTTCGGGTTCCCGAACAGCTCACGCGCCGCCGCCACCACCGACGACACGGGGTTCCAGATCGCGATCGTCTGCAGCCACGGCGGCATGCCCTGGAGCGGGACGAAGGCGTTGGACAGGAACGTCAACGGGAACAACCAGATGAAGCCGGCGGTGTTCGCCACCTCGGTGTTGGGCACCACCAACCCGATGTAGGCCCCCACCCAGCTCACGGCGAAGCCGAACGCCAGGATCAGCACGTAGGCGAACAGCGCCGACCAGAACCCGGTCTCGATCCGCCAGCCCACGAGCAGTCCGCAGACGCTCATGATGACGACGATCAGCACGCTTCGAATCAGGTCGGACGTGGTCCGACCCGCCAGCACGGCCGACCGTGCCATGGGCAGCGAGCGGAAACGGTCGACCAGCCCCTTCTGCATGTCGTCGGCCATACCCACGCCGGTCGCGGCGCCGTTGAACGCGATGGTCTGGACGAAGATGCCGGCCATCAGGTACTCGCGGTAGGCGTTCGGGCTCGGGTCCCCGGGAATCGGGATCGCACCCCCGAAGACGAAGGCGAACAAGAGCACGAACATGACCGGCTGGATCGTGGAGAACACGAGCAGCTCGGGGACCCGCGGGATCTGCAGCAGGTTGCGCTTGGTGACGACCAAGCCGTCGTGCACGGCCCAGCGCAGTCGGCTGATCGGACCGGTCGAGCCGGCGGCCGCCGCCGGCAGGGCAGACGTGGTGGCGGTCATCGTGGCTCCCTCGCGTGCGCGATTGCCGGATCGGTGGCGTACTCCTCGAGCAGGTTCTCGATCGGATGGTCGAGCCGGACGGTCTCGTCCTCTGCCGGCCGGCCGGTCAGGGCGAGGAACACGTCGTCGAGGGTCGGCCGGTGCAGTCCGATGTCGTCGAGCTCGATGTGCAGCTCGTCGAACCGTCGCAGGACGTCGATCAGGATCGAGGTCCGGGCCCGCACGGGAGCCGACACCGCGCGCGAGCGTCGGTCGACCGGGGCGTCGGCGGCACCGGTGAGGGCGCGCAGCTCCGCGGCCGCCTCGTCGAGCCGGTCGGCGTCGTGAACGACCAGCTGCAGCCGCTCACCACCGACCTGGGCCTTGAGGTCGTCGGAGGTGCCGCGGGCGATCACCCGCCCGTGGTCGATCACCGCGATCGTGTTGGCCAGGCGGTCGGCCTCGTCCAGGTACTGCGTGGTGAGCAGCAACGTCGTTCCGGAGGCGACGAGCCCGGTGATCACGTCCCACATCTCCTGGCGGCCGCGCGGGTCGAGCCCGGTGGTGGGCTCGTCGAGGAAGAGCACCTGCGGTCGTCCCACCAGGGCTCCGGCGAGGTCGAGCCGACGCCGCATGCCCCCGGAGTAGGTCTTGACGGTGCGATCGGCCGCGTCGGCCAGTCGGAACCGCTCCAGCAGCTCCTCGGCCCGAGCCTTCGCGGTGGCCTTCCCCAGGTGGTACAGCTGGCCGAAGATCACCAGGTTCTCGCGTCCGGAGAGGTTCTCGTCGACCGCCGCGTACTGGCCGGACAGGCCGATCAGCCGCCGGACCTGCTCAGGGTCACGGCCGACGTCCACGCCGGCCACCCGGGCCGTGCCGGAGTCGGCGCGCAGCAACGTGCTGAGGATCCGGACCAGCGTCGTCTTGCCCGCGCCGTTCGGCCCGAGCACGCCCAAGACGGTGCCCTGCGGCACCTCGAGGGTGAGCCCGTCGAGTGCTTTGACCCGATGGTCGGACTTGCCGAACGTCTTGCCGAGATCGACGGCCTCGATCGCGTGCGTCATCGAAACGCCCCTCCCAGTGGTCGTGATCGGTCAACGATCGTGGCGCAGCAACGATTCCGCCTCGTCGACGCCGAGTCGTCCGGCGGCGACCTCCTCGAACACCTGACGACGGTCGACCGGAGGCGCCACCGGCTCCAGACCGAGCCGGGTGAGGACGTCGGCATAGCGCTGCCGCGCGGTCGGGTAGCTCACGCCGAGGTGGCGCTCGAGATCCTTCATGTTGCCCCGCGAGACGAGGAACACGCGCAACAGCTCCAGGTCGTCGTCGGACAGTCCGCAGAACGCGCAGGGCTTGAACCCACCGGACAGCTCGGTCCCGCAGGAGGAACAGCCCAATCGCGTCACGAACAGCCGGTCGCGACACACCGGGCAGTCGCGCGGCGGACGGTGCGCGGGCCCGGTCATGCGGTCAGGACCTTCGCCGAGCCCATGGTCACGAACAGGTCGAGGTTCCCCGTGCCGTCGCCGCAGACGGTCTCGGCCCGGCCGTTGCCGGCCACCTTCGCGCCGCCGAGGCTGTCCGCCACGGCGATCGACCCGAGCTCGGCCCGGGCATGGATCGTCACGTTCGACCCCGGGATCAGCCGCAGGTCGATGCTCCCGGCCTCGGCGCGCAGGCGGGACTGGCCGGCCGGCAGCAGCACGGTGAGCTTGGCGCTGCCGGCCCGGATCACCCCGTCGACCAGCCCGTGGCAGTCGGTCGCCTTGACCGCACCCGCGTTGACGCTGAACGTCAGCGGAGCCCGCCATCCGGTGACGTCCAGCGCCCCGGCGTCGACCGCGACCTCGACCGGCAGGGTGGGGTTCGCCCGGACGATCACGGTGTTGGCGACGCCGCGGCGGTTCAGCCAACGCCGCCACTGGCTGGAGGACTCGGTCAGCGAGTAGCTCTCGTCGTCGCCGTCGTCGGCGGGGGGCAAGGTGTCGGCCTCGACCCGCAGCGTGGAGCCGTCCTGACGGATCCGGTGGGGTCCGCCCTCGACGTGGACCGTGGCCACGGTGGGGTCGGCGATCAGCCGGACGCCGCGTGCCGACACCCGCAGGGCCAGCCGGGTCACCGGTCCGGAGGCGGGGGACGACGCGGCCGCAGCGGAGGTCGGGGAGTGCGGCTCGGCATCGTTGGCGACCGACCCCTCCGCGGGCGTGCGGGCCGGGACCTCGTCGTCGAGCAGGTGGGCCGCCTGGTCGGGGGACAGGCGCCCCTCGGCGACCTCTTGCAGCAGTCGGTGGAGTTCGCTCATGTGAGAAGTGAAAGCAGGATGTAACGAAATGTCAAGTCCTACTTTCCTTTTCGCCACTCCCTCATGAGTGGCGACGGGCCGCGGCGTAGCCGGCATCCCGCAGGCCGGCCAGCACGTCGTGGGCGTGGGCCGGTCCCCGGGTCTCCAGCTCGAGGTCGACCTCGACGTCCTGCAGGCCCAGGTGCGGGCCGGTCCGTCGGTGCTCCACCTCGACCACGTTGGCGTTCAACGACCCGATCAGGGTCAACAGCTGGGCCAGGCTTCCCGGGGTGTCCCGGATGCTCAGCCGAAGCGCCAGGTAGCGACCGGCCGCGTCCATCCCCTGCCGCAGCACCCGGATCAGCAGCAGCGGGTCCACGTTGCCCCCGGAGAGCACCGCGACGACTGGCGCGGCGTAGTGCTCGGGGGCGTCCATGAGCGCGGCCACGGCGGCGGCGCCGGCCGGCTCGACGACCAGCTTGGCGCGTTCGAGCAGCATCAGCTGCGCCCGCGACAACGTGTCCTCGGAGACGGTGACGACCTCGTCGACCAACGCCTCGACGATCCGGAACGGCAGGTCGCCGGGCCGCGGAACGGCGATGCCGTCGGCCATCGTCGCCATCTGGTCGAGGGTCACCGGGTGGCGCGCCGCCAGCGAGGGCGGGTACGCCGCGGCCCCGGCCGCCTGCGCACCGACGATCCGGACGTCGGGCCGCACCGTCTTGATGGCCACCGCGATGCCGGCCAGCAGACCGCCGCCGCCGGTGCACACGACGACCGTCTTGACGTCGGGGCGTTGCTCGAGGATCTCCAGGCCCACCGTGCCCTGGCCGGCCAGGACGTCGGCATGGTCGAAGGGATGCACGAAGATCGCGCCGGTGTCGCGGGCGAACTGCTGCGCTCGGACGATCGCGTCGCCGAGGGTCTCGCCGCCGAGCTCCACCTGTGCTCCGTACGCCCGGGTCGCGGCCAGCTTCGGCAACGCCGCACCGTCCGGCATGAACACGGTGGCCGTCACCCCAAGCATCTGGGCCGCCAGGGCGACACCTTGGGCGTGGTTCCCGGCGCTGGCTGCCACGACCCCGCAGGCCCGCTCCTGCGGGCTCATGGCGTGGAGCCGCGTGTACGCACCGCGGATCTTGAACGAACCGGCGCGTTGCAGGTTCTCGCACTTCAACGACACCGGTCCGCCGAGCTGCTCGGAGAGCATGCGCGACCCTTCCATGGGCGTCGCCCGGACCACGCCGGAGATCAGCGCACGGGCACGCTGGACGTCGTCGAGCGTGACGGGCAGCGAGGCGAGGTCGGTACTCATCGGTCTTTCCTACACCCCGCGGCCTGGGACGACCGTGGAAGGATGCGAAGGCCAACGCACAGGGAGGTCGGCACTGTTCGGATCTCGGATCCCCCGCCCGCCCGGTCCGCGTGGCTCGTCGATGCTGGCCGGCGCGCTGCCGGGCTCCGCACCGCGCACCCGGTTCTTCGCTGACGCTGCTCGGCGCTACCCCGGACTGGCTCATCTGAAGGTGGCCGGCGAGCACGTCTACCTGGTCAACCGCCCCGACCTGGTCTGGTCGCTGCTGGTGACCAACGGCCGCCACACCATGAAAGGCCGCGCTCTGCAGCGGGCCAAGGAGCTGCTCGGTGAGGGTCTGCTGACCAGCGAGGGCGAGCTCTGGCGCCGGCAGCGACGCCTGGTGCAGCCGGCCTTCCACCGCGACCGGATCCGGGGCTACGCCCGACAGATGGTCGACACGACGTCGGAGCACCAGGCAGCGTGGCTCGACGGACAGCACGTGGACCTCGCGCAGGACATGTCCGCGTTGACCCTTCGCATCGTCGGACGCACTCTGTTCGGCGTCGACCTTCGTGACGACAGCGACGAGGTGGGCACCGCGCTCGGTCAGGTCCTGGAAGGGTTCCAGCGACGCATGGTGCCCGGCGCCGACCTCCTGCTGCGGGTGCCCACGCGGGCCCATCGCCGACTGCGAGCCGCCGGGGAACGACTCGACGAGGTGGTGCAACGCCTGATCGACGACCATCGCAGTGGAGGCGACACCGGCGACGTGCTGTCGATGCTCCTGGCCGCCCGTGACGACGGCGTCGCCATGAGCGACCAACAGGTACGTGACGAGACCATGACCTTGGTCCTGGCCGGGCACGAGACGACGGCGATGGCCCTGACGTGGGCGTGGTACCTGCTGGCGACGAACCCGGCGCAGGCCCGGCTCCTGCGCGGCGAGCTCAGGTCCGTCCTCGACGGTCGAGAGCCGACCTTCGACGACCTGACGCGGCTGCCGTTCACCACGGCCGTGTTCGCCGAGACGTTGCGGCTGTACCCGCCGGCGTGGATCGTCGGTCGTCGCCTGACCCGCGACATCACCCTCGACGGCTGGCCCGTCCCGGCCGGATCGCTCGCGGTGGCCAGCCAGTGGGTCCAGCACCGCGACCCGCGGTGGTGGTCGAGTCCCCTGGCCTTCCGGCCGCAGCGGTGGCTGACGCCGGACGGACGATTCGACGAGCGCGCCCCGGGTATCCCCCGTGGTGCCTGGTTCCCGTTCGGACTCGGTCAGCGGGTCTGCATCGGCGAACCCTTCGCGTGGGCCGAGGGCCCGCTGGTCCTCGCCACCCTGGCGGCCAGCTGGGCCCCCGAGCATGTACCCGGCCACGCGGTGGACGTGCTGCCCGCGGTGACGCTGCGACCGCGCGGCGGGATGCCCATGACGTTGCGTCGCACCACCGCTTGAACGGCGCCGGTCAGTCCCCGCCCCAGTAGCGCTCGCCGGCCTGCCACAGCGCGGCCGCCCCCACCAGCCCGGCATCCGGCCCCAGCTGCGCCCAACGGACCCGCGGCTGACGGGCGAACTCGAGGCCGGCCCGGTGGGCGTACTCGGTGGCCAGGGACGGCCCGATCAGGTCGGCCGCCTGCGCCAGACCACCCCCGACGACCACCACGGAGAGGTCGAGGAGGCTCACGGCGGACGCGATCCCCCGACCCAGCGCCCGGCCGGTGCGGGCGAACGCCGCCCCGGCGATCACGTCGCCGGCCCGCGCGTCGTCGGCGAGCTCGCGCCCACCCGCACCCGGCGGCGCTGCCCATCCGGCCAGGCGGGCCAGGCGCACGGTGGAGCGACCGCTGGCCACCGCCTCGAGACAGCCCACCCCGCCGCAGGCGCAGGTGGGGCCGTCCGGCTCGACGACGACGTGCCCGACGTGTCCGGCGTTTCCGGTGTGGCCGTCGATCAGCCGACCGTCGAGCACCAGCCCCCCGCCGATGCCCGTGGACACGACCATGCCGAGCAGGTTGTCGTGCCCGCGCCCGGCACCGGACCAGTGCTCGCCGACGGTCATGGCCACCGCGTCGTTGTGCAGCCGAACCGGCACCCCGAGCTCGACGGCCAACCGTTCGCGCAACGCGAAGCCGCGCCAGGCCGCGATGTTCAGCGGGGACACGAGACCCTGCGGCCAGACCATGGGGCCCCCGCACCCCACCCCGACCGCCCCGAACGAGCCCGACCTCCCCACGGTTCGCAGCGCCTCGACCACTGCGTCGAAGAGCTCGTCGGCGTCGTGGGCTTCGCCGGTGGCGAACAGCTGTCTGGCCCGGATCTGTCCGTCGTGGTCCACGAAGGCGGCCGCGACCTTCGTGCCACCCACGTCCAGGGCGAGCACACCGTCGGTCTCGGGTCGGCTCATCGGTGCATCCTGGCGCAACCGGTCAGGTGCGAAACCACCGCCCGCGACGTAGCGTCGGCCAGGTGCACATCGACGCCCAGACCCCGGTCCCCCGTCCGCCCGACGACCTGCCCGCCACGCTGCGCGCCCTGCGTGACAGCGGGCACGTGGCCCGCGGTGTCAAGGCCGAGGTGCGGGACAACCTCATGGCCGCACTGCGTGCGGGGCGGGACCCGTTCCCAGGGATCGTCGGGTTCGACGCGACCGTCCGACCCGACCTGGAGCGGGCCTTGCTCGCGGGGCACGACGTCGTGCTGCTCGGCGAGCGGGGGCAGGGCAAGACCCGGCTGGCCAGGACCCTCGTCGGCCTGCTCGACGAGTGGCTGCCCGTGGTCGCCGGCTGCGAGATCAACGACCACCCCGACGAGCCCGTGTGCGTGCGGTGCCGTCGGCTGGCCGACCAGCTCGGCGACGGGCTCCCGGTGGAGTGGCGGCACCGGTCGCAGCGCTACGGCGAGAAGCTGGCCACACCGGACACGAGCGTGGGTGACCTGATCGGCGACGTGGACCCGATCCGCGTCGCCGAGGGGCGCAGCCTCGGCGACCCCGAGACCGTGCACTTCGGGCTGGTGCCGCGTACCAACCGAGGCATCTTCGTGATCAACGAGCTGCCCGACCTCGCCGAACGGATCCAGGTGGCGCTGCTCAACGTGCTCGAGGAACGCGACCTGCAGATCCGTGGGTACCAGCTGCGGCTGCCCCTGGACGTGCTGGTGGTGGCCAGCGCCAACCCGGAGGACTTCACCAACCGCGGTCGGATCATCACCCCGTTGAAGGACCGGTTCGGGGCCGAGATCCGGACCCACTACCCGCTTCGCCTGGAGGACGAGGTCGCCGTGGTCCGGCAGGAGGCCGATCTGGTCGCCGGCGTCCCCGAGCACGTGCTGGAGATCCTGGCCCGCTTCACCCGAGCCGTCCGCGAGTCGCCCTCGGTCGACGCCCGCTCCGGGGTGTCCGCGCGGTTCGCGGTGGCCGCCGCGGAGACCGTCGCGGCCTCGGCGCTTCGGCGGGCGGCCATCACCGGGGACGATGCGGTCGCCCGGGTCGGCGACCTGACCGGTGTGGTGGGCACGTTGCGCGGCAAGGTCGAGTTCGACATCAGCGAGGAGGGCCGCGAGACCGAGGTGCTGGCGCACCTCCTGCGGCGTGCGGTGGCCGACGTGTTCCGCGAACGGCTGCGCGGCGAGGACCTCGGAGCGTTCGTCGCCCGCTTCGACGAAGGCGGTGAGGTGGTGACCGGCGACCTCGTCGCATCAGCCACCTTGTTGCGCGAGGTGGGTCCGATCGACGGACTCGGCCGGCTGGTCGCGCGGGTCGACCCGGAGGGCGGCGACTCCCCGGCCGCGGCGGCCGCCACCCTCGAGTTCGTGCTGGAGGGCCTGTGGCTGACCCGTCGGCTGTCCAAGGCCGAGATCGGCGGCCGCGTGGTCTACGGCGCCGCGTGAGCCACGTGGGCGCGCGATGAGCCTCCAGCGCTACGGCGCCTACGACGGCGGACCCGACCCGCTCGCCGAGCCGTTCGACCCGGCGGGGGCCATGGACGAGCTCGGCGACCGCGTGCTGACCGGCCAAGGGGTGCGTGACGCGCTGCGCGACCTGCTCGAGCGGGGGTCCCAGGGGCGTCGCGGACTCGATGAGCTCAGCCGTGACGTGCGCAACCGGATGCGCGACCTACGCCGACGCGGCCAGCTCGACGGCACCCTCGAGCGGGCGCGCGAGCTGCTGGACCGCGCGGTGGACGCCGAACGCACGGCGCTGTTCCCCGACCCCAGTGACGATGCCCGGTTCCGGGAGGCGCAGCTCGACGCGCTCCCGCGTGACACGGCCCGAGCGGTGCGTGAGCTGTCGTCGTACGACTGGCGCAGCGACGAAGCGCGCGCCGCGTACGACGAGCTGCGCGAGATGCTGCAGCGCGAGGTGCTCGACCAGCAGCTGCCGGGACTGCGGCAGGCCTTGGACGCCGGGAGACAACCCACGCTCGACCCGCAGGAGGTGCAACGCGTCAAGGAGATGCTCGGCGACCTGAACGCGCTGCTGGCGGCTCGCGCCCAGGGGAAAGACACCCAGGCGGACTTCGATGCGTTCATGGCCGAGCACGGCGACCTGTTCCCCGACTCCCCGCAGACCCTCGACGAGCTCCTCGAGTCATTGGCTCGTCGCGCCGCCGCTGCGGAACGACTCATGCGTTCGCTGTCGCCAGAACAGCAGGACGCGCTGTCGCAGCTCATGGAACAGGCCACCGCCGACCTCGACCTGTCGTCGGAGCTGGCCCAGCTGGGCGACCAGCTGCGCGGACTGCGCCCGGACCTGTTCAGCCGGTCGGGGCGCGCCCGGATGACCGGGCCGGAGCCGATGGGCCTGGCCGACGCCACCGAGGCGCTGGCCGAGCTCGCCGATCTCGAGGCTCTGGCCGAACAGCTGGACCAGGGCTACGACGGGGCGAGCATCGACGACGTCGACGAGGAGCTCGTCCGTCGGGCGCTCGGGCGGCGGGCCGTCGACGACCTCGCCGAGCTGCGTCGGCTGGAGCGCACCCTGGTCGACGACGGCTACCTGGTGCGACGCGCGGGCGAGCTCGAGCTCACGCCGAAGTCCGTGCGTCGTCTCGGTCTGCGTGCGCTGCGGCGCGTCTTCGCCGATCTCCAGGCCACGCGACGCGGCGGCCACGACATCCGTGACGCGGGAGCCTCGGGTGAACCCACCGGCGCCACCCGTGCGTGGGCCTTCGGTGACGAGCAGCCGATCGACGTGGTGCGCACGCTGTCCAACGCGGTCCGACGCGGCCAGGGCGCCGGGCTGCCCCTGCGTCTGCAGGTGGACGACTTCGAGGTCGTCGAGACCGAGCGACGCTCGGCTGCCGCAGTGTGTCTGCTCGTCGACACCTCGTGGTCGATGGTCGTCAACGACACGTGGGGCGAGGCCAAGCAGACGGCGCTCGCCCTGCACTCGCTGATCTCCACGATGTACCCGCAGGACGCGTTGCAGATCATCGGCTTCAGCGACTACGCGCGTGAGCTCGCACCGCACGAGCTGGCCGGGCTCGACTTCGCCATGGTCCAGGGAACGAACCTGCAGCACGCGCTGCTGATGGCGGGGCGTTTCCTCGACCGGCACCCCGGCTTCGACCCGGTGGTGCTCGTGGTCACCGACGGCGAGCCCACGGCGCGGCTCGAGCGGGACGGGGCTTCGCACTTCGCCTGGCCTCCCGAGGCCGAGACGATCGCCGTGACCGTGGCCGAGGTGGACAAGATGACCCGCCGCCGGGCCGCCTTGAACGTGTTCGTCCTCGGTGACGACCCACGGCTGCGCGAGTTCGTGGAGGACGTGGTGCGGCGCAACGGCGGCCGGATGTTCGCGCCACGCGCGGATCGGCTGGGCGAGTACGTGGTCCGCGACTTCCTGGACCGCCGCCGCCGGATCGCCCCCCACTAGTTGATCTTGGACTTGAAGTCCAAGATCAACTGTGTGTGGTGCTCGTCCGGACCCAACTTCTCCGAGATCAACACAGGTCGGTGAGAGGATCCCCCGGTGTCCGCCACGTCCCGGTTCTCCCTTGGCGGACTCCCCCGTGAGGTGGCCGTCCTGGGTGCCGTGGCCTTCTGCGTCGCGCTCGGCTTCGGCATCGTCGCCACGTCGCTGTCGCTGTTCGCCAAGAGCTTCGGCGTCTCCAACCTCTGGGCGGGCAGCGTCATCGCGGTCTTCGCTGCGTTCCGGTTCCTCGCCGCACCGGGTGCCGGCTGGCTGGTCAACCGAACCGGCGAGCGCCTCGTGCTCTCCGGTGGCATCGCGATCGTCGCGGTGTCGAGCCTGTTCGCCGGACTGTCGCAGTCGTTCTGGCAGCTCTTCGTGCTGCGCGGCCTCGGCGGCGTTGGGTCGGCGATGTTCACCGTGTCGGCGGCCGCCCTGCTGCTACGCGTGGTCGAACCGCAGCAGCGGGCACGGGCGAGCAGCGTGTTCCAGGCGGGGTTCCTCGTGGGCGGAATCACCGGACCGTTGTTCGGTGCCCTGCTCACCAGCATCTCGCTGCGACTCCCCTTCTTCGTCTACACCGCCACGCTCGTCGCGGCCGGCCTGATCGGTCTGGTCTTCCTCTCCCAGTCGCGGCTGCGCGCGCGCGAGGAGCAGGTCGGCACGACCCACGCGCCGACGCCGCTGCGCGAGGCGGTCCGCTCCAGGGCCTACCTGGCCGCAGTCATCAACAACTTCGCCACCGGGTGGGGGCTGTTCGGCCTACGGATGTCCTTGCTGCCCCTGTTCGTGACGGCGGGACTCGGCCTCGGCCCCGGCTGGGTCGGCATCGGGCTGCTGGTGTCGGCGTTGACGCAGGGCGTGCTGCTGGCACCAGCCGGCTGGTTCTCCGACTCCAGGGGTCGCCGCCCGGCGCTGCTCTCCGGCGCGGTCCTGCTGACGCTGAGTTTCCTGCTGCTGGCCACCATGGAGACGCAGTGGTTCTACCTCCTGTCCATGGCGGTGTTCGGCATGGGCTCAGCGCTGTTGGGCACGACGAGCGTGGCGGTGGTCGGTGACGTGATCGGCGGCCGCGGCGGCACCCCGATCTCGGTGTTCCAGATGGCCAGCGACGCCGGGGCCGTCGTGGGACCGCTCGTCGCCGGCTACCTCTCCGATGTGGCGTCGTACTCGTTCGCGTTCGCGGTGACCGCGGCCATCGCCGGGCTCGGGGCACTGGCCGCCGCCCTCATGCCCGAGACGCTGAAGCTGACGGCGGCGGCGCCCCGAACCGTGGACGGTCAGCCGACCTCGTAGCCCGGTGCCGTCCGCGGCCACGGGGCCAGACGCTCGATGATCGCGGCCATCCCGAGCAGCAACGCCTCACCACCGGGTGCGGCCACCAGCTGCACCCCGATCGGACCCCCGGTTTGCGGGTCAGTGCCGAACGGCAGGCTGAGGGCCGGGAAGCCGGCCAGGTTCCAGGCGGCCGGGAAACCGCCGGTGGCTCGCAGGTTCGCGACGACGTTGGCCAGCCAGGACTTCTCGCTCCACGCCAGCGCCGGTAGCGGTCGGTCCGCGAACGTCGGAGTCACCAGCACGTCGAACTGCTGGAAGAACTCCGTCGACCGTCGGACGAAGTCGTCGGACGCCCCCGGTGTGACGAAGCCGCGCACCCGACGACCGAGCGCGGCATGGATCCGGCTGCGCGGCTGAAGGAGCTCTTGGTCGACCACCTCGTCGGCATCGTCGGCGGCGGCAGCCAACCAGCGGATGGTGGTGGCCAGCCCCATCCGCTGCGGGTACTGCGGGTCGGCGCGCTCGATCACGTGTCCCGCGTCGCGGAGGAGCGCGGTCACCGCGAACGCGGCCCGGATCGACGGCTCCGAGACGGTGACCCCGGCTAGCGGCGGACGGACCGACGCCGCGACGCGCATCGCCCGCTCCGGAACCCGAACCTGGGCCAACGTCGGGTCGGCGGCCATGACCGACAGCACCAGTGCGGCGTCGCCGACGGTGGTCGCCAGGGGTCCGTTGGCCGACATCCCGAACCAGTCGTTGCGGCCGAGCTGGCCGGGAACCACACCCGTGCCTGGTTTGATCCCGACCAGCCCGCAGGCCGCGGCCGGCAGGCGGATCGAGCCGAGGCCGTCGGTGGCGTGGGCCACGGGGACCATGCCCGCGGCAACCGCCGCGGCGCTGCCCCCCGACGACCCGCCGCAGGTGACCTCGGTCGACCATGGGTTGCCGGTGACGACCTCCGGGGAGTCGGTGGCCGACCACAGGCACAGCTCCGGGGTTCGCGTGGTGCCGACCACGACTGCGCCGGCTTCGCGCAGCCGGGCGACGACCGGATGGTCCAAGGTCGCCGCGTCGCGGGGAAGGGCCGCAGAGCCGCCGTGCATCACCTCACCGGACACCGCCACGATGTCCTTGATCGCCACGGGGACCCCGGCCAGGGGCAACGCGTCGCGATCGTCGCGCCCGTCGACCGCCCGCGCCTCGGCCAGGGCCGCAACCGCCCGCACCGTCTGGAAAGCGGCCAGTGCGGGGTCGCGGACGGCGATCCGGTCCAAGGCGGCGCCCACCACGTCCTCGGCGCTGCAGGTGCCGGCCCGGACCGCGGCGGCCAGCTCAACGGCCGTGCCTTCGATGCGCTGCGTCGTCGTCATGCCCGGACCCTACGTCGTGAGCGTGCCGCGCAGCAGGCCCCATGCGGTGGTCGGGTCCTCGGCGGCCAGGAGGCCGGCGGCGGCGAGGACGTAGGACCGGTCCACCACCAGCCGAGCCTGCTCGGGGACCTTCCAGCCACCGGCCGGGTCCGAGACCGCGGCCCGCAGCACGGCCTCGGCGCGCGCCCTGGGTGCGTGTCGGAGTACTCCGCCGGAGCCGACGACCAGCCGGGCTCGCCGCAGGTCCCGGCCCGGGCTGCGGACCGCTCCGGAGACGTGCGGGCGGGCATGGCGACGCAGGGCCACCGTGGCCGCGAGCTGGACCAGTCGCAGGTCGATCGCCTGTTCGTCGTCGGAGTCGGCGAGGAACCCCGGGTCGGCCGCCCGCCGCGCAGCCGCGACGGTCAGCCTCGCCTGCTCGGCAGCGTCGACGAGCCGCTCGGTCGACGCCGCCTCCACCACTCCCGGCGCGTTCCAGCGCACGCCGAGGTCTCCCTCGACCGTTCGGCTGCGCCACAGCGTCTCGACCACCTCGGACCCGTGCTCGGGGGCCTGCGGATCGGGGGTCACGACGGAGTACACGTCGGTCGTGGCACCCCCGACGTCCACCACGACGACGTCGCCCACCCCGCCCGCATCGCCGAGTCCGTCAGCCAGAAGCTCCACGCCGGCGAGCACCGCGTCCGGCGTCGCTGCGCGGACGAAGGTCGCCAGGTCGGCCCGCCGCGACAGGTGCTTGCCGCCGATCACGTGGTGGATGAAGACCTCTCGGATCGCCGAGCGGGCCGGCATCGGGTCGAGCGTGCCGATGCGGGGAAGCACATTGGTGGTGACCGTCACGGGGACGCCGGCGGCGGCCAGCCGGGTGGCGACGTCGTCGCGGACCACGGCGTTGCCGGCGACCACCACGGGAACGCCGACCCGCGCCGCCGCGAGGGCGTCGGCATTGCCCAGCAGGACGTCCGAGTTCCCACCGTCGGTCCCGCCGACCAGCAAGATCACATCGGGGCGGTCCGCCACCAGGGCCGCGATCCCGGACGGGTCGAGGGACCCGGCCGCCACGTGGACCACGCGGGCGCCTGCAGACAGGCCCACGCGGTACCCCGCCTCCGCAGTGACCGCCCGCTCGTAGCCGACGACGGCCAGCCGCAGCCCGCCACCGGCCGACGAGCAGGCCAACACCCTGGAGTGGTCGACGCCAACGCAGGCTGCGTCGATGCCCGCCCGCTCCAACTCGGTCACCGCGGCGTCGAGGCCGTCGAGCACGTCGGTGCCGATGGTCGTCGCGTGCGCCGCCGTCGCGAGCAGACGTCCCGACCCGGGCTCGATCGCCGCGACCTTCGTGTACGTGGACCCGAAGTCCGCGCACACCAGCGGTAGGGCCGACGTCGGGCGACTCACGCGGGGGCGCGGTCGAGGGCCGAGCGCAGGTCGGCGAGCAGGTCGACGGCCGACTCGATTCCCACCGACAGCCGGACGAGGTCGCCGGGCACCTCGAGCGGGCTCCCCGCCGCTGACGCGTGCGTCATGCGTCCGGGGTGCTCGACCAGCGACTCGACGCCACCGAGCGACTCGGCCAGGACGAAGATGTTCGTGCTCTCCGCGACGCGGACGGCGGCGGCCTCACCGCCGACCACGCGGAACGACACCATGCCGCCGAACCCGCGCATCTGCCGCCTCGCCACGGCGTGACCCGGGTGGTCGTCGAGGCCCGGGTACATCACCTGCGCCACCTGCGGATGGCTCGTCAACAGCTCGACCACCTGCTGCGCGTTGGACTCGTGGCGGTCCATGCGCACCCCGAGCGTCTTGATCCCGCGCAGCGTCAGCCAGGCATCGAACGGGCCGGCTATCGCCCCCATGGCGTTCTGGTGGTAGGCCAGCCGCTCACCGACCTCCGCGTCGGCCGCGACCAGCGCGCCACCGACGACGTCGCTGTGTCCACCCAGGTACTTGGTCGTGGAGTGCACCACCACGTCGGCGCCGTGCGTCAGCGGTTGCTGCAGGTACGGCGAGGCGAAGGTGTTGTCCACCACCAGCAGAGCGTCGCCTTGATGGGCCACGGCCGCCAGAGCCTCGATGTCGGCGATGGACAGCAACGGATTGGTGGGCGTCTCGACCCACACCAGCTTGGTCTCGGGTCGGACGGCCGCGCGTACGGCCGCAGGATCGGTGACGGAGGCCGCCGACCATGCGACACCCCAGCGCGAGAGCACCTGCGCGAACAACCGGTACGTGCCGCCGTAGGCGTCGTCGGGGATCACCACGTGGTCACCGGGGGCGCACACCGTGCGCACCAACGTGTCCTCCGCGGCCAGACCGCTGGCGAAGGCCAGACCGCGCGCACCGCCCTCGAGCACCCGCAGGCACTCCTCGAGCGCATGGCGCGTGGGATTGCCCGACCGGCTGTACTCGTACCCGACACCGAGACCGGTCCGCAGCCCACCGACACCGTCCTGGGCGTAGGTCGACACCTGGTAGATCGGCGGGACGACAGCACCGGTCGCTGGGTCGGGGTCCTGACCGGCGTGAATCGCGAGGGTGTCGAATCCGTAGGCGTCGAATCCGTGGGTGGCGAATCCGTGGACGGGATCGGAGGTCACGGACCGACCCTAGCCGGGGTCAGCCAGCCGGCTCGGGCTCCGGGACCGGACCGGGTTCGGCCAGCACGGGGGCCTCGTCCCAGACCTCGGGGGCGGCCCAACCAGCCAGTCGATCGGCGCCATCCGCGTGGCCCACGGTGAAGGTGGCGATCGACTGCTGCATCGTCGTGGCCAGGTGCGCGATCTCGGCCGAGGCCGCGGCGGTCTCCTTGGAGCCTTGCGTGTACTGCCGCGACACCTCGGAGACCTGCGTCATCGCGACCACGACCTGTTCCGACGCCGAACGCTGCTGCTGGGTCGCGATCGAGATCTCCTCCGACGCAGTGGTCGTCTCGTCGACCATGTCCGCGATCCGGTCCAACGCAGCGACGGCGCCGTTGGCGAGACCGGCACCGTTGGCCGCCTCGCGCGCCCCCTCCTCGCTGGCCAGGACCGTGGCTCGGGTGTGGGTCTGCACCTCGGCGACGATCGCCTGGATCTGGGCTGTGGACTCGCGGGCCCGCTCGGCCAGCTTGCGCACTTCGCTCGCCACCACCGCGAAGCCGCGACCGTGCTCGCCGGCCCGAGCGGCCTCGATGGCCGCATTCAGCGCCAACAGGTTCGTCTGCTCGGACAAGTCGTCGATCATCTCCAGGATCCGACCGACCTCGTTGATCTTCTCGCCGAGTCCCGCCGTGGACGTGGCGATGAAGTCGACCCGGCCCGAGATGCGTTCCATGGCGGCGACCGAGTCGCGCACGGCGACCCGTCCGTCGTCGGTCAGGTGCAGCGTGTCCTGCGCGTACCGCGCCACCGACTGCGCCGTCTCGGCGATCTGGGCAGCGGTGGCCGCGAGCTCCTCGATCGTGGCCGTGGTCTCCGCCACGACCGCCGACTGCTCGGTGGCCGACCCGGCCTGTTGCGCCGCCGTCGCGCGCAGCTGGCTGGCCGCCTGCGACAAGCGGGCACCGTTGTCCTGCGCCTGCCCGACGAGGCTGCGCAGCCGACCGAGGGTACGGTCGAACGCCTCGGCGAGCACGGTCAGCTGCGCGTCGTCGAAGTCCACCGGCAGCTCGACGGCGAGCTCGCCGTTCGCCGCCCGGTCGAGGGCGTCGGCCATCTCGTGGATCCGGG
>Ga0302323_100000242_pt1 | contig 42228 bp, 32 predicted proteins | sample Fen_T0_3_FD_201950 | JGI IMG/M metagenome (GOLD analysis project Ga0302323, IMG submission 201950) | Peat permafrost microbial communities from Stordalen Mire near Abisko, Sweden - Fen_T0_3 | ecosystem: Environmental > Terrestrial > Soil > Wetlands > Permafrost | place: Sweden: Abisko...
AAGAGAATTGGCTTGCCCGAATCGAATGCGAGGGCCCCTTGCACAACTATTTTGCCACCGGCCAGAGAAACGAGCTTGGGTGCTACTGTCTGGGCAGGGCTTCCTCCCGCAGCAGTGGTGTCGGTTGCAGCGGCAGAACCTGACGCACCGGCAACGCCCGCAGGCGCTGAAGGCGTCGCGCTTCCACCAGTACTCGCCTGAAACGAAGCCTGGCACGCCGCCATCGCAGCGATAGAGCTAAGAGTGGTCATGATTACCAGGGAGCGCTTAAGTGACATCTGCTCGTTCCTCCTTCAAAGACTGGGCCAGCGGCTTGATTCCGGTCACCCGGAGACCTGAACTAACCTCTCGCCGAATGCCGATCGCGGGCAGCATACGCAATTGGACCCGCGATGGGGACAGATTCGACGTTTCATGTACGCGCATCGGCGCAATCTCTCCCCGCCCAGGCAGCTCAAAACAGGCCTGTGACAGTGCCCAAAAACCGAACGGCCGCCCATTGACCACCTGAACTCACAGAACGTCGCGAGCTCGACTGACCTCGCCAGTCGCATCAGCCGCGCCGAAACACGTACTTTGCTCAGTAGGGTTCAGGGCGCACGGGGTGCATTTTCAGGAAATGGGCACTAGTACGGGAGTCAGAATGTCGGCCCAGTTTGTCCACCTGCACGTTCACTCGCAGTATTCCTTCTTGCTTAGCACGCTAAAACTTGACGCTGTAAGTCGTCGCGTCAAGGAGCTGGAAATGCCTGCGGTGGCGTTGACCGATCGCGCCAACATGTACGGCGCCATTCGTCACTACAAGTACTGCAAGGATCAAGGGATCCAGCCAATTCTCGGGTGTGAAGTCAACGTCGTTCGCGAGGATAACTCCGCCCAGGTGGACCACATGGTGCTTCTCGCGGCCACGACAGCGGGTTATCGCAACCTGGTGCGACTCGTGTCAATGGGGCATCTGGAATCCAAAAGCGACACACTTCCCGCGCTAGCTCTGAGCAACATTGCGCAGTATGCAGACGACGTAATTGGGTTGACGGGATGCATGGGAGGGGTACTTCCTCAACACGTTCTTGAGCAGGGTCCAGATCGGACAGAAGCATTTCTCGGCAAACTCGGCGAGGTGTTTCGCCCTGGACACCTCTTCGTCGAACTTCAAGATCACGGCCTGCCCGAGCAGTCCGTCGTCAACGAAGTCCTAATTCGCACTGCTCGCCAACTTGATTTTCCAGTCGTTGCGACCAATGACGTCCACTTCGCCAAGCAGGACGATGGTGAGGCTCAGCTCTACCTCGATTGCGTTCGTCAGGGACGTGCCTATTCTGAGGTCAAGCCACATCACCACGGCTCCTTCGAGATGTACCTAAAGAGCGCTGACCAAATGGTGCAGGCATTTCGCGATGTTCCGGAGGCAATCTCGAATACCCTGCGTGTCGCAGAGATGTGTTCGGGAATGAAGCTCGAGCTGGGCAAGCCAATGCTCCCTCACTTCCCAATTCCAGACGGCTACGACACCGAGGCCTACTTCCGCCATGTAGCCCACACAGGGCTCAAGCGACGGTTCGCAGAATTCTCCACGCTCGGTTTGAAGATCGATGAACAGCGATACGTCGCCCGACTCGAATTGGAACTCAACGTCATTATTGGCATGAAGTTCCCCGGCTATTTCCTGATCGTCTGGGACTTCATTCGCGAGGCAAAGGTACGAGGCGTACCGGTGGGCCCAGGTCGAGGTTCCGGTGCTGGCTCCCTGGTAGCATTTTCCTTGGACATCACGGAAATTGACCCACTTCCGCACGCTCTTCTGTTCGAACGGTTCCTCAACCCAGAACGCGTGAGCATGCCAGATTTCGACGTTGACTTCTGCATGGACCGCCGAGGAGAAGTCATCGACTACGTGACGCACAAATACGGCGAACGTAGTGTCGGGCAAATCGCAACTTTCCAGAACCTCAAAGCTCGTAGTGTCATCAAAGACGTAGCTCGAGCAATGGGCTTCACTGCGCAAGAATCCCAACGCATCGCCACCTTGGTGCCCGAAAAGGGCCAAGGCAAGATGTGCACGATTGCAGAGGCGCTTGAGCTCGAACCAAAGCTCAAGCGCGAAGTCGAGACCGATCCTCGAGTCGCAGAGCTAGTCAACCAAGCTCAGAAGCTGGAAGGGTTGACGCGACACGTGGGAATGCACGCAGCCGGAGTCGTCATTAGTGAAGGCCCCCTCTACGACCACGTGCCCTGTTTCCTCAGCGACCAGACCATCGTCACCCAGTACGACAAGGACGACGTCGAAGCTGCTGGTCTCGTCAAGTTCGACTTTTTGGGGCTCAAGACCTTGACGGTGATCGATATTGCCTGTCGACTTGTCAATGCGCGCCCGGATCGCCGGGACATGCCGCTCGACCTTGCCAAGGTCGCGCTCGACGATCGAGAAACCTACCAACTCATCTCCAGCGGGGAAACGACTGGAGTGTTTCAGCTGGAATCCTCTGGCATGCAACAGATGCTGCGTCAGCTAAAACCTGACCGTTTCGAGGACATTGTCGCGGCGGTAGCTTTGTATCGTCCTGGCCCACTTGGTGGTGGCATGGTCGATCGATTCATTCGCTGCAAACATGGGCGCGAGGCCGTGCGTACGCTGCACCCACTCATCGACGAAGTGTTGGCACCAACATATGGCATCATCGTCTACCAGGAGCAGGTGATGCAGATCGCGCAGCAGCTTTCTGGCTACACGCTTGGCCGCGCTGACATACTACGCCGCGCCATGGGCAAGAAGAAGGCCGATGAGATGAAGAAGCAGAAAGATGCCTTCATCGATGGCGCGCTCGCGCGTGATGTGTCTCGCGAACAAGCCGATTCTATTTTCGACGAGGTCGAGAAGTTCGCGGCATATGGCTTCAACAAAAGCCATTCCGCAGCCTATGCTCTCATTACCTATCATACTGGTTATCTGAAAGCGCACTATCCGGCTGAGTTCTTTGCTGCCACCATGACCGCCGATAATGACAAAATCGAAAAGGTTGTGCGAACGATTGCCGAAGCTCGGGCGTGGGGTGTCAGCGTCTTGCCGCCAGATGTCAACGCGAGTCTGCTCGACTTCGCTGTGGTCTACGACTACGCGCAAGGGCAGGGGCCGGCGCGCGGCCCGGGCAAGCTCAAGGATCGCTTTGGTCCACGCATTCGATTCGGACTCGGTGCAGTGCGCGGGCTTGGCGAAAGCGCTCTTGAGGGAGTCCTGGCAGCGCGCGAGCAAGGCGGCCCTTTCTCAGACATGTTCGACTTCGCGGTACGCGTCGACAGTAGGCGACTGAACAAGGGTGTCCTCGAAGCCCTGGCGCAATGTGGCGCGTTCGATTCTGTATCCAAAAGGATCGGCGTATCTCGCGCGCGCACCTTCGGAGCGGTTGACCGCGCGCTCGAACGCTCTCGCAGCGCGACCCGGGATCGTGAACGCGGTCAAACCTCACTTTTCGGCATGCTGTCTGGCGCTCCGACGACGAGCGATGCTCGCGCGCAAGGGTTGGAGGACTACACGCCGATCGCCGCCGAATGGGACCGGCTAGAAATGCTCCGTCGCGAAAAAGACGCCCTCGGTTGTTTCGTAACTGGACATCCGCTAGCTCGCTACGGGCGCCGGCTTTCCCGACTGGGGGTGACAGCTACAAGTCAGCTCAGCTCGATGGAAATCTGGTCGATGGCGGTCGTCGCGGGAATCGCCGAGGACTATCAAGAGAAACTTTTCAAGAGCGGTGGCGGCAAGGCCGCTTTCTTTGTCTTGGAGGATCTCCATGGTCGGGTTCGCGCCAAACTCAAGGAGGACCGGATCGAACAGTACGCCGAACTGCTACGCCGAGGCGAAGCAGTCTTGGTCACCGGGAAGGTTAGTTTCCCTCCCTCCGATGACGAAGAAGCGGAGCGTGAAGCTACACTTCTCGTTGACTCGGTCGAGACCCTCGCCGTGGCAGCGCAAAAGGTGGCTCGAGCTTTGGGGGTGCGACTGCAAGCCGACAGCATCGGTCGTGCTGACGTGGCTGAACTCGGGGAAATTCTTGAACAGTATCCCGGTAATTGCGGTGTCGAGCTCAGCCTAACCTTCAGTGATGGCGCCGAAGCGCAGCTGGCAGTGGACAAGCGTCGAGTGGGGCCGAGCGACGAATTGCTCTCCGCCCTCGAGCGACGTTTCGGATACGATTCGGTGGAGCTATTGTAGGCACAATGTTCCCCAGGTGGTCTGAGCGGCGCTTGGACAAGGCGCCGGCGACAGCGGGCGGGAACCATCAGTGCAGCCCGCCCCTTTCGTATCTAACCTAGGCTGCCGCTGGTATCTTTGGGCTGATATGCGAGATCCTCGCGCCGAACTCGTACGAATCGCAACCACCGGAGAAGCTCACGCGATAGGGCGCGTCGCGAGCCAGCGTCTACGCGAACGCGAAGGCACTTTTCGCATGCTTCCAGCGCCGCGCCATGTGGTCTTCATGCGGTACACCGGAGAGGACGGGCGTCGCGATGACGGCGACGGCGCTATCGTTCGACTTGCCGGGGAGATCACCCATCCCGGGGCGCTCTGTGACATCCTCGCAATGCTGGCGCAAACGGGCTGGCGCGGAGAGCTGTTCGTGCTCGAAGAAGAGCTCCAACGTTCGCTATTCTTCGACTTAGGCAATGTGCTCGGCGTTGCAACGACCGCCGACGCGGAGCACCTCGGGGCCGTCATGTATCGGTTCGGCGCCATTTCCAAGCAGGAGTATCTGACAACGATTCAGCGCGTCAAGCAGGGTGAGAGATTCGGGGACGTTGCAGTCGAGCTCGGCTACACGACGCGTGAACAAATCTACGCGCATATTCGGCGGCAAGTGGAGGAAGTGACCTTCGCTGCGCTAATGATCTCTGACGGAACGTTCTATTTTCTCGATGGCTTCGATGAGTCTCGTTTGGCTGTCGGGCACGCCGTCAGCGCCAATTCCTTGCTCATGGATGCTGTTACGCGCATGGACGAAATGAAGTACTTTCGCGCAAAGATACCGTCAAAAGATCATGTTCCCGTGCGTCTCGAGGGCCGCGAGGCTCCACTCGACGACGCGCTCGAATGCTATCAAGCTATCGATGGCAAACGTAGCATCGAGGAGATCGGTCGCGTGACAGCCAAAGGTGAATTTGGGGTCTCCAAGCAGGTCTACGCGCTGGTCCAAAGCAAACATGTCGTGGTTAGGTCACCAAGGCTCGGTGGTCCGGCCGCTTTGGTTGAGACCGCCAACGAGGGTCTGCGCGCCGTGTGGTCAGTCGCGCGAGCTGCCGGTCGTTGGACGGAGGTCGCTGCAGGCCTTGCGTCGTTCGTGGCGGGCGCAGGGGTGTATGACATATTGTTCGTCCAAGCCGGTCCCAACGAACACGGGGAACTTGACGCATCCAGGGTCGCGGCGAACGCCACGATTGTGGCAGCGGGAGCGGACGCCGAAACGCTAATCAAGCAATTGCTCCACGACTACGTGAGCTTTGCCGTGTTTTCAGCCGGTGGCTTGTTGGGCGCAGCGGCAGAAGAGCCGCTCAGACGTGATGTCGCACCAATTCTCGCGCTACTGCGACCGGCTGGTTAGTCACATGCGCCAGTCAAGCGCAGCAAAGAGATGTAATGAGCAGTTGGCAATTGCATTGTTTTCGAGCTACACCCGGCGTCGCCGTGTTTGCGGCACCTCTTTCGGGTCGATAGCTCAGTCGGTAGAGCTGCGGGCTTTTAACCCGTAGGTCCAGGGTTCGAGTCCCTGTCGACCCACTACCCATCGGGAAGTGCATTTCAGAGAGCATTCTGGAGCGAAGGCGACAATTGCCAACAGCTACTCGCCCTCATGCTCAGTTGCCGGATCGGATTCCGATCCAGTTTGCCCTTGATGTGTCGGCGAGTCCGTAGGTGGCGACTCTGGTCGTACAGTCTTCGTAGGCGGCAGCGCGTCGGACAGCGGTGTGCCGGTGGTTCCAGTTCGTTGACGTACCGTTTCGCTTGTCCGGCGATGCAGCCGCCAGGCAACGAGCATCCTCAAATCCTGCGGCACCGTAGAATCGAACTCGAGAGCCCGCAGATGACCCGCAACACATTGGACGGCTTGCGCATTGCCAAAGTGACTGAGATATTCGCCGATCTCCGCTGGATGGCTGGTCTGATCCAAACGAAAGGATAGGGCGAGACGGCCCCAAAGCTCAGGGTCGTTTTGTCGACCAACGACCAGACAGTCGTGGACCTCACGCTCGATGCCGCGCGTGAGTCGCGCCACTGATTGCAGCCCCTTTCGCTCAGTTTGCGGCCTCGCCATAGGCAAAGCCACCAGTGGGACATCGCCTGGCCAGACAGCCACCGTGACGTCAACCTCAATTCGCCGCAGTCGACTCGCTTCAATGTGCAGCCGCTTTGCTGCCGCCGCATGACATGTCGCAATCGTGCGCTCCTTTAGTTCGGTTTTCATCAGTCGGGCTAGGCGAACCGTGCCATTTGAGTCAATTGTCAGACGCAGCTCGGTCTTTCCACCACGGTCGGGCCGTTCTCGGGCAACGTCTTCGTAGCAAATCCGAAATGGCCAGTAGCCGTGATTGCGGAGTTGTGCGACCAGGCGCTGAGCAAAGGTGCGCCCCACACTAGAGTGCAAGAATTTGGAACCAAGTCGCGGGCTGGCGTCGACCATGACGCGAGTGCCGGGGTGGTATGAAGGTCTGTTCGAAACGTATTGAGGGTCGCTACGGCCGCCAATATTCCATGTCTGAAACTCCTCGTCTGATGCGGCTGCAGCTACGGCTCCCACCGGTCGGTTCCGCTCACCTTCGTATGCAACTGGCTCGGCTGTCACATCAATCGACTTGGACGGACTCGTATTCCCAGTTGGTGCCAACGTCGGGATGGAACTTGTCGCGGGCTCCATTCCGTCTGGAGCCATGCCACCCGCCCCTAGGTTCCCAATCGACGAAGCGGGAGGGACAGTTGCCACCGCTTGGTTCTCAGCCTCGAAGATGGCAGGACTTTTGCCGCCTGCACTGGATGGAGAGGCAGAAACATGTTCGACCTTCGAAGGTGGCAGGCTACTGCACCCAGAAGTCACTGTTGCCACGATGACGACACCCCGGATGATGTGGATCGCCAGTGTTCGAAATCTCACCCGACTAGTGCTAGCACGGTCGCGTTACTCCCAAAAGGCACACGCAATCATTGGATCACCGTCGGACACCCCAAAATGACCGTCACTGCGGAGCCCTGCCGTTTAGCGTCCCGACAAACATTACCGCAAAGTTGAATTGTCGTTAGGTCAGAGGAGTAGCGCCAGCCATTCGCGGAATTGCAGGGGCCGCTCGCCACCATCGTGCGACTTTCTCCGTTCACGGACACGTTCACCTCCTGAAGATTGACGGGACCGCCGTTGGGGGCGGATGGGATCTCGATACTGCAGGCCATGACTTCTGAGTTGATTCGCGTCAGCGCGCCCAAGAGATCTGCTGAGAAGTCGAGCGAACGAGTCATGTCGTAGTGACAATTGCCGTCAGATCCCCCGGGACCGTAGTAGCAGTCTGCACTTGTCTCGGTACCGCCAGCTACCGCGAACTTGGACAGTAACGCTCTGCCCTGGTCGCTGCCTGGCGCGCCTATAACGAAGGAGCGAACGGCAATCGCATTCCTGGCGGTCGGCACATCGACTTCGAGCAGTTTCGGGATCTCGTCGGGTTTGCACGTCTCGTAGCCATCGGTTACGATCACCACGAACGTTTCGCCTTCGAGGCGACCGCTGCGCATTTCGTCAAGCAGGTACGCGTAGCTGAGGATCGTCGCACCCGCTAGCGGAGTTTCGCCGCCAGGCAAAGCGCTGCTCAGCAGGACACTGACTCTTTGCTCAAGCAGTTGGTCGAGCTGGGTGATCGGCAGGTCTGGCTCTGTGGCAACGACACACCGTGTGCCGGACTTTGGAAAGAGCGTCAGCCCCACACGTACATCACCCGCTGTCCGCAACTCACCCAAGGACCTAAGTACTGCCTGACGCGTCAAATCCCATTTGGTCGGTTTATCGGGAAAAGTAGCCGCCGGGAAGGCCGCGCAATTTTGACTGCTTTGGCCGTCCTGTGGCAGGTTGCAGGCCATGCTTCCGCTTCTGTCGAGCACAAAGAGAAGATTAGATGGCCGAAGCTGTCCGCGAGTGGTGCTGGTGGCGCAACCAGACTCGATCGTCACAACGTCACCAATCGTTGTCAGTCCGCCGTCTGAGATATCAGAGGTTGGTGCCGGTGGCGCTTCAAATTCAATCACTGGCTTTCCGCCGCGACACGCAGGCGCCAGCGTGCACAACGCGAGCGTTACGACGTTAGAAGCCACAAACTGCCAGTTCACGCTAAACTGACGGACGTTCGCCGTCCTTCGATAAGGCAGTACCGGTACACGCACTGGACCGCGACCCAGGCGACTCCACCCACTCCGCGAGGATCTGAGTGGTCGGACCGCAGTCGACTGTTTGGCCCACCGGTCTTCTGCGCGACCGTTGGAAAATGCCCCTGTTGTCATCGCGAATGCTCGGCTAATGTGTGCGAGGAGGGAAGTTGTTTCACGGAGGTACCAGCTCGGCCGATAGAGGGCCGTTCGTCGAGGCAGCACAATTCGTGTGCTCTTTGATGGGCTCTGTCCCGATAAGCGTACTGGTCATCAGTAGTACTAGGCGCTGCGTCGCAGCGAATGTCGCGCGCGAACTCCTCAAACAGGTCACAGGAGACTCGCTGCGGCTCGACGGAAATCTGGTTCTATTCGGCTCGCCGGCGCTCGATGCTGCGTTTGTTCAGGCCTTGCGCGGAGCTGCTGCCATGGTTGAGACTGTGCCCCTGCCGGTGCGCGAGTCCAGGTCCGGACGTTGTCGACTGCATTTCCTCCCATTCGTGGTCGATGACGTGCGTGGTGTCGCGGTTCTGTACGAGGACGTGACTGAACACCAGATGGCGGTTGAGGCCTTTCGGGCCGCAGAACAGCGATTTCGACTCCTGGTAGACTCTGCTGCAGACGGAATCATCATTTTTCGGTCGCAGCTCCTCCTCTATCTCAATCCTCAGGCAGTTAGGCAATTCGGGTTCGAAACCTCCGACGAGTTGGTTGGACGACCACTAGTCGAGTTTGTCGAGCTCGAGCACCGAACAAGCTTCAGTGTGCGCCTGGGGGACGTGCAGGATTGCAATAGTGCGCTGCCATTTGAGACCGCGTTTCTCCGACGCGATGGCACGATGTTCCCAGTAGAATGCACAACATCGCACGTAAACGTCGACGACATGGGGGCCGGATACCTATTTTTTAGGGACATTGCCGAACGCAAGCGTTTGCAGGCACGCCGAGAGAACGCTCGTCGAGTCGATGCATTGGCTCGTTTGTCGACGAGTGTTGGCGTCGAACTTCAATCCTACGCGACCGAACTTCGGCGCTGGATTGGTAGGTACAGATCAACTGGTCACGCACAAAACGACATGACTGCTGAGTTGTGCTGCCTGGCTGAGACCATTGCCACACGCGCAGACGCGTTCACGATGCTCGATCACGGGGTGCCAGAATCGACTTACCTAATCACCCTCGAGGAATTACTATCGCGGGTTTGTTGCAATATTCAGGCAGATTCGCCCTCGAGATCACTTCCGAATCCACCGGAAGCGACTCACCTTCGCGAGCCCGCTCATGAATTGCTCGTTGACGTGGAACCCGTCCCTCATGCCGTGCGTGGAGATCCCTCCCGTCTCGAAGCGGGCCTCACATCGCTTGCGCGGGCGGCCCTTACTGCCCGCGTCAACAATGCGCCTCTCTGCATCCGCGGGGCCCGGCATTCGACTAGGCGAGGAGACTCGCACGCGTTCTATCGCCTCTCGATAGCAGGCGGCCGACTTAGCAGAACGGGTGGCTCGTTGGTGCCTCACGCCAATTCCATATTGCCGCCAGCTGCCATGACGTTTGGCTCCTGGGAGCAGGGAAGCGATCTCGAAGTGCTCGGTGCTTTTGCCACACTGCAAGCCCAAGGTTGCGTGGTAGAAGCACAGCCGTGCGATGGTGGTGGGCTCTGCTTTGACGTCGAACTTCGGTTGGACACTGGACACGCAATATCGACAGATCTTGACGCGACGATGGACAACACTCTTCCTGGGTCAGCAGATGTCCATTCAGTGGAGGATGGTCCACCAGACACAGAACGGTCGCGCGCTCCCGAAATCAATCTGGCATCACGCACAGCAGCTCCGGTGCTCATTTGCGACGATGAGGCGCGCCTCGCAACATTGACTGCAGGTCTGCTAAGAGAATTCGGGTTTGAAGTGTTGACAGTGCGAAACGGCGCCGATGCCGTTCGCGCGGTTGCTCAACACCCGGTGGACGTCGTAATTCTAGACGTGAATCTCCCTGGTGAGGACGCCAGAGAAATCGTCTCACGACTCCGCGCGCGTGGTAACGTATCGATTATCCTCTCCAGCGGCTATACCGAAGAAGATATTGAGCCTGCGCTCCTCAAGGATCACGCGGTGAAGGCATTTCTTGCAAAGCCGTACGGAGTGGAAGCGCTGGTCGATACCATCGACCAGGTTCGTCAACGCACAGCCAATGGCGCAAAATTCGAAAACGACGCGAGATGACGATTCTGCAGTTCGAACTGGAAGCGGACCGCGACCGTCACCTAGGGACAAATCCCATCGTGCGTATCGGTGAAGATTCAACTCGCCTTTGGGCGCGCTAGTTCTAGGGAGCTGAACGCTAGGCAATCCGCAAGAGCATCATGGTCGGTCGGCGCCGCAAGTATTGCCCAAACTCCCGTCGATCGAAGCCGCTCGTCAATGCTGCCCATGGTTGGGGGTCTGACCACGACGACTCGAACGCGAGCCGACATGGCGCAAGTTCCAAGCTCGCGACAAAGAACAGCGATGTCGATACCGGCAAGCGTCGCATCCAGCACGAGGGCATCCGGAGGAGACTCAAAAAGATGGGCGAGGGTTTCGACCACACCCTCGGTAACGTCGACTCGCAGTTCGGGGTGGTTCGCGCGAAGAGCGTCGGCCAGTCGTCTCGCCTCCTCGGTCGCTTTGAAGGCCAATAACAAGCGAAGATGTTCCGTCTCGGGAACGAGCTCAGGCATGTCATGTGCGCGCAAGAACTCAGCCAACGCCTGCCGCTCGATCCGGCGATGCCCTCCCGGTGTTCGATGCGCTGGCAGCCAGCCGCGGTCGACCCAAGACAATACCGTCGACGGACTTGCACCGACCATACGGGCAACTTGATGGGTGGTGAGATAGGTGCGACTCAAATCACCGAACGGTACGGCAGCACACCACTCGGGCTTTATACTTCCCGAGCGCGGGATGAGTCGAACGATTCCGAATGCACCGAAGGCGCCTGAAATTCGACCATTCGCAGACGGGATTCTTTTCGGGAACCCGAGCAACTGGGCCCGTGGGCCGCATGCGCATCACTCAACCTGTCGCATCCAGCTCGTCCGCATGGCGTGCTCTCACGCGCACCTTGTCGGAATGGCGCGTGGTAGCCGCGTGCGGACACAAAACCGGTTGCCAACGGGATCCGTCATACTATCATCTCGGCCTCGGTCCGCGGGAGTAGCTCAGTTGGTAGAGCACAAGCTTCCCAAGCTTGGGGTCGAGGGTTCGAACCCCTTTTCCCGCTCAGATTGGAGCAAAGCAGACTGGGCGCGACACTAGGCGTCCGGTCTGCTTTGCTTTGGTGAGCAGGCTCACACCTTGGTCGCTAAGCGCAACTGCTCGATGACCATCGCAAAGTCAGCGGGCAATTCGGAGACGAAGTCGAGACGCACTTCACGCGTCGGATGAACAAATCCCAGCTCCGCTGCATGAAGCATCAAACGCGGGACCTGTCGCGCAGATCGGCCAGACCGATTGCCGTAAACTCTCTCGCCCAACAACGGATGCCCAGCCTCGGCCAAATGGATTCTGATTTGATGCGTCCTGCCGGTTTCAAGTCGACATCGCACGAGGGTCGCATCCACGTACCTGTCAACGACATCAACGTGGGTCGTGGCAAGTTGCCCAAGCTTGGCGTGGTCAGTCGAGCCGCGTCGACCGTCCCCACGGTCGGCGACGATTCGCGTGGTTATCTTGCGTGACTGAACGTATCCAGATGCCAATGCCAAATAGGCGCGGTGGTTGGTGTGAAATCGGAACTGCTGCTTCAAGTGCCGCTTCGCACCGGTCGTTCGCGCAAAAATGACCAACCCTGATGTCTCCTTGTCGATCCGATGGACAATCCCGAGCGGAGGCATGCGTTGGTTGCTAAGCCTGCCGAGCGCGCGACGAACCAGCTCGTCAAAGGTTCCTCGCTCATTCGGATCGAAAGCGACAGTGCTAATTCCAGATGGCTTATCTGCCACGACAATTTGAGCATCGTGGTGTACCAGGCGCACTATCTCCAGTGACCGGTGCTCAGGACGCGCAGCGCGGGGATTGATCTCTACCTCGTCGTTGGGACAGACAACACACCGCGGATCGGTTACCACGACACCGGCAACGCTGACCTTTCCCGTTTCAATCAGTCGCCGACAAAATGACCACGATGCGCCAACAAGCGACTCACGGAGCACACGATCAATCGGGCAAGGCTGACCATTCGACGGCCAAAGGAACTGGCGGTGCTTGAGTTCCGCCTCACCTGCCATAGCTCAGAGCGCCCTCTCCCTGAGCTCACTGGGCAACAGTCGCGACGGCTCTCCCGTTGACAAGATCCAGAGCTGGTGAGATGCCCGTGTCGCACCGATGTGCAGAAGGTGACGCGACTCGTCGTTCTCAGCGTACGTGTCAGAATTGACTTCAACCAGCACGACATAGTCGAATTCCAATCCCTTGACTTGTCGAACATCGGTAACATCGACGCCTGGTCGGAATGGGAAATCTTGGTCGGCAATCCGGCGTAACCTAGGAACCTCACCTTTGTCGAGTACATCGAAGAATGCATCGGCCTGTTCAGGAAATCGTGCAACAACAGCAACGCACGCCCGAGGCTCGGCCGACATCAGCATGCGCAGTTGCTCGGCAACGAAACCCGCAGCATCCCCAGTGTGAGAGAACCGGAATAGCTCGACCGGAGCGCCGTGCCGTATAGCCAAACCGGGGTGCTCCGGTGCCAACGGCCCAAGAACTGAATGCGACAAATCGATAATTTCTTGAGTTGAACGATAGCTCAACCTCAACGGTTCGATCTCGACATGGGCTAGGCCCAAATCGCCTAACACCGTATTCCAATCAGAGAAACCGTTGTCCAGCAATACACGCTGCGCAGTGTCGCCCGCCAGAGTCACGCTGCGGCCCGAACTGACGGTTCCAAGCAGGACTGCCAACTCCACTGGACTGTAGTCCTGGGCCTCGTCCACGAGGACGTGTTCGTAGACAAGCGCCTCTCGGGTTTTGCTTCCTCGCAACAGTGGGCCACGAAGTCGCTGGTGGAGAAGGAGCAGTAGGGTGTCGTCCTCGCGGTCGAGAACTGCTGACTCCTCAACTGCGGCGCCGTCGATACCGCGACCTCGGCTATCGTCAAAACCGAGCTCCTCCTGGTCATCACCAACGTTCCGCGATTTTGGCTTGAAGCTTCGTTCGTGGAAGTCAGCGGCATCTGCACCCAACTCAGCGTCACCCTGCCAGTCTGCACTGCCATGGCTCTTTCGTTCTGACCGGGATTCCAGCGCGGACTCCCGCGAAGTCAATTCACCTTCGCGTCGTGCCTCCAACTCAGATAGAACGCGAACGCAGTGATTGGTGCACCATTCGTGCACTCGGGCAAACTCGCTGACACTGAATTCGCCTGGCGCATGGCGGGCAAATACGTCTTCGATGCGTTTCCGATCGGTGAGAAAGTCCTACCACGCGGAAACCACGTCCTTGCCCCGCGCATCGATTGCCGTGGCAATGCGCTCGACTGCCACGCGCAGGTCCGTACCAAGTGTCTCGCCATGTTCGCGAGCCATCGCCAAGAGCAAATGGGCCCGGTGGCGCAAGGGCCTCGCGCGGGAGGCTTTCCATTCGTCAAGCAAACGCTGGCTCGCTTGAGGATGTCCCGCGCGTTCGACAGCAGCACGCAGTTGTTCGCCGAACTGGTCCGCCATTGACACCATGAATTCATCAAGCCATCGGAGCATCGCGGGATGCTTCTTGAATCGCGTCACCGAACCGGGTGTTTCTGCTGCATAGTCAGTGGGCAACCCCAGCAAGTGTGTCGTCCTGAGGCGAGCCGCCCAATGGCCATAGGTGCGAATCGCGACGCCCTCGACCCCAAGCGACGGCAGAACCTGAGCGATGTATCGACACAACGCGTCATTGAAGACAACCACCAACATGCGATCAGGTCGGAATCGGCGCTTGTCGTTGTAGGCGAGATAAGCAAGTCGATGCAACCCGATCGTCGTCTTCCCACTGCCCGCACCGCCCTGAATCACGACCAATCCGGAATCCTGCTTAGTAATCAGTTCAAACTGTCGTGGATCGATGAGCGCTGTGATCTCGCGCAGCGACTTGTCATCGCTCAGAGCGTCGTCGCCAACACCCAAGGCACCTCGGCGAACTTGTTCCGGACGAGTCGCTGACCCCTCGCCGCCGCTCAGGTGTGCCGATGCCACGTCGAGTCGACGAAAGCCGCCATTTGCCAGTCGAGCAAATGTCCCCTGAGGGCAGGAGATGCGACGCAATTTGGTTTCAGCGATAGAAAGGCTACGGCGAGTGATAACTTCACCATCCACGGCCTTGCCACCAAAAATCTCGCTGTAATCTTCGCCCTGTTGGTACCGATAATATAGGCGGCTCACTGGCGCGTCGCGCCAGTCGACAATGCGAATTCCCGCCTTAGTGTCTAGGTAGGTGCCTCGCCCGATAAGCACCTCACGTCGGCGGGCGTTTTCTTCCAGCACCATACGACCAAAGTAGGGCGACCTCAGATCGATGCTCCCCTGGCTTTGCTCCTTGCGTCGCTGGTCCGCCAGGCTTTGGAGGCGCTCCATTTGCTCAAGCAGCGGCGGGACGTCTTCGAGGCGTGCGGTCGATAGTTCGTCGCGAAGAGCCAACAATTGAGCATCGTAGTCCGAAGCCGTAAGCGGTCGCTCGACAGGCAGATTGCGTCGTTGCTCGACGTGGTCAACGATGCGAGAAAGGCACTGCTCCTCTTCGGAAACGATCACCGTTTGCTCGGCATCCTCGGCCGCGCTTGTTCCCTCGACGCTGTCGGTCCCATCCGGCCGCGAGGTTGTGGACTGGGCTTGATCGACTGACTTGTCACTGCGTGGTTGAATCATCGAACTCGTAGGTCCATGTGCCGCGAACGCGCCGAACGCGGGCAGGGGATGCGCCCTAGCACTTTTTCTCACTTGGCGTCGGCGCCCTCAAAGTGTCGATCGATGCGCGGGCAGAACGGCCACCCTCTCAGACCAGTTGAGTGGACAGCAGTCGCCCCGCCGCATGGATAGCCTTTGGGGGGATTCCGTGCCCTCCGACGAAGGGCACCCAGTCGACGTCCCATCCGGCACGCGCCAAGTCGGAACCCATTTGCTCCCCAAGCGAATACGGCAGAATTGGATCTGACTGACCGTGGCTCACGACACTTGCCATCGGGGCTGCGGCGCCGGCGCGCTCCACAAGTGTCTTGCCGTAAAGAGACAGCCCACTAAAAAGCAGCAGCCCCGCTAGTGGCCAGCGCAAATCGAGTGTCGCCTCCAGCGCCACAATAGCTCCCTGGGAGAAGCCGCCGAGCACCGTACGCTTCGAACTGACCCCAAAGTGTCTGCAAGCTTCTTCAACAAGTCGCGATACTCTCTCCACCGCGGGTGCGCTACCCGCCCGAAGGCCCTCGGCCAATGCTTCGAGATCTCGAGAAAACATGGCGACTTGGACACTTGCGAGGTCGATTGGCCACCAGGCCCGCACCTCACCCATTTGGGGAGCAGAGTCTGACAAATTGAAAGGTGCTTCCGGGATTAGAAACCAGGTGCCGTCGGGCGCAACAAGTTCGTTTGCAAGCGGCACTAAGTCGTCGCCGGGGGCACCAAACCCGTGAAGTAGTATTACCAAGAAAGTCGGCGCGAAAGCAGTATTTCCGGCAACTACACGGACCCTGAGTCCAACAAGCTCGACTGACTCCATCGCTAGGCAATAGCCCGCATTTTGCGATCTGCCCAGCGCAAATGTCCGAGGCTAGGCAGTGCGGAATCGCGTATGCTACGCGCGAAGATGCTCGAACCGATGAACGTTTTGCTAGGCTGTTCTGCGTACCTGCGCGAACATCCGCGAGAAGTCTTGAGAGCAGCCCGACAAGCTACGCGATTGCGGTTTGGTGTGCCTATTGTAGCCCTGAGGTGGCTGGCGCTTCAACTCGAAGCCCTCGGTGGCCCGCAGGATATTGAGCTCGACGCTGTGCCGCCGGGAATTCGCGTTACCGCCACGATTGAAGAAATGGGCACTTTGTTGCGCGGCTCCGCAATCCTCATCGTCGAGGATACGTGCGTCTCTGCTGATGAGCTGAAGATTGTGGTTCGCCTTTCGGACGTGTCCATTCGCCTACTCGACGAACGTGCCAATACTCCGCTTGCTGCACTCGTACGTTCTGGCGCCCTCGATCTCTCGCGTCTCGCCAATTTGATCGCGCACCTTCCCACACGTCCAGCAGTGCTTGTTGAGGCTGTCGAGAATCGACTCGTGCTGGATCTAATGCACCTTCCGTTGCTCTCCCGTGACAAACGCCTTCGACGACTTGTTGGCACCGTATCAACACTATTGAGTGTCAAATCGGTTGAGACCGACGCCACACATCTCGACGTGGCGTTGACTGCCCTTCCATGCGGACTGGCAGCAATTATTCACTCGAAATGACGAATGCCGCCGTTTTCAGCGTCAGGCGATACGTCAAGCGCGTCAACAAAACGAATACCGGCAATTCGCCCGGATTGACAACAGCCGCAGCCACACCACGAACGCGTTCCTCTGTCGGCAGTGTTGCGACGAGTACCTGAGCAGGAGCCGTTCGCCTCGTCCTGGCACAGCAAGCGCCAGCTAAACCTACCCACCTCAGCACTCGCTTCGGGAGGACTGTGACAACCAGTTGTCCTGCCCGAGGTATTTTGTCGCGCGCAACGCGGAACGACAGCCGGACTTCGCACACGCCCACTCCACCGACACGGCGTCGGGATTAAGCGTTTGGCAGGTTGGACACCGACAAGACAGGCGTTGGTTACGCTTCCACCGGCGGTGGCGGCGCAGCTCGTCGGTCCATTGCGGCCTGCAGCCCAACTCGGGTTCGACTTCGCTTCTTCAATCGCTTGCCTTTGATTGGCTTGGTCAACCACTCGTGACGTCGGCGCACATTCCAAATCGCTCGGTTTGACATCTTCGGAGCGGCGTATAGCGGAATAGGCCCATCGGCGCAAGGGGACATCGAATGCATCACCATCGACGGCTCCAGTGGACAGCAGCTACCGTCGCCGCGGGGTGCGGGCGATTCTGGTCTGAATCTATCACCATTTTCTGACCAGTTTACTGCGACTCAGGGTGTTTCGGGGCTTGCCGATGGCCACTCCCAGCATCCCCAATAACCACCAAGCGCCAGACGAACTCCCCGACTGCTTCCCGACTTCGCAACCGGTGGGCATCGACGGCGGAGCCGCTGCGTCGAGAGTGCTCCCGTGCGCCGACCCGACGCCGGTCGTGGCACCCCCAGAACTCGTGAGTTGGCCGGACGAACTAGTGACCACCGGGGACGGAGTCCACCAGCCGGATCGACCAGCCGCATTGGTAGCGGCTGAGACAACCACGATTGGAACCACGCCGCCGCATCCGGCCACCGACTCACGCTGTCCGCCAGTGCTCTGACTCCCCAACGGAATCGTCGCGGTACCGCCTCCACCAAGCGAACTCGCCACGCCCGCAGCGCCTGTGGCGGCAGTGGCACCACCGAGGCCATAGTGCGAACCGCCAACCCCACTGGGGCCGATGGTGATTGCGCTCGCCCCACCGCGGCTCGCAGCCGATGTGCCGCCGACTGATGTTGATGCGCCGCAACCAGCAACGCCAGCCTGACCAGCATTCGCCAAAGTTGACATCCTGCCCGCGCTGGCGGCGGTCCCAGCGTTGGCGGGTGCACCTGCCGCGGCAAGAATTCGCTGGCACTTGTTGTCGCCTCCTGGAGTGAGCACGAACGGCTCGAGTCCAGCAGGGACGGTGTGCGCGGTGTCGACCACTAGGCTCGGCGATTCGCCAAGCAGTTGGCCATAGCGCCACTCCCTCGTGCCTGCCGAATCCAAGCATTCCCAGATCGCCTGCGCCTTCGGTTTGGGGCCCAGAATAGAAGTCGCGTAGACGACATCGCCAGTATCGCCGTCGGTCCATGCAACAGCGTCGACGATTTGGACCGTGTCGGGCAATTCCAGCACGCCATCATCGTTGACGTCCCAGTCGGCACCCGACGATAACGCGACACCCCCCGAAAGCAGTAGCAAGGACACCGTTCCGTTCTCGAGCGCCCCCTTCGCTAGCTCGCCAGACAGGCGCCACGCGACGTCCGCTGGCGGCACGGTCGCAGCTGGATCGGGTACGAGCAGTAGCCGCCCACTTGGATCGAACAGACAAACATTTGCGCCACAGTTCGCCAGTTCGACAATGACGTCCAACTGACCGCGATTCGACTCTGCGTCACCCTCGATAGCTGCAAGCCAGTACCCGGATAGGCTCGTTTCCGGTTGACCTCGCAGCTCCACGAATTCGTAGTTGCCATCGGTGCCGGGCGGATCGAATTTCACTTCGCTGACTGCAACTGTTCGCGAAATTGGGCGAAATTCAACACTGCCGCTGGTGCCGGCAGACAACTGTGTAGCCCCTGTGGCGAGGTATTTTCCAGCAACGCCGGCAGTACCAGCCATGCATATCCCCGGCACCTGGCTACTGCTCCCTGCCTGCCCTGACACACATGAGCCCGCAGACTCGAGACGCAGCTCAATTGGCGACTTTGGCCAGTCGTCGGCGGTTGAGGCGACAGTGCTACAGCTAGCGCTGGCATATCCCAAAATTGTTATTCGCGAAGCAAAGCCCCAAAACCCGCGGGCCGCCCGTGTCCGCGAGTACCGAAATTCACAACAGCCATCATCGCACGACATCTGACCCGCAGTCCTTTCGCAGTGCGGAAATCGCACCAACTAGGCTCGCATCGGTCACTGTTGCTGCGAGTTGCGGACTGTTTGCGACTCTGTCAAGAACGGCCAATTGGTCAAGGTGTACCGATCAGGCTAACCTTTGCGCCAAAATCAACACCCCCCGGCGCTTCCGCTGGGGGGTGTTGCGTCTTCAGTCGGGGTGAAACGATTTGAACGTTCAGCCTCCGGCACCCAAAGCCGGCCCTCTACCAGGTTGAGGTACACCCCGAAAGGCGCGAAATCGTAGCACGAGTTGACCTCCGTGCACGGGAGATTTCACCGCGGGTGTCAGTCAGGGATTGGCGTCAACTCAACATTCAGCTCGATTGGCTGACGGTCCGCCTCAACGAGCCGATCCCAGGGAAAGTACCCATCTCGAGATACCGAAATCCTGTGCTTTCCAGTAGGCAAGCGCACGCCATGGGCTGACACGTAGTAAAGCGGGCCAACGAATTCTTCGTCGATGTAGACGCTAGCGTCCCTAGGGGTCGACTTGGCCCGTGCCACTTTCATCGACACTGCACTGCGCAACCCAATAGTGCACCCACCGAGCCAACTGGGTGCCAAAAGCGCAAGCGCAGCCGCAACAACAGGCCACCTTCGACCTCGGCCAACTCGCGCCTCAGTCGAAATTTGCACCGCGGAATTGCCTTTCAGTCGGGAATTCAACGTCATCATTGCAGCGCTTTCGCGTGTGTTAAACAGCTCGTGCATGGATGGCCGCCCGTAACTACTCCCACTCGATTGTCGCTGGCGGTTTGCTGCTAATATCATAGGCGACGCGGTTGATTCCACGCACCTCATTGATGATGCGGCTGCTCATCTTTGCCAACACGTCGTGAGGAAGCCGTGCCCAGTCACAGGTCATTCCATCGGTGGACTGGACCGCTCGAATGACGCACGTCTCTTCGTAGGTCCTGTCGTCGCCCATGACTCCGACGCTTCTTACTGGAAGTAAGACCGCAAAGGATTGCCAGAGTGACTCATAGAGCCCCGCTGAACGGACTTCTTCCTCGACGATCCGGTCCGCGCGACGAAGTACCTCCAACCGCTGCGGAGTTATTTCGCCCAAGCATCGCACCGCGAGACCCGGTCCCGGAAACGGCTGACGCCAGAGCAAGTCGTGGGGGATCCCGATGCTCTCCCCGGCCCGACGCACCTCATCCTTGAACAACTCGCGAAGCGGCTCGATGAGTTTGAGCTGCATGCGCTCGGGGAGCCCTCCGACGTTGTGATGGCTCTTGATTACTGCACTCGGCCCGCGCACGCTCACACTCTCGATGACATCCGGGTATAGAGTTCCCTGAACCAGAAACTTCGTTCCGTCGATCTCGCGCGCATATTCCTCGAACACTTCGATGAACACCCGTCCAATGATTTTACGTTTTTGCTCCGGATCGGTGATCCCCTTGAGTCCGGAGAGGAATCGTTCCCGAGCGTCTACGACAATCAAGTTAAGGTGCAGACTAGAACGCATCGAGTGTTCAACGCTTTCCCGTTCGCCCATCCGTAACAGCCCGTTGTCCACAAAAATGCAAACCAATCGCTCGCCCAAAGCGCGTTGGCAGAGTACCGCTGCAACGGTGGAATCCACACCTCCCGAAAGTCCACAAACTACCTTCTCATTCGGCCCAACCGTTGATGCGATCCGAGCTACCGCCTCGTGAACGAACGAACCCGGTGTCCAGCTTGGTTCGAGTCCCGCCACGTCGAACAGAAAGGCGCGCAAGATCTCGGCACCTCGCGGCGTGTGGACCACTTCTGGGTGAAACTGGATTCCGAAGAGCTTCTTCGGAAAATGTGCAATGGCGGCAAATGGTGCACTCGGACTCGTCCCCATGCGAACGAATCCAGCAGGTAGCTCCACGAGCCTGTCCCCATGGCTCATCCAGACGTGAATTTCTTCGTCGGGACTGAAGCAAGCAAACAACCCTTCCGCTTGCTGAACTGTCACCGTGGCGGGACCGTACTCGCGATGCTCACTCGCTTCGACTCGTCCACCCAGTTGGCGAGCCATGAGCTGCTGACCGTAGCAGATCCCAAGGACAGGAACCCCGACGTCGAATACTCGCGGGTCACTCTGCGGCGCATCCGGTGCATAGACGCTCTGAGGTCCGCCGGATAGAACTATCGCGTGCGGGGCCAAAGCCTGAACGCGTTCAATTCCGATAGTGCCTGGTTGGATCTCACAATAGACATGGCTCTCGCGGATACGGCGCGCAATCAGTTGCGTGTACTGGGAACCATAGTCGAGGATCAGAACCGTCTGGCGTCGGGACATGCTGGACAGCTCGGTAGCACGACTCTCGATGGTTGAAAACCGATCAACGGGCCTACCATCAAGGTTTCCTTGCGCGGCTCCAGTGTGCCCCATTGAGCCACGTCAATGCTTCGCGCGCCCGGCAACCGCCGGACCCCGGGCGGTGCGCACTTCAATCAAGTTGGGTGAACCAAAAGCTCGCTTAAGGTACTCGCGAAAGCTAACTTCATCGATCGCAACTTCCTGACCCCGCGACAGCCACAGGTCTACCACTCGGACCTTTGGGTCCATGCGCCGACGACGCTCCTCCAATTGAAGTTCCCCAATCGCGAGAGCGATGCTTGCTGACTCGGGAAGAATTCCCGAACCAAGGTCCTGCAGCAGGTTGTGAAGGCTAAGGCTGGCCGCATTCATTGCCGAGGGCGGCCCAGCTACAGCAATTACGAGTCCCCGACGAATTGAACCACCAAGGACCTTCGCCTCGACTGAAGCAACGGCGTTGCTGGAGCGTAGACGCTGTGCCAGCCAACCAGTGGTGCGTCCCAATAGCCACTGGAGCAGTGTCGCATGCGCGTCGGCCTGAGGCTCCTGTGCCGGGAGTGCCAACACGATTGTCGACCCAGCATCGTTGGGATCCGTGGTCTTGCTTTCAAAGTTGATCACTCCAGAGCGCAGGGGCTCGACTGTGCCAATATCCGGGCATCGAATCGATTCGGCTCTGAAAAGCGAAACCCAATCTGCTACTGCCGCACGCATCGTGTCACCCTGTGCGTTCGACGCGTTCTCGATTACGGCCAAACGTAACGGCAGGCGCAGAAACTCTGCACGACGTTCCTGCACTGTTGTCAACGCAGCAGCCTCGACGGACGAGAATTGTCCGTCCGGCGCGACCAGTCCAGGAAATGTCGGTGAGAGTGACAAGATGGCATGCCAAAGCGCGGGTCGGGGCCCTGGACCAACCTGCGCCAGCAGGCTGCTGCGTACGTTCCACAGTTCGCCTACGTCGATTTGTTGCGTGGTGAGCAACCTTCCGAGTGCATCACCGAGTCGGCGAGCCTGACGTTCGGGTGATTCCGTCGCAGACAGGCGAACTGCATGGGCAATGAGACCAGCGCCAGCTGGGGTGACCCATGGTTCGAAGACAACACCTTGCGTCTCTTGGTAGCGCGTCGCCAAAGTCCGCAAGAACAAGCTCGTGGTCCCGACGGTACGTCTCGACTCGCTCCACGTTGCGCAGGGTGACGCAATAAGTGCGTATAGTCGTCCTTGTCCTGGCTCCACAGCACGGACTAGTTGCAGGACGGACGATCGAGCGGCCCCAGCAAAAACTGCTCGCTGCTGACCTGCCGTCGGCAAGGTGGACCCGGCGCCGACATCTATGTCGACTCCATACCGATCGTCATCTCCTTCAGAATCAAGTGCAATTGACAATTGGGCGGCCAGTTCAGCGGCAATTCGCGGATCTGCCTCGTCTACCACCGCAAGAGTGGCTGCTTCATCTGGAGTCGGTTGTTCGTCGAATCGCTTTAGCAGCTCAACTGAGACGCGTGCCGCGTAAGTGAGGTCCTCCGTTCCCACCGGCATGCCTGGATCAGCAGGCGATAGCGACAACGCCACGCAATTACCAAATCTCTGCGGGGTAACACTTACTCGATCCAACCGCATCGGTACCGCCAGGGCAGGAAGGACCTGACTGAGAAGTCCAGAGTTCGATTTGAGACTGCGCTTGGCAACGAGACCGCGGCGAACATTGGGAGACCACCACACGACATCCAAATGGGGCAATTGAGGGCCAGCGCGAAAATACGGGGGCCGGTTCTGGCTAGGAAGCCCTTTGAAAGACGATCGATTTCGTGGCCAGGCGTCCAGACCGCGCACGGCGGCGTCAACGGCATCAACCAATCGACGCTCGCCCACGACCCCCCAACGAGCTTGGCTTTCAGAGAATACGCTCCTCCGCACTTGCTCGGCATCCACATCCGATTGATTGCGGTCGGCACTTTCCCCGAGACAAACCGCCCGTTCCGCGTCAGAGATCTGAAATGCTGCGGCTCGTCGCAGTTGCTGAACCAGTGTTTGGTACCCCGGCTGAGTCAACTCGAGACTACTGACGTTCGCTCGAAGAGCCTGGTCCAATTGGACAGCCAGCGGTCGAGCGGCACTCGCGACATCGAATGTCGCCACGACGGTCACGCCTCCCAGTCGCGGCAAAACCTCGAAATGATAGCTCGAACCACGCAGACGGTTGTTCAGAAGCGCTGCCAAGTGGATTGACTGTTCGACAGTCGACAGTGGCCCCAGCACCAACGCTAGTGCCGCCTGAGGATCCCCTTCACGAATGAGAGTTACGAGCTTTGGACGCCTCTTGACATCATACTGCACTATTTGGGGCAGTGCATTCGGGCTTGACAACACACCACCGACGGGCGCGGAGCCCTTCATCCAGCTGCAACCGAGCACCGCCATGAGCCATCCGCACTTCACAAGGCGTCCAACGACCATTCGCGGAATTCTGGCGGAAGAAATGTGACTGTCCGTGACCAAGGCGAGTTGGTGCCGATCTAGCACAGACTCCGACCATCCGAACAGTCCTGAAATCACGCGGCGACTGGAACCTGACGAATCAGCATCTCGAGCCTGCTGCGGATCTTATGCTTCTTCGTATAGACAGTCTTGACACTGATCCCCATTCGCGTTGCGACTTCATCGGGTGACAGCCCCTGCCCGAAGTATAGACCCATAAATTCTCGGTCACGGTCCGACAGTTCAGCAACGAGGCAGGCGACCTGATGTGCCTGTTCCCGGCGTTCGCAGGCCTCGGACGTTTCAGGTACCTGAGCGGCGAGATCAACTATCTCCTCGGCGCAAGGACCACTTGGCTGCCGACGCGCATTTCGCAAATAGTCGTAAGTCGTGTGAACGGCGATCAGTCCTAACCATGAACCTAGGCGCATGCCTTTGATTGGGTCAAACGAACGCAGGCGATGTCGGTCGTTGGCCAGTAGGTTCAGACAAAGCAGTGCGTAAATCTCGTGTACATCTTCAGCCCCAACCAGCCCCGGAAAGCGAATGGTCACACGCGCGATGCAGGCCTGAAGCATTCGCGTGTACTTGACCCCGAATTCACGCCAACTCGATTCGTTGCCTCTGACGAGCCCGTTGATCAGGCGCATCTCGTCTGCAACGATGGATGAGCTCGGGGATGCGGGCAATTCGGCGGTGAAGCAGTTGGATGTCATCTCGGCACTCCTCATTCCGCATGTGCGGTAGACGGCCGGGATGCAGTGACCATGCCAATGTTTTATTCATTATTTTCCACATGTTACAAGCGTAACAGCTCCGCCGCAGCGTAACGTCACGCGTCACGATGGCTGTCACACCGCCTGCCCACGCCGCGTCGTACGTGACCGCGCTCACGGGCCTTCCCTCTGGGGTTGGTGTGGGCAAATGGGTCTGCATGCTGCCTGCTGATCGCAATAGTTCGTCGCTCTCGCGCGGGCAATCGCCCCCTTGCGGCCGTTTGGCCACAAACCGCGATTCGCCCAAACGCAACTTTGTAGTAAAAGGGACCGCCAAATGAACCAAGAACTAATCCCACAGGACGTGCCACAAGTAGGCGGCTGGGCGCTCATCCTCGGAGCGTCAAGCGGCTTCGGTGAGGCAGCAGCGGTCGCATTCGCCAAAGCAGGTATGAACATCGTGGGCGTACACCTCGACCGTCGTGCGACCCAGGAGAACGCCGACCGTGTGGTGCGCCAGATTCAAGCACTGGGCAGGCAGGCCTGGTTCTTTAACGTGAACGCCGCCGATCCAGAGCGCCGCCGCGAAGTACTGCAAGAGGTCGCGCGTCGGTTCGATGCACGCGGTGAGCAAGAACGATTACGCGTCCTATTACATTCACTCGCGTTCGGCACGTTGCGGCCACTGATCGCTGAAGACCCTGACGAACAAGCCAATCAGAAGCAGCTCGAAATGACACTTGACGTTATGGGAAACAGCCTTGTCTACTGGACGCAGGACTGTGTCTCGTGCGCGCTGCTTGGCCGAGATTCACGGGTTTTTGCTATGACGAGTAGCGGTGCCACCGCTGCGTGGAAAGGCTATGGCGCTGTTAGTGCCGCCAAGTGCGCATTGGAATCGCACATTCGGCAGCTCGCACTCGAGCTTGCTCCTCTTGGAGTCACGGCCAATGCAATTTGTGCCGGAGTGACTGACACTCCGGCCTTACGCAAGATCCCCCAGAGCGCAAAGATGCTCGAAATGGCACTCGCAAGGAATCCGATGGGGCGCGTGACCCGTCCAGAAGACGTTGCAGCAACACTGGTGGTTCTCTCGCACCCAGCAACGTATTGGATGACTGGCAACACCATCTGCGTAGACGGCGGCGAAATGCACGCGGGCTAGCCGACTGCGCTCCCAACCACCTTCGTGGCGAACTCCACTACTTGACGCGAACCAGCATCGGCGCTGCGGTGAAGCAGGCGATGTGACCGCTTTCTTCGGCGACGTACACGGCCGATTGCTCGTCTACTCGTACCCAGTCAGGAAGGAGGTCGGTCGGTACAGTCCCAAGTATGTGCCCGTCTCGCGGGCGCATGACCAGAATCTGTTGTTGAGGTACGAAGAGCGCTCCGCTGCGCAGAACCGGCTGAGTCTGGCGCGGAATGTCGGGATCCATCGGACGTGACAAGACATGGCGGTAGCGCAATGCCCCCGTGATAGCTTCAATAGACGTGATGGTTGCGTCGGTACCGTTCACTACGACGGCGTCGTCCACCGCAAGCCAGGCAGATTGGCGGGGCAAGTGGCCTGGCTCCATGTGCCAAAGCTCTTCACCAGTCTTTCGGTCAAAGGCTCGTGCCCCACATCCTCGAGCGTCGCGCACGGCGGTGACAACTACACCCAACGTCAACAATGGAGCTTGCCCGGCCATCGGACGATCATCGATCGAGCTTTGCCAGCGAAGTTCCCCTGAGCAAACGTCGTAGTGCAGGAGTCGACCTCGCCCCTGAGCTCCGGCAGAAATTGCATAGGCATCCTCGCCGTCAACCGCGATGTCTCCGGTGAAGGGAAGGCGCTCCGCGGCTCGCCAGATCGTTTCACCAGTAGCAACGTCAAGGGCAACCAGCACTGCATCTCCGCCGCCAACGAGGATGAGTCGCCCCGCACGACGAACGCGCATAGGCGCGGGGCGGCGCGCTGTATATCGCCAACGGACCTCACCCGAATTCAAGTCCACAGCTGTAATTCGCCGATCGCCTTCTGCCACAATGATGAGTTTGGGAAGCCCGGGCGCGAGCACCACCGCCCCTGCAGCGCCACCCGCCGCACGCGGTGTCAGCTTCACGGTGAAACGCGTCTCTCCGTTCTCAAGGTCGTGCACGACGAGCCTACCGTCGGGGTGCAACCGTACAAAACCCGATGGGACGGCGAGCGTACCGGCTCGAGGTAACTGACGGCGCCAAAGGACGTCTCCGGTACGACGATCGAGACATGCCGTTTCGCGCAACGCACCAACCAAGAATTGGTCGCCAGAAACCAGAAGACTCTTCAAGTCGATGTTCGGCACGCTCGCCGTCCAGCGGGCAGAGAAGCGCAACGGGACACCAGAATCCCAACGCCCATTGGCTTGAGCGTCGGAGCGAGACACGGTGAAACGCCGGTACTCCTCGGGACTGGAGTTGGTCAGGGCCCCTTCCGATTCCACCGGCTGGGTTAGCTCAGCCAATGCGTTTGCCGCGGCAACTAGATCGACGAGCTTGAGATTGCGCGTCTGAGTCGGATCTGCCTGGAGAATTGCATCGCGCAGAGCTCGAACGAAAAGAACAGTCGCTTGCGCAAAGACGATCGGATCCAATTCGGGGAAGGTGAGTCCGGCACCCGAAGGCCCATGCGCCGAACCAAGACTGAAGGCCAACGGGGCGTCAACCGGGGCGAGCCTCACTCCAAGCCTCGCCGCTCCAACTTGGAAGCGTCGAAATAGTGGCCGCGCTTCCTGCCGCGCTAGCAATGCCTCCTCTGCCATCTCTATCAGGCGTGCAGCGACCAGAAAGAGTGGAACCGACGGCACCGTCTCCACACGACCGCGCGCGACAACACCAAAACTGCCGGAGAAAAGCAGAGCGTGCAGGTCCGAACGTTCGAGTTGCAGGTTCGTCTTTGCTCCATCTACGACAACAGTCCGCAAACGGGCTTCCGCCCGGAACGCGAAATTTCGAATCGCTCTGGGCGCGATGGTCACTTCCCGACTCGAACGAGGTGCCAGTTTGGTTGGCGAAATCGAGCAAAGCAGCCGATGAGCCAAGTCGATGGCCGCACGAATCGGCGCCGGAGCGTGCACCTCCCGCGCTGAGGCAAGGGCTTCGAGTAATCCTTGCCGGAGTGAAGTCAGTTCGACAGGACGTTCTGCGATTGCGACTTCCGGATCTTGCCCAGCCTTGAACACGGTAATGAGTGCTTGACGGCCGTCAACTTCCAGCCCCAGCTCCCAGGCATCGACCTCTGAATACAATTGCACTACGCTTCTGGACCGGCGACCGGAAAGCAATTCCGCAACGGTCGTGCCTAGATCTGCCAAGACCGCGAGTGACTGGCCCTCGCCAACGCGAGCTGTAACGTTGATTCCATCGACGACCACGTCAAAGTGGCCGATGGTGGAATTGGGGGCTGAATTTCTAGTGTGCTCTGGGCGGGATCGCACAACGACGTGGATGGCGGTCATTCGCTCGCTATCGTAGGGAATGCAGGGCGCCACCATTAAGTTTCAGGACGCAATCGCCGAGGACTTGTCAAACCTACCTGACCTGAGTAGGGGGGGGGGGTGACGGCACATTTAGCCCAAATCGGCTACGCGGGGCCTCGCCGAACAGTGGGGGCTGCCGCGTTCTCGGGCATCATGGCGACGATTGGCGTTGTTGTGTTTTGGGGGTTCACGGTCGACGACGCGCTAATTACCGCCCGTGTCGCTCACCACATTTCGCTGGGGCAGGGTTATCGATTCAATTCACACGGGCCCGTCGTCGATGCAGTTACCCCACTTGGTTGGGCCTACATCCTGGCGCCTTTCGCCAAATCAGGACCAATTGGCACATTGCTAGTTGCCAGGTGGATTGGTGTCGTCGCTTGGATCGCAAGCGCAAGCTGGCTTGGCGCAAACGTTGCGCGACACCGAAGCGCAATTTGGCCATTGGCCCTACTCGCCATCCATGCACCGTTGGGTCTCTGGGCCTCAGCCGGCATGGAGACGCCTGTCGTCACGGCGCTAGTGACGTTTGCGACCGCCGAAGGCGTTGCCGGCTCTTGTTGCCTGGGGATTGCCGCAGCTTGGCGACCGGAGTTGATCCCGTATGCCCTTGTGATGGCAGTTGGGAGGTGTCGATCGCTTTCCAAGATCCCACGTGAACTGGCTATTGTAGTGATTCCAGTCATTGTGACGATGCTTGTGAGATGGGCTGGCTTCGGCAGTCCCCAACCCTTGGCGGTGTTCGCCAAACCCGCCGACCTGAGCCACGGATTCTGGTACGCGCTGGAAGCGCTTCTGTGGTGTGGTCCCATTTGGCTCTGGCTTGCGTCAGGTTGGCCGTGGTCAGAAGTTACCACTTCAGCTGCCCTTGACGACCAAAGACGGCCCGCAACAAGGTGGCTCGGCAGTCTGGGCGCACTTCCTGGCTTGCCGCGACTTGAACGTTACGAGTTGACCATGGTCGTTGCGGTTCTCGTTCACTTTGCCGCCATTGGGCTGGCCGGAGGCGACTGGATGCCTGCTTATCGCCTCGCCGTACCAGTCATGCCCGTCATGCTCCGAGTCGCGTGCCAAATTGCGAGCGGTCGAGGGCGGCTACTGGCTACCGCAGCGATCATTCTAGCAACAACCTCCACGCTGCGTATCGCCATCAAACTAGCCCCTGCGGCAAGGCTGGTGTTGGCACAACGACTGGAGCTAATCCGTGGTGCCTCGCGAGCGCTAAGCAAGGCATCGGTGGTGGCGGCACCTGATGTCGGCTGGGTTGGGGCAGCTTTTCCTGGCGAAGTGGTCGATCTGGCTGGTGCTACGGATCCGACGATTGCGCACCTTAAGGGTGGCCACACGAGCAAACGGATCGGAATCAGACTGCTGCTTTCGCGGAGAGTGGATCGCGTCATAGTCCTACTGGCTGCGCCTGCGCAAGTGAGTGTCCCCTGGACCGACAGCCCCTTTGCCCGGGCCATTGACTACCGCGCCGCCCTACTCGCAGCGGATCTCGACTGTTCGCCGACAGCTAGGTTGGACCTGCCCCACACTGACCAAGCCTACTTGGTCCTCGGATGCCCTAGGCAGTGAGTTGCCTATGTTGGTGCAACAAACTAACGACCTGCCCTGCGTCGCTTTGGCTCTCAGGTGCCAGGTCGATCGGCACCACTGGCAAGCTCGGTCGAAGTCGCGTGGAGTTCGAGCAATGCATCCTTCATTGCCCGAGCATCAGGATAGCGATGGCGAGGCAGAGGGTCAGTTGCTCGCTCGACGACCGCACGCCAGCGTTCCGGAAGCTCACGAAATGCCAGCTGCACCGTGCTGTCGACCAGTTGCCCCCGTGGCTCACTGCGGAATTCTGCGCTCGTCATCGGCGGCGCTCGCCCGGTGAGGCATTCGAACAAGATGCTCCCAAACGCGAACAGGTCACTGCGCGCGTCAATTTCGAGCCCCTGCTCCTGTTCAGGCGACATGTAACCTGGCGTACCAAGCGGTGCGCCGGCATTGGTCAACCTCGTTTCTGCCCATTCGACCCGCGCAATCCCAAAGTCCAGCAGCTTGACCCTCTCAGCGCTTGGGGGCGTAGATGGTGCCACACCATCTATTGGGCTGACTCGAGCCAGAAAGAGATTGCTGGGTTTCAAGTCCCGGTGAACAATCCCCGCCGCGTGTACCGCTCCCAGGGCGTCACAAACCTGGAGTGCCAAGGACAGCAGCAGGGTTGGTTCAATCGTTCCAACACGGCGAAGTCGTTCCGACAGCGACTCTCCAAAGAGTCGCTCCATGACGAGGTAGCTCGTACCGTCCGGCAAATGCCCGTCGTCATAGACTTCAACAACGTTCGGATGCCATGCCAATCCCAAGGCGGCCGCCTCACGTCTGAGGCGGTCAGCCGCGACAGTGTCATGTGCGACAGCGGCGCGCAGCAACTTGATGGCCACGACCCGACCATCTGAAAGGCGCGTCGCCTCCCAGATTGCCCCACTCGCACCGACTCCAAGCTTGCTACCGAGCCTGTACTGCCCGGCAACGACACCGCCTTCCAACAATCCGGATTCGCGCCGCTCACGTGACTCCCTCAAGGCCACCGAACGCTCCAAGGCTCGGAGCCTGACGACTTGTGCGGAATTGGTGAGATTTCGTGCGCGCCACTGCCCGTGCAACACGCCCACAACAAACCCAACGAAGGCGCCAACACTCGCTTCGAAAGCCACAGTCAGCCACTGTGCCCCTTGCAGTATGCCCGCGGTACATCCGGCAATGAGCCCCACCGCCGCCAGCAAACAGTGCAGATAAGTGGCGGAGCTTCCCCACGTGACACGGTATCTTTGTTCGAGCGTGTCCGGACGACTGCTCGCCAGCGTGCTCGAATCGATCTTGGCCTTGGGCAGACCGAAAAGGAGCGGGATGCTTGATAGTTCAGACGCCCGCGCCAAGCTGCATAGGCCATCGCTTTCTTCAGCTTGGTCCGCCCGAACGAGAACATGACCCACCCAGTGGCGAGGCCCAAGTTCTAAGGTTTCCCAGCGTTCAGTGAGCACCTCTTCGCCACCGAGTTGCCCCAACTGTCTGAAAGCACCCATCGGACTATCGGCGCCGCGAAGTACTCTCGCCCAGACACCTAGATTGTCCGCGTGGACATGGCTGGTCACGACCTTTTCCAACTCGGCCCGGCCCCAATGCGAGGTGAAAGAGAGCAACGCACGAAACCAAGCTTCAACTGGGATTGGACGTGTCTCATCATCGAGGTACCCGCGGTCCAACTTCGCGGCCACTAGAAATGCATCAGCTCTCGCACGCCCATGATGCCTATCAATATGCAAAAATAGGCACTTGACCCTGGAAGCCGTGGTGGTGGCCGGCTGAAACTGCGGTTGCACGGTGAACTTCAGTCTATCAGAAATGGAACCAGTACGGCGAGCCCTCCAAACTTGCGCTCCACACCACTCGCCCGACAGGCCGGCTTGCACCTTCCTCAAGTTAGGTGGCTCAATGAATCAGCGGATTCACCGAAAGGCTCAATTCTCTGAAGTGTCTTGGCAAACCTCCCAAGGTTGAAGCGAAATGCCGGGCGTCCATTGCCTGCGGTCCGACATTCAGACGCTTGCCGCAAGTCGGACAACAGCGGCTCTGCCCTTTCATCCTGCATGTTTCGCGGAGAATTCAATCAACCGGTCCACGTTCGCTCCCTTATGGGTTTCTGCTAGGCTCTAGGTCGAATGCTAGTGGCGTGTCCGAAACCCTCTTCTCGTTGGCGCAATTGGGGTGCTGCGATTGTTGGCCTTACCACCATGATGCTAGCGGCAGCATCCTCGGCATCCGCCCCGCTCATGCAGATTGGCGCTGAGTCGTTGGACGTGTCGGCCAAGCATCTGGACGTCGACATACTCAAGGGGGCAGCCAAGCTCGAGGGTGAGGTCAAAGTCAGGCTGGGGGAGCTCGACGTCAGCTGTGATCGAGTCGACATACGTTACGATGACGCCCCAATTGTGCGCTGGGCGCGAGGGTCGGGTAACGTCCGTGCAACGATTCGTGGCATTACTGCCACTGCACAGAGTCTCGAAGTGGAAATCCCGGAGCGGCGCGCCGGCTTGGTGGGAAACGTCAGAATTTCCCGTGGACGGGGTTGGATTCAAGCCGATCATGCCACCATCGATCTTCCGACCGGACGAATTACGCTCGACGAAATCCGAGGGTCAATTCCCATCGAAGCGAAAGCCAAATAGCAGCCCAAGTTTGGCTGTTGGCCGCAGTTGACCCGTGCAAGTGGCGAGGTTCCAGCCCTGCTCGCTTTGGCTGGCGCGTTTCCTTTGCGAAGATGTTAGACTCCGGAGAGTCTCAGGCTCCCGGTGGGGATCATCGCACGATGGAACTAAAACAACATGCGGCGCTTCGACTCGAGCAGAGGCTCGTGATGACGCCGCAGCTGCAGCAGGCGATTCGGCTGTTGCAGCTGTCCAGACTCGAACTCGTCGAAGAGGTCCGCAAGGAACTCGACAACAATCCCGTGCTGTCCGACGACGATCCGGACGTGTCAGGTAGGCAGCGGGGAGGTGACTCTCAGCTGCCTGCGCGCCCTTCCGAAGAGCGCGACTTCGAACGGCAGATGACCGCGTCCACCAATCGCGTCGATCAGAAAGCTGCAAGAGAGGTCGATTGGGAGAAATTCCTGGAGAATCGCACCCTGCAGCAACCAAATGCGGGGTCTCGCAGCGGGTTTGAAGAACTTCCGCCGATTGAGCAAAACCTCACCAAGCCCAGAAGTCTGCAGGATCATTTGCTGTGGCAGCTGCAAATGAGCGATTTCACCGAAGATGAACGCGAATTTGCTGAAGCCGTCATCGGTAACTTGGACGAACGCGGCTACTTGGACCTGGGCGGCGTTGAACGTCCAGATGGTCTGAGTTCGCCGGAACATACGGTCGAGGACCTAGCCATCGAAGCCGGCCTACACGCAGACGATGTTCCTCTCGTCCTCGAAATGATTCAGAATTTTGATCCCATCGGAGTTGCCTCTCGCAACTTGCGAGAATGCTTGCTCGTTCAAGCCCACGCCTTTGGGTGCGACACCATTGAGCTTGAGATCATTGAGAAGTATCTGCATCATCTCGAGAAGCACAATTATCAGGCGATTGCTCGGGAGATGCACATTGATATTGAGGAAGTGTACGAGGCCGCCAAAGAAATCCAGAAACTGGAAAGTCGTCCGGCTCGTGACTTTACGGATCAGGACGATCGCAGCATCGGGATTACGCCCGACGTATATGTGATAAAGGATGGGGAGAATTGGGTCATCGTCGATAATGACCGAGGGATCCAGAAACTCTTCATCAATGAGAATTTGACCAAGCGATTGCTGCAAGACCCTGCCGCTCGGGAATTCGTGGGAGAGAAGTTACGCAATGCACAATGGCTGATTCGGGCTATCGAGCAACGCCGTAAGACGATCATTCGGGTGGCTGAATGCATCGTGCATATGCAGCGCGAATTCTTCGAAAACGGCGTCTCGCACCTGCGCCCAATGATCCTCAGAGACGTGGCGCGCGAGCTCGACATGCACGAATCAACGATTTCGCGAGTGACGACCAGCAAGTACATGCACACCCCACAAGGGTTGTTCGAATTGAAGTACTTTTTCAATTCAAGCATCCGTCGCGTCGCAAACGAGGACATTGCCAGTGAAAGCGTCAAGCAGGCGATCAAGAAACTCATCGACGAAGAAGACAAGCTTGAACCCTTGAGCGACCAGGTGATCGTCGAGATGCTCGAAAAACGCGAGGGTATTCGCATTGCCCGTCGCACGGTAGCCAAGTATCGAGAAATGCTAGGAATATTGGCGTCATCTAGACGAAAGAAGCCATTTTAGCCCACTAACGTGACCTGGTTTCAAGTCCTCCCAAATCAGACCCTCGCCGTCCAAACGGACGCAGCGCTTGGTTGCGGGAACTGTCCACCTGCTGCTTCTGCATCGATCGGGGTTGAACCGATTTGTTTGAGCAACTGCACGGAAGTCCAATTACCATCAAGTAATCAATGAGGAGGTTCGATGAATATCAGCATCACGTTCCGCCAAATGGAAACCAGCGATGCGATCAAGAAGTACGTCATGACCAAGGTGTCGCGGCTGCAAAGACTCCTCCAGCAGCCGATGACCGCCAAAGTCACCCTGACGATCCAGAAACAGTTGCACGTTGCCGAGGTTCAGCTCTCGAGTGGCAAGAAGCGAAGTGAAGCCAAAGAGGCCAGCGAAGAGATGTATGCTTCCATCGACAAAGTCGTCGACAAGCTGGAGCGCCAAATCAGCGCCGACAAGGGGGAGCAAGTAAGCAAGAAGCGCCGAAGTAAGGCTACGGTACGCCAAGGCACCGCGGCATTGGAAGTACCCGCAACGAAAATTCGTGTCCGCGCCGCCCCCAAAAAGGCAACCACGAAAAAAGTGAAGACCGCGCGGACAGCAACTAAATAGAAGTGAGCAACGGGCCCGGGGGGTGTGCCCGGGCCTGTTACCCCAATGAGCGAGTCATGCGACTGACCGATATTCTGTCTGAACAGCGAATAGTTCTCGCCGGCAACGGGGTTTCCGTGCGGGACAAACACGCCTCACTGCGCCAATTGGGCCAGCTCATTGCGCCGGCTGTCGCACTCGACGAGTCGACAGTGTACGGCTTGTTGCTGGAACGCGAAAACCTGCAGAGCACAGGGATCGGCGACGGTGTCGCCATTCCCCATGCGTCGACAGACGAGGCCACGGTCCAGGCGGCCGCGTTAGTCATTTGCCCGGAGGGGATCGATTTTGGTGCCATCGATAGCGCACCGGTCAACATCGTTTTTGGTGTGATCGGGCCGCGCCGTGCAACCGGGGAGCACCTGAAAACATTGGCTCGAATCTCCCGTTTGCTGCGCGATGCCTCCACGCGCAATCGTCTCATTGGCTGCGTCGACGCGCGCTCCGCGTATAGTCTCATCTCGACTCAAGACGCTGCGTATTAAGGCATGAGGATGGCTGTCTACGATCCACCACTTCTCGGAGCACGAACGATATCGACGGCGGAATTGCTGGCGGATGCGGGGTTGCAGTTACGTTGTCGCCTGTTGGCCGGAGCCGGCGGCCTCGATCGGGTGATCACTCATCCCAGAATTCAGAAATCTGGGCTGGCGATGGTGGGTCACCTGCATGGAATCGTACCAACTCGAATTCAGATCCTTGGCGAGACCGAACTTAGCTACGCCGACGTGTTGACAAAGGACGAGCAGGAAGAAGCGGCGCGCAATCTCTTCTCGGTGCGGCTCGCTTGTGTCATCGTGACTCGTGGGACTGAACCACCTCCGGCGTTTGTCGAGGAGGCTGAGCGCACTGCTACGCCATTGGTCGCGTGCGAAGAGCGCTCATCAACCGCCATTACGTCGATTCACACCCTTCTCGACGAACGACTCGCCCCGCGAACGCGCATTCATGGTGTTCTCATTGACGTGTTCGAGGTCGGCGTGTTGCTGCTGGGCAAGAGCGGCATTGGTAAAAGCGAATGCGCGATGGATCTCGTCATGCGAGGCCACCGGTTGGTTGCTGACGACGTTATCGAGTGTGACTACAAGCCCCCAGGCATTGTATTTGGTCAGCCAGCGGAGCTCCTGCGTCACCACATCGAAGTGCGCGGCCTCGGCATATTGAATATTAAGGACCTGTTTGGCGTCACTGCCGTTCGCGAACGCAAGCGCATCGATCTGGTGGTGCAACTTGAGCTTTGGCAACAGGACGCCACCTACGATCGAATTGGTTCTGACGATAGATTTACCGAGATCCTTGGGGTCCCTGTGAGGGAAGTTCGCCTGCCAGTCCGTCCGGGACGCAACATGAGCGCGATTATCGAAATAGCTGCACGCATCGAGTTGCTCCGGCAAGCAGGGCACTACCCAGCACGCGAATTTATCGCGCAGATTGATAGTAACTTGGTTGGCTCTGTAGTCGATCCGACTGCACCGCTTCAACCTTCTTTTCCTCCAAGTCAACGGTTTCGTCCCGAACCGATCTACGAGAGTTCGTCGCCGCCAGCCGTGGCGATGCAGGCCATGGTGCGCCCCCGAACCAAGCCCGAGGTCAAGTGACTGCACAGTCACCGCTTCTGGTGTTCGTGACTGGCCTTAGCGGTGCTGGTCGTTCCACCGCGATCGCGGCCCTGGAGGATCTCGGGTACTTTTGCATCGACAATCTCCCGAGTCCCGTCGTCCCAGCGACACTCGACACTCTCGCCGGAAACGGCGTGACGCGCATTGCCCTCGGCATTGACGTTAGAGTTGGCGCTTTTTTCGATCGGGCTGCGAGCGTCATCAACGAAGTCTCTCTGCGCGGCGGACTGGTCGTTTCGGTGCTGTTCTTGGACGCTTCGGATGAGGTCCTACTTCGACGTTTTGGTAGCACTCGCCGCCCCCATCCCCTGAGTGCCTCCGGGCAACCCGGACCGGAAATGGCGCCGCCAACGCTACTGGGCAGGATTGAGGTCGAGCGCTACCGGCTTTCTGGGTTGCGCGACAGGGCAACTGTTGTCGTGGACACGACCTCGCTGAACGTTCACGAACTGCGAAGCCGGATTATCGGGTTGTACGGTCCGGATACGGGGGCGCCGATGAGGATGCGCACTCGCGTTGTTTCGTTTGGATTCAAGTACGGAGCGCCTATTGACGCCGACCTCGTGCTCGACGTGCGATTCTTGAAGAATCCATTTTTCGTAGAAGAACTGCGGCATCAGACTGGCCAAAACTTGGCCGTACGCAACTTTGTTCTCGAGGACCCTGACGGGCGCCATTACGTCGAACTTGTCGATGCCTTTCTTGACTTTTGTGTACCGCGATTTGAGCGCGAAGGTAGGAGCTACCTCACGTTGGCTGTCGGCTGCACAGGTGGGCAACATCGTTCCGTTGCAGTCGCGGAAGCCATTGCGTCCCATTTGCGCTCTAGCACGGCGCTAGAGGTCGAAACCGAGCATCGGGACGTCGACCGCAATCGGCAATCCGTGCGCCTGATGGAGGCTCAGCCGCCGGAGTGGGCAAATCGTGAGTCAGCACCGAGGAATACATGACGTCCGCCCGAGGTTCCTTCCTGGTCCGCAATCGCCTCGGGCTCCACGCCCGTGCAGCTGCAAAACTGGTCAACGTTGCCTCCAGGTTTCCCTGCGAAATTTCGCTGAGTCGAGATGGGCAGGGCGCGAATGCCAAGAGCGTCATGGGGGTCTTGCTGCTCTGTGGCGCGCAGGGGACATGTCTCGATGTCGAGGCACACGGTGACCTGGCCAGCGAAGCAGTTCGTGCCATTGGCGAGCTCATTGACGACCGTTTCGGGGAGGGCGAGTAGTGGCCGATAGCGTCTCGTCCATGCGCGCCATTCCACGTCTCGTCGTGGAGTTGGACGGAATAGCTGGTTCACCAGGGCTATCTATCGGCCAAGCATTGGTCGTTGAGGTTCGTCGCCCAGGCGTAGTCAAACGGCGCCTCGCTAAGCACCAAGCAGCAGACGAGGTGGAACGCTACCAGCAAGCGATTGCGCGAGCGTCTCGGGAACTGCAAGAAGTGGCCGCACGAGCCACGGGCGGCCACATTGAGACTTCAGTTCTTCAAGTGTACGTGCTGATGGTGCAAGATCAGACGCTTCGCGAGAACGTCGAACGTCGGATCCTGCTCGATCTCGTGTGCGCCGAGTGGGCACTCGATCTAGCGGTAGATGAGATTGCCGCCCATTTGACTCAAGCGCCAGACCCGTACCTATCAGAACGCAGTCATGACGTGCGTTTTGTCGGCGATCGAATCCTCGCCGTACTCTCAGGCCAGCACAGTATCGTCCAGCTGCCGGACACAGGTGAGCCAGTCGTCATCGTCGCACACGATCTATCGCCTGCAGAAACTGCAGCACTATCTCGCGATCGCGTCCTCGCCATTGTCACGGAAGTCGGCACGCGCACATCCCACACCGCCATCGTTGCTCGCGCCCTCGAGATTCCAGCGGTCGTTGGTGCCGTTGGCGCAGTCAGTCGTATTGGCAACGGCGACACGGTGATCGTTGACGGTCTTCGCGGCAGAGTCATCGTCTCCCCCAGTGAAGACATGCTGGACACGTCCAAGCGGCGAGCGGAACGGTATCGCGCGCTAACCAGCGAGCTTCGCGCGCTGCACGATCGTCCTGCCACGACTCGCTGTGGTATCCACATCCATCTGCGAGCCAACATCGAATTGCCCACCGAGGTCGATGGGGCATTGGCGCACGGGGCGGAAGGAATTGGCCTGTACCGTACCGAGTTTCTGTACATCGATCGTCCTGAACCTCCAACAGAAGAGGAACAGTACGAGGTCTACCGCCGCGTCGTGGAAACTGTCGCACCACTGCCGGTTACCCTACGCACCTTTGACATTGGCGGTGACAAGCTAGCTCCGTCCGTGCACGGTCCTCCAGGGCTCAATCCCGCTCTCGGAGTCCGAGCCATCCGTTTGGGTTTGGCAATTCCCGAGCTCTTGCTGACACAACTGCGTGCCATGGTGCGTGCGTCGGCCCATGGTCGGGTCCAGATTCTCATCCCGATGGTGTCCACGGTCGGGGAATTTCGGGCCGTCCAAAAACTGGTCTATCAGGCCATGGATGAGATCGACGCCCGCAGCCAGCCGAGAGCTGCATTCATACCCTGTGGTTGTATGATCGAAGTGCCGTCCGCGGCAATGATGGCAGATGAACTTGCCCGCGAAGCCGCATTCTTGAGCATCGGTACGAATGATTTGGTGCAGTACACGCTCGCCGTCGACCGTGGCAGGCGCGAACTCGTTGACTTAGCGTCTCCGTTCGATCCAGCAGTCTTACGCCTCATCCGACGCACTGCGCGCGCAGGCGAACGACAGAATCGCCGTGTCCTCGCCTGTGGCGCCATGGCCAGCGATCCGTTAGGCGTACTGCTACTACTTGGCATGGGCCTGCGCGAACTCAGTATGGAAGGGGCCGCCATTCCAGAACTCAAAGAGGCTATTAGTCGCGTCACCATGCATGAACTTGAGCAACTGGCCGATGCTGCTCTGGCGTCTTCGACTGCCGAGGAGGTCGAGCGGATGGTGACGGAAGGCTACGCCCCCTGTTTTGCGGACTTGCTCGATGGTGCACCGGCCTTTGAGCCAGATCCAAATCGTGGCCATTCAGTGAATCGTTGAGGTTGACCCGAAGCATCTGTCGCGTATACTCCGCCGGCCGAAAAACCAAGGAACGACTGACAATGGATCACGATTTGGGAGCCAAGACCGATACGATTACTCAGCACCGCCTTCACGAGAAGGACACGGGATCACCTGAGGTACAGGTGGCATTGCTGAGCCACCGCATCGAGTATTTGCAAGAGCACTTCAAGACTCACAAAAAGGACTTCCACTCCCGTCGGGGGCTGCTGCGTATGGTTGGGCAGCGTCGACGCTTGTTGGATTACCTCAAGCGTGAGAGTATCGAACGATATCGTAAGATCGTTTCTGCTTTGAATCTGCGTAAGTAGCCGACGGGCCATATTGGCCCGTCTCCGTCTTCTCGAGTACGGCGCACGGTCGCTTCAACTTCGATTGGCGCGCGTCACCCGGAACGGTAACGCGCGGCAACCGAGGCTGAAGACAATGCGCCCGTACTTGGCGTCAAGCCGCACGAAGCGGCAGTCCTCGTACAAGGAGCGCATCAGCCATGTTCGTTCGTGAATCTGTCCTCATTTCGGGGCGCGCCATGACGTTCGAAACCGGACGTCTAGCGAAACAGGCGCACGGATCCGTTCTCATCAGTTTTGGTGAGAGTATGGTCCTCGTCACTGCCGTATCGACCAGCGAGAGGCCCGGGTTGGATTTCTTCCCCCTGACCTGCGAGTACGTCGAGAAGACCTATGCTGCCGGACGCATTCCCGGTGGCTTCTTCAAGCGCGAAGGGCGGCTGCGCGACGCAGAAACCCTGACCTCGCGCATCATCGATCGACCCCTTCGACCATTGTTCCCGAAAGGCTACCGCAAGGACACCCAAGTCATTGCAACAGTCCTGTCGTCGGACAAGACGACCCCCACTGATGTGCTAGCGCTCACTGCTGCAAGCGCTGCCGTGCACATTTCCGACATCCCCTGGGACGGACCGGTCGTTGGAATTCGCGTTGCTCGAATCGAAAGAGAGCTCATTGCTTATCCAAACTTCGAGCAAATCAAGAACGCCGATCTCGACCTAGTAGTCGCGGTGAGTCGCGATGCCATCGTCATGGTGGAAGGTGGAGCCGACGAGGTCTCTGAGGTTGACCTAATCGACGCCCTGCAATTTGCCCAGCGGGAAGCGAAGCCGCTTCTCGATCTGATCGATAAATTGCGTGCCGCGGTGGGCAAACCCAAGAAAACCTTTACAACCCCCGAGCTCGATGGCTCGATCAAGTCCAAGGTCAGCAGCTTGATGGACGGAAAGCTGCGCGCCGCCTCAATTATTCGCGAGAAAAAGGCTCGCTACGACGCCTACGATGCAGCGAAAAGTGAGCTCGTAGCCAACCTGAAGGCAGAGCTGGGCGAAGAGGCCTTCGCCGCTGTCGCGAAGCTTGTGTATGATGAGTTCGAACACCGAAAGGCTGCCGTCGTTCGTGGCATGGTTGTCAACGAGGGCGTGCGAATCGACGGTCGTGACACTAAGACCATTCGCCCAATCAGTTGCGAGGTGGGCCTACTTTCTCGCGTTCATGGCTCAGCGCTCTTCCAGCGTGGTGAAACGCAGGTCATTGGCACAACGACGCTCGGAACCTCGGGTGATGAGCAGAAGATCGATGCCTTGATCGGTGAAAGCTACAAGCAGTTCATGCTGCACTACAACTTCCCGCCGTTCTCGACGGGCGAGACCAAGCCCATGCGTGGCCCTGGGCGACGCGAGATTGGTCACGGTGCTTTGGCTGAGCGTGCTTTAGTTCGCATGATCCCATCCCACGAACAGTTCCCCTATACGATCCGCGTGGTGGGCGAAGTGCTTGAATCGAATGGCTCAAGCTCGATGGCAACGGTTTGCGGCGCAACCTTGAGCATGATGGACTGCGGCGTACCGCTGCGTAAACCAGTGGCCGGAATTGCCATGGGTCTCATCAAGGAGGGCGACAAGGTCGCTATCTTGAGCGATATCTTGGGAGATGAAGATCACCTGGGCGACATGGACTTCAAGGTCTGTGGAACCGACCGCGGCGTGACTGCGATCCAGATGGATATCAAAATCGCTGGCCTCTCACGTGAAATTCTCGAGCAAGCCTTGGGTCAGGCGCGCGAAGGGCGGCTGCACATCCTGCAGAAAATGCTCGAGGTAATGCCGGTCGCGCGTACTGAGATCAATCGCTGGGCGCCGCGCATCACCACCGTCAAGGTCAAGCCGGATCAGATCCGAATCGTGATTGGCCCCGGTGGCAAGACAATAAAAGGGATCATTGATCAGACGGGTTGCTCGGTGGATGTCAATGACGACGGCACGGTAGCCGTTGCTGGCTCTGATCCCGATGCGGTGCGACGTGCAATAGACATCATCCAGGGTCTGACTGCCGAGCCCGAGGTGGGCAAGACCTATAAGGGGCCGATCAAACGCTTGGTAGATTTCGGCGCCTTCGTCGAAATTCTGCCGAATTCCGAAGCTTTGTTGCACGTGTCGGAGATTGCCCACGAGCGAATCGAATCGCCCTTCGATGTCTTCAAGGAAGGCGACGAGATCGAGGTAAAAGTGATCAGCGTCGATCGTGAAGGTCGTGTTCGCCTGAGTCGTCGCGAGCTGCTCCCGCTTCCCGAGGGCGAGGAAGGCGAACGTGCTCAGGAGCGTATTGCGAAAGCGCGCGAAGCAGGACCACATCAAGGGAGTGGCGGTCGTGGTGGCGGGCCCGGTGGCGATCGTGGCGGCCGCGGTGGTGGACGAGGTGGCCCTGGCGGTGATCGTGGCGGCCGTGGCGGTCGCGGCGGCGGCCGCTACTAGCCTAGTCGAAAGCTGCAAACGAGTCGGGGGGGGGCCCCCGCGCGGGGGGGGGGCGCCCCCCGCGGGGTTTGGGGGGGGGGGGGGGGGGGGGGCGGGGGGGGCGGTGGGGGGGCAGCGG